>Ga0307981_1000194_pt1 | contig 65118 bp, 60 predicted proteins | sample OrgLakmetagen987_FD_201849 | JGI IMG/M metagenome (GOLD analysis project Ga0307981, IMG submission 201849) | Saline water microbial communities from Organic Lake, Antarctica - #987 | ecosystem: Environmental > Aquatic > Non-marine Saline and Alkaline > Saline | place: Antarctica: Organic Lake... | reverse complement strand
TAAAATATGTTGCGAGATGTCGATGGTCATATACCTGCCCTATGTAAAGTTGTCAGAAACCTAACATATCAACAGGTTACTTGATGGTCGGCAGCTTTTCTTACTCAACAAAGCGGAGAAGAGCCAGTGGCAAATGGGATGTGGTTGGCGATGGGTCAACGCGCTATATCCCTGAATTTATTATGAATTTCACCCAAGAATGGCCAGGCTTCGCGATAACCGATAGCGTTGCGACCTTGGAAGAGCAATTTGCCACCTATGTTGAATGGATCGCTGCAGATAATGTTGTTGCCCCAGAGGTGTTGCAGGTCGACAAGATCGTGACGCCCCGCGGCCTGACCCTGCGCCATTTACAATATGACGAGGTTGACGGCGACCCCACGATGAGCGCCGTGATGCTATCAGAGGTCGGTGCGTCGCGTATCATGCTGTACCTTGATGCGGCTGACACAATGTCGCTTGAGCAGATGGAAAAGATGTCCTTTGACGTTGCGATGATGCTGCGCGACACCTGCGCCGATGCAGTATCGTGCGCACCAGAAGATGAACCGCCCGCAGGCGGCACTGATTGAAAGAGGCTGACATGAGCGACCCATATAGTGACCGGGGCAACAAGGATCTCTCGATCGGCAATCCCAAGGGGCAAGGCACCGCGCAACCTGTAAAGCAGGGCGGCAAAAGCCGTGCGGCCCCCGGCGGCCCCTTCCTGATTGGCGATGCCATGACGGGCGGGTACGGCAAAGGGCCCGACATTTTGCATGGCTGCACAATTGCCGTGGAAAAGGGTGAAATAGCTGTGATCGTCGGCCCCAACGGTGCCGGTAAATCGACCGCGATGAAGGCTGTCTTTGGCATGCTTGAAGTACGTCAGGGCCATGTGCGGTTGGACGGCGAAGACATCACCGCCCTGTCGCCCCAAGCCCGCGTTGCAAAGGGAATGGGTTTCGTGCCGCAGACCTCGAACATATTCACGTCGATGACGGTCGAGGAAAACCTTGAGATGGGCGCCTTCATCCGTACCGATGATTTTCGCGATACCATGGCGCAGGTCTATGACTTGTTTCCGATCCTCAAGGAAAAACGTTATCAGGCCGCGGGTGAATTGTCGGGGGGACAGCGCCAGCAGGTGGCCGTTGGCCGTGCACTGATGACACAGCCCAAGGTCTTGATGCTGGACGAGCCGACAGCCGGCGTCAGCCCCATCGTGATGGACGAGTTGTTTGACCGCATTATCGAGGTGGCGCGCACCGGTATCCCGATCCTGATGGTGAAACAGAACGCGCGCCAAGCGCTTGAAATTGCAGACAAAGGCTATGTTATGGTGCAAGGGGCAAATGCCTTTACCGGGACGGGCACGGAATTGCTGAACGACCCTGAAGTTCGCAAATCGTTTCTGGGGGGATAGAAGATGCGCTGGCTTTCCCCCGCTGTCTTGCTGGTCTTTGCCGCCCCTGCGCTGGCGCAGGGCGTCGAAACAGACGCCCCCCCTGCGCCGGATATTCCGGTAGACAGTTTGACGCTGGACAACGCTCCGTTTCGCCAGGACATCAAGATTTCTTGCAACTTCATCACCGAATGTGTCGAGGACGAGCCTTGCACCGAAGTGGAATTCACACCCGAGATCACGGGCAACGCGGGCGGGCTGACGCCTGACGATCTGGTGGTTCAGTCAGAGATGGTGACGGACGCCGAAACCATCGAATTGCTTGGCGTGAAATCAGGCAAATCATATTCGCTGTCGGGCGGCACCTTTGCCGCGCGGCATTTGCTAAGCATCACCAATGGCGGGGCGACCCGCTATACGGTGCACTACGCTGAAGGGCCATTCGTCATCAGCTATTTAGGGACATGCAACTGATGGATTTTTTGAACGCAATCGTAGCGCTTGCGAATTACGTGCTGGTCCCCGGCATCGCCTATGGCTCGCAACTGGCATTGGGCGCGCTCGGGGTGACGCTCGTTTACGGTATCTTGCGATTTTCGAATTTTGCCCATGGCGATACCATGGCGCTTGGGGCCATGTCTGCGGTGCTGATCACTTGGGGTTTTCAATTCCTGGGTCTGCATCTGTGGGTTCTGCCCACAGCGCTGCTGGCCCTGCCCTTTGCGATTATCGTCACCATCGGATTGCTGCTGGGGACCGACCGGATGGTCTATAAATTCTACCGCGAGAAAAAGGCCAAGCCGGTGATTTTCGTGATCGTGTCCTTGGGTGTTACGTTTATTTACAACGGGATAACGCGGTTTATCATTGGGTCGGATGATCAGAACTTTCTGGACGGAGAGCGGTTTATCATTTCGGCACGTACTTTCAAGCGCATGACCGGCCTTGAAGAAGGCCTCGCGATCAAGACCACCCAAGGGCTGACGGTGATTACAGCAATCATCGTTGTTGCGGTACTGTTTTGGTTCCTCAACAAGACGCGGTCCGGCAAATCCATGCGGGCCTATTCCGACAACGAGGATCTGGCGCTGCTGTCGGGGATCAATCCAGAACGGGTGGTGATGATCACCTGGATCATCGTTGCCTGTCTCGCAACCACAGCCGGAGTGCTTTACGGGCTTGATAAGTCTTTCAAACCCTTCACCTATTTCCAACTTCTGCTGCCTGTATTTGCCTCGGCCATTGTGGGCGGGCTAGGCAACCCGGTGGGGGCGATTGCAGGTGGATTCGTGATCGCGTTTTCGGAGGTGACCATCACCTATGCGTGGAAAAAGGTGTTGGGCTATATGATGCCAGAAAGCTTGGCCCCAGACGGGTTGGTGCAGCTTTTGTCCACCGACTATAAATTCGCCGTCAGCTTCGTGATCCTGCTGATCGTGTTGCTGTTCAAACCCACGGGTCTTTTCAAGGGGCAATCGGTATGAACGAGACGCTTAGAAACACCGGACTGTTTGCCGTCATTACGGCTTTGATCATTTACACCGGATTTGCTCAAAGCTGGAATGCTGCGTTGCTGATCATCTCCATGGGGTTGATTTCAAGCATCATGGCGCTTGGTGTGAACATTCAATGGGGGTTTGCGGGCCTGTTTAACGTGGGGATCATGGGGTTTGTCGCACTTGGCGGTCTTGCTGCTGTTCTGATCGGCATGCCCCCCACCGAAGGTGCCTGGTCTGCGGGCGGCTGGGGCATCGTCAGCGCGTTGCTGCTGGGGGCCGGGACCATTATCGTGACCGTGCAAGTGATGCGGCGGATGGCCAAAGGCTGGCTGCGTACAGCGGTTGTTTTGGCGTTGCTGGTCGGCGGGTTCTTCCTGTTTCGTGCCATCCTTGATCCGTATGTCGCGGCGGTCGAAAGCATCAATCCGGCTGGAACCGGATATTTGGGCGGGCTTGGCCTACCGGTCATCATCGCTTGGCCTGTGGGCGGGCTCTTTGCTGCCGGTGCAGCATGGATTATCGGCAAGACGGCGCTTGGGCTGCGGTCGGATTATCTGGCCATTGCAACGCTTGGCATCGCCGAGATCATCATCGCCATCCTCAAGAACGAAGACTGGCTGTCGCGCGGGGTCAAAAACGTGATCGGCATTCCGCGTCCTGTTCCTTATGAGATCGACCTGCAAAACGATCCCGGCTTTGTCGCCCGAGCGACGGATTTCGGGCTTACATCCGTCGAGGCGTCAACGCTTTGGGTCAAGTTTCTTTATATCGTCTTGTTCGCGGCTGTCTTGCTGATCTTGCTGTGGCTGAGCCAGCGGGCGTTGAACTCCCCTTGGGGTCGGATGCTGCGCGCCATTCGCGATAACGAGGTCGCAGCCGAGGCGATGGGCAAAGACGTGACCGCGCGGCACCTGCAAGTGTTCATCCTCGGCTCTGCCATCTGCGGGATTGCCGGGGCGATGATGACGACGCTGGACAGCCAGTTGACACCGGGCTCGTATCAGCCGCTGCGCTTTACGTTCCTGATCTGGGTGATGGTGATTGTCGGCGGATCGGGCAACAATTTTGGTGCCGTGCTGGGCGGATTTTTGATGTGGTATCAGTGGGTGATGGTCGAGCCGATGGGGATGTGGCTGATGAATGTGATCACCTACGGTATGGCTGACGGCTATTGGCTGAAGGATCACCTCATTGAATCTGCAGCTCATATGCGGTTGATGACCATGGGTGCGGTGTTGTTGCTGGTGTTGCGGTTCAGTCCCCGTGGGTTGATCCCTGAAAAGTAGATAAAAGAAAGGCCCCCTTCCCCAAGGGGAGGAGGCCCTACTTCGGAGAGGATGTTTCATTCGGGATTGGGTGTCAGCGCCCTTTGAACAAACCGCCCAATATTCCGCGCACGATGCGGCGCCCGGTTGTGCCCTTGAGCTCTTTGATCACGACATTGGCAAGGGCACCGCCAAAACTGTCACCGGATTTGGCTGCAGGTTTCGAGGTAGAGCGTGTCACCCCTTTGCCCGCATAACGGCGTGCTGCGTTGAACTCTCGCAAGGCTGGTGTGGCGTCTTCCGCTTCGACTTCCTGTTCGGCTTTTGCGGCGGCTTTTGCAGCATCGTCGGCACGTTTAGCCAAAATTTCGAACGCGGATTCACGGTCAAGGCGGGTGTCGTATTTTCCCGACATCGGGCTTTGCGCCATCAAAGCTGCGCGCATCGCGGGATCAATTGGCCCCATTTGCGAAGACGGGGGCCGGATCAGGGTGCGTTCCACCACTCCGGGCACACCTTTTTTCTGCAACATCGAGGTCACAGCCTCGCCGACACCAACCTCTCGGATGGCTTCTTCGGTATCAAAACGCGGGTTCTCGCGGTAGGTTTGCGCTGCCATGCGCAATTCCTTGCGGTCTTTGCCGGTGAAAGCCCGCAGGGCGTGCTGGATACGGTTGCCCAACTGGCCCAAGATGTCATCGGGGACGTCAGCGGGATTTTGGGTGATAAAATAAACACCAACGCCTTTGGACCTGATCAGCCGCGCGACTTGTTCGACCTTGTCCACCAGCGCTTTGGGCGCGTCCTCAAACAACAGGTGCGCTTCGTCAAAAAAGAACACCAGCTTGGGTTTGTCAGGGTCACCCACCTCGGGCAGTTCTTCGAAAAGCTCAGACAGCAGCCAAAGCAGGAAAGTCGCGTACAGCTTGGGCGAACTCATCAGCTTGTCGGCCGCCAGAATGTTGATGAAACCGCGCCCATCCGTGTCGACCCGCATGATATCGGAGAGTTGCAGCGCCGGTTCGCCAAATAGATCCGCCGCGCCCTGGTTCTCCAGCACCAGCAAGCGGCGCTGGATGGTTCCGACCGACGCGGAAGATACATTGCCGTAGCGCAGGGCAAGCGTCGAGGCGTTTTCGCCGATCCAGACCAGCAAAGACTGCAAATCCTTTAGGTCCAGAAGGGGCAACCCGTCTTCGTCTGCGACGCGAAAGGCGATGTTCAGGATGCCCTCTTGCGCTTCGCTGAGCCCCAGAAGCTGGGCCAACAAAAGCGGACCCATCTCAGAGACGGTGGTACGTACAGGGTGGCCTTGTTCGCCGAACATGTCCCAAAATGCCACTGGAAATGCGGCATAGGCGTAATCGTCAAAGCCGATCTTCCCGGCGCGCTCCATAAAGGGGCCGTGCAGTTTGTGTGTGTCAGACCCGGCATTGGCAAGGCCCGACAAATCACCTTTTACGTCGGACAGAAAGACAGGCACGCCCTGCGCCGAGAAACCTTCGGCAAGGATCTGCAACGTGACGGTTTTGCCGGTCCCCGTTGCCCCTGCGATCAACCCGTGGCGGTTGGCGTAGCCGATGTTAAGAAACTGCTGTGTGGCATAGTCGTCGCCCCCACCGCCAATAAAGATATCATTGGTCACGTATTCATCATCCTTTTAGGCCGCGCCGCAGCGGGCAAAGTGCCAGTTGAGCATACAAACTTAACCTTTGGGTACCATAGTGAAATCGTCCCGGATCTTCATGTCCTTTTGGTCCGCGGGCACTTCCTCCCTGTCAGACTGGCCGTGCCCTCGGGTACGGCCTTTTTTTTGCTGCAACGCGGCGTAAGTGTCGAACATAGCTAGTATTTTTTCTATTGACCGCCACCGTGGGTTTTCGTATCGTTCCCCCAACAAGTCGGCCAAGTCCGACGGGGAGATACGAAGAACGGGGAAAAGGGCGCTTTGCGTCCTTTTTTCTTTTTGAAAAGACGACTGTTGCGAAGATAAGCAAGAAATTGCCTGATCCAGTGGCAAATCGGTTGTATCGTGCCTGACAATCCTCCTATGCCATGGTAATTAGAAACAAATTTAACAGATTTGGACCGAGCATGAACAAGTTTTTGAATATTCTTCCCCTGTGTGCGGCATTGGCAATGTCCCTTCCGGTGGCGTCGTTTGCACAAACAGAGACGACAGAAACACCAGCAGAAGCAGCGCCGGCGGCAGAGGCCGCACCCAAAGCTAGCGATATCGAAGCGCAGCTGAGTATGGGCGACGAGACTGAGGAGAATACTGAATTTGGCAGGCCTTACACCAAAGAAGTCGTAGGCGCGTGGGAAATGCGCTGCATCAAGACGGAAGAAGGAACAGACCCCTGCCAGATGTACCAGTTGATGGATGATGGCGAAGGTGTTCCGGTTGCAGAATTCTCGCTCTTCCGGCTGCCTGGTGGCGGAAAGGCCGAAGCTGGTGCGACCGTTGTCGTACCGCTTGAGACAGCCCTGCCCGCGCAGCTGAACATCAGTGTCGATGGTGGCAAGGCCCGCCGCTATCCTTATGCGTTTTGCAACCCTGTTGGCTGTTATGTGCGGATGGGTCTGACATCGGAAGATGTCGCTGCTTTCAAGCGTGGCAAAGAAGCGGTTTTGACAATCGTACCAGCCTTGGCACCTGATCAAAAAGTCGAACTGGTGTTGTCGCTTGATGGATTTACTGCCGGGTTCGACAAGTCATCGGTGATTGATCAGTAAATACGACCTGATCTCGATCTAGCGAGGGCCGCCTTGGAAACAAGGCGGCCTTTTGCGTTTCAGACCGCGCGCATCGCGATCACAGCGTTCATGCCACCAAAAGCAAATGCGTTCGACAAGGCATACGTGACCGTAGCATCGCGCGCCTCGTTGGGCACCACATCAAGCGCGCATTCCGGGTCGGGTTCCTGATAACCGATGGTGGGTGCGATAATCCCGTCGCGCAGCGCCATGATGCAGGCCAAAAGCTCGACTGCGCCTGTTCCGCCAATCAGATGCCCGTGCATTGATTTGGTTGAGCTGATCATCAGCCGGTCCGCATGGGGGCCGAACACATCGGCCACGGCGGCACATTCGGTTTTGTCATTCGCTGCCGTGCCAGTACCATGCGCGTTGATATAGCCGACCTGATCAGGATTGATCCGTGCATCGGCCAAGGCCCCTGCCATGGCGCGCGCAGCACCGGACTTGGACGGCGTCACGATATCGCTCGCGTCCGAGGTCATGGCAAAACCCACGACTTCACACAGGATATCTGCGCCGCGTCCGCGTGCGTGGTCATAGTCCTCGAACACAAAAATGCCGGCACCCTCGCCCTGGACCATTCCGTTGCGGTTTGCCGAAAACGGGCGGCAGGCATCGCGGCTCATCACGCGCAGGCCTTCCCATGCTTTGACGCCCCCAAAACACAGCATCGATTCCGATCCGCCCGTCACCATCGGAGGCGCCATACCAGAGCGCACCATCGCAAAGGCCTGCGCCATCGCGTGGTTTGACGACGCGCAGGCGGTCGAGACGGTAAAGGATGGCCCTTTGAGGTTATATTCCATGCTCAGATGGCTGGCGGCGGCATTGTTCATCAGTTTGGGGACCACAAATGGATGCACGCGGTTTTTGCCCTCTTCATAGACGGCGCGGTAATTGTCATCCCACGTGCTGACACCGCCGCCTGCCGTCCCCAGAACCACACCAGATTTAGCGGATAGCTCTCCCGAAAAGATCAGGCCTGACTGACGGATTGCTTCATCCGCAGCGGCAAGGGTGAACTGCGTGAACCGGTCATAAAGCGACAACTGTTGACGGTTATACTGCCCTTCGGGCGGGAAATCCTGGACCTGCCCACCAATCTGGATCGACAGCCGCTCCACATCTCGAAACTTAAGCTGGCCAATCCCGCAAACGCCCTCGCGCATGGCGGCCATCGTGTCCGCTACATTCAGGCCAAGCGCGTTGATCGTGCCAGCCCCGGTGATGACGACACGTTTCAAGGTCTAGCCCTGCTCGGCCTTCAGCCGCTCAATACCCGCCACAATGCTGGCCACGCTGGATATATCGAAATCAGACGCATCGGGCTGGTTTGCGTTGAAAGGCACCGAGATATCAAAAGTTTCCTCAATGGCAAAGATGCTCTCGACTACGCCCATACTGTCGATCCCCAGGTCTTCAAGCGTGCTGGTCATCGACACATCAGCAGGTTCAAGCACCGCCTGATCGGCAAGTATGGCGATGACCTGATCTTGGATGCTCATCTTCGATTTCCTTACGGCTGGCGGCGATCCGGTTTAATCGTCGGACGCGGACTGGGATAAATCTTTTTTCAAAAGAGTGAAATCACGGATCAATCGCGGCAGGCGCCGCAACGCTTTGTAGCTGTCGATCTGTTTGCTCATCTCGGTTGCGGGATAGCCCAGCAAGGAGCGGCCCGCCGGAGCGTTCGACATGATCTTGGTACCGCCCCCGGCAATGACACCATCGCCCACAAAGATGTTGTCGCTGACCCCACATTGACCGCCAAGCACCACATTGTTGCCGATGGTTGCAGAGCCCGCGATGCCCACCTGACCGCAGATCAGGCAATTCATGCCGATCACTACATTATGCCCCAGATGCACCTGGTTATCCAACTTCGTGCCATCCCCGATCGCGGTGTTGCGGATGGTGCCGCTATCAATCGTGCAATTCATGCCACATTCCACGTCATTGCCAATGGTTACACTGCCAAGGCTGTGAATACGCGCCCATTGTTGCGCTTTTGTGTCGCCGCGATCACCCAGCGTTTTGCGTGTTTGTTCAACGGTGCTGGGCTCTGGGGTGACAAAGGAAAACCCGTCACCGCCGATGCGTGCTCCGGGCTGGGCGATAAAATCATCACCGATCTCAACCCGTGCCCCGATGCTCACATGATCACGCAGGTACGCGTTTTTGCCCAAGCTTGCATCTTGGCCAATATGACATTGTGGCCCGATAATGCTTCCGGCACCGATTGTTGCGCCTGCACCAATGATGGTCAGCGGCCCGATCGACACATCATCGCCCAAAATTGCGGTCGGATCGATGATCGCAGAGGGATGAACGCCCGGCGCAAACCCCTGCCCCGGATCCATCATGCGGGTCAGGCCCGACATTGCAAAGCGCGGGCGGTCTGGCAGGATGGCCGCTTTCAGGCCCAGGCTCTCCCAATTTGCATCGGGCCAAAGCATCGCTGCTTGTGCCTTGCCTTCACCCAAGGCGCTTGCGTATTTCGGGCTCATCGCGAGGGCCAAATCGTCCGGCCCTGCCTGCGCAGGTTCAGCCAGCTTGCTGATCTTCAACGCTACATCGCCGACGGCCTTGGCCCCCAATGATGCCGCAATCTCTTGAATACTATAGCCCATGGTCATTTCCCCTTGTGGGGGACGGGTTATCCCTGAACAGCGCCCAATGCTACCCCTGCCTTGCTCAGAGCATCCCAGATTTTTGCATCGCGGCCATAGATATCATCGCGGTACTGTGTGTGGCCGCGCGCTGTCGTGAATGCGGTACGGTAGATGATGTGCACTGGCAATTCGACATCCAGATGGACAAAGGTCTCGCGCCCTGTTGCCAGCTGCGCCTTGAAGAAGCCAACAGGATCAGAGGTCTGTGCCGCTAGCAAAGTATAGGCGAAATCAAACGGATCGGCCAATCGCACACAGCCGTGGCTGAAGGCGCGCACATCGTGGGCAAACAGGCTTTTGGACGGGGTATCATGCAGGTAGATATTGTATTTGTTGGGGAAGATGAACTTGACCAAGCCAAGCGCGTTGTTTGATCCGGGCTGTTGACGCATGCCAAACGGGAAAGTCCGAGCCGTGTAGCGGCTAAAGTTGACAGCACCCCGATTGACCACCCGACCACTTCCGTCAATCACGTCGATATGCCCGACCGCACCTGCATTGCGCTGCAAGGCTGGCAAATATTCCTTGGTGACAATGGACCGTGGGACGGTCCAGGTCGGGTTGACCACGATATATTCCATCTTGTCCGAAAACTCGGGCGTGTAGCGACCGGATTCCGTGGCCCCCACAACGGAGCGTGTTTCGAAGGTGACGCGCCCGTTGTCGATGATGGCCGCCGTGAACGCAGGAATATTGACCAGAATATGACGCGCACCGCGTTCCTTGTTCAGCCAGCGCTCGCGCTCCATCGCGACGATAACCGATGTCAGCCGTGTCTCGACGCTTTTGTTGATTTCTGACATTGTACCGGAGCCGGCAACACCGTCACTGTTCAGTCCGTGGTCTTGTTGGAACTGGCGCACGGCTTCTTGCATCGCTTTATCGTAGATCATTGCATTCGAGCGCTTGAGGTATCCCATGGCGATCAGGCGATTTCGAAGGGCGACGACCGAATTGCCCTGTGCACCTGGCTTGAGCGAAGAGACCGGCACGCTTGGGCCCCAGCCGCCCTTGTACATCAGCTTTTCCATCTTAAGCTTCTCGCGCATCAGCGCGTTGTATTCCATCGTCCTGGGACGCAGGTCGCGCATAAATGTCATCGGATCAGATTTGATGAAATCCGCGATATACCCCTGACGGTCGCGATAGGGCACCTCGCGCACAATCGAACTATCGACGCGCGACGGAATCAACACTCCGGTTTGCAGGTCACGCGCGTATTGCAGGAACACCTTGGTCATTTCGACCTCGGCCAAACCGCGATCGCGCGGCGTTTTGGCGTTTTTCAGTTTTTCCATAAGCCCGGTGGGGTCATAGCGGGCAATCGGCAAACCGTGGGCATCCGCCGAGGCGATTGCAGCCATCAAGGCCGCACGACGTTCCCGTTGCGCATCAGACCCTTCTGTCCAAACGGGGGCATAATCATTGGTCCGGTAGTAGGCCGCGATGTCTTCATCTCGCGAGGCAGCCTCGGCGACGGCCTGTTTGAAAGCGGTGACTTGCGCCAAGACAGGTGCGGGAACGGTGAAAAATACAAGCGCTGTTGCTGCTGCGCCAAGAAATGCGGCAATCCCGCCCGTCTTGTGCTGCGTATGGCTTATCTCTTTCATCATCGATTCCCCCGAAGGTTAAAATGTTGTTGATCAAGTAACGCCTGAAATCAGCATATTTTGTCCAATAACATTATATGTGAGGTCGAAACAAAGCCGGAAATGATGCGATTTCGCATCGCCCCTGTGGCATAAATGATCCCCCAAATATTCTTTGCGCAAATTTTCGCCTAAAATTCTTGATAGATGGAACCCTTTGGATTCAGCACTTGGTTAAAGAATCGCTCTATGCCATACAAACGGAAGATCTGGGGATAGATGAGAATTTCCGTGTAACATCATGGAACATCAGGCATAATACGGGACAAGATAACATGGATGGTACTAGTTCTTCGGGTATGACCCGCCGCGCGCTTCTGGGCGCTTTCGCAGCGACGACTGTAGCTGCAGCTCCTACTTTCGCAAATGCAGCAGGTTTTCTGCGCGGTGGAGGCGATATTCGCCGCATCCGGATGTATTCGGGGCGCACCGGTGAACGTATTGACATGATTTACTGGATTGAAGGCAACTATATCAAAGATGCCGTCAACGAGGTGAACCATTTCATGCGGGACTGGCGCACAGATGCTGTCAAATCAATGGACTTGCGCACGATAGATATCATGGCTGCGTCCCATAATCTTCTCGATGTGCACGAACCTTACATGTTGTTGTCAGGATATCGCAGCCCACAAACAAATGCGATGCTCAGCTCGCGGTCTCGTGGTGTAGCGAAAAACTCCCTCCACATGCGCGGGCAAGCGGCAGATTTGCGCCTTTCGTCGCGGTCGGTCCACCAAATGGCAAGAGCCGCAATTGCGTGCCAAGGCGGCGGTGTCGGCCGCTATTCCGGTTCAAACTTCGTCCACATGGATTGTGGCGCGGTACGCGACTGGGGCGGATAAACAGGGCTTCTTTCAACAAATTTGACGGGCTGGCTACCTGCGGCAGCCCCCCTTTTTTGATAGAGAGGGTTCATATGCCCCGACCTGTATCGCTGATCGTAAATTCCGTCATGCGGTATACTTTAGGCAAACCCATAGCTGACCGATTTTCTTATTTTCACCAACCTCACCATTCAAAATAATATTTTCAGCCTGGTCACGAAGCCAGAACGCGAATTTGAGCGAAACGAACAGCCCGTACTTTAACTTGTCTTGTCTGGTTTTTTTGTTGTTCTTGATTTGCCAAATCAAGGATCCTCGCCACGTAATTCCCTATTGCCAACCGGTTGGGAACCAAGCCAGCGTGATCATTGCCAATGCCACATAGCGGGCAGCTTTGCCGATTGTCACAATCGCCACGAATGACCACAAAGGTTCGCGCAATACGCCGGCGATTATCGTCAATGCATCACCAATGATCGGCAACCAGCTTGCCAGCAGGGACCAGCGCCCATAGCGGTGGTACCAGTTTTCAGCGCGCACCAGCTGGCTATCGGTGGCAGGAAACCAGCACTTGTGCTTGAATTTCAACGCGGCCCGACCCAGAATCCAGTTCACAACCGATCCCAAGACATTTCCAGCGGTCGCAACCACCAGCAGACCCACGACCGAATGCTGGTTGTTCAGCAAAAGCGCGACCAGCAGTGCTTCGGATTGCATGGGAAGAAATGTCGCGGCGATAAAGGCTGCCGCAAAGAGACCCAAATAGCCGATCATCGACCGATCTTTGCGCGAAAAGGATCAAAGAAGAAGGCAAACATTGGGTTAATCCACTGAGCAGCTTGGCGTTTAGAGGTAAATTTAACTTTCACATCCCAAAACGGACATAAGACAAAATGTCTGTCCATGCGTCGCGCCGCTCAGCGGTTGGCGCACATGAAAAAAGGGCCGCAGTTTCCTGCGACCCCCGAAATCATGAACCGGATTGGATCAACCAACCAGTTCAAGACCCGAAAAGAAATACGCGATTTCCATCGCGGCTGTTTCTGGAGCGTCCGAGCCGTGAACCGAGTTTTCGCCAACGGATTCAGCGAAATCAGCGCGGATTGTGCCAGCTGCCGCATCCGCAGGGTTGGTGGCACCCATCACTTCACGGTTTTTCGCGATGGCGTTTTCACCTTCCAGAACCTGAGCAACGATTGGTGCAGAGGCCATGAATTCGCACAATTCATCATAGAAAGGGCGTTCTGCGTGAACTTTGTAGAATTCACCAGCTTGGGCTTTGGACAGGTGAATACGCTTGCTTGCAACAATGCGCAGGCCTGCGTCTTCGAATTTCTTTACAATCGCACCGGTCAGGTTGCGGCGTGTTGCGTCGGGTTTGATGATCGAGAATGTGCGTTCAAGGGCCATGATAGCTCTCCTAAATGGTTTAATTTGGCCGCTCCCTAACATGGCGCCTGCGCCATGAAAAGCCGCGATTGACGCGGGGCGAGACATGGTTCACACCGCGACCATGTTACGCATTTCAGAAATCAACTATTCCGTCGAAGGCCGCCCCTTGTTTGAGGAAGCCAGCGCTGTCATTCCCGAAGGTCATAAAGTGGGCCTTGTCGGCCGCAATGGCGCGGGCAAAACCACCTTGTTCCGGATTATCCGTGGTGAACTGGGGTTGGATGCCGGCGAAATCTCCTTGCCGTCACGGGCCAAAATCGGCGGTGTTGCGCAAGAAGTGCCCTCGTCAGACGTGTCGCTGATCGACACCGTTCTGGCAGCAGACACGGAGCGGGCGGCATTGATGGCCGAAGCCGAGACCACCAAAGACCCCGCCCGCATCGCTGAAGTGCAAACCCGACTGGCTGACATCGACGCCTGGTCTGCCGAAGGGCGCGCTGCCGCAATCCTCAAGGGGCTTGGGTTTGACGATCACGACCGGCAGCAGCCCTGCTCTGCCTATTCGGGCGGCTGGCGCATGCGCGTGGCATTGGCGGGTGTTTTGTTTGCGCAGCCCGACGTTTTGTTGTTGGACGAACCGACCAACTACCTAGATCTTGAAGGCGCGCTTTGGCTGGAAAACTATCTGGCCAAATATCCCCACACCGTGATCATCATCAGCCACGACCGTGGCCTGCTGAACCGGGCCGTCGGTGGAATCTTGCACCTCGAAGACCGCAAGCTGACCTATTATCAGGGCAACTACGATCAATTCGCGAAAATGCGTGCCGAAAAACGGGCACAGCTTTCAGCTGCTGCGAAAAAGCAGCAGGCGCACAAGGCGCATATGCAGGCGTTCGTTGACCGCTTCAAAGCCAAGGCATCGAAGGCCAAGCAGGCACAGTCGCGGATGAAAGCCATCGAAAAGATGGTCACGATCACGCCCCCAGAGGAAGCGGCGCGCAAGGTCTTCACCTTTCCGCAACCCGACGAGTTGTCCCCGCCGATCATCAGCATCGAGGGCGGCTCGACCGGGTATACCGAAGGTAAACCCGTTCTGTCGCGCCTGAATCTGCGCATTGATCAGGATGACCGGATCGCGCTGTTGGGGCGAAACGGTCAGGGCAAATCGACGCTGTCGAAACTGCTGTCGAACCGACTGGTCTTGTTCGAAGGCAAAGCGGTCAATTCCAGCAAGCTGCGCATCGGTTTCTTTGCCCAGCATCAGGTGGACGAGTTGATCATCAACGAAACCCCCTTGCAGCACATGCTCACTGCCCGCCCGGGCATCATGCAATCAAAATTACGTGCGCAACTTGCGGGCTTTGGCCTTGGTCCTGATCAGGCCGACACCGAGGTTGGCCGTCTTTCGGGCGGTCAGAAAGCGCGCCTATCGCTGCTGCTGGCCACGCTTGATGCACCTCATCTGCTGATCTTGGATGAACCGACAAACCACCTCGACATCGAATCCCGCGAGGCGCTGGTCGAGGCGTTGACCCGCTATTCCGGCGCAGTGATCCTCGTCAGCCATGACATGCACTTGCTGTCGATGGTCGCCGACCGCCTTTGGCTGGTTTCGGATGGCACCGTCAAACCCTATGAAGACGACCTTGAAGCGTATCGCAAGATGCTTCTGACCGTCGAAAAACCCGTGAGCAAGAACGCCAAACCTGTCAAGGAAGCGCCCAAGCCCAAACGCGCCAGCCGCGAAGATATTATTGCCTTGCGTTCTGAGGTCCGCACCGCCGAGGCGCGCGTGACCAAGATCAACGACATGCGCGACAAGCTGGCCAAGAAACTCGCGGACCCTGCCCTTTACGAAAAGGATAAAGTCGGCGAACTTGAGGTGTGGAACAAGAAATACGCCGAAGTTATGGACGCGCTGGAGCGTGCTGAATCTATCTGGATGGCAGCACAGGAAAAGCTCGAAACCGCCGCTGCCTAACTTCTCAGGCTCTTGAATATCCGGGGGACTATGGCTGCAACGGCCTTTCTCCAATGAAATGAACGTGGCTGGCCCGCGGAGACAACAGATGATGACACTCGACATAGCCTTTATGATCACGGCCTTCGCCACGATGATCGTCATTATCGATCCCTTCGCGATCGGCCCGATGTTTCTGGCGCTTACCCCCGGCATGACCGCTTCGCAACGCCGTCGTGTGGCGTGGCGCGGCGTGTTTATCGCTGGCCTGATCTTGCTGGTTTTTGCAGCCTTTGGTGAAGCGGTATTGGGCTTTATCGGAATATCGATGCCCGCTTTTCGCGTTGCGGGGGGGATTTTGCTGTTTCTCACAGCGCTGGAAATGCTTTTTGACCGGCGCACAAAGCGGCGCGAACAAAACACCACCGACCAAAGTCATGACGCGGACGATCATGATGATCCGTCGGTTTTCCCTCTGGCGATCCCCCTGATTGCCGGTCCCGGCTCAATCGCGTCGGTGATCTTGCTGACGGGCGAGAAACCGGGGGTCGAGGGCTTTGTGACTGTCATGGGCATCACCTTTGCGGTGCTGATCCTGATGGGGGTGACAATGCAGGCCAGCGGTTATCTGGAGCGCGCATTGGGCAAGGTCGGCATCAATGTGATCACGCGGCTTTTGGGCATGCTTTTGGCCGCGCTTTCGGTGCAATTCGTCCTTGATGGACTAAACGCGTTCGGTTTTGGCCCCGGTGCTGGCTGACAAACACCTTCCAAGCCCCCATATTGAGTGCGATGATAAAGGGGAATGTCCATGCCAGAGTTTGAAACAGGCCGATTGATCTATCTTGTCGTGCTGCTGGCGATGGTTGCGGGCTGGTTTTTCATGCAAGGACGCGGGGAAGGCTTTAACAAAACCCTGCAACAGGCCGCCGTCTGGGGCATGATCTTCGTCGGTGTCGCCGCAGGCTTTGGGTTGTGGAGTGACATCAGCCGAAATTCAGGCATCCCCCAACAAAGCTACGAGGCAGGTATCGGTAGTGTCACGATCCCGCGTGCGCGCGACGGCCATTACTACCTCACGGCTTTGATCAATGGGTCGGCAATCCGATTTGTGGTGGATACAGGGGCGACGGATATGGTGCTGACCCGCGAGGATGCGCAGCGCATCGGACTGGAGCCGGATACGTTGAATTATCTCGGCCGTGCCAACACAGCCAACGGACAGGTCCGCACTGCCTTTGTGAGGTTGAACGAAGTTCAATTGGGAGAGGTCAGGGATTTTGATGTCCCCGCCGTGGTCAATGATGGTCAGATGCAGCAATCGCTTTTGGGCATGGGCTATCTGCAACGGTGGGGTCGGATCGAGATTGCGAATAACGAATTGGTGCTGACCCGCTGAAAAAGCAGGGGTCGCGGGGGCGATCAAGTCTCGGCCTTTTTCTCCCAACGGCCGCTCTCTTCTGACCAGTATTGCGCTGATGCGCCGGCGGTTTTTAGCGTCTTCCACTGGCCGCGCGCCGTATTCAGGGCCAGTTCGTCATTACCGTCGAACAGGATGCAGACCCGGTCAAGCGCGTCCACCTCTGCTGCTGACACCTCGGCCCCGTGAATCGAGAAGACACAAGTGGCACCATTGGGGGCGTCGACATCGGTCGTGAGCAAAATGGGCTGCTCCGCGTCATGAGGACCGCCCGCCAGCCCATGCGGCAAGAACCCGTCGTCGGGGCCTTGCCACAAGGCGCTGTCGATCAAGGCCAGACTGCCCGTATCTTTGCCACGGACCGCAACGCGCCACCCTGCCCCTTGGGCTTTTCCCAACAGCATGATCAGCGTTTCTGGCAAAGGTCGCTGCGTCAGATGGTAAAAATAAGCAGCACCCATAACCTATTCGCCCTCAAAGTTGTCTAGGATCAACCGGTTAAGTGCTGTAACACCCCAGCCCGTCGCACCCGTCGGAGCCAGATCTGTTTCGCTTTTGACAGAGGCCACGCCGGCAATATCCAGATGGATCCAAGGCGTTTCATCTTTCACAAAGCGGCCCAGAAACTGGGCTGCTGTCACGGCACCAGCCATCCGGCCCCCAATGTTTTTCATATCTGCGATCCTGCTTTTAAGCAGGTTGTCATAGCCTTTACCCATCGGCATGCGCCACGCCCCCTCATTCTCGGCGTCGGCCGCTTTCAAGAATGCGTTGCACAGTGCGTCATTATTGGAAAACACACCGGCATTTTCAGCGCCAAGACTGACAACGATCGCCCCGGTCAGCGTGGCCAGATCGATCATGCCCGCAGGTTTGAACCGCTCTTGCGCGTACCACATCACATCGCACAAGACCAAACGGCCCTCGGCGTCTGTGTTAATCACCTCGACCGTGTCGCCTTTCATTGATTTAATGACATCGCCGGGACGCGTCGCATTGCCCGACGGCATGTTTTCCACGATTCCCACCAGCCCGACGACATTTGCCTTTGCCTTGCGCAAGGCCAGGCTGCGCATGACGCCTGCCACAACGCCCGCGCCGCCCATATCCATGGTCATATCCTCCATCCCGGCACCGGGCTTGAGGCTGATACCGCCGGTATCAAACACCACGCCCTTGCCGACAAGCGCCAGCGGGGCCGCGTCTTTTTCACCGCCGTTCCAGCTCATCACAACCACATAGGACGGGCTGTCCGAGCCTTGGCCAACAGACAACAACGTGCGCATCCCAAGTGTTTCAAGCTGCGCCTCGTCCAGCACCTCGACATCAAGGCCGATGCTTTTCATCTGGGTCAGACGGTTGGCAAATTCCGTTGTGGTCAGCACATTTGCAGGTTCGTTGGTCAGATCGCGCGTCATGAATGCGCCCTCGGCGATGGCCCGCAAAGGGGCTGCGGCGGCTTGTAGCTCTTCAGGGGTGGACGACATGACATCGACCGATCCCTTGCGTGGCTTGCCGTTGCTCTTGTTATCCTCGAATGTGTAGTCGCGCATCGCGAGACCAAAACACAGCTCCGCCGCTTTGCGCAAACCGCCCGTCAGCACAAGCAGATCGGCGTTCCCGCGCTTCTTGGCAAGGTTTGCACCAGCTTTGCGCAGGTCGTGGACGCCCGCGTTATTGGCCAATTGCACAACATCAACGGCTTCGGCGGCCATGCCTGAGGGGTAGCCCATGCTTAAAACGTCGCCTGCCTTAAGGTCACTGAACGTGTCACTTTTCACCAAACGCTCAAGCGCGCCCTTGGTCAGCTTGTTGATGCGCCGCGCGCCTGGGTTCATCTTGCCTTGCGCATCTACCGTCACGGCGACGCGGCCCACGTGCTCTGCAATCTTGTCGATGTCGGTTTCGATAAAGCTCATTGGCGTCAAAGCGGTCATGATGGGCGTCCCTTTTCATAATAATTGCCCCATGACCTAGCGCGCAGGTGCGGTTAAGGCCAGATAGCAGTTTTCGTGGGCGTCATTTTGCTTTATCATTTCAGAAAATTGACAGTTCAAACACCCAAGGGATGCAGATTGGCCAAGTTCGACCGCTATATGTTGTCCCAGTTTTTGATCCTGTTCAGTTTTTTCGCGCTGATCTTGGTGGCCATTTTCTGGATCAACCGGGCCGTTGTGCTGTTTGACCGCTTAATCGGGGACGGTCAGACCGCTTTGGTGTTTCTTGAGTTTACTGTTCTGGGCCTGCCCAGACTGATCACCACCGTTTTTCCCATCGCTGCTTTTGCCGGGGCGGTTTACGTGATCAATCGCATGACCAGCGAATCCGAATTGACGGTGTTGCAAGCGACAGGCGCAGGGCCTTGGCGATTGGCGCGGTCGGTGTTTGTGTATGGGCTGTGTGTCGCGGTGATGATGTCGATCTTGACCCATTTTCTGGTCCCCATGGCCAAAGCGCAATTGAATCAGCGCGAAGCAGAGATTTCGCAAAACGTATCTGCACGTCTGCTGACGGAAGGGGAGTTCCTTCATCCTTCGTCCAAAGTCACATTCTACACGCGGCTGATTGGCACCGACGGGGTTTTGCGCGATGTCTTCCTGTCGGACCGGCGCAACCCCAAGGAAGGGATGATCTACACCGCGTCAGAGGCGTATCTGTTGCGCAACGGCGAAGGCACGACCTTGATCATGGTAGACGGTTTGGCACAGCGTCTGTCAGTGGAGGGCAAGCAGCTTTCCACAGCCAAGTTCAGGGACTTCTCGTTTGATATTTCGGCATTGGTCAGCAACAAAACCGAGCAGTCCGTCTCGATCGACAGCATGGTGACCTCTGAACTGATGACGGATTGGGCGGGCCTGAGCGAACGGGCGTCCACCAGTCCGGGTGTGATCGCAGAAGAGCTTCATGCGCGGTTTGAAGCGCCCTTGTTTTGTATCATCGCGGCTATGATCGGCTATGCGACGTTGATCCTGGGCGGATTTTCAAGGTTTGGCGTCTGGCGCGAGATCGTGATCGCTTTTGGCATTCTGATCGCTCTGGACGGGGGCAGCAATGTCTTTGTCGACGTCGTGCGCAACGATGCAAGCAAATGGCCTTTGATGTATTTCCCCAGCCTTGTCGGGGCGGTATTGGTTACGGGCATGATCTGGCAAACGGCACATCCGGGTTGGACACGCCGCCTCAGAGCGCGAAAGGGTGTGGCATGATCCTGCATCTTTATTTCGCGCGGCGGTTTTTGGTCGGCTTGATTGCGATCACGATGGTTCTGTTTGCCCTCATCGTGCTGGTCGATATTGTTGATCAGGCGCGCAGGTTTGGCAGCTATGACATTGGGTGGCAGCGCATTCTGGGGCTGACCATGCTCAAGACGCCCGAGACGATGAACCTGATTTTGCCTTTGATCATGATCCTGGCGACGGTCGTGCTGTTTTTGTCGTTGGCGCGATCGTCAGAGCTTGTTGTCACTCGCGCCGCTGGACGCTCGGCTCTGAGTTCGTTGCAAGCGCCGGTCTGGGTCGCGTTTCTTGTGGGGATCATGGCGGTCGGCATGTTGAACCCGATCGTTGCTGCAACCAGCAAGCGCTATATCCAACTGTCGGAAAACATCCGCGCAGGCGGTGCGTCTGCTCTGTCGATCAGCAACGAGGGGTTGTGGCTGCGCCAAGGCGGCGCGCAAGGTCAAACCGTGATCCGCGCCTGGCGGTCAAATGCGGATGCGTCGGTACTCTATGACGTGACTTTCATCTCCTACAATCTCGAAGACGGGCCTGTGCGCCGCATCGAGGCGTCAAGTGCGGCCCTTGAGGATGGCAATTGGGTGCTGAGCGGCGTCAAGTCCTGGCCGCTTGAGGTGGGCGTGAATGCCGAAGGCAACGCAGAGATCTTTGAGACGCTGACCTTGCCGTCCAGCCTGACCCTTGACCGGATCCGCGAAAGTATCAGTAACCCCGGCGCGGTGTCGATCTATGACCTGCCCGATTTCATCCACCAGTTGGAACAAGCAGGCTTTTCGCCGCGTCGTCACAAGGTCTGGCTCCAGACAGAACTGGCCCGCCCGTTTTTCCTTGTGGCAATGGTTCTTGTTGCGAGCGCTTTCACCATGCGCCATACGAGGTTTGGAGGCACAGGGGTAGCTGTGCTGGCATCGGTTCTGTTGGGGTTTGGTTTGTATTTCATTCGCAGCTTTGCACAGATTTTGGGCGAAAACGGGCAGATCCCGGTGATCCTTGCGGCATGGGCACCGCCAGCAGCGTCGATCCTGCTGGCGCTTGGTTTGCTCTTGCATGCGGAGGATGGCTGACATGCGGCGCCTGCTGTTGATCCTTGCCTTGCTCTTGCCCCTGCCCGCCCTTGGGCAGGAAACGCCGCCCCGGCCCGCCATCTTGGTGGCAGATGATCTGTTGATCACCCGCGACCGCGTCCTTATTGCCCGCGGCAATGTCGAGGCATTCCAAGGCGATACCCGTATTCGAGCGAAATCCATCAGCTATAACGAGCAGACAGGTGCCCTGATCATCGAAGGGCCAATCGTACTGAACGATGGTTCTGGCAGCGTCATTTTGGCGGATGCAGCGGAATTGGACAGCGGTCTGCAAAACGGGTTGCTGATGGGCGCGCGCATGGTGTTGAACCAGCAACTGCAATTGGCCGCCGTGCAAATTGACCGCGTCGACGGGCGCTATAGCCAGCTTTACAAAACGGCAGTGACATCGTGCAAGGTCTGCGAAGACGGCGAAGTGCCGCTTTGGCAAATTCGTGCGCGTCGGGTCATTCACGACGAAGTGGGCCAACAGCTTTATTTCGACGACGCGACGTTTCACATCAGATCAGTTCCGGTATTCTACCTGCCGCGTCTGCGGATGCCAGATCCAACGCTTGAGCGTGCAACCGGTTTTCTGACTCCCTCGGTGCGGACGACATCGCAATTGGGAACCGGGATCAAGGTCCCATATTTCATCAAGCTTGGTGACAGCCGCGATTTGACGCTCACGCCTTATGTCTCGACCGCCACACGAACTCTTGAGTTTCGCTATCGCCAGGCTTTTGCGACCGGCCAGATCGAGATCGAAGGTGCCTATACCCGCGACGACCAGTTGCCGAATACCGCGCGTAATTACCTCTATGCGATCGGCGCGTTTGAGATGCGGCGCGGGTATCAACTTAGCTTTAACCTTAAAAGTGTGAGCGACGAGGCCTATTTCACCGAATACGGATATTCGAACGAAGATCGTTTGCGCAGTGATATTACCATCAGCCGGGCGCGGCGCGACAGCTATGTGCGCGCAAGTCTGTACAACTTCGAGACCCTGCGCCCGGGAGAGATCAATTCGATCCAGCCCACGCTTGTGATCGATGGTGAATTCGAGCGGCGGTTTTTCCCAAAATCGGTGGGGGGCGAAATCAGGCTGTCGTTGCAAGCGCACAGCCACCGACGCAGCTCCGTGATAGATGTCATTGGCCGGGATATCGCGCGGATCAATGGGAACGTCGAATATCTGCGGCGCTTTACGCACCGCAGCGGGCTGGTAACGGATGCCCGCGCTGGTCTTAGCTTTAACGCCTTTGACGTGACGCAAGACAGCACCTTTGCGCAAAACCATGCGGAACTCGTGCCGACAGCCGCAGTGGCGTTCAGCTATCCCATGATGCGGCAGGGCGCGGGCGGTATCACGCAAGTGCTGACCCCGTTGGTGCAGGTCGCTTGGACAGGTGGCAACCGCTTGGCGATCCCGAATGATGAAAGCACCCGTGTCGAATTCGATCAGGGCAATCTGCTGAGCCTGTCACGTTTTCCGCGCCCTGACCGGCGCGAGCGCGGAACGGTTGCGGCCCTTGGGGTGAACTGGTCGCGGATTGACCCGCAGGGCTGGGATGCGCATCTGGCCATAGGTCAGGTTTTCAGGTCCGTCTTAGATGCTGATTTCTCAGACACATCAGGATTGTCAGGCACAACGTCCGACATCCTGCTGGCAGGGCAAATCCGCAATAGCACGGGCATGTCCGTAACCGCGCGTACTATCATTGACAGCGATTTCGAGATTTCAAAGGCCGAGTTGCGCGGGGACTGGTCGTTTGGCCCTGCCACGCTTGGCGGCACCTATGTGTGGCTTCAATCTGATCTAATCGAAGCACGCCCGCTTGCTGTGTCCGAGATATCGCTTGATGGAGCGTATGATTTTCGCAAACATTGGACGGCCAACGCCGAAGTGCGCTACGATGTCGAAAAAAGTCAGGCGGCAACAGCGGGGCTTGGTCTGACCTATAACAATGAATGTGTGAGCGTCGACCTTTCAGTGCGCAGACGCTATACCTCTTCAACAAGTGTTGAGCCCTCGACGGATATCGGGTTTAACATCGGCCTGCGGGGCTTTTCGGCCTCCAACGGAAAAGAAAGATTTGTACGATCATGTGGGATGTAACCAAGATGAACCTGAACCGTCTGACACGCAGCGTGGCCATTATCGGCTTTGCCCTCATGACAGCTGCGCCTGTGGCTGCACAGAATTTGTTCGCCCCCGTGGCCAAGGTCAATGAGTCCGTTGTTACAGAATACGAAGTCCAGCAACGCCAGCTGTTTTTGCAGGTCCTCAACGCGCCCGGCGCAACCCGCGAAGGCGCGATCGAGGCATTGATCGACGAGCGTTTGCGCAACGAGGCGGTCGCTGAATCAGGGATATCCCTGACCCCTCAAGGGATTACCGACAGCCTTGAGGAGTTCGCCGCGCGTGCAGAGCTGAGCGCCGAAGAGTTCACCAAGGTCTTGGGTCAGGCAGGCGTATCACCCGAAACCTTCCGTGATTTCGTCATCAACAGCGTAGGCTGGCGGGAGCTGGTGCGCGCGCGCTACGCCCCTCGCGTCCAGATCACAGAGGCCGAAATAAACCGCGCCCTTGGCTCCAGTCGCAGCGGCGGCGTGCGGGTTCTTGTATCCGAGATCATCATCCCCGCCCCGCCCCAGAATGCGGCCCAAGTGAATGCCTTGGCCGAAGAGATTTCCCAGACCCGGTCGGTTTCCGAATTCTCCAGCTATGCCAGCCGTTATTCGGCGACTGCATCGCGCGGTCGTGGTGGGCGCCTCGATTGGCAAGACCTGTCGGCTTTGCCGCCCAGCTTGCAGCCTCTCATTCTGGGGCTTGCGCCGGGCGAAGTGACTGCCCCCTTGCCAATCCCCAACGCTGTGGCCCTGTTCCAGCTGCGCGATATTCAGGAAACAGGCGGCTCTGCGCCCAGTTACTCCTCCATCGAATACGCGGCCTATTACATGGCGGGTGGTCGCAGTCCTGAAACGCTGGCCCAAGCCGAGAAGGTTCGCGCCCGCATCAACACGTGCAACGATCTTTACGGCGTTGCAAAAGGTCAGCCCGCCGAAGTGCTCGAGCGTCTGACCAGGACCCCAGCCGAAATTCCACAGGATGTCGCGATCGAGCTTTCAAAGCTTGATCCGGGCGAAGTCTCCACGGCATTGACCAGGTCCAACGGTCAGACGCTGATGTTCTTGATGATGTGTGGCCGTACCGCCGCCGCCAACAAAGAGGCAAGCCGCGAAGATGTGATCAACGCCCTGCGTCAGGAACGTCTGGTTGGCTACGCGGATCAGTTGCAAGAGCAGCTTAGGGCCAATGCACGTATCGCCCGGCAATGAACCCCGCGTCAGCGCCTGTCGTGATCTCCTGTGGAGAGCCGGCAGGAATCGGGCCAGAGGTCGCAGCGCGTGCATGGGCGATATTGGCGCAGGAAGTGCCAATGGTCTGGATGGGCGATCCCCGCCATTTGCCAACAGATATCCCGCACCGCGTTATTGAAAGCTGTCATCAGGCAAGCGCTATAGGTGGGAATGCCCTGCCCGTGCTGGCCCATCCTTTCCCCGCGCAAACTGTTTCCGGGCTCGCTGATCCTGCCAACGCGCGATCGATTATTGACGTGATCGCCCGTGGCGTTGATCTTGTGCGCAGCGGGCAGGCCTGTGCGATCACCACGGCACCGATCCACAAAAAAGCGCTTAAAGACGGGGCGGACTTCGCTTATCCCGGCCATACGGAATATCTTGCGGCTCTTGCGGGGGCGAAGGACGTTGTGATGATGCTCGCATCTGACCAGCTCCGCGTGGTCCCTGCGACAATCCACATCGCGCTGGATCAGGTGGCACTTGTTCTGACGCCTGCGCATTTGCGCCGGGTGATCGAGATCACTGCCGATGGGTTGAAGACACAATTCGGGATCGCCGCCCCCAAGATCGCCATTGCCGGCCTGAACCCGCATGCAGGCGAAGGTGGGACAATTGGACGTCAGGAAGTGGATTGGATCGCTGGCCTGGTCGTGACCATGCAAGGCGAAGGCTATGATCTGATAGGCCCCCTTCCCGCCGATACGATGTTTCATGCGGCGGCACGCAGTCGCTATGATGCGGCAATCGCGATGTACCATGATCAAGCCCTGATCCCCATCAAGACGCTAGATTTTGACCGTGGTGTGAACGTGACGTTGGGCCTGCCGTTCATCAGAACCTCGCCTGATCATGGCACTGCCTTTGATATCGCGGGCAAAGGCCTCGCCAATCCTACAAGCATGGTCGAGGCCATTCGGCTTGCTTATAAAATGGCAGGGTCGTGATGCTTCTCTGGCTCTTAAATATCCTCGCCGAAGGCGAAAATCTTTTGTGTTCCATGCGTCCTACCAGAATGCAGGCGGTAAAATGACAGCCCTAGACAACCTTCCGCCGCTGCGTGACGTCATCAACAGCCATGACCTCAAGGCACGTAAATCGTTAGGCCAGAATTTCCTGCTCGACCTCAATCTGACGGCCAAGATTGCGCGCCAAGCGGGCGATATGTCGGCCTGCGACGTGTTGGAAATCGGCCCCGGCCCAGGTGGATTGACACGCGGTTTGCTGGCTGAGGGGGCACGCCACGTACTGGCGATCGAAAAAGACAAGCGGTGCCTGCCTGCCCTCGCCGAGATCGCAGCCGAATATCCCGGTCGTTTGACCGTGATCGAGGGGGACGCTCTTGAGATCGACCCGCTGGTGCATCTGACGTCGCCGATCCGGATTGCGGCGAACCTGCCCTATAACGTCGGGACCGAATTGCTGGTGCGCTGGCTCACCCCCGCTGACTGGCCGCCGTTTTGGGAAAGCCTGACGCTGATGTTCCAGCGCGAGGTCGCCGAACGGATCGTCGCCCAGCCCGGCTCGAAGGCCTATGGGCGGTTGGCGCTTTTGGCGCAGTGGCGGGCCGATGCCCGGATCGTGATGCACTTGCCGCCAGAGGCGTTTACCCCACCTCCTAAAGTGTCGTCAGCAGTAGTTCACCTGACCGCCTTGGCGCAACCGCGCTATCCGGCTGATGCCGCTGTGCTCAGTCGTGTTGTTGCCGCAGCCTTCAATCAAAGACGCAAAATGTTGCGAGCCGCGCTTAAAGGTGTGGCACCCGATATCGAAGACCGCCTGATCGCTGCAGGGATCAAACCCACCGACCGCGCAGAGCAGATCCCGCTTGAACGCTTCTGTGCATTGGCCCGAGAAATCTCAAGGACATGATCCCCCATTGAAATGCAAAAGGCCCCGCAAATTGCGAGGCCTTTTTTACATCTTCTGGCGGCCCTATTCGGCGGCTTCGGTGTGATCCCCACCTTCGCTAGCCTGCTGCCCCGAGCTTTCTTCGGACTTTGGCTGCGGCTTGCGGCGCGGTGCGCGCCGCGGCTTTGGTTTGCTTTCAGGGGTTTCGACGAGATTACTGTCGTCCTCTCCGTCTTGAGACGAAACATCTGCCTGCGGAGCATCGGCCGGTTTTGGACCACGGCTGTTGCGCCGACGCTTGGGCTGTTCGTTATGATCCTGCGAGGGCTGATTGCTCTGCGCGTCGTCATTGCCCTGCGTCTCGGATGCGTCACTGGTGTTGGCGTCATCAGACTGGCTTGTGTCGGTGCTCTGACCGCCGTTTGCGGCATCGCGTTCCTGACGCTCGGCCCGCTCGCGATCACGCTCTGACTGGCGCTCACGGTTCTGGCGGTCCTGCTCTTCCTGACGTTCGCGGTTTTGACGCTCTTGCTCCTGGCGGCGCTGATCAATCTCGCGCTGCGCTTCTGACAACATACGCAGGTAATGCTCGGCATGTTGCTGGAAGTTCTCAGCCGCCACGCGGTCGTTGCTGAGCTGCGCGTCGCGTGCCAATTGGTTGTATTTTTCAATCACCTGCTGCGGCGTGCCGCGCACCTTGCCCTCCGGGCCGGAGCTGTCGAACACACGGTTGACGACGTTGCCACCTTGCGGTTGACGGTTGCGGGTATTCTTGGAACGGGAACGGGATCTTGAAGATTTCATGTAATTCGTTCAGCCTTGTTGTGCTGTGCTTCGAAAAAGAACCGGATGCGTTTACATCCTTCGAAAGCGCGCCATACGATCTGTTGGGCTTAACGCCGCGCGGGACCACCGATTGGTATCCACCGCTGCAACTCCTTTGAATAAGCACGGTCATCCGGTACGATCAAGCCTAAACTGTCAACAATACCGATGAAATGGAATTTTTAGCGTTTTCGTGCCACTTCTGGACCGCTAAAGCCGGTTCAGGCGGGTGTATCCGCCCAAAGGACACGGTCGCGGCCGTCAAGATCTGGCAATATCCGCACCCGGCCCCAGCCAGCTGTCTTGAAAATTTCTGCAACATCTGGTCCCTGTTGCCAGCCGATTTCGGCCAGCACACGTCCGGTGGCCGTCAGATACCCCTGCGCTTGCGAGGCGATGACACGGTAGGCGCTCAGCCCGTCCAATCCGTCGGTCAACGCCATCTCGGGTTCGTGAAGGCGCAACTCGGGGGCCACACCGGCCATTTCCGACTTCGCCAGATAAGGCGGGTTTGCGACGATCAGGTCGAACCGCCCCTCCGCTGCATCGAACCAGTTTGACTGCCGGATGTCTGCGCGCGCCTCTACCCCGTGCAGCACTGCATTCGCGCTGGCTTGAAGGCAGGCAGCCTCGGATAAATCCAGGCCCAGGCCGTGCGACTCTTGCCGCTCTGCCAGCAGGGTGACAAGGATGCAGCCAGACCCGGTGCCAAGGTCCAGCACGTGATCGAACGTCTCCGAGAGAGCCAGTTCGATCAGGGTTTCGGTTTCGGGGCGCGGGTCCAGCACATCGCGGCTGATCTTGAAGTCGCGCCCGTAAAAGGCACGTTGCCCAACCAGATGTGAAACGGGCACACGCACGGCCCTGAGTGCGATCAGATTTTCAAAGCGCTCTGCGATCTCGGGGGCGATTTCCTCGGGCGCGATCAGGGTGACACGCGAGGCATCGACGGATGCGGCATGGGCCAGCAAGACCCGCGCATCTCGGGCTGGGTCGGGCACGCCAGCGGCGCGCAGCCGTGCCGCAGCAGACGCCATGGCTTGCGCAGCCGTTGGCGCGCTCATTGACCCATCTCGGCCATCATGCGCGCCTGCGCGTCCGCAGTCAGTGCGTCGATGATTTCGTTCAGGTCGCCCTGCATCACAGAATCAAGACGGTACAGGGTCAGATTGATCCGGTGGTCGGTCATGCGACCTTGCGGGAAATTATAGGTCCGGATCCGTTCGGACCGGTCGCCAGAGCCTACCTGCGAGGCCCGATCTGCCGAGCGTTCCTTGTCAACGCGCTGGCGCTCCGCATCATAAAGCCGCGCCTTGAGGACCTGCATCGCGATCTCGCGGTTGCGGTGCTGCGACTTTTCAGAGGACGTGACCACCAACCCGGTGGGAATATGCGTAATCCGCACCGCAGAATCAGTGGTATTCACATGCTGCCCGCCTGCTCCGGAACTGCGCATGGTGTCGATCCGCAGATCGTTGGGATCAACGTGAATGTCGACATCCTGCGCCTCTGGCAACACGGCCACTGTCGCAGCCGAGGTATGGATGCGCCCGCCGCTCTCGGTGGTCGGCACACGCTGGACCCGGTGCACACCGGATTCGTATTTCAACCGGGCAAAGACGTTAAGGCCCTTGATGTGGGCCACCACCTCCTTGACGCCGCCAAGTTCGGTCATCTGCTCTTCTATCAGATCGAACTTCCAGCCTTGGGCTTCTGCATAGCGCTGGTACATGCGCAACAGATCAGCGGCGAACAATGCCGCCTCGTCCCCGCCGGTGCCGGGTCGGATCTCAAGCATGGCAGGTTTTGCATCGGCTTCGTCTTTGGGCAGCAAAGCCAATTGCAAGGCGGCTTCGGCCTTTGGCAACACGGCCTTGAGACGCGGCAATTCTTCTTCGGCCAGTTCAGCCATTTCGGGGTCTTTCAGCATGGCCCGCGCATCGTCAATGTCTTGCAGCAAGCCGCGATATCCCTCGATCTGATCGACCACCGGGCGCAGGTCTGCATATTCCTTTGCCAGCTTCGCGAAATCCGCACCATCTGACCCGGCAGACATCGACGCCTCCAGAAACTGGAAACGCTGGAGGATTTGGGCAAGGCGGTCCATGGGGATCATCGCATTTCTGTCGCTGATGATAAGCCTTTGGTCAAGGGCCGCTTTGTGCTAATCTGACTTCTATGAAACAGATTGCTCTGCTACTGGGCCTGATTGCCCAAACGGCTGCCGCGCAAAGCACCTACCCCAGTGGAAAGGCTGTTGATTGTTATTGCACAAATACCCAAGGAAACCGGATCGAGCTTGGCCAGACCATTTGCATGGACGTTGGTGGCAGGCTGTTTATGGCGCAGTGCCAGATGTCCCTGAATGTGCCGATGTGGCGTGAGGTAAAGCAAGGCTGCCTTAATTCATCCCTCAGGGTCGATCCCAATCGACGTGAGAACTTGTTGCAGTCGTTTCTTGTTCACACCCATATCTGATCCACCAAAACGCAAGCGGCTATAGATACTTGCGCGGCTTTTACCGTCGTCAAAAGCCACTGTCGTATAATCAGGAAAACCCCACAAAAGAGACCTGCTGATGTAGATATGCTGCCCATCAACTTCGGCCAGTTTTCGGGTGCGCGGCTGCGCCTTCATGGCATTGTCAAATGCCGCAAGAAAACTGTCTGCGGCCGTATCAATGGTGCTGACAACCCGGTAGCCACCCGCCGTCGCATATGCGCCCGGAGCATCTTTCGAGGGGTCAATCGTCCAGTCCTGCGGATTGGATGGGGCAAGGCGCACATAGGCTTGCAAGCCGATAAAGACCGCGACGACCAGCCAGAAAAACATCATCATAACTTTTTTCGCTTTCATTTTGCCACTCAAACCCATCACACAGCATCACCAGATCAACGATACACGACGCCCGGCAGGATACATAACATTTCAAACAAGATATTGGCACCCGTCAGCGCGGTATTGCCAGACGTGTCGTAGGGGGGCGAAACTTCAACCAGATCCGCCCCGACAATGTTCAATCCCTTAAGTGCCCGCAAAAGCTCGAGCGCTTGCGGCGTGGTTAATCCCTCAATTTCCGGCGTGCCGGTGCCGGGGGCGTAAGCGGGATCAAGGCTGTCGATATCGTAGGTGACATAAACGGGGGCATCGCCGATGTCGCGGCGGATTTCAGCACCCAGCGGTGCAAGACTGCGATGCCACAGTTCGTGCGCGGGGAATTGTTGGAAACCCCAGCCTGCGGCCTCGGTAAAGTCATCGGCACCGTAGCCCGACCCCCGCAACCCGATCTGATAGGTTTTTTGCGGGTTGATCAGCCCTTCTTCATAGGCGCGCCGAAAGACTGTGCCATGGGTTTCGCGCTCGCCGAACATCTCGTCATTGACGTCGGCATGGGCATCCACATGAACAAGCGCCAGCGGACCGTGCCGCTTTGCCATTGCCCGCAAGATTGGAAGCGTGATCGAATGATCCCCTCCAATGGCGACAGGCATCACATCATACTTCAAGATCGCGTCGTAACTCTCTGAAATAATGGAAAGGCTTTGGGAAAGTGAAAAGGTATTGATCGCCAGATCACCGATGTCCGCAACTTGCAGTGAGTCAAAAGGTGCCGCCCCTGTAGCCAGATTATAGGGCCGCAGCATCGCACTTTCAGCGCGAACCTGCTTTGGGCCAAAGCGCGTTCCCGATCGCCAAGAGGTGCCGATATCCAACGGAATACCCAAGACGGCAACGTCCAACCCCTTGAGGTCTCTTGAAGAAGGCAGGCGCATGAACGTGTTGGGCCCCGAAAATCGGGCCAGATCATTGCCGCTAATAGGTTGGTTCTTATCACTCATGCGTTTCGCATCCTCCATCCCAACAGGCACAGGATTTCCGTCGCCACATGTGCGCCGGCAATCGCGGTGGCCCCAGTGGTATCAAAGGGTGGCGAGACTTCGACGACATCGCCCCCCACAATGTTGATCCCCGCCAGATCGCGCAGTATGATCGCGCATTGTGCTGACGTAAGCCCGCCCCAAACCGGTGTGCCAGTCCCCGGTGCAAAGGCAGGGTCAAGCGCATCGATATCAAAGGTCAGATAGCAAGGGCGGTCCCCAAGTGTCTGTTTTATCTTGGCAACAGCCGCTTGGGGGCCCAGCTCGTGGACCTCGCGGGCGTCAATCGTGGTGACCCCCAACGTATCTGGATTTGTCGTTCTGATCCCCACCTGCACCGAGGTCGCAGGATCAACGATCCCCGATTTCACCGCCTTGTAGAACATCGTCCCGTGGTCGATGCGGTCCATGTCATCATCGGGCCAGGTGTCCGAATGGGCATCGAATTGCAACAGGCTGATTGGCCCGTATTTCTCGGCATAGGCCTTGAGGATGGGAAAGCTGATATAATGATCGCCGCCCAGCACCACGCTTGCGGCCCCTGCGTCAAGTATGCCCTTGATATGCGTGGTCAAAGCGGCAGGAAACTGGCTGGTATGGCCATAATCGAACGCCAGATCGCCATAATCCGCGATGGCACATTCGCTCAGCACATCGAAATCCCAGCCATAGGGCGGATCATAGGGTTGCAGGGTTGATGCCTCGCGGATCGCGCGCGGCCCAAGACGGGTGCCAGGACGGTTGGTTACGGCTTGATCAAATGGCACGCCGGTCACGGCGATATCCACGCCTCTCAGGTCTTTGGTATAGCGGCGGCGCAAAAACGACGTGGCCCCGCCAAAGGCGTTCTCAAAGCTTGGTCCCTTGAGGTCTGCACGCGTAAAGGCCTGATCGACTTGGGTTTTTGCGTCCTCCAGTGCCATTACTTTGCCCCCACAGGCTGTGCCCGCTCCACAATCCGGGCAAAGAAGGACGCGCCAACCGGGGCGATCTCGTCGTCGAAATTATACTTGGGATGGTGCAGCCCCGCTGTGTCGCCCTGACCTAAGAACAAGTATGCACCGGGCCGCTTTTCCAGCATATAGCTGAAATCTTCCGCCCCCATTTCGCGACCATTGTCCGCAACAACATGGTCCTCACCGGCAATTTCTGTCGCAATCTCTGCCGCGAACTTGGCATTTTCGGCGGTGTTAATCGTTGCCGGATAGCCTTTGACGTAGTCCAACGTCGCCTCGACGTCATAGCTGGAGGCCTGACCATCGACGATCTGCTGCAACCGGCGCATCACCATAGCCTGAACCTCCTTGTCAAAGGTCCGTACGGTGCCGTTGATATAGGCCGTTTCGGGGATCACGTTATCGACCGTGCCGGTGTGGATTTGTGTGACTGACACCACCAGATCGTTCAGCGCGTAGTGGTTGCGGCTTACGATGGTCTGGATCGCGGTGGCAATGCCACAGGCCGCCACGACCGGATCGCGGGTGTCGTGAGGCATGGCACCGTGCCCTCCCAAACCCTTGATATGAATGTGAAAGCTGTCCACCGCTGCCATGATTGGGCCCGGCGTGGTATAAAATCCGCCAACACCGAAGCCGGGTGCATTGTGCAGCGCATAAAGCTGGGAGATATCAAAGCGGTCGAGAAAACCCTCTTGCACCATCACTTCGGCCCCGCCGCCGGTTTCCTCGGCCGGTTGAAAGATCAACGCCACGCGACCCGAGAAATTGCGCGTCTCGGCAAGGTACTTCGCGGCCCCCAGCAGCATCGTCGTATGGCCGTCATGCCCGCATGCGTGCATTTTGCCTTCGTGGGTGCTGGCATAGTCCAGTCCGGTCGCCTCAAGGATCGGCAAGCCGTCCATATCCGCGCGCAGGCCAATCGTTGGGCCCTTGCCCTGCCCGTTGATGATCGCCACCATTCCTGTCGTGGCAAACCCTTCGTGCAATTCATCCACGCCGAATTCGCGCAAACGCTCGGCCACAAAGGCCGCAGTCTTGTGGCATTCAACGCCCAATTCGGGGATTGTGTGCAAATGTCTGCGCCACTGGGTCATCAAAGGGGCGAAATCCGCGATGCGGTTCACGACGGGCATTGGGTGGACTCCTGCTTTGATCTTGGTCAGGTTGCATCTGACACCAGAGACAAGGGCGCTGCAATGGCCGAGACGACAAATGACGCACTGATCCACGATCAAAGCGCAGGGATTGAGCGGCTTTTGGAAATCATGCGCCGCTTGCGTCATCCTGAAACCGGTTGCCCTTGGGATATCGAGCAGGATTTTGACAGCATCGCCCCCTATACCATTGAAGAGGCTTATGAAGTTGCCGATGCCATCGAGAGGCGCGACTGGTCCGAGCTTGAGGGCGAGTTGGGCGATTTGCTGCTGCAATCCGTCTATCATACGGCGATGGGCGAAGAGGACGGGCACTTTACCTTTCAATCCGTGGTTAGGAATATCTCGAATAAGATGGTCGCACGGCATCCGCATGTGTTTGGAGACGAATCCCGCGATAAATCTGCCGAACAACAGACCGCCGACTGGGAGAAGATCAAAGCGGCCGAGCGCGCAGGCAAGGCACAAGGTGGCGCGCTGGACGGGGTTGCCGTGGGTCTGCCCGCTTTGCTGCGTGCTTATAAATTGCAAAAACGCGCGGCACGGGTGGGGTTTGACTGGCCCGATACCGATGATGTCATCGCCAAGATCGCCGAGGAAGCCGCCGAACTGGTCGAGGCCCGCGATACGCTGACCCAAGCAGAGGTCGAGGAAGAATTCGGTGATCTGATGTTTGTGATGGCCAATCTGGGGCGCCATCTGGGTGTGGACCCCGAAACAGCCCTGCGCAGCGCCAACGCCAAATTCATCCGCCGCTTCGAAGGTGTCGAGGCCCGCCTGGCCGCGATGGGGAAAACCCCCGCCGACAGTGATCTGGCCGAGATGGACGCGCTATGGGACGCGGTGAAAGTGGCGGAACGCAGCTAAACGGTTTGTCCTTTGCTGGACAAGTGCCGCGGCTTGCGGCAAGGCTCTGCGCATCATCACGACAGGAGCCCCTATGACCCCGCGCAAGATCATTATCGATACCGACCCCGGTCAGGACGACGCCGTTGCCATTCTTCTGGCACTTGCCAGCCCTGAGGATGTCGAGGTTTTGGGGATTACCTGCGTCGCGGGGAATGTGCCGCTGGATTTGACCACGCGCAACGCAAGGATCGTGTGCGAATTGGCGGGCAAGACAGACGTCAAGGTCTTCGCTGGCTGCGACCGCCCGTTGGGTCGCGCCCTTGTCACAGCCGAGCATGTGCACGGCAAGACAGGTCTTGATGGTCCCGATCTGCCCGAACCCACCATGCCACTGGCAGATGGTCACGCAGTAGATTTTATTATTGAGACGTTGCGCAACCACGCGCCGGGCACAGTCACGCTGTGCCCGTTGGGGCCGCTGACGAATATCGCCACCGCGCTGACCAAAGCCCCCGATATTGCCAGTCGCATTGCCAAGATCGTGCTGATGGGCGGTGGTTATTTTGAGGGGGGTAACATCACCCCTGTGGCTGAGTTTAACATTTACGTCGACCCGCAAGCCGCTGATATTGTGTTTAAATCTGGCGCGCCGATTGTCATGATGCCCCTTGATGTCACCCACAAGGCGCTGGTCACGGCTGCGCGCAATGACGCGTTTCGCGGGATTGGCAGCCCGGTGGGTATTGCCGTCGCACAGATGACCGAATTTTTCGAACGTTTCGACAAGGAAAAATACGGCTCCGAAGGGGCACCGTTGCATGATCCTTGTGTGACCGGCTATCTGATCCGCCCTGAACTTTTCACGGGCCGCCATATCAACGTCGAGATCGAGACGACATCTGAGCTGACAATGGGCATGACCGTCGCCGATTGGTGGGGGGTAACAGATCGGGTACCCAACGCGACCTTCATGAATGGTATCGATGCAGACGGGTTTTTCAGCCTGTTGACCGAACGGCTGGCCCGGTTATGAGCGCCGCGTTTACCCTGGGAAAGCCGGAACATCTGGACCAGCTTATTGCCCTTGTCGCCGCTTTTCAGGCCGAGCAAGACATTAAACAAACCGACGAGGCGCGGCGCAATGGCCTGGCCCCTTTGCTGGCGGGTATTCCCCACGGCGTTGCGTATCTGATCGGCCCTGCCCGCGCGCCAATCGGATATGTGATCATCACCTTTGGCTGGTCGGTTGAATTTGGCGGGCTGGATGCGATCATTGACGAGATTTACGTTCGTCCCGGCGTCCGCGGGCGCGGCATCGCGACAGAGGCGTTGTCATCGCTGCCAAATGCGCTGGCTGGTGGCGGTGTCAAAGCGATCCATCTTGAGGTCGACCGCGACAATGCCGTGGCTCAGAAACTGTATGCCCGCGCAGGGTTTCTCCCGCGCGAACGCTATATGATGATGTCGCGAAAGCTATAGGCGTTACATCATTCCGACGACGATCACCATCAGCAACGAATAAAGCATGATACCCCCTATCACGAGCCATACCCCGTAATTTCTGCCAAAGCTCGCCTTGGCCATCTCCTTGGCCTGATAGACCAGATCGGGCCATGTGTAGCTGACGAAATCGCCTTGCGTAAACACAGCCTTGATGCGGCCGTCGGCGTCCACCACGGGCAAGCGGCGAAACCGCTCGTTTGACATGATCCGCAGCCAGTCCACCACGTCGTCGGTCTCCTTGGCAATGCGGGGGTTGCGGGTCATGATATCCGCAAGTTTGGTTTTTTCGGCGTCAAGCCCACCGTTAACCAGCTTTTTCATCACGTCACGCTCTGTCACCACGCCGATCACCTTTTGGTCAGCGTCAACAATAATCACCGACCCAAAGTTTTTCTCGCTCATCGCAGCGACGGCTTCTTTCACGCTGGCGTCTTCGGCAAACGTGAGGGGCTGGGGTTTATTTGAAAACTCAGGGCGGTCTTTCAGTTGCATTCCGACATAGTTGGAGGCGGCCATTGTTGATCTCCTGTAATCTGTTGCGACGTTGTGTCCTTGTTAAAACTAGACTAGTTCAGGAAATGGCAAGAAAACTGGTGATTGGGCACTGCCGCCCCTATATATACAGCATGACATTTATAGCCCCCTTCGATAACAGCTATGCGGCCCTGCCCGACGGCTTTTTCACCCGCATCAACCCCACGCCCGTTGCCGCACCTCAAGTGCTGGCGTTCAACTTGGACCTTGCCAGGACATTGGGCATCACCCACGCCGAAACCGCAGACCTGGCGCTTACCCTTGGCGGCAACGCGCTGCCTGCGGGTGCCGAACCGCTGGCACAGCTTTATGCAGGTCACCAGTTTGGAAGTTATAACCCGCAGCTTGGCGATGGGCGCGCGATTTTGCTGGGCGAGGTCGTGGACACCAATGGTCAGCGTCGCGATATTCAGCTCAAGGGGTCTGGGCGCACGCCCTACTCGCGCGGCGGTGACGGGCGCGCCTGGCTCGGGCCTGTGCTGCGCGAATATGTGGTGTCAGAGGCGATGCACGCGCTTGGCATCCCCACGACCCGCGCTTTGGCAGCAGTCAGGTCGGGCGAAGACGTATACCGCGAAACGGCGCTGCCCGGTGCGGTGCTGACCCGCGTGGCCGCAAGCCACCTGCGGGTCGGCACGTTTCAGGTATTTTCCCATCGCGGCGAGCTTGAGAACCTCAAGACGCTGACCGATTATGCCATCGCCCGCCATTATCCGCAGGCCGACGGGCCTATGGGTTTGCTCAGTGCGGTCTGTGCGCGTCAGGCTGACCTGGTTGCAGCTTGGATGTCTGTAGGCTTTATCCACGGCGTGATGAACACCGATAACTGCACCATCTCGGGCGAGACGATTGATTACGGGCCTTGCGCTTTCATGGATGTGTTCGACGCCAATCGCGTATTCAGTTCCATAGACCGTCAGGGGCGTTATGCGTTCTCCAATCAGCCGCAGATCGTGGTGTGGAATATGGCGCAACTTGCCACCGCGCTGATCCAGCTGGCCGACGACAAGGACGCAGCGATTGAACAGGCAACCCAAATTGTGCATGCGATGCCCGCGTTGATCGAGGCGGCCTGGCTCAAGAGGTTCGGCGCAAAGATCGGGATCACGAAAATCCAAGAAGAAGACACAGCACTGATCAACGATTTGCTGGCACTGATGCAAAAAGACGGTGCCGATTTCACCAATGCGTTTCGCGCCTTGGGCAGTGAAAATGCCATCGACGAGTTTCTGGACCGCGACGAGTTCGAGGCGTGGCGCGCGCGCTGGAAAACGCGCATTGCAAGCGAAGCCCATGCTGAGGAAACCATGAAGGCCGCCAACCCCGCGATCATTCCACGCAATCACCGGATCGAGCAGATGATAGAAGCAGCCGTGGCAGGCGATATGGCCCCGTTTGAGCGGCTGATGAAAGCGCTGGCGACCCCCTATGATGATCCTGCCGATCCAGACCTGCGCCACCCGCCCACAGACCGAGAGATCGTGCCTGCAACTTTTTGTGGAACCTAGGCCAGGCGGGGGTTGCGGTTGATCAGGTAAATTCCGGCTGCAACCAGAACCAGGGCGGCCCAGACCGACCAAGCCACATGCTCCGACAGCAGCAGCCAGCCCAGGATGACGGAAAACACCGGCGACAAAAAGCTGAACGATGCGACTGTGGATGCAGGGTACACCGACATCAGCCAGAACCATGCAAGAAATCCAAGGCTCGCGACGGCGACGATCTGGAAACCCAGACCCGCCAGATGGATCATTTCCAGATCGCGAATGAGTGGACCAAACAGCGGCGCAATCAGCACCAGAATGGGCCCGGAGATTGCAACTTGGCACATCAGTTGCTGCGCAGGCGGCACCTTCTCAAGCGGGGTGATGCGTACCAGCAAGGCAATGCCAGCCCAACATAGGGCGGATGTCAGGGCCAGCAAATCGCCCGTCCAGCTTACATGCCCCCCACTGCGGTCGCTCAGGGCCACAGCCACGCCGGACATGGCCATCACAAGACCCAGAATCTTGACCGGGGTCAGCCGTTCATTGGGTAATAAAAAGTTCGCGGCGATGGTCAGCCAAACCGGCATTGAATAAAAAATGACCGACGCCCGGCTGACAGTCGTGGTGTCTAACGCAATGAAAAGGCACGTGAACTCAAAGGTGAACAGCAACCCCGACACAATGGCCCAGCCCCAAGCCGGACGCGGAAAAGAAAAACTGACGCCGCGCACCTTCATCCAGATGATCAAGACAACGACGGCACCCAACGATCGAAGGCCCGCAGAAAACACCGGATTAAATCCGCCGTTCGTGACCTTGATCACAACCTGATTGAACGCCAGATTCAGGGCAAATAGGATCAGGGCTATGGCCCCGAACATGTCGATTTGTGTTTTGCGTTCCATGCCCTCACAAACCCGCGTTGGCAAAGGGTTGTCAATCGGTTTGACGCCCGCCGCGTGCGAAGCTTTTATCAAAGACTTGCGCCATCTTGGGATTTCGAACAGTGTCTTGCAAGAATTACCAATGGGGAATTGGACATGAGCTTGATGAAAACACTGGCCAAAGTGGCCATTGGCGTTGCGGTTGCCAAAGGGGCCAGCAGCATGATGAAGCAGGGCGGCAGAACACGAAACGCAGGTGGGCTGGGTGGTCTTTTGGGCGGCTTGACGGGCGGGCCTGGTGGCCGTGGCGCACAGGGCGGTGGTTTGCAGGATATGCTGGGCGGTCTGATGGGCGGAACCACAGGATCCAGCGGTGGCCTAGGTGGCTTGCTGAACCAACTTGGCGGCAGTTCCGGGGGATCAAATGAGGGCCTCGGCGGGCTTTTGAACCAGTTGGGTGGCAGTGCCGGTGGTGCGACGGGCAGTGGCTTGGGCGGATTGCTGGGGGGATTGGCTGGCGCTGCGGGCGCTGGTGGATTGCTGTCCGGCCTTGGCGGCTCAACCAGTGGCAAGCCAGAGCGCGAGGAAGCTGATTTCGGTGCCGTGTTGAATTCGCAATTCGACAGCAACCCGGCCCCCGCGATAGAGCCCTCCCAAGGGCAGGAAGTCATGGCTGCATTGATGATCGCAGCGATGATTCAAGCCGCTAAATCTGATGGGACCTTTGATGAGGGCGAGCGCGAAAAGCTGCTGTCGCATCTGGGGGACGTCAACGCGGAAGAAGCCGAATTCGTCAAGGCGCGGATGGATGCGCCAGTTGATGTTGACGGTCTGGTCGCGCAGACGCCCGATGGCATGGGCCCGCAGGTTTATGCGGTATCCTTGCTGGCGATTGATCTCGATACCCAAGACGAGGCGCAATATCTGCACCTGCTGGCCAAGGGTTACGGCATGGAGCCCGCCGACGTGAACGACATTCACGCCCAGATGGGCGTGCCGTCACTCTACACCTAGAGGCTAGCCGTTTTCTTTGAAGAAAACGGACCGGAGTTTTTGAAAACTCCGGGGCCTCAACCCTTGGCTTTTTTGACCGCCTTTTCTTTGGCGATGAGATGTTCAGCCAGATCGCGGGCAATCGCAAAGGCCCCCTTGATCTTGTCAGTGTCGTTTTTCCAATCGCGTTTGACGACGATCTTGTTGTCTTTGACCTTGGCCAGCCCGCGCTGGTCCTGAATGAAGGTGACCAACCCCTCGGGAGAGGCGAATTTGTCGTTGTGGAACTGGATCGTGGCCCCTTTTGGGCCGCCATCCAGCTTTGCAATCCCTGCCCGCTTGCACATCGCCTTGATGCGAATGACCAGGATCAGCGTGTTGACCTCGCGCGGCAGTTTGCCAAAGCGGTCGATCAGTTCGGCTGCAAAGCCTTCAAGCTCGACCTTGGTGGTCAGGCTGGACAGACGCCGGTAAAGGCCAAGACGTACGTCAAGATCGGGCACATAGGCCTCCGGGATCAGCACTGGCACGCCCAGATTGATCTGCGGTGCCCATTGGCCGTCGTCGTCGATCACGCCCTCCAACTCTCCGGCCCTGATCTTGGCAATCGCGTCTTCCAGCATCGACTGGTACAGTTCGAACCCGACATCGCGCATCTGGCCGGATTGTTCCTCGCCCAGCAAATTGCCTGCGCCGCGAATATCCAGATCCTGAGACGCGAGCGTGAACCCTGCCCCCAACGTATCGAGGCTTCCCAGAACCCGCAGGCGCTTTTCGGCGGTGGGGGTCAGTTTGGTACGGGGTTTGGTGGTGAGATAGGCATAGGCGCGGGTCTTAGACCGGCCCACGCGGCCCCTGATCTGGTAAAGCTGCGCCAGACCAAACATGTCGGCGCGGTGGACGATCATCGTGTTCGCGGTGGGGATATCAAGACCGGACTCGACAATCGTTGTAGCCAGCAGGATATCGTATTTGCCGTCGTAAAAGGCGTTCATGCGGTCATCAAGCTCTCCTGCCGCCATTTGGCCGTGCGCCACCAGATAGGTCAGTTCAGGCAGTTGTTCTTTCAGAAACGCTTCAATTTCCGGCAGGTCGCTGATGCGCGGCACCACGTAAAAGGACTGCCCGCCGCGATAATGTTCGCGCAAGAGCGCCTCACGCAGGGTGACCGTGTCAAATTCGCTGATATAGGTGCGAATGGCCAAACGGTCGACGGGCGGCGTGCCGATGATCGACAGATCGCGCACCCCCGTCAGGCTTAGCTGCAAAGTGCGCGGGATGGGGGTCGCGGTCAGGGTCAGCACGTGGATATCTGTGCGCATCGCCTTCAGGCGTTCTTTGTGGCCCACACCGAAGTGTTGCTCTTCATCGATGACCAACAGGCCCAGATTGTTGAACCTGATGTTCTTCGCCAGCAGTGCATGAGTGCCGATCACCACATCGACCGTGCCTTTGGCCATGCCCTCGCGGGTTGCGTTGGCGTCTTTGGTCGACACGAAACGCGACAGTTGGCGGACCTCAAGCGGGAAGCCACGGAAGCGTTCGGCAAAAGACTTGTAATGTTGCCGCGCCAAAAGTGTCGTCGGCGCGATCACGGCGACTTGCAGGCCCGACATGGCTGCGACAAAAGCCGCACGCATGGCAACCTCGGTCTTGCCAAAGCCCACATCGCCACAGATCAGACGGTCCATCGGGTTGCCGCTGGTCAGGTCGTCGATCACGTCGTTGATCGCAGACATTTGGTCGTCGGTTTCGGTGTAAGGGAAGCGGGCGGAAAACGCGTCCCACATGCCCGGCGGTGGATCCATGACGGGCGCTTTGCGCAAGGCACGCTCGGCCGCGATGCGGATCAGCTTGTCTGCCATCTCGCGGATGCGTTCCTTGAGCTTGGCCTTCTTCGATTGCCACGCGCCCCCGCCAAGCTTGTCAAGCAGCCCTTCGTCATGGCCGTATTTCGACAGCAACTCGATGTTTTCTACGGGCAGGTAGAGTTTTGAATTGTCAGCGTATTCCAGCAGCAGGCATTCATGGGCAGCGCCTGCCGCGGTGATGACCTCCATCCCCAGATAGCGGCCAATGCCGTGATCCACATGGACGACCAGATCGCCCGGCGTCAGGGATTGGGTTTCGGTCAGAAAATTCTCGGCACGGCGTTTGCGTCTGGCCGAGCGGATCAGACGGTCACCCAGAATATCCTGCTCGGATATAACGGTAAGATGTCCTTCTTTGTCACCTCCGAACGGCGCTTCGAACCCGTGCTCAAGCGGCCATACGGCCAGATGCAGACCACGTTTGCCAATCCGGGTGCCGTTGGGGATCGGGATGACCTCCGACAGGCCTTCGTCTTCAATCAGCCCGGTCAAACGTTCACGCGCGCCCTCGGAGTAGCTGGCAATGACAACAGGGCCTTGGGACATTTTAGCTTTAAGATGCGCTGACAAGGCACCGAAAAGGCTTATGGATTCCTGTTGCCGCTCGGGCGCAAAATTACGCCCGATGCGCCCGCCTGCGTCCAGCACATTTGGGCCAGTGGGCTGTGGCAAGGGCTTGAACTGGATCACACGCTTGCCGATCAGTGCTGTCTCCCAAGCGGTATCGGTCAGATACAAACCTTCGGGCGGCGCGGGTTTATAGACGCTGTCCATTTTGGACCGGTTCGCCATAGCGATGCGCCGCGTCTCGTATTGATCCGCGATGCTGTCCCAGCGGGCAAGCCGTTGTGCGGTGACCTGATCATCCAGCGTCACAGTCGCTTTGGGCAGGTAGTCAAAGATCGTTTCCAGACGCTCGTGAAAGAACGACATCCAATGTTCGGCACCCTGATGCTTGCGGCCCGCGCTGATCGCTTCGTAAAGCGGATCATCGGTGCCTGCTGCACCAAATTCGATGCGGTAGTTCTGTCGAAACCGGGTGATTGCCGGTTCGTCCAAGATAACCTCGCTGACCGGGGCCAGTTCGACCAGATCAAGCTTTTCGGTGGTCCGCTGTGTCGCGGCATCGAAACGGCGTGCGCCGTCCAGCGTGTCACCAAACAGATCAAGCCGCACCGGGCCCAGATCGCCGGGGGGGTAGATGTCGATTATCCCGCCACGGATTGCATAATCGCCCGGCTCTGTCACCGTTGGGCTTTGGACAAACCCCATGCGCACCAGAAAATTGCGCAATGCGGCTTCGTCAATCCGGTCGCCCACACGGGCCGAGAAGGCGGCGTCGCGGAGCACGGACCGCGCAGGCACACGCTGCGTCGCCGCGTTTAGGGTTGTAAGCAGAATGTACTGATCCGGCATCCCGTGCACCAGACCCGCCAGCGTCGCCATACGCTGCGCGGATATATCAGCATTGGGCGACACGCGGTCGTAGGGCAAACAGTCCCATCCGGGAAAGGTTACAACGGGGACGTCAGGCGCGTAAAAGCGGCACGCTGCGTGCATCGCGGCCATGCGTTTGTCGTCGCGCGCGACGTGGATGACGGGGCGTTTGTTCTTTTTCAGCTCGTCCAGCAAAGCGCTGGCATCAAAGCCTTCGGGGACGCCTGACAGCGTTATCTGGGAGGTATTCGACATGCGCTGTCACTTGATCCTTGGGCGGGGTTTGTCAACCGCCGAACGGACCAACATAAAGGTTTTGATACATGCCCCAGATCGAGGTGACAAAGATCGACACCATCCCGATGATCTGGGTGTACAGCCGATGGCGCGACAAGCGCTTGAACAGAAGTTCGCCCAAGGCGGATTCGTCATGAATTTGTTTCGCCGTCGACACGCTGAGCACACCAACCAAGCTTAGCGGAAAACCCAAAAGCAACACAGCTTGGGCAAATTCGAACCCATAGAAGATCGCAAGCAAAAAAAGCATGGTCATGAAGAAGCAGCCGAACCCCAAGATCCACAAACCCGAAACCTGCGCGATATAAAGGATGCGGTTCACATTGATCCGCACCATATCCTCAAGGTCGGCTTGCGCCTCTCCTGCGCGCCTGCGGGCGCGCAACACCATATCATAGGGCACACCCAACACCCAATGGCTTGCGGACGACCAGACAACCGCGACAGAGATCCAAAACCAAAGGTTTGAGAACGACCGCATGTCGATGACTTCTAAAATGGTGTGGTATAAATCCAAGAAAGGCCTGTCTTTTGCGTTGAATGCGTTTCGTTTCGGCATAAACCGTTGCACCCTATGGGCTTCATAGCGGGGCATTGCGGCAATTCCTAGCCTTGAGCCGTGCAAAAATACATGCCAAGCGTTGTGCAATAACATCTGAGGTATTTTTGCATGAGACCCCAACAAGCCCCCTTCCCCGCCGCCCGTTTGCGCCGCACCCGTCAATCTGCCGGCATCCGCGCTTTGGTCCGCGAAAACTCTCTTGAGCTCGGGGATCTGATATGGCCCGTGTTCGTCCGCTCTGGCGAGGGGATAGAAGAACCGATCCCCTCAATGCCGGGTGTCTTTCGCCGCAGTGTCGACAAGGTGGTCGAGGCCGCGGTCGAGGCTGCCGATCTGGGGATCGGGGCGATGTGCATCTTTCCCTACACCGGTATCGAGGACCGGACCGAGGATTGCGCCGGTGCCTGGGATCCTGAAAACAACCCCAACCGCGCCATCCGCGCCATCCGCGAGGCCGTGCCAGAGATGGTGATCATGACCGACGTGGCGCTTGATACCTATAATATCAACGGCCATGACGGCTTTGTCGAAGACGGGATTATCGTCAATGACCGCACGGTCGAGGCGTTGGTCAAGATGTCGCTGGCCCAAGCCGATGCAGGTGCCAATATCATCGGGCCGTCGGATATGATGGACGGGCGCATCGGTGCCATTCGCGCAGGGCTGGAAGGGGCGGGCCATTCTGACGTGATGATCATGAGCTATTCGGCCAAATATGCCTCGGCGTTCTACGGACCGTTCCGTGATGCGGTGGGCGCATCGGGCGCGCTGACGGGCGACAAGAAAACCTATCAGATGGATTACGCCAACAGTGACGAAGCGTTGCGCCTGATCGAGCGTGACCTGCGCGAGGGCGCGGATATGGTGATGGTCAAGCCCGGCCTGCCCTATCTTGATATCTGCCACCGGGTCAAATCGACCTTCGGCGCACCGACCTTTGCCTATCAGGTGTCGGGCGAATACAGCATGATCAAAGCGGCGGCGCAAAATGGCTGGATCGACGAGGATCGCGTGATGATGGAAAGCCTGATGGGCTTTAAACGGGCTGGTTGTGACGGCGTTTTGACCTATTTCGCCCCCGCGGTTGCGCGTCTGATGGGCGCTTGATGCGCTAAATACCCAAAAAACAGCGAATGGGCGGCAGATCACCGCCGATTCGCGGCCTAAATTCGTGACAGCGCGGATTTTCTGGCATAGAGTTGCTGATAAGTCGGGGAAAACCGGCACAGGCAACTACAGGCAAAAATATAATGAGAAATTCAACACTTTCGCGCCGCGCTTTTGCGTTGGGCGCAATCGCAAGCGCAGGGGCCGTTGCGGCCTGTGGCAATGGCGTAGGCAGCCGTGGCAGCGGCATGATTGACGCACGGGTCGAAGCGACCGTGCAGGAAATGTACCGCCAATTTCCCAACACGCGCCAACTGGCCCAGAAATCGAACGGCATGTTGGTCATGCCCTTGGTGACCGAAGCGGGGCTGGGGTTTGGCGGTGCTTACGGGCGCGGCGCGCTGCGCGTCAACGATATCTCTGTCGATTATTATTCGATGACCAAAGCGACGGGTGGTTTGCAGATCGGTGCGCAACAATATGCGCATGTGCTGTTTTTCATGACCGAGGAAGCACTCAACAATTTCCGCCGGTCCCCCGGTTGGGCAGCGGGCGCAAATATCGAATACGTCATCTCAGACAGAGGCGACAGTGTGAACGCCGATACGACAACCGCCCTTGCGCCAGTTGTGGCAGCGGTCTTTGGTCGGGCGGGCCTGCGCATCGGAGCCACGCTTGAAGGCAGCAAATACACACGCATTATCCCATAGCACCGTGATCCAGCGTCACGATCAAACGGCCCCTCGGCGGGGGGGCGTTTTTCGTTTTATCGGGATATATCAAGGGGGATCGCGGCTGGAATTTCACCTTGGCCACAACATCTCTTCTTTTCTCAAGAAGGGAAAACATAAAAAACTAAATAAATTACGGACGTTAGGGCGATGACCTGAAAGAACCCGGTCTTTTCAAAACCCCTTAAATTGCCGCCATCGCGCGATGCGCCCCTTTGTCAATAGCCCGTGCAGCAACCGGATCAAGGAACAGGCAGAAAGGCGCTGGACCCTTCTGCCCTTTGTTCGGCTAGCCCATCGCGTTCAGGCGTTTGATCAGGCTCGAGGTGTCCCAACGGCCACCACCAAGCTTTTGCACATCCTTGTAGAACTGGTCCACAAGGGCTGTAACCGGCAGGCTGGCTGAAATCTCGTCAGCGGTATCGAGGCAAATGCCCAAATCCTTGCGCATCCAGTCCACAGCAAAACCATGGTCGAATTTGTCATCCAGCATGGTCTCGTAGCGGTTCGCCATTTGCCAACTGCCTGCGGCCCCTTGGCTGATCACCTCGACCACTGCGCGCCCGTCCAGACCGGCTTTTTGCGCGAAATGCAGCGCCTCGGACAGACCTTGGACAAGACCGGCAATTGCGATCTGGTTGCACATCTTGGTCATCTGGCCGGCACCGCTTTCACCTAGACGGCGGCAAATCTTGGAATACACCTCCATCACCGGCAAAGCACGATCAAACGCACCCTGATCCCCGCCACACATGATCGACAGCTGGCCGTTTTCTGCCCCCGCCTGACCGCCCGAAATCGGCGCGTCGATAAAGCTGATCTGGGCCTCATCCGCAGCTTCGTAAAGCGCGCGGGTTACCGCCGCTGAAACCGTGGTGTGATCCACAAAAACCGCGCCTTCGTTCATTCCGGCAAAGGCACCGTCATCCCCCAAACAGACCGAGCGCAGATCGTCGTCATTGCCCACACAAGACAGCACGAAATCCGCGTCCTTGGCCGCCTCGCGCGGGGTCTGTGCCATCGCACCGCCATAGGTTTCGACCCACTGGCGGGCCTTTTCGGTGGTACGGTTGTAGACGGTCACCTCATGACCTGCTTTTTGCAGATGCCCGGCCATTGGCCCGCCCATTACACCCAGTCCCAGAAATGCGAGTTTTGCCATCGTCTTTTCCTTGTCATTCAGTTGCGCTATTGGCTGGTTCAACACCTAACACCCCACAGGCTTTGGTCAATCGCATTGCGGGGCAGAATCAGGAGCACTCAATGGCAGTGGTTTTTCAGTGGCTCGTCCGTTTGGCTACCTTGCTGATCGTTCTGTGCGTTCTTGTATTGGGGGGCGTCTACTGGTTGGCCTCGCGGTCGCTGCCAGATTATGACGATACCGTCTCGGTGCCAAACCTGCGTGCCGAGGTCGAAATCGTGCGCGACAACGCGAACGTGCCGCATATCTTTGCGCAAAACGATCTGGATGTGTACTACGGGCTGGGTTTTGCCCATGCCCAGGACCGGTTGTGGCAAATGATCTCTTTGCGCCGTACCGTTCAGGGCCGCCTGTCCGAGGTATTTGGCGCCACAACGGTAGACATCGACCGCTTGCTGCGCCGGTTTGACCTCTATCCGCTGGCGGTTGAGTCGGTGCAGGCGCTTGATCCCAAGACCCGCAGAGCGCTTGATGCCTATGCCGCCGGAGTAAACGCACGGCTTGACCAGATAAACGAGGAGGCCTTGGGACGGGGCGCGCCTGAAATGTGGCTGTTTGATGCGCCTGTAGCCCCGTGGCGCGCGGCAGATTCGGTGGCTTTGGTAAAGCTGATGGCCTTGCAACTGTCGGGACATCTGGATGCCGAAGTACGGCGCGCCCGCACATCGCTGGCTTTGCCCGACCCCAAAAGGCTGTTGGATATCTTGCCCAACGCCCCCGGCAACGGGATCACGGCGTTGCCGGAATACGCCGCCCTTGTTCCGGGCGTGCCGCAATTTTCCGCGAATATCCCGCTGGATCAAAACCCCTTGTCCCCCTTCAAGCCCTTCGAGCTTGCGGGTGCCTCCAACGCGTGGGCGGCTGCGCGCGAACGCTCCGCCTCTGGCGGGACATTGCTTGCAAATGATCCACATCTTGGCTTTACCGCCCCAACGGTTTGGTATCTCGCCCGACTTGAGCTGCAATCAGGCGGTGTGATTGGTGCCACAATCCCAGGCATTCCGGTTCTGCTCACAGGGCGCTCTGCCGCGCTTGGCTGGGGGCTGACCTCGTCTTACGCCGACGACCAAGACGTCTACGTTGAAGAGTTGAACCCCGAAAACCCCGAAGAATACCGCACGCCCGATGGCTTTAAACCCTTTATCAAACGCGCCTCGATCATCACGGTAAAGGACGCCGATCCGATTACCCTGACGCTGCGTTGGACAGATAACGGCCCGGTTTTGCCCGGCAGTCACTACAACCTTGCGGCCATCACACCGCCGGGCCACGTGGCCACACTGAACTGGACGGCACTCAGCGCCTCGGACACATCACTGGCCGCAGCAATGACCTTGATGGAAGCGAAATCCGTCGAGGCCGGGCTGGCCGCTGCGGCGGATTACCTTGCCCCGTCTCAGAACCTGACGCTGGTGGACCGCCAAACCATCGCGCTCAAGACCATCGGGGCCCTGCCCGCCCGTGATCCAGCCCATCAAAGCAAAGGGCGGCTGCCCACGCAGGGATGGATTAGCGCCAACCGCTGGCAGGGTCGGTTGCCCTATCAGTCAAACCCGGAATTTGTTGCACCGCGCGGCGGTATTCTGGGCAATACCAACAATAAAACGCTTGATCGTCCCTTTCCCAACCACGTCTCGTTTCTTTGGGGTGACACCCAGCGAATTCAGCGATGGCGCAACCTGATGCAGCGCCGGCAGGTCCACACCCGTGACAGTTTCATCGAAGCGCAACTTGACACGGTCAGCTTCACCGCGCGCAGCCTGTTGCCGCTGATCGGCGCCGAATTGTGGTTCACCGGCGAAGCAACCTCCGAGGGGACAAGCGAACGCCAGCGCGAAAGGGCGCTGATCCTGCTGGCAGGCTGGTCCGGCGAGATGAACGAGCATCTGCCCGAACCGTTGATCTATGCCGCTTGGCTGCGCGCGCTTCAGGCCCGGTTGATTCAGGACGAACTGGGCCCATTGGCGGAAGAATTCGATCATGTTGAGCCGCTGTTCATCGAGCGGGTCTTTCGCGATGTCGACGGTGCCTCTGTCTGGTGCGATGTCCTGCAATCCGCGCCCAGGGAAACCTGCCCGGAAATGGCCCGTCTTGCGCTGGATGATGCGCTGGTCTGGATCAACGAGACATGGGGCAGCCAGTTGGAATCGCTCCGCTGGGGGGACGCGCATCAAGCCACCCATGATCACCAGACCTTGGGCAAGGTGCCGCTGCTGCGCTACTTCGTCAACATCCGCCAGTCGACCTCAGGAGGCGACAACACGCTGCAACGCGGCCGCACAAAAGGCTCCGGCCCTGATCCGTTTTTCAATGTCCACGGTGCGGGCTATCGGGGTGTCTACGATTTTGCGGATCCCGATTCATCGGTTTTCGTGACGTCAACAGGGCAGTCCGGCCATTTCCTGTCACGCCATTACGATGATCTGGCCCAGCTTTGGCGGCGCGGCGAATATATCCCGATGTCCCTTGATGAAGAGCTTGCACGTGCCGCATCCGTGGGGGTGACACATCTGATACCGGCGGTCCCATGAACCGCGTCATCTTGTTCAACAAGCCGTTCGGAGTTCTGTCGCAATTCACCGATAAAGGTACGGAAGGGTCACCGCGCCCCACCCTGTCTGCCTATATCGATGAAAAAGGTTTTTATCCTGCGGGCCGTCTTGACCGCGACAGCGAAGGTCTGATGGTTCTGACGGACAGCGGCCCGCTTCAGGCCCGCATATCCCATCCCAAATACAAGCTGCCAAAAACCTACTGGGTCCAGGTAGAGGGCACGCCAGACGATGCCGCGATAAAAGCGCTGTGCAGCGGCGTGGTTCTGAAAGATGGCAAAACTGCTCCGGCAAAAGCAGCACTTATCCCCCCTCCGCCAGGTTTGTGGGACCGGGATCCGCCCGTCCGCTTTCGCAAAAGCGTGCCTGACGCCTGGGTGTCCATCACCATATCCGAAGGGCGCAACCGGCAGGTCCGCCGCATGACAGCGCATGTGGGCCTTCCGACCCTGCGCCTGATCCGGGCCCAGATCGGCCAGTGGCACCTCAATAACATGCAGCCCGGAACGTGGCGCTTCTCAACCGAGGCTGGCGTCTAGAGACCGCCTGCCTGTTCCAAATGGATCAAAATCCCGGGGGACGACCAAAGGTCGGGGGGCTGGCCCCCAAACCCGCTTGCGCCTTAAGAAAACGCCCGTGTGGCCCAAACGCCAACTGTCGCAGACACCCCGGTCAAAACCACACCCCAGGTGAAATCGGTTGCGACCATTTGCGCCGTCCAGTCCTTGAGCGTCGCGAGATTGGTAAACTCGTAAGTTCCGTACCCCATGGCGCCGATCAGCGCGGCATTCAGGAAGACCCAAACCAGTGATTTATCTTGTGTTATCGCGGGCCATGACACGAAATACAAAAGCACCGCGATGTAGAAAGCATAAAAAACAAAAGCGGGCACAAGCCGGAAACTATCAAGCAGCAAAGGCCCGATATCGCGCGCAAACACAGGCTTGATCAGGAACGTTAGCCCCAGAATGTCGAGCCCCAGAAAAATTGCAAATGTCAGCGCATAAAGAATAATCAGTGTCATCAAGGCCTCCTGTCGTGGTGAACACCCTTTTATATGCGGCGCAGACCGGAAAATTCGAATTTTCCGACCAAATTTTTTTGCAAAAAATTTTCATCCGCGCAATTGGCGGATCAAAGTTTCTGAAACTGGGCTTCTTGTTGGGCAGACCAACGCACAGTCAGCGCGAATCCGTCCTCGGTCTGGGTCTCGCTCAACACGACCTCTTGCGCAAAAAGCCAGGCACGTTTTTTGCCCTCTGCAAAGGGGAGCAGCAAATCAGCCTCGCGCACGGCACCTTGCAAGGCTTCCGCGATGACGGCCTGCATCTCGTCCAGGCCTTCACCGGTCAGCGATGAAATCGCCAATACGGTCTCGTCGCGCGCGGCACGGGCGCGCACGGCGTCGGCACGATCCTCGCTCAGAAGATCGATCTTGTTCCAGATCTCAAAGCTGCGGGTCTCCTTGGGCACGCCAAGCGACGTCAGAATATCGCGGACGTTTTGCGCCTGCTCTTCAGTCTCGGCATGCGAAATATCGCGCACGTGGCAGATGATATCCGCCGCCAGCACTTCTTCCAGCGTGGCGCGGAACGCAGCGACCAGTTCGGTCGGAAGATCGGAAATGAAGCCAACCGTATCGCTTAGGATGATCTCGGGGCCGTCTGGCAATATGAGGCTGCGCATCGTCGGGTCCAATGTCGCAAACAGCATGTCTTTTGCCATCACGTCTGCACCCGTCAACCGGTTGAAAAGCGTGGATTTCCCTGCGTTTGTATACCCCACCAAAGCCACAATGGGAAACGGCACCTTGGCGCGTGCAGCCCGGTGCAAGGCGCGCGTTTTCACCACTTTGTCCAACTGCCTGCGCAAGCGCACAAGCTGTTCGTCAATGGCACGGCGATCCGATTCAATCTGTGTTTCGCCGGGACCGCCGACAAAGCCAAGCCCACCGCGCTGGCGCTCCAAGTGGGTCCAGGCGCGGACCAGACGGGTGCGTTGATAGTTCAGCGCCGCCATCTCAACCTGCAAAACGCCTTCTCGGGTTGCGGCACGGTCGCTGAAAATCTCGAGGATCAGACCGGTCCTGTCCAGAAGTTTGACGCCCCAGGCTTTTTCAAGGTTGCGCTGTTGCACGGGCGTGACGTGACCATCGACCAATACCAACTCGACCTCGGCCTCTTCCATGCGGTGTTTAAGCTCTTCGATCTTGCCAGAACCAAACATCGTACCTGCAGTGACCGTGCGCAGGATCACGATGTCCTTACCGACCACCTCAAGCTCTGGAAGGGCTTCGGCCAAAGCAACGGCCTCTGCCAGGGCAGGTTCCGCGATTCGGCGGCTGTTGTCTGTTTTGATGTCAGGATGCAAAACCCAAGCCCGCGTGACTTTTGGGCCTGCGGTATCATCTATTTGAAATGGAGGACGGCTCAATTAGCGTCTTCACCCTCGTAAAGCGAGATCGGCTGACTAGGCATGATCGTGGAAATTGCGTGCTTATAAACCAACTGGGACTGGCCATCGCGGCGCAAAAGCACGCAAAAGTTGTCAAACCAGGTGATTACGCCTTGCAGTTTTACCCCGTTGATCAAAAAAATCGTCACCGGGACTTTAGTCTTGCGCACATGATTCAGGAACGCATCCTGAAGGTTCTGTCTGTCAGACGCCATATTGGTTTCGCCTTTATTCTTGCTGTTATTCTTGCCGGTGCCTGCGGATCAGGCCCCCCTCTTTTGTCAACTATGTAGGTGCCCGTCAGGAGTTTCCACCCCAAATCAAACACCTTATCGCATGCAACACCCCAATTCGTGTCAAGCGCGCCACAGATCGGGGGTCAACAGGGCGATAATGGCCAGTGTTTCAAGCCGCCCCAACACCATTGCACCGATCAGAATCATCTTTGCGGCATCCCCCAACTGGATCAACTCGATCGGTGCGTCAGCTGCAAATTCGATCAAGGGTCCTGTGGTGGACAAGGTCGCGACCGACATGACCAGCGCATCTTCAAAGGGTGCGCCCACAAATGTCAGCAATAATGTGACGCCCGCCAGCGACAATGCAAAAAGCATGAAAAAGATCCATGCGATGAACGCCCCGTTGCTTTGCAAGCGCCGCCCGGTGGCCCCTGCCCCAGAGACCGAACTGGGACGGACCAGCCGCTCAAGCTCGCGCGCGCCATTGCGGTAAAGCGCAAACACCCGCAAAAGCTTGACCCCACCCGCCGTGGTGGCCACGCCGCCCCCGATAAGCGCCAGCCCCATCAACATCAACCCCGGCGTTTCCAGCCCTGACCAGCTTTGCGCCTGACTCCATGAAGAACTGACAAAGCCAGTTGTCGTCAAAAACGATGTTACGGTAAAGATTGCCCCCCAAAGTGCACCACCGCTTTCCTGGGCCTCGGCACTTGCCGAGACATCGAATGCGCCCAGAAAATGCCTCGCAAACAAAACCAGCGGCACCCCGATGATCAGCGCCAGCCCCATGCGAAACTCAGGGTCTGTCAACAGCCCGCCCTGCGTGGCTGTCACCGTGTCTTTGGAAAAGGTAAGGCGCGACAAGGCAAAGAGCATGAACAGCATCATCACAGCCTCGGCCCCAAAACCGACACCTGTGTCATGAGTGCCCCCAATCGGAGATATGCCAGAGGTCGCCATGACCGACATGGCATGGCACAGCGCCACAAGGGATCTCTCGCCATTGGCCAGCAGCAATAGCCACAAAGTGAGTGTCAGCACCAGATAGACCGGCACCAGCGCGCCCGCAGACCGCAACAGCCGCAAGCGCGGGTTGATCGGCCCTGTGGTGGCGCGGCGGGCATCCGGGTTGCCCGGCTCTGCCTGCGAGGTAACCTCGAATCCGCCAAGGTGTAGCGGGGCCAGAATGGCTGACGCAGCAATCCACATCAGCAATCCGCCCATCCATGCCACTTGCGCGCGCCATAAATGCAATGTGTCACTCAGCCGACCGGGATCATTAAACAAGCTGGCACCTGTCGTGGTAATCGCGCTGACCATGTCAAAATAAGCGTTGATAAACCTTGTGGTGGGTAACGCCTCAAGAAACGGGATCGACAAGATAACGGGCAAAAACACAAAGCTTGAAAACAAGGACAGCAGCGGCCCCAACGCGCCATGTCGTGTTTTACGGCCGGAATGCGCAATCGCAATCAAGGTAAAGACGACCATCCCCAGCAGGCCGGAATACAGAAAGGCGCGGGATGCCAGCAAATCACGGGTCACAACGCCGTAAAGTGCAGGGATGATCATTGAGGCGCTGAACATCCCGAATATCAGCAAAAACAGTGGCAGTTGCAGGATTTCCTGACGGATCGTGCTTTTGCGTCTCATGCTGGCGCGCCCCGGTCCTGCATCAGAAAAAGTCGATCGATACCTGCATCAACTGTTCGACCTGCGGCACATCTTTTGCCAGACAGAAAACAGCGATCACATCGCCCTCGTCAATGCGGGTATCGCCCAAAGGACGCAAAACCTTGTCCCCTTTGCGCACCATACCGACCAGAACGCCTTCGGGAAAATCAATCTCTGAAATACGTTTGCCTGCGATAGGCGACGTGGACAGGACTTCGGCCTCGATCACCTCGGCCTCGGCGTCACCGATGGAATAGACGGAACGGACACGGCCATGCCGGATATGGCGCAAGATCGAGCTTACGGTCGTGGCACGCGGATTGATGTAGGCGTCAATTCCCAAAGGTTTCATCAGGGGCACCAAAGTCGGGTCATTAATCAGGGCGATCACGAACGGGCACCCTTCGGCCTTGGCGCGCACGCAGGCCAGCATGTTGGTCTTGTCGTCATCTGTGATCGCCATCATCGCATCGGCACGGCTGATCCCGGCTTCGGCCAGCAGCGCTGCATCCAAACCATCACCGTTCAAAACGATGGTCCGTACCAGAGCTTCGGCGGCACGCTCGGCAATGGCTCGGTTTTTCTCGATCATCTTGGTGCGCACGCGTTTTTCGCCCGCTTCAAGGCTTTTGGCCACCGCCAGCCCGACATTGCCACCGCCAACGATCACAACGCGCTCAAGTTTGCTGGTTTTCTTGCCAAAAATCTCAAGCGTGCGGGGAATATCATCGCGGTGGCTGAACACATAGCAGTCGTCGCCGACAAACAGCTGGTCCTTGCTTTCGGGCGCAAACAATGTGCCGTCACGGCGCACACCCACCACCACAGCGCGCAGGGTTGAAAACAGATCGCTCAGCTGTCGCAAGGGCGTGTTGACGACCGGACAGCCCTCTTCAATCTGGATGCCCAACAGATGGGCCATGCCATCCATGAAGGTTTCTGTATCGAATGACGCAGGTGCCAGCATGCGCTGCAAGGCAGCTGTCGCGACCTCTTTCTCGGGGCTGATCACCACGTCGATGGGCATATGATCCCGGCGGTAAAGATCGGAATAGATCGCCGTCAGATAGGACTGGCTGCGCAAACGCGCAATCTTGCGGTTGATCCCGAAAACCGAATGGGCAACCTGACAGGTGACCATGTTCACCTCGTCGGAATGGGTCGCCGCGATGATCATCTCGGCGTCACGCGCGCCTGCACGGTCAAGCACATCGGGGTAACTCGCAAAACCGGCGATGCCCTGCACATCCAGCGTATCGGTTGCCCGGCGCACCAGATCGGGGTTGCTGTCGACGATTGTGACATCGTTGCGCTCTCCGGACAGATGTCGGGCAATTTGCCAGCCGACCTGACCTGCGCCGCAAATAATCACTTTCATGAAAGGTTCCTTTGGCGTTGCGCCTGATGACGTGTCAAGGCGAGAACCACCCGCTTGATCGTGAATTTGAATGACAGATGGCTTTGCAGCGGTCAATTCAATTATATAGATGTTAAGACCGAACAAAAAGGGGTGCGCGGTGAAACATATACTGATTTGTGCAGCGGGACTGGCCGCTTTGGCGTCTTGTGCCCCGCTTGAGACCTACTACAAACCCGGCGCCGATGTGGCGACCGTGCAGCGCCAGACCACATCCTGCGAGGTCGAGGCCTTGGCAAAGGTGCCCGCCTCATACGTCACACGACAAGCGCCACCACGGTTTATGCCACCACAAAACCTGTGCAACGCCGCTGGCGAATGCCGCGCAGTACCGGGATATTTCATTCCGGGTGCCTTTTACGAAGTCGATCCCAATGCAGAGTTGCGCCAACGGGTCGAAGTGCAGTGCATGGCGGACGCCGGGTTTGTGCCGGTGTCGATCCCGGCCTGCCCGTCAGGCGTTGCCAAAGCGGCACCCCCAAGGGCAACCACCACTCTGCCGCCGCTCAATGCGAAATCCTGCGTGATCCGCAATTCAGACGGCAGCTTTCAGATCGTCACCCAAGGCTAGCCGTCGATTTCCGCATCTTCATCCACATGGGCGATGCGCATGCCGGACTTGGCCGAGGTGACGACCCCGAGACTTTTGAGTTTGCGGTGCAGCGCAGAACGCTCCATCCCGACGAAATTTGCGGTTCTGCTGATGTTGCCGCCAAACCGGTTGATCTGGGTCAGCAGGTATTCACGCTCGAACGCTTCGCGGGCTTCGCGCAGCGGCAGGGTCGCCAATGCGCCTGACAGCACGACGCGGCCATCCTCTTCGGTGTTTTCATCCTCGCCGGGCAGTTCGCGCGCCTCGATCGGGCCGGTACCATCACCAAGGATCAAAACGCGTTCCACAAGGTTCTTGAGCTGCCGCACATTTCCCGGCCAAATCATGGTTTGCAGCAAAGCCACTGCATCATCCGAGAATTTGCGCAACGGCAAGCCTTGGCTGGCGTTGAAATCGGCAATGAAATGGGCGGCCAGAACCGGAATATCCTCGCGGCGTTCTTCGAGGGACGGCACCGTGATCGGAACCACATTCAAGCGGTGAAACAGCTCTTCGCGGAAGGTATCGTTCTTGATTGCGGCATCAAGATCCTTGTTCGTGCTTGAGACAACCCGCAAGTCAACGCGGACTTTGTCATGGCCGCCGACCCGGGTGAACTGCTGGTCGACCAGCACCCGCAAGATTTTCGATTGGGTGCCAAGCGGCAAATCCGCCACCTCGTCGAAAAAGATCACGCCACCATGGGCCTGCTCCAGCAACCCCGGCTCTACCCCGTTACCAGCACTTTCACTGCCGAACAAAACCTCTTCCATGCGGTCGGGTGCGACGCTGGCGCAATTGATCGTCACAAACGGAGCCGAGGCGCGCGCTGAATTGCTGTGAATATAGCGGGCCGCTATTTCCTTGCCCGATCCCGCAGGGCCGCGCAGCATGACGCGGCCGTTGGATTTGGTCACCTTGTCAAGCTGGCCCATCAGGGTTTTGAATGCCGTAGACACCCCGATCATATCGGTGTTGGCAACATCACGACGTTTGAGGTTCAGGTTCTCGCGGCGCAGGCGCGAGGTTTCCATCGCGCGGCGGATCACGACCAGCAACTGGTCGATATTAAAGGGCTTTTCAATGAAATCGTAGGCCCCTTGTTTGATCGCTGCCACGGCAATTTCGATATTGCCATGCCCCGAGATGATCACGACAGGCACATCGGGATTGTCACGCTTGACCTTCTTGAGGATATCAATCCCGTCCATCTGGCTGTCTTTCAACCAAATGTCCAAGATCATCAGAGCGGGCGGCTCTGCGTTGATCGCGGCGACGGCATCATCCGAATTTCCAGCCAGACGGGTCGCATAGCCTTCGTCTTGCAGAATGTCTGAAATCAACGCGCGAATATCGCGCTCGTCGTCCACGATTAGGATGTCACTCATCTGGGGTCTCCAATACGTTGGGCTGTGGATTGGGTGCCATGGGCAATTTTATAACTGCCATGGCACCAAAATGGGATTGGCCTGCAAAAACAGGCGCGTTTTCTAGCGTCAGCGTGCCGCCGTGTTCTTCGATAATCTTTTTGACGATGGGCAGACCCAGCCCCGTACCCTCGCTGCGGGTGGTCACGTAGGGTTCAAAAAGCCGTGCGCGGTCTTCGGGCAGGCCGATACCATTGTCAGCGATGGTGATCATCGCGGTTGTACCTGTCGTCGTCAAACTGACTTCGATGCGCGGGATCAACCCGTCTGGCGCGCCTTTTTCTTTCAGGGTTTCAATGGCTTCCCCGGCGTTCTTGATCAGGTTGGTCAAGGCTTGCGACATCATGGTGGCATCAACATGGGCGATCACGGCACCCTCTGGCAAGGAGGCATCGAGGGTCACGCCGGGCTGCCCGACCTTTTGCAACAGCACGGCATCCCGCACCAATTGCGAGATATCCTGCAACGCGGTTTCAGGCTCTGGCATGCGCGCGAATTTAGAGAACTCATCCACGATACGGCGCAAATCACCCGTCTGGCGGATGATAACCCCGGTCATCTGTTCAAGGCTTTCGGCATCGTCGGGCAGTTTGGGGGCAAACTTGCGCTGGATCCGCTCGGCGCTCAGTTGGATTGGCGTCAGCGGGTTCTTGATCTCATGGGCGATGCGGCGGGCCACATCACCCCACGCGGCCATCCGTTGCGCGCTGACCAGATCGGTTACATCGTCAAAGGCCACAACATAGCCTTCCAGACGGCCATCGTCGCTGCGCCTTGTGGCGACGCGGACCAGCAGGTTCTCCATATTTCCCAGACGCGAGACTTTGACCTCGCCTTGGGCGACCTCGCCGTGACCGTTCACCACAGTGTCAAACAAGGGCCCAAACTCGGGGATGGCAAAGGAAATCGCCAGCGATTGCTGGTCTTCTTCCCAATCCAGCAACCGCATCGCGGACCTGTTCACGAATGCAACGCGGCCTTCCGGATCAAGGCCTACAACGCCCGACGTAACCGAACTGAGGACCGAATCAAACAGCCGGCGGCGGCGTTCGATTTGGCGGGTGTTGTCCAGAAGTGTGTCGCGCTGGCCCTTCAACTGCTTGGTCATCTGATTAAAGTAGCGGCCCAACATCGCGATCTCGTCATCGCCATCTTCTTCGCGGACCTGCACCTCAAGATCACCGGCCCCCACTTGTTGCGCGGCACCGGTCAGACGGCCAACAGGGCCGGACAACCGTTCGGCAAACCAAAGACCCAGCCACACCGCCGCTAGAATAAGGATCAATGCAAAACCGACATAGAGCAGACCAAATTCAAACAGCAGTTTGCCCCGTTCGCTTTCAAGTTGTTGGTAAAGCCGCACTGTTTCTTTTGTGTCATCCAACAGCGACAGAATTTCACCGTCCACATCGCGGCTGATGTAAAGGTAGCGGTCCAGATAAGACTCCAGCGCCACAAGCGCCCTGAATTCATTGTTGGGCCAATCCTCGATCACCAGCGGGGCACCGCCGTTGTCCTGGGCCTGCTTGATTTGCTCGGCGTTGGGCGGTTCGTAATCAAAAAGGTAGGATCTGTCGCCACGGGTTCGAATCTGGGCGGTGCCGTCGATCAAATAAGCTTCTCGCAAGCCGCGCTGGATTTGCAACTGGCCTTCTGCAAGCAATTGCGCCTCAGGGATCGTCAAACCTTGGGCGCGCGCTGCATCAATGCCGCGCGCCAGCGATATCGCATCCGCCACCAAGTCATCGCGCTGTTCAGATTCGTAGGCCTGCGCTGCTGCCAGTGAATTGCCCACAACGCTGCGGACACGGTCGGAAAACCACCCCTCAAGGCCCACGTTGATCGTCAGCCCTGCAAAGACCGCGACACTCACGGTCGGAATAAGCGCCATCAGCGCAAACACGCCGGTAAGACGCAGATGCAACCGCGACCCGGCTGACTTTGCGCGCCGCGCCGCGATAAGGCGGGCGATCTGGCTGAACACCAGTGCCGCTACAAGCAAAATATAAACAAGATCGGTCAGCAGGATCAGCCGCAAGCTTGGCGTGTTAGCACCCTGCCCCAATGGCCCCAGCACCAGATAGGTGACAAGTGCGAGCACAGGCCCCAAGACCACCAGCCCGAAGGTCGCCATATTGCGATAGCGCCGAACACGACGCAAACGCTCTAGACGCAATAGATAATAACTGCGTGACCGGGTTAGCACCCGCTATCCTCACCGATGATGTGATGCACGAATGCACCTACCGCCTATTTATGTGGTCCTGATCGGGTTATGAGGCCCGATGGCCACGGTTATGTGGCTCTTTTACATCATTTTGCGACCGCGTGTCACCTCTATATCGAGGTCGGTGATCTTTTTTCTCAAGGTATTGCGGTTTATTCCCAAAAGATCGGCACATTTAGCCTGATTCCCTGCAGTCGCGGCCAATGCAATCTCGATCAAGGGGGCCTCGATCTCGCGCAAAATCCGCGCATAGAGCCCTGGAGGCGGCAACATCGAGCCATGTTGATCAAAATAGCGGCGCAAATGCCGCTCTACCGAGGCCCCAAGCCTTTCCGTGTTCGCCTGTGCCCGCAACGGTTCGGGATCGGGCTGCGCACCCAAGACCTGTTCGGCCTCGGTCTGCGTGATTTCAGGCGCGCGGCTGGTCAAAGACAACTGGCGCATCGCATGTTCCAGCTGACGCACATTGCCGGGCCACTGGTAATTGGCAAACACCTTTGCCGCTCCGTCCGACAGGGCGCGCGGCGCGGTATTTCCCGATTCCGAGCGTTCCAGAAAATGAGCGGCCAGCAGGCTGATGTCTTCGACGCGGTCGCGCAGGGCCGGCACATGCAAAGTGGCCCCTGACAAACGGTAATAAAGATCCCGCCGCAAGCTGCCTGCCTTCATCGCAGCGGCCAGATCAGACTGGCTGGTGGCCAGAAAACGCGGCGCATGTTCGCCGGGAGTATCCATCATACGGGCGATGCGGGCCTGCATTTCTTCGGGAAAATCGCCGATCTCGTCAATCAGTAAGGTGCCGCCACGCACCCGCGCCAACACCCGTGACGGCCCTTCGATATCTTGCAGTTCCGCCGATGTGATGGTGACAAACGGCAAATTGCGACGATCAGAAAAATCGTGGATGGCCTTGCCGATCAGAGATTTCCCTGTCCCGGACTCGCCCCATATCAGGACCGGCAGGTCGGTGTTCATCACCCGTGCGACAACGCGGTAAAGCGACTGCATCACAGGTGTGCGTCCGACCAAAGGCAAATCATCGCGATCAGCTGCGTCGTTGGTCTGAACCGCCCGGCGCGGCGCGCCGTTGCGTTCCAAAGCGCGTGCGGTGCGCTTCATCAGGTCGGGCAGATCAAAAGGCTTGGGCAGGTAATCATAGGCTTCAGCCTCGGCCGCCTTGATCGCTGTCATGATGGTATTTTGCGCCGAGATCACGATCACCGGAAGGCCGGGGCGGTCTTTAGCAATCTTTGGCAGCATCTCAAGCCCGTTGCCGTCTGGCATCACCACATCCGAGATCACCACATCGCCTTTGCCCTCTGCAACCCACCGCATCAATGTGGTCAAGCTGGAGGTCGCGTGCACCTTGCAGCCCGCGCGCGTCAGCGCTTGGGTCAAAACGGTGCGAATTGTGCGGTCGTCGTCGGCGACCAGTACTGTACCATCCATTTTTACGTCTCCTGTTCGGGTGCGAGTTTTTCAAGCTGCGCCTTGTCCGCGCGTGGCAGCGAAATGCGAAATACTGTTTTTCCGGGTGCTGAATTTACTGTAATCCAGCCGCCATGATCCGATATGATCTTGCTGACCAAAGCCAGACCCAGTCCGGTGCCGTTTTCGCGGCCCGACACAAAGGGATCGAACACGTCGTCTTGAATGGCGACAGGCAATCCGGGGCCGTCATCGATGACTTCGATCTGCAAGGGCAGAGACTGGCCCGTCCCGTCCGAGCGGCGCAGGCGGAATGAATGTTCGTAATAGCTGTGCAAACGAATCGTCCCGCCTGCGTCACCCGCTGCCTCAGACGCGTTTTTCACAAGGTTCAGAACTACTTGCAGCAACTGATCCTTATCACCCAACGCCAGCGGCAAGGACGGGTCATAATCCTCGATGATGGTCATGCGCGCGCCAAACCCCAGCAAGGCAGACCGGCGGACGCGGTCCAGCACATCATGCAGGTTCACGGGTTTGCTTTCGGGGGGCATCAGGTTGCCAAACTGCTCAACCTGCTCAAGCAGTTTCACGATCCTACGCGATTCAGCGACGATCAGATCGGTCAACTCGATATCCTCGGCGCTGAGCCCCATGCTTAGCAGTTGGGCCGCCCCGGTGATGCCCGCAAGCGGGTTCTTGATCTCGTGCGCCAGCATTTCGGCCATGCCGATGGCTGACTTTGCGGCTGACTTAACCGAATTGTTCTGGCTCATACGCCCAACCAGTTCGCGCGGCGTGATCATGAGCAGCATGTGGCCGGGCGATCCGTTCAAAGGGGCCAGATGCAAGTCGCACAAAGCCGGCGGGCGCTGGCCGCTGCCGACATCCACGTCATTTACAAACAGGGGCGTATCATTCATCCGGGCCCGGTCGAACGCTTCTTCCAGCGGGGCGTTAACCGCAATCAGATCCCAAACGGGCGTGTCTTTCGCGCTTTTTGCTGAGGTGTTCAGGAACCCCTCAGCTTCTGAATTCAGGTCGACGATGCGGTCATCGGGGCCGATCAACACGGCTGGCACCGGCAAGGAATTAAAGACCGCGTCCGATTCCATCATGCCGCTTCCAAAGCGCGGGTTGGGGTCATCGCATCGGGGATCAGCCGCTGGACAGATTGCGGATCAGGCGCAGTCAGCACCGCGCGGCGCAGGTCTGTGGGCGTGGCGCATGTGTCCATGTACCAGCCAAGATGTTTTCGCGCCATGCGCAGGCCGATCTTGGCACCGTAAAAGCGTATCATCGCCTCATAATGGTCCGCCACCATGCGGGTGAAATCTGCGCCTTGAGGAACGTTTGGCGCAGGCGTGCCGTAAATCTCGTGAGCGATCTGTGCCAAAAGCCACGGTTTGCCTTGCGCACCGCGCCCGACCATCACACCATCTGCGCCAGATGCAGCCAGTGCTGCGCGAGCGGCATCAGTGCCGACGATGTCCCCATTGGCAATTACAGGGACTGTCACGGCCTGCTTGACGTTGGCAATCGCTGCCCAGTCTGCAGCCCCTTTGTAGAACTGGCACCGCGTGCGCCCGTGGATCGTGATCATCGTGATGCCCGCATTTTCCGCCGACACGGCAATTTGCGCGGCGTTTAGCATCGCGTCGTCCCACCCCAGACGGGTTTTCAGCGTCACTGGTATGTTGACCGCGTTCACCACCGCTTCGATCAGGGTCAGCGCGTAATCTGGCGTGCGCATCAGTGCAGAGCCGGAATACCCTTGTGTTACCTTTTTGGCGGGGCAACCCATGTTGATGTCGATCACCCGCGCGCCCTGCGCTTCGACCATGCGGGCGGCTTCGGCCAAGGGGCCGGCTTGGCGTCCCGCCAGTTGCACGGCGGTGCCTTCGATGCCCAGCCCAAGCTCGGCTTTTTCGCGCGTGCCAGGCCGGGCGTTAATCATGTCTTCGCTGGCCACCATTTCGGACACGACGAGGCCCGCCCCGAAAGACGCGACAAGCGACCGATAGGGCAAGTCGGTAATCCCGGCCATGGGTGCGAGTAAAACAGGCGGGCTGAGGGAAAATGGCAGATCGGAGAGACCCAAACGATTAATCCTTGTGCAGTTAGTATGTGTCTATCGGCAGCACTGGGCAAACTCAATGAAACCAAGCCATATCAGACCGACTTAAACTCATTTATGCCTAAATTTTGTGCGATCCAGTGGCGTGATTGCACCGGACGCACGCAATGCTAAGGTATGGTGTATTCATTCTAGGGGCTGCGCATGTCAACACCGCCAAAAATTGCCGCTTTGATCGTTGCAGCGGGCCGCGGCACCCGTGCGGGCGGACCTGTGCCAAAGCAATGGCAGGCTTTGTGTGGCAAGCGCGTGATCGACCACACATTGGCGGCATTCCAGCGTCACAAAGCAATCTCGACCATCGTTGTGGTTTTGAACGAAAGCGATTTTGACTTGGCAGATGCTTTCACGGCGCAAGGCTGCTTGATTGCACCCGGCGGGACGGATCGCGCGGGGTCTGTGCGCAACGGCTTGGCTTTGCTTGCGGATAGCGATCAGGTGCTGATCCACGACGCGGCGCGCCCCTGTGTTTCACGCGGTGTCATTGATGCGGTGATTGCGGCGCTCAAGGACGGGCCTGCCGCGGCCCCCGGCCTGCCCGTCACCGATGCACTGTGGCTGGGCGAGGATGGTGAAGTTTCCGGCACCCAGGACCGCACCGCGCTTTATGCCGCCCAGACACCACAGGGGTTTGACACGAATGCCATCCGCGCCGCCCACGCCGCCTTCGAGGGCGCAGCAGCTGACGATGTGGAAGTTGCCCGCGCGGCGGGAATGGCCGTTGCCATCACGCCGGGCAGCGTTGATAACCTCAAGATAACAGTGCCCGGCGATCTGACCCGTGCCGCCCGTATTTTGGAGAGCCAGATGGATATTCGCACCGGAAACGGCTTTGACGTACATGCCTTTGGCCCCGGCGATCACGTGGTTCTGTGTGGCGTCAAAATTCCGCATGAACAGGGACTTGTGGGTCATTCCGATGCAGATGTCGGCATGCACACTGTCACGGATGCCATTTACGGTGCCTTGGCGGCGGGCGACATCGGCCAGCATTTTCCGCCCTCTGATCCGCAGTGGAAAGGGGCCGAAAGCCATATCTTTCTGACCCATGCCGCCGATCTGGCGCGCAGCGAGGGGTTTACGCTGACCCATGTCGATTGCACGCTGATCTGCGAACTCCCCAAGGTAGGCCCTCATGCTGCTGCGATGCGTGACGTCATGGCAGGCTATCTGGGGATTGACGTGGCGCGGGTATCCGTCAAAGCCACAACCTCGGAACGTCTGGGATTTACCGGTCGCGGCGAAGGCATCGCCTGCATGGCCACAGCAACATTGGTGAAATTATGAAGCTTGCACAGCTGATCGGCACGGTTTTTGGCATAGGCTATATCCGCCCTGCCCCCGGCACATGGGCATCGCTTGTGGCGCTGCCGTGGGGCTGGCTGCTGCATGTGATCGGGGGTTTTCCCTTGCTGGTGTTGGGCATCCTCGTGGCTTTTGTCGCAGGATGTTGGGCGACCGCAAAGATGACCGCTGGCAGCGACGATCACGATCCATCCGAGATCGTGATTGACGAGGTCGCAGGTCAGTGGATCGCGCTGCTGCCGCTCAGCTATGCGGCATGGTCGATGGGGCTGAACATTCTGGTGATGTGGCCCGGCTGGATTGCGGCATTCGCGCTGTTTCGCCTGTTCGACATCTGGAAACCCTTTTTGGTCGGCTGGGCGGATCGCCGCGGCGATCCTTTGGGCGTGATGCTGGACGATGTTATTGCGGGTGTCTTTGCCTTGTTCGGGGTCGTAGCGCTTGCCGGGATTTACCATGGCCTACTCTGACGCGGCTAAATTGCTTGAAACGGCTGTGGCGCGCAAAGTGATGTTTGCCTGTGCCGAAAGCTGCACGGGCGGGATGGTGGCGGCGGCTTTGACCGATCTGCCCGGATCGTCGGCGATGTTTGACCGAGGATTCGTGACCTATACCAATGCCGCAAAGATCGATCTGCTTGGGGTGTCACCGCAGATTCTGGATAGCTTTGGCGCGGTGTCAGAAGAGGTGGCGCAGCAGATGGCGCAAGGGGCGTTGGCGCGCTCGGCGGCGCAGATCGCCGTGTCGATCACAGGCATCGCTGGACCCGGTGGGTCTGATCACAAGCCCGAGGGGCGCGTCTGTTTCGCAATCGCCAGCGCGGACGGTGTGACGGCACAGACCCAAGAGTTCGGGACCCTGGGCCGCGACAAGGTGCGTCTGGCGGCGCGGGATCATGCGCTGGAAATGCTGTTGGCGGGGTTTCATAAAAAGATTGGCTCTTCTCCGCTTTGTTGAGTTATTCTAGGATTTCAAATAGAACATAGATTGATTATCTGGGATGGATGATTGTCTAATTTTGAGTTTGAAGTATTCGGTATCCCTGATGC
>Ga0307981_1000190_pt1 | contig 66334 bp, 71 predicted proteins | sample OrgLakmetagen987_FD_201849 | JGI IMG/M metagenome (GOLD analysis project Ga0307981, IMG submission 201849) | Saline water microbial communities from Organic Lake, Antarctica - #987 | ecosystem: Environmental > Aquatic > Non-marine Saline and Alkaline > Saline | place: Antarctica: Organic Lake... | reverse complement strand
ATATTTGAACTCAGATTTCATTTCTATTGAGGAATACTAGGTGTTTTTCGTGATTTCATATAGATGCACTAATTTGGTAGAGAGCCGCTAATACCTATAAACTTTACATAACTCCCTCGAATTACCCTAATGTGTTGAAATTACTGGTAAAATGAATCTAATTACAATTGTTCAAAAATCATTTCGTAATAAATCACATGTCACAGGCACTGAGACTATAGTGAAGATGTTTAAGCTTTATATAGGGTATAGGAATGAAAAAATTAATATCTCTTTTTCTACTATTTTTTACAATCGTTGGATGTGATTACCAAGAAGGTGCTTTAAATCTTAGTGGTGGAAAAACGAGGGCCGTCCTTGCAAGTCCTAATGATATAATCTTAGAACAACCTACAAATAACTTGGGACTCAGTAAAAACTTTCAACTTTTTCTTGATAGATACCTGAAGTTAAAAACAAATGAAACTGCAGATACTCTCTTTGACTACGATAAATATAGAAATGAAAGAGATCACGGTAAAGGCTTAGAACTTCGACAAAACATATCAACCATCATTGCGAAAACAGATATAAAGGCTTTGGAAAATTCTGAAGCGATAGCATTTCTAATCAATGCTTATAATTTTTTTGCAATAGAGATGATCTCTAATAATTATTTTTTACCAAATGGAGAAAGACTTAAATCTATAACTTCAATTTCACCGAATGGCTTTTCTCAACAAGTTTTTAACGTGGGCGGACTAGCGAACTCTCTTAATCAAATAGAAAAAGAAACACTTGTCCCATTAGTTAGTTTTGATAACGGAGGCGTTGATGCAAGAATTCACTTTGCTGTAATTTGTGCAGCTAATGGTTGTCCTATCTTGATGAAAGAAGCATATAGTGCAGACTCAATACAAGAACAGTTAACGAAGGCCACAATTGAGGGGCTCAAGCTTAAACGAAATCTAGATGAATCGGCTGGTACTTTGACTAAACTCTTTGACTGGTATGGAGCTGACTTCAATAACCATTCAGAACAAGGATTCACGAAAGTAAAAGACTATAAAGACTTTATATCAAAGTATACAACTGATGTTGATACTTCTAAGCTTGATAGACTTAGAAATAATGACTATGATTGGGCGATAAATAAAGTAATCAATGAGTCAGATGAGCCGGGCTTTTATAATAATCTTCAACAGTTTCTTGATTCATACGTTCAATATATTAACAATAGCAAAGATACTTTAGTTGACTACGATAAACTCTTCGCTCAAAAAGACCAACCCCAAACTCTTAACCTCAGAACAAAAATTTACAGTTACTTAAAAAATATTGATTTGAGCCTTTTAGTAAAAAATGAAAAAGTAGCTCTTTTAACAAATGCTTACAATTTTTTTGCTATTGAAATAGCCATAAAAAACTACGACAATGGAAGATTAGAATCAATATCAGATATCGGTGGACGTGATTCCTTCTCTGCATTTAGCAGTAAAGAATTCAATATTGGTGGCAAAACTCTCTCCCTGGATGATATAGAAAAAGGCACTCTTATCCCTATTGTTACAAGTCCAAATGGATCTATAGATGCTCGTGTACACTTTGCAGTTATATGTGCAGCTAAGGGTTGTCCCATCTTGAAGAAACAAGTCTATATCCCCTCACTAATTGATTTACAGCTCACAAGTGCAACTGTAGACAGCCTTAGAGAGAAAAGAAACTTCAGCCTATCACCATCAAAAGTAAATCTTACAAGCCTTTTTAATTGGTATGCTTCTGACTTCTCTAATCATTCTACTGATGGAATTACTATCACGAACTCAACAGAGAAGTTTCTAGAACTATATATAGATGGTCTCATGCTTGAAAGTATCGGTACTCCAAATTATGTAGAGTACGACTGGAAATTAAATAAACTTTAAGGACAATATGAAACTCAAAGTCTTTGGGCCATTTATAATTGTCCTTCTATCAGTAAACTCATTAGCAGCTGTAAAATCAAAGAAACAAAGTAAGGTCAAAGTCAGCTTTGATGCAAGTTATGAATACAAAAGATCAGAGAATCTCGATAGTTTATCAGATATTGAAAGTCTAAATAAGGATGGAACTACAAGTATTATAGGAGCTGAGCTCTACCTAAAATCAAAAATTGGAAAAGTGAGAGTTAAGTCTAAAACTCAAATAACGGTTGAATCTCTCATCAATAATCTGTATCAAAACCAAGATGTAGTAAACGAAGGGAATCTAGACCTGGACGAAAGAAAGTCAATATTCTCTCAAAATATTGGAGGATCTTATAAACTTAATAAAAAGTTTAACATGAGCGCAGATTTGGAATTTGAGAAAACTGTTGGTTATTTCGTAGTAACAAAGCTTCAGATTCTTCCAGACGGAACAATTTCTAAAGACATTGAATACAATATCTTGAACGCTAAAAGTGAAAAAATAGGAGCGACTTTAAGTGGAAAATACAAAACTAGTCGGAAACTCACCTTCTATGGAATCTATAGATTTAATGAGTATTACAATACTGATCAATATACATTTGCTGGAGATCAGGGAACAAATGATCGAAGAATCAACTCGGCTGGAGTAATGGCTAGGTACAAAGCCTCGAAAAAGCTAAAACTCAGTACAGACATTCAAGCGACCCAAACTCTTTATAAAAATAGGCTTACAACTCTAGAAAATGGTGGTTTTAATCGAAATGGTATAGTCGATAGAGCGACCTATTTTGATACTAGAATGGGTCTGGGAGCTAAGTATACGTTCGTGTCCATAGACTTCGATAAGTCACAAAGAAGAGATGAATCTGGAGGTGGAGACGGTAACAATTCTCTTGGCGCAAAGCTAGGTTTGGATTATAATGTTAATCAGATCACCCTTTCAGGAGAATACAGTAGAACGGTTAGAACCTACACTACTCAAACAACAACTGTAGGAAGTGACAACAGAGAAGACAATGGCTCCGCAGTAACTTTAAAGGTAGGATATAAATTATCAAAAACCTTTAAAGCTATCGCAAGTCTTGTCCGATCCAGATCAGATAGTAATAACGTGTTTGGCCAAAATAATGGTCAAACCATCGGTCTCAGAGTAGCCGGTGCCTTTTAGTAGGATTTAGGAGAAAGAAAAATGACAAAATTACTTAGCATGCTAGCTCTTTTAGTGTTTATCATGTCAGTTGGAGTACAAGTAGCCGAAGCATCAGGTGGTGGCGGAGCATCTTCCTCAACATCTTCAGGTTCAGATAGTTCTGACAATCTATTTGACGAAGAAGACGAATCGGAAGTAACTGAAGCACCAGCTCCAAGTATGGAAGAAGGTAAAGAAGTAGAAGAAGCTGACGAAGAAGACGAAGATTAAATAAAAAATGAGTAGGTATAGAAAGAATTTATTTTTTCTATACCTACTCAATATTTCCTTTGTAGGACTAACCTACTACCTTGAAGAAAAATACAAAATCAATAAAACTTTCGATTTTTTTAATTACTATATATTATTCTCAACCATTTATTTTCTGTGGGCAAAGTTCACAAACTTCACACTAAAATCCTCTAAACATGTTTTCATCTTGGGCCTTATGTTCATTGGTACAGAACCCATATTTGAAAATGATCACTATCGGTATCTGTGGGAAGGGAAAGTTATCGCTGAAGGGTTTAATCCTTACAAAACTGCTCCAAATTCAAAAAAATTAGATTCAATTGAATTCGAAAAAAGGGACAGTATTGGATACTCTCAACTCACATCCATTTATCCTCCATTGGCACAAATGTTTTTTATTATTCATTCCCCGTTCTCATATAAGATAGCATTTTGTTTTATGCAATTTTTGGGTCTACTCATGCTTATCTATATTATTTTCAATATATTTGAAGTTAGAAGCAAAAGTTTAATACTTCTTCTACCCTACTTTTATAAAGAATTTGTTAGTTCTGTTCATATTGATATTTTAGCAATTTTTGTCATGGTCTTTTTATTGAAAAAAAACTCTATATTTTCTGCCGTTGTGGTTTCATTTACTGCAAAGATTCTATCTATTGTGATCCTGCCCCTACTTTTTATAAAAGGACTATTTACTGACAGAGCTCTTTTGATCAAGACAGTAATAACTTCACTTATGGTAATATCAATAGTGTATCTCTATCCATTTAAAGTTGGTGGACAGTCTGGCGGAGAGGCTTATATAAGCGATTGGAGCTGGAATTCACTCTTAGGACTGATTTTGAATAAGTTTAACATTGCTGATCTGAGTGGAAGAGTAATTCTTCTAAGCCTTTATTCTTTAAGTTACGCTTATATTATCCGTCACTTTTATAAAAACAAGTTTAGAAACATAAATCGCTATTTTGGATTAAGTTACCTTTTTCTATTTTTATTTACTCCTGTTCTTCATCCGTGGTATCTGATTTGGGGAATAGTGTTCATACGTAACAATCAATTTTTTGCCATTTATATTTTTAGCTCATTCTTAGCGTATTATAATTACGGAAGCCCTTATCTTGAGGGATATGCTGAAGCTGTTCAATTTACATTATTGATACTAAGTATAAAAAAACAGTTCAAATCCACAGAATATAAGTTACCAAAAATATCAATCTGATTGCTATCAGGAACGACTAAACTTTCTTAACGCTTTCACCAAAAATATCAATAACATTATTGGCTTCGAAATATTTATCTAAAATGTATAAAACTATAGATCAAGGTGAGAATATTCTTTTAAAGCACTTAAAGGCACCATTGCAAGAGTCTCTTCATGAGTTGCATTCAAGTTAATCTTGCAGGCCATACCTTCTCTATAAGCTCTGAGCCAAGCCCAAGCGCATAGGCACCAAGAGTCACCAGATTTCAAACCAGGAAAGTGAGGATTTGAACTTCTTAAGTCATTCCCAATAGAAACTAAGTAGTCTAGAAAAACATCAGTCATAATTCCACAAACGGTATGAATCCCTTCATCATTCAAATCAGTATTACAACACCCATCTCTTAGCCACCCTGTAAGGGGGTCATGACTACAAGACTCTAGCTCTGTGCCTAAAACATTTTTTGCCATGTCATCTTTCCTTTTTTGTAAACAATAAGTTAGAATTAACTATGATGAAACTTTGGAACAAATTACTGGATAAATCAATCTTTTTCTCATTTGATAAGAGCGGATATGAGCGACATAAAAAAGAGTACTTTAAGGAACTAGTACCTACAGACATTGGTGTGACATTCATAACGGGTGGTACAAGTGGTATTGGAGAAGCTGTTGCTGACTTTCTAAGCTCAAATTCTGTAATTGTTGTAGGAAGGGATGAAAGTAAGTTTAAGGGAAATGATGGTAGAAGCTTTATCAAGTGGGATGTATCAGATTGGACAGCAATAGATAGCTTTATTCATGATCTACCTATCATAGATAACCTTGTTCTAAATGCCGGAGGTATGCCAGAGAACTACTCCGTAAATGAACAAGGAATTGAGATGCAATGTGCCTCACAACTTCTAGGACACATTATTTTACTCAAAAGATTAATTGCAGCAAACAAACTTAATGAAAATGCAAAGGTAATCATTACAAGCTCAGGCGGAATGCTGTTGAAAAAATTAAAAGTTTCGAATCTTTTTTTTACTAATGACTACGACAAAGTTGAGACATACGCCAACGTCAAAAGAGCACAAGTCATAATGAATGAGATCCTTGCAAAGGAATATTCATCTCTCCAATTCGCTTGTATGCATCCAGGATGGGTTGAGACAACTGCTGTAAAAGAAGCTTTGCCTGGTTTTTATAAGAGAATGGGCAACAGACTAAGGTCACCAGAAATGGGAGCTGACACAATAAACTTTCTTATTTGTAATAAATTTAAAAGTGGTGAGTTTTGGTTTGATCGAAAGATAACAAATACCCATCTTTGTTTTTTGACCAGAGAAACTCAAGAAAAGCGTATATTATTGAAAGATAAAATTAATAAATTAATAGAAGAGTTTATTTAGAGGTATAGATTATGATCACATCAGTATTTGCAGCTTTACTTGGAATATTTTATTTCTTTCTTACAATATTCGTCATAAAAACGAGAAGAAGGCTTAAGATCTCACTTGGAGATGGAAACAATCCTGAAATGCTTCAAGCGATCAGCGCTCATTCAAACTTCCAGTCTTATACTCCATTTTTATTAATACTTTTATATCTAGTTGAGTCTATTTCGGTATTACCAAACTATTTGGTGATTGCACTAGGTCTTATTATTTTTATGGGAAGACTTTTCCATTTTCAAGGAATTGTAACGAATAACTTAAAAATGAGAGTTCCAGGCATGATCATGACACTCTTCCCTCTAATGGTCATAAGTTTGGTAATTATTTTTTCGAAATTCTTTCAATAACAGCTTGAGCAATTTTTTCTTTCACGGGTGTATCTGAAATTTTCCATAACTTCTTTTCATCTTTTATGAGACCACAAGTTTGACACTGACTAGTTTCTTGATCGTAGTCACAAATTGACATACATGGGGAATCAAATGTGCCTTTAGCTTTTTGTTTTTCAACTAAGAAGTCGCTAAGCATGCTTTTATCAAAGTGATATTTCATATCATAATCCTTTATCTTTAAAACTCTATATAAGAGTGAACGAAGTTTTTGAAATAATATTTCCATTAATTTGAACTTCACATGAATGAAGTCCAGGATAATGAACTCTTGTCGTAACTTTTTTAAAACTAATTTTTTTATCAATCGAGATTATCTCATTTTTTAAAGATAAAACAGATTTTAACTTATATACTTTTTTTGAAATTTTACCATTTTTTTTAGGGTATCCAATAATATAATCAATCATTAAGTTTTGTTTTTTTAAAGATAAGATTTGAAGCTTTAAAGATGTGCAATCACCATCTGTGATTTTCATAGGAAAAATTGAGAGATTCTGAACTTCAACTTTGAACGTTTGGGAATAACCAAGAATGGATAAAGCTTCTTTATTACCTTTTTTAACAAGATTTCGAAGAGCTTGCTTAACAATCCATTTTTGATAATCTGAGTCAGATTTATTCCATACTCTTAGATACTTAAGTGCTAGTGTAGAATCTAGCATTGTTACATCACTCATATGGTTTGCAACAGATTTACGAACATATAATGAGGGGTCATCTTTTAGATTATCAATAAGTTTAATATTCTTATCTAAATTTTGATTAAGGTGTGAAATATTCATTCCCCAAGGAAGATTTGGTCTAGTACCTTCAGAAATCCATCTTCTAACATTATCGTCTTTGTTTTTTAACTTACTGTGGAAATAACTATAAGTTAATTCAGGATACTTTTCAAAGTAAGGACGTACACCGAACTCACTTGTAAATTTTGTTGTAAGTACTTCCAGAAGATCCATTCCTACTTCAAAGTCATTGATAAATTGAGATTCGATATATATAGAGATTGGCCATAGTATGAACCCAGATAAACTCGTCTCTTTTAAAAAAGATTTGATAGTTTTAGCATTCCTTTTATTAGTTCCATCCATAGTATGTTCTAAAGCATTACTTATTTGGATGGCCCTATCTTTCATTTCTAAATCCCCTAAATTTACACTAGCGAGACTTGTGAATTTTTTTATATCAAAGGTTTTATGAGATTTATTAATACTTGAAGCTAATTCTTTAATACTGATGGGGTTAAATTTATTTTTAAAAGGTTCCATAATTAAAAGAATTGCTGAATACCAAACGAGATACTCTGGTCAACATAACGTGTATGAGTCATTGCATAATCGAGTCGTGCAACAAACCTAAATATTTGAGGAGAGATAAGTCGTATTCCAAAGCCTGATGACAAGAGTACTTCATTGGATGAATTGAAAGAATCATTGATATTTTTTCCCTCTTTTGCTTGATCGGAAAAGACTGCTCCCTGAATAACACCAATTTTATTTTCTAATACATCAAATCGGAACTCTAAGTTGTTCTTCCAAATAGCTTGATCATAAAACTGTCCATCTTTATAACCTCGAACTTCAGAAAAACCTCCAACAAACTTTTGATACTGAATGTTTTCTAAATTAGTCGATTCAAGTGAAAATTGCCAAGCGAAATTCATGTTATTGTCAAACAATGTGTAGTGCCTAAAAGTAAATATAGAATCTGATAAAGTTTCATCTCCAGTAGAAGTACTAACAAGTGATGATTCTATCTTTGCATCAGTTCCGTCAACAAGATAGTTTTGAAAGTTCACTCGTCCAAGTCTAAAGTAAACCTTGTAGATTTTATTGATTGATGAACCCTTGAAGTTAAGATCATTACTTAGATTTTTTTGAATTAACTCATTACTGAGTCCAAACTCAGAGACCTCATCATTATGAAAGTCAAATTGGGCACCTAATAAATAAAAATCGTCATCCCATTTATACTCGAGAAAAGTATTTACTCTTTTCCTAATCAGAGTATAAGCACCAACCTCTTCGCCTTTAGTATCATAGAAAAGTCGAATTCTATTGATGGTCCAAAAATCCATTCCAATGTTCAAGTTTCTATTGTCAATGAATTGAGGTTTACGAAACCATACAACTCCAGCAGGTCTTTCATTGAGTTCTTCATACTGAGCCCCTAATTCAAGGTTCTGACCAAGGGTGTTTATATCGTATGCACCAAGTGCAAAGTAAGTGGTATCGCCGCCAGAGGAAAACTTTGCAATTGGAATTGTTGTCCACCTCTCAGTAACTTCTATCTTTAATGTATTATCAAATTTGATGATCTCTACAGAGGAGAAGAGTCTAAGATTCCAAATTCTTCTTTTGGCCTCTTTAATTATTTCAGGGGAAATTTCAGCAGACATTAAATCTGATAATTCTGTTATAACAACATCGGTATCAGTTCTAGAGTTTCCTGAAACAGAAATTTCAAACGCGAAAGCACTGAATGAAAATACTGTTAGTAAAAGAAGCTTCACTTAATTTTACTTAATACTGCATTCACAAGACCAAAACCTGCTTTTTGGAAAAAATACTTCGCTTCTACAGCGATGAGTAATTTTTTATTATCTGGAGAAAGTTTAATTCCAATTTGACCTACAAATGGAATTTTCAGTACAAAGCCTTTAGTCTGATCTTTAGATATTTTTAAAAGTGGAATTGAGTTAAGATTATCTATCCAGCTGGATATATCAAAGCTGTCCTTAACTTCAATGGTATACATAAGGACCTGACCTTTTAAATAATCTGGTAGGTCGTGGTTATTTTGTAAAAATCTGAAAAATGAGTCAAAGTTTCTTTCTTCTAGCTTAACTTGTGGAACAAGACCTAGGACTTGATCAAAAGGCAGAGGTTTAATTCCAAATTCCTTTGCCGCCTTGCCATCAGTAACTATTGTTTCATGCTCAATACTTTCAATCAATTTTGCACCAACTTCGCTGTATTCAGGAATAACTACAGCTAGAAGTTTAGCAGCAAGCTCTTTTGGAAAATCATCAATCTTAATCTCTGGTCTTCTTAATCCTTCAAACTTTGCATATTCAACAAGAAGGTCTTTGTATTTAAATATATCCTTATCTCCTATTTCAAAATTAGTGGCCTCAAGAAATTTCTTAGATTCAGCAAGTGATAGATATTGAACCACATTAACAATAGAAATCGGCTGGCAAAAACTTTGAGACCATTTAGCGCTAAGTATGAAAGGTACTCTGTTAACAAGTGATCGCACCATTTCGAAAGATGTAGATCCTTCTCCAATAATAATTGAAGCTCTAAATTCTATAACAATATTCCCAGCAGATCTAAGGATGTCTCCAACTTGCTTTCTGGAACGTAGATGCTTACTTAATTCAGTTGATGGAAGGATTCCAGACAAATATATAATTTTAACTTTAGGGTCGATTACTGAAAGTAAGTTTTCAGCTTGAACCTTTTCTTGATTTTCAAAGTCTGCTCCGGCATAACCCATGGCATGAGAGAGATAATAGATAGTCTCGATCCCTTTCACTGAGGTCAATAAAGACTTTGGATCATCAAGATCTCCTTTCACTATTTCTGTAAGAGAACTGTCAGAGTTAATTTTCTGAGGCTTTCTAGACATAACACGTACTGACACTTGTAGTGTTTCAAAATGACTTAAAAGATTAGAGCCAACAAAACCTGATGCTCCGATAATTAAAATTTTAGTCATGTTTAGCTCCTAGTCTTGCAAGATAATTTTTAAAAGCATTCATAACAAAAAGATGCATCAATGCTTGTGAGTAACGATAAATGTACCAAGGAAGAGATGGATAAAAGTCATGTATAGACATCAAAAGATATTTTCCATCTAAAACCTCTCTAAACTCCAGACGACCTTTATCGTGCTTAAGAGCTAAAAGCCCACCCTTTATACGAAATGATTGAAGATCACTAGTAGATTCTTCCCTTCTCTTTAAAATTAAAATTTTCAAATGAGGGACAATCACGGAAAACGTTATCCATGGACCATCGACCACAACAATAATAAAGGGAAATAAGAAACGAGGAAGCCAAACCATATACTCGTGAGCTGCATCTTTTGCGGTCAAAGCACCAGGCAGCCTTGCACGTTGCACAGACCGTACAAAACTTTCATGATTAGTTTCATGTTTGAACTTATAGGGTATGTCTTCACTCTCCTCTACAGTTTTCTTCAATGCCTCGTCAACAGTGTAGATCTTTACATCTAAACCTTTATTTCTCTCACTCACTAACATTGGATGTCGAAGAGATTCGAGTAAAGGATATACTAGCCTTCTCGATGCACCGGAAAAAAGTGAAACCCAGAACCTTGAAATAGTCAGTATTGGAACATTAATCTTAAAAAACTTTCTCTTCTTGTTTAAAAAGCCAGCAGTTTTTTTTAAAAGATCAAAGTACGATACCTTATCTTTAGAGGTCAGGTTGATAACAGATTTATCTACGCTATTACTATTTAATGCAAAAATAATTGATTCAACCACTTGTGATACGTGGACCGGGCTTGTTTCATTTAATGACCATTTGGGACAAATTAGAACGGGAAGTCTTTTGACCAGATTGATGAGCATATTATAAGAGCTTCCACCACTTCCTAAAACTAAACCTGCCCTTAGACAGACAAAATTTGGAATATATTCTTTAAGAGCATGTTCAACTTCAAGTCTTGACTCGAGATGTGTCGATAACTCAATACCACTGGGAATAATTCCACCTAAATAAATAAATTTCTTTATACCCAGTTTTTCAGCGATTCGACCAAAGTTATCAGCCAAAAAAAGATCATAATCGTCAAAGCGAGCTTGATCTAGCCTGGCACTTGGCTCCATACTGTGAACGAGATAAATAATAACATCCGCCCCCTTAATTGAGGCTTCTATTTCCTTTCGAGAAAATAAATCGCACTTTTTCCAAGAAACTCTTTGCGTGGATTCTCTATCTGACCTGGAAAGAGCGATGATTTTGTCATCACTTCGATTGAGTATTTCTTGAATAACTTTTCTGCCTACAAACCCAGAGGCTCCAGCAATTGCGATTGTTTTCATCCCTAAAAGCTACCAGAGTTAAATCCAATTGGACAATGATTCTCAATTACTTTAGATTGTATCTATGTTATTTTTTGCACCCAAAATTCTCAAAGAAATACTTAGCAATCTTCCTACGATTATACTCAAATCGGTTAATATCACTGAAGTACTTAAGGAAGCAGGACCGTTTTTATTACGCTTTGGAAAATCAGAACTTGATGCAAAGCTCTTTGGCTCTTTGCAATATTTACAAACAAACAAACTCCAAATTGTTAACAAACTAACACAAAACTCTGCAGATCAGAGTCTTGGAATCGCGGTTCTTAAGCTATATTTTGGCCAATTAAAAAACGAACAAGGACTTGTCCTAGATATGAGGTCTCAGCACTTCTCTCAAGCGGGAACGATTCTCAACTGGAAACCTAATAGCACTTGGTATCAGATGAAGAATGAATTTCGACTTGCACTAATTGATCTTTATAAGAGTTTCTACTTTGATAATCATGAAAAGTTTGTCCAAGCATTGTCTGAGCTGGGACTATCTAAAGGACTTAACGCAGAACAAGTTCTTGAACTGAAAGAACTATTCAAAAATCACTTCGGTAATGGTGATCAGACTGAAGTAAATTTTGATCTTAATGCCTTCAATGATTCTTTTGCAGAATTATTTAAATTTTTTGTGGCCCATAAAGTTGAAATCAAAACAGACTTTATTTTTCTTGGAGTCTATCTGATTACGCTATACCAAAATCTTGAAAAGATTGGTGGATCTCATAACGTTCGAGAAGCATTTATAAGTCAGTTCCCAAATCCATAATATTTAATTTGAACTTTTTAATATAGTTGTAAAGCATTCTCTGCATTTGCGGAGTAGAATTTAAGTCGACGACCTCATTAGATTCAGATGAAAAAACTAGCTTTTTGGGGTATTGATCCTCAACAACTAAGTAACAATATTCACCACGTACTCGACCGTTTAGTTTAAGCATAAATGTTTTCTTCAATGGAACAAGTCGATTCAAATTTGTGGATAAGAAATTATTAAAAAGTTCTTCTCCAAATTTTTCAACAAATTGTTTTCTTTTGATTTCAAAGTCAATTGAGTCTTCATCGGTGTTCAAAAAACTTTGATAAATACTATTGATGAAGGATTGTGCATTCTTTTTATTTTTGAACGAATACAAACCTGGCTCATTCACCTCCTGACTACTTTTCTTTAAACTGTAAGGTTTTGAACTCTTAGATAAACTTACACTTATTGGAAAGCGAGAAGCCTTTAGGGCAGTATTAAATGGAGGTTTGAGGTCATGGATCTGGCTATTTTCAAATAAAAGAGCAGCTAACTCTGTTCCCATTAATTTGTAGTCAATGTGTGCAATTGAGTTTTTTAACGCAATATCTTTTTTACGTTTCATATCTGGTCGAAAATGACTAGTAACTCTCTTCTTAATATCTTTACTCTTACCAACATAAAGAAGGTCACCATTTTTAGAATAAAAATAATAAACTCCAGGTTTTGGAGGAAGAGAGTCGAAAACTTGTCGATCAACATCTTTAGGAAGTATAACTTTTTTACTTTCGACAAACTGCTCATCTCCGAAGTCTTTTTTTGCTAAAATTCTTTTAAGAAGTTCTACCGTAGCCTTAGCATCCCCTAATGCTCTATGCCGAGCAGTAATCTTAATGCCGAGGTCTGAGCAAACCTTTCCTAGTGAATAGCTAGCATGACCTGGAAGAAACTTTCTGGCCAAACGAACGGTACATAGCTTATCTCTTTTGAAACTAAATCCCAGGTCGTTAAATTCGTGTTTGATAAAGTTAAAATCAAAGAAGACGTTATGAGCCACAAATATGTTTCCATCTGTCATTTGTACTATCTTTTTAGCAACTTCATAGAACTTTGGGGCATCTTTAACCATGTCATTGGTAATTCCAGTAAGTCTCGTAATAGTAAATGGGATATTTATTTCGGGGTTGATTAGTGTTGAATATTCTTCAATAATTTCGGAACCATCAAAGTTAATGATGGCAATCTCTGTAATTTTGTTCCCATTTCTGTATCCACCCGTTGTCTCAATATCAATGATGGAATAAGTCTTTTTCATTTGCTATAATCCTTTAATGATAAATGAGTTTAATATAAATTGTCCGTTTTGTGGCGAAAATATTTGGATGGAGTTCTATCCGGCAGATGGAACAAAACAGCAGATGATTATCGACTGTGAAGTTTGCTGTAGTCCAATAGAATATGAGGTTGATTTTTCAGATCCTGAATATCCTCAACTTAATATTAAAAGAACCTAATACGTTCCCACCGACTTTTGAATCCATTTTAATAGTGGTAGGCCAGCTTCAATGCATTCGATAACTTTAGTAGGGAAATTTGCTCTCTTAACCTCCGTTCGAGTGAATGACCTTGTGATATAAAATTGCTTGAAGAAAAAATATTCAAATGCTCTATGATTTTCAGGAAGGTTTGTTGGTAATCTTTTATATTTATCTCCTACTATATCTCCCCAACATTCAACAAATGACTGTTTATTTATGATCAACTCAAGTGAAGTGAAGTCGTGTAACAAGGCATTACGAAGCTTTTTAATTTGTCTTCCAGAAACCATATAAAGACCCATTCCCAAATGATTATCATCTTTAGATGAGCCCAACTGAAAGTGTATACCTGGATTCCATTCAAACAAAGATGTTTTCTTCTGTGCCAGTAAAAAGCCAGCGAAGTCCTTATTAACTCCTTTATCAGCCCACTTATTCTTTGGTCTTCTGGGTTTTGATAAATTGCGGGGAGAAATTGAGATATGATCGAGTTCATCTGAGAATCTGGCATCTAGGATACTCAAGAGCTCACCAAAAGGTTCTTTCACTTCTTTAGAGTATAAAGCTTCGTTCTTCTCAAACCAAGTTTTAGATTTCATATGAGTATTTGCATCATCAAAATATTTAAATGTTTTAGTATTAAATAAACTCATTAAAACCCACAAAAAAAGGCCGTAATTATTTACGACCTTTCTAAAGATATATAATTAAGTCTTATAAACCAAGCTTGTCTAATAAAGATTTATGCTCTTCTAAATTTGCATTTCTTTCTCTTTGCTCCATCGTTGTCACATCATAAATCATAGTAGAGTCTTCATTTGCTATTCTCATTTTAGAGTAAAGCTTTGCAACTTTATCGTTTGTGATCATTACCTCTCCAATTTCAGACATGAATGTTTTAACTTTGACTGCTGCATCAAGATACTTGTTTGCCTCTTTTTGTTCACCTAAATTCAAATTCGTGATTTTTGATTCGAAAGTTTTTCTAAAATAAAGAAGAGATAAACCTGACACAGTACTCTTTTTGAGCTCTGAAACTTTAGCTAAATTCATTGTTAATAGCATATTATATCTAGCTTGTATTAATGCCAAAGCTTCTTCTTTATAGTTATAAACAACAACTTCATGTTCTTTTAGTGTACTAAATTCTTTAACTCCAGTTTCAATGTCTTTTATAGATTTCAAAGAATTTTTAATTATATCGTAGATAGATTCCTCAGAACTGTTTGAATTATTTGTAGTTGCAACAGTCTGAACTTGGTGAACACCATGCATTGATACAGCCAGGGCATAGACATTCATATTTTTATTCTTAGCACCATTCAAAGCTTTAAATGGTGATAGTTCAGCTCCAGCAATCTGTTTACCGTAGAGTTCTTCTACAGATCTAAATAGTTCACTCATAGCATCTTCATACATTCTTTCCTTGTATGCTTGGGTGTCGTACCTCTGACCAGTCCATAACTGAAACTCAAAAGCTTTCACATACTTTGAAGCTTCGGTGATCTTCATACTCATTGAATCCATTGCAATAATACCCTCAAGAGCTTCCCTTCTAGATGCTGATGCAGCTCCAGATCTAGCCATAAGCCTAGAGTTTGCGATTTCTTCTCTAGAATCTCCAGCAGCTTTAGCTGCTATTCCAGAGTTTTTAGCAGCTTTTCCAGAGTTTTCGGCAGCAGTTTTGGCATTATCCATCATTTCACATGAAGCGAAAGTGAAAGCTAATGATAAGAGCATTAAAGTTGAGGCTGTCTTTTTTTGTAAGATCATAGATTCTCCAATAAGTTAAGTTCTTAAAGGATAGACCATTAATGAGTTCAATAGTGGCTGAAGTATTAATTTACAAGAGGTGTCTATTTTTTTGACAGTTTTTCTTTGTCCATTTTCTTACCAATTTCTTCCGCTTCGGTAGATAACTTAGCATAGACATCCATTTTACCATTTCTTTGGGCGTTCATAGCCTCTTCTAGTTTCTTAGAGTACTGTTTTTCAAGTTCTTTATAAGCGTCTTTTTTAAATAAACCGAACATACAGATCCTTTTTAAAAGTCATTAATATTAATTCTTGCCTTAAGCAAGAGATAGTCTTTAGCCTTAGCAACCAAACCGAAAGCCACTTTAGGTGGCAGCATATTAAAGTTACTAAACGTGCTTTCAAAGTCAAATAAAATATATTGATCTTCTGTTAGACTTTGAAATTCAACACTATGATTCATGTTGCCGATAGCTAATAATCCTTTAATTTTCATACTCTTACCATTTATCATAGACTGATAGTCCGTTTTACTAATTTTATCAGATCGAAAAATCAAAAATTTGCTTTTATCTATCTTTAGAATTTTTTCTACTTCAACATCTCGGTCTTTGTCATCGGTCTTAAAATCAGAAATGGGAATACTCATCGTTAGTATAACACCCTCATTTAGTGTAGCCTTACTGAATGCAATGTTTGAATTAATACCTATGACTTTTACATCTTTAAAAAGAAAAATCGTTTTCTTAGCAACATAAGCCACAGCATTGTTTTTTGGCCAGTCGACCTCAGATGCATGTGAGATTGACATTAGTACTAGGAAAATAATTAACTTTTTCATATCGCCTCCAAAGGCATATTATACTCTAAAAAGGATTTCAGATGTATAGACTTTTAATTTTATTAACTCTCATTATGATATCTAATCATACATATGCCTCATATGAAGGAGCTCAAAAAATTGATGGTAAGTTCATAAACATTGAACCACTTCCCGATAAAAATTTTTTAGCACTTTTAGAGTGGAAAATCAGAGGGATAGAGAACTCTGTCTCTTGGCCTGAGAAAATTAAATCATCCCAATTTCAACCCATAGCTCAACGCTCTGATGAACTTATTATAACTGTCGTTAATCATGCAACAGTTCTAATCCAAGTGGATAAAATCAATATTTTAACAGATCCACATTTTTCACTGAGAGCTTCTCCTTTGAGCTTTATTGGACCAAAAAGGGTCGTAAAGCCTGGGATTGCACTTGAAGACCTTCCACCAATTGATATTATCTTAATATCCCATAACCACTACGATCATTTGGATCTTAAAAGTTTGAGAACTCTTTCTAAAAAACATAAATCTAAAATATATGCAGGACTTGAAACGAGTAAGTTTCTGGAAAGTGAAAAGATTAAAGGATCACAAGACTTAGATTGGTGGAAAAGTGTAAATGAAGGATCTTTAAAGATAACTTTTGTTCCTGCTCAACACTGGTCAGCTCGTGGTCTTTTCGACAAGAGAGAAATGCTTTGGGGTGGATTTTATATCAATGGCACAAGATCAGTTTATTTTGCTGGTGATACAGGTTATGGAACATTCTTTAATCTAATAAAAGAGAGACTGGGAGTCCCTGAGATTTCACTTCTGCCTATTGGAGCTTATGAACCGAGATGGTTCATGAAAAGTGCACATATGAATCCTCCTGAAGCTATTCAAGCATTTAAAGATCTTGAATCTTATAAGATGATTGGCATTCACTTTGGTACATTTAAACTTACTGATGAAGGGTATTCCGAGCCTGAGGAGTTTTTGCGAAAAGAAATCAAAAAAAATAGCCTCGATGAGAGACTATTTATTATTCCAAAATTTGGACGTGCAATTAAGATCTAGTATTTTCAAATAGAAGATCGAGACCAGTCTTTTTGTCTCTTCTTCTGTTTCTTGGAGCTTCAGTAATTTCAGGAGATTCTTCACCTTTAACCTTTTTAACTGGTCCACTAGTTGGTTCTCCGTTTCTTGTTTTAATGATAGTATCATTCTCAACGGCAACAGAAACCTTGAGAGTTCTTCCATCAAGTTTTGTTCCGTTTAAACGCTCAATTGCGTAAAGTGCATCTTTCTCGGTTGGCATTTGAACAAAAGCAATACCTTTACTCTTATTAGTTTTTTTATCTTTAACAAGTCTTACATAAGTAACTTTTCCATACGTTGAAAATAGCTTCTTTAATGAAAACTCATCTTGTTCGTATGACATATTGCCGATATAGACAGTTGTGAATCTATCTTCTCGACTCAATCGTCCAAAATTATGTTCACCTGGATCGATTGGTGTAGGGCCTTTAACTTTCTTAGGTGTCTTTGTATCTGTATTTTTCATTTGCGCAACGTAGCACTCCTCATGTAATTTGACCATAGTAGATTTAGCAATATAAAGTATTTACATACTCTGTAAGTTGTTAAGATCATGAACATAGGTTGACAAAATATTAATCGATGCCATCTTTAGCTCATGATAATTGAGTCAAAGCTAGTTGAGACATACCTAAGTAAAAAGAAATACAACTATGGTCTAGTTGTTTCAGTATTTTTCTTAACTGCTTGCATTGTAACCAGTCTCTTTTATTGGAATGAGTCTCAACAGATCTCAAGTTATTTAAGTGCCAATCCTCAAAACGTTTTCAAAGATAAAGAATATTGGCGACTAATTACAACTTTATTTGCTCATGGAGGAATAGAGCATCTCTTGAGTAACAGTCTTATGCTTTTCTTTTTAACCTATTTTGTTACTTCTTTTTATGGATACATCATATCAATTCCATTGAGCATAACGATGGGAGCTTTGGTAAATCTACTTGTCCTTTTAGCCTTCAAGCAAAATACAACACTCGTTGGAATTTCAGGAGTTATTTATTACCTTTGGGGACTTTGGTTTGTGCTCTATTTATTTATTGATGAAACTATCACGTTCACGCGACGACTGGTGAAAGTATTTGCCATTTTTTTTATTCTATTGGTTCCCACTAGTTACTCTCCCACTACAAGTTATCTCGCTCATTATATAGGTTTTGCAGTTGGTGTACTAACAGGTTTAGGTGTTTACCCATTTTTTAAAGGAAGACTTTCTGTTTACAAAAAGTGGGAATATAAAATTAGTGAAGAATTAGAAGAAATGAAGTTTGAAGAGGAAGCCGAAAGGCTTCCTGAATAAAAATAAGTTAGCTTAAAGCTTTCTTACGTTTACTGCACAAGGACCTTTTTGACCTTGACCCATTTCGAACTCAACCTTATCGTTCTCACGAAGGTCACCGCTTTCAATTGCCGAGATATGAACAAAAAGATCGTCTCCGCTATCATCTGGAGTGATAAAACCAAAACCTTTAGTTTCGTTGAAAAATTTTACTGTACCGTTACTCATAATCAAATCCTTATTCATTAGTATATTTGCTCGTTTAATGAGCGTGAGAGGATAATGACCTCGCTGTTGATATATGTAAAGGGCTTAAATTGTATCAATTTTTTTACAAAAATTTATCTCTTAGGTATGAGTTCAATCTCTTCTCAATCAATCTATAGCTTAACTCAGCAGTCATAAGCACAAGGCCAATCGAACCGATAAAAATGATTATTTGCACCCAAGTAGTGGCATTATATAGACTCTCATCAAAAAATAACCTAACAGAAAAATCAACAACACCCTGCACTATAACGTGAACCATATATATTGAGAAAGACCTCTGCCCAAGCCACAACAGTGACTTTGAATCTAAGAAATTAGTAGCTTGAACATTTGAAGTCACAAGTAACATCAATCCCATAAGGACGATACAAATTGTATCAATTGGAACAAAGTGTAGTGATAGAAAAGCAATAGTGAATATTACATAAAAAAGCTTATTACTCGCTTCAAATTTACTATACGCGTGATAAAAAATACTTATTCCAAAGCTCATGCCTATAAGACAACGAATTATTCCTCTGATTGTGAGAACATCTGTGTTTCCAATAGGAACCTCAACAAATAAATAAAACATCAAGTAAAGTAAGGCGACAAAAGAAAAGCTTGCCCACTTACTCTTTCGCAGAATGAACATAAGCGAAGGTACTAAGAAATAACTTATCCACTCAACCGAAATTGACCACGAAGGATAGTTCCAACTCGAACAATTAAAACAGTCTCCCCACCCTAAACCGGAAGACTGAAGAAGTGTCAGGTTTGTAAGAATATGAAAGTTGTTTCTAATCAAAGAAAAGTCACTGGGGGGCACATCAAAAAGTGGAAAGAATCCTCGATGTAAAAAGACTAATACCAAAAGGGTTACTAAATGAAGTGGATATAGTTTAAAAAATCTTTTAAGAATAAATTCTTTATAGATTGAAAAATTGATTCCAGAGCTAAACTTTTTTGTATAAGTGTAGCTCATAACAAATCCCGACAAGATAAAGAACATATCAACCAGAATATAAGATCGATGGATAAAAGGTGTAACCTTCATAACTAGCTCTTGCACCACCGGAGTGAGATAAGCTTGGAAATGAAGAATAACAACTAAAAACGCAGCAATTCCGCGAAGTGAATCAAGTTTATGAAGATAGTGTTTTCTGGTCATAAAGTTTTTAAATATTCAATTAGATCCGTTTTATCTGAATCGCTCATAGTTCTAAAAAATCCAAATTCATGACCTTGGTTTCCATGGCCCATTCTCTTCGTGTAATATAGATTACGTTTTCCTCTCTTAGCAGATTTTAACATCTTTTTGTAATCTCTAGATTCTATATCCCTATTAACTTTTAAGCCAAAATTGATAGGATCATAACGATCTAGCTCACCGGCTCTATGCAGATTAAAAACGACAGGTCTATCTTCTTTAGGGTTGAATAAATCTCTTAGTGTTGGAATTGAGCCATTATGAAGGTATGGAAAGCGCGACCATATTCCCCAAAGTCTTGGAGCAACATAACCTTTGAAGTCCCTATCTTTATATTTCATAAGGTCATTGAGAGGAGAACTGTCAATTAAACTGAGAAACTCATCAGTGACAAACTCGAGGCGCTCATAGTCAGTTTTAACATATTTCCAAGGGATGACTTTAGACTCTTTGAATATAGGAAGTTTATTTTCGTCTCTTAGATGTTCGCCGTGGCACTTAATACAAAACTTACCAAAGCTTTGTTGTCCTCGGCTCGCTTTAATTTGATCAATTTCAAATGGATATTTTGGAGGTAATAGATCTCCTAGTAGATCTTCTGCATGATGAACCTTATCTACGTAGCCTCTGACATTTTCAACTGACTGACCACCGCGAAGTTCAACTGCAACAGCCCAACCGGGATATACTCCATCAGCAAAGCCATCCCAAAATGAGCCACTCTTTCTTTTTTCACCATAGCCCCAAAGATGAGGAACTTTAACTTGTCCCCTTCCAAAGCGCCTAGGGATTTCAACTTCATTAATTTCATAAAACCAAGTCTTCACTAAAGAAGTAGGAACAAGGCCTTGTGTTAGATTATTAATATTATCATTTTTTAATATTTTAGTGAATGCGAGAGCTCTATTATGAATTTCTCTAAATTCTGGCTTAGTGGGTCTTGGGGCCATTCCCCAGATCAACTCTGCAAGATAGGCATCTTTACCAACTTGTCCGACATCTATATTTTTATTTCCAAGTCCGATAATCCATTGGCCAGCAGCTCTACCTGAATGACAAGCAACGCAACCCAAAACTCCCATATTCATCTTTTTATATGGAACATTGAATAGACCTTTAACTTCTTTATCTAGGAGATTTAGTCCCCATCTCTGATTTAGTATCCCAGTTGTACTAAGTCCGATTCCTGTTTTTTTTAAAATTTCATACATATTGATAAGGTCTGGAGAAATAACCATCCCTCGTCCTTTAGTAAAAAAGTTAAGATTTTCAAGTTCGGTTTTTGCAACGCTATCTCTTTGGATACGATCTGAAGCAATCCCAATATTCAAAATAAGTACACCGATAAGAACTTTAATCATTTCGCTTCCACCTATAAGTTGCGATTCCAGATTTTTTACAAAACAGTTCAATAATTGAGCTATCTTCTAGACATCTTCCAAATTCATTTTTTTGATATTTTCCAAAACATGTTTTATTTTCAAACTGAGAACAACTTGGAAATTCAATTTCTTTATTATCACTATCAATCTTTGCCCAAAAGTTAGTCTTGTGTGGAAGATAGTCATCCCAAATTCCAGTACTCGTGACTTGGTTTCCTTTAATAGTTAATTTTTTACTAAGGTTTAAACCTTCAAAAAAGTTCTCTATTAATCCAGGTTTATTCATTGAAGTGCAGGCTGTTTGATCGTAATCAATTTCAACATTGTAAAAATTAATTGTCGGAGCAAGTGAAGATTCAATAAAGTCAATTAGCTGATTTGAGTTTCCCCAGTGACCAACATATCCAAGCTTAACTTTTCCACCTTCACATGCTTTTGCACTGTTGATCATAGAGTTTTTATCAACTCCGACGACTTGTTTGCTAGTACAAGATTTTTGTTTTGAAAGCCAGGCTCTACAACCTTTCTTAAACCAGTGAATTTGGTTCTCGGGTGAGGACCCTGTCTGGCAAATACAACAGGTATTGGCAAAAAGAGACATGCTAAAAAGACAAGTGAGTGCAAGAATAAATTTTTTCATTTTATAATGCTAGACCAAAGAGATCGTTCTTTCTACTAATGTAAGAGAAAATAAGTCTCACTACTGCGTGAACCAAAAGAGTCAACTATTTGAAATAATGAATTTTTTTAATATTATCTTGAAGCTCTTTGTGAACAGCTTCAGTATTCAGCCATTCGTTAAGGTCTGACTCTTGATCTATGTCAATGAGATTAGTTAGAAGCTCGCAGCTTAGGTTTTTTTCTTTTATTTTTAAAATTGTATCTGCGAGAACATCACCATGACTCCACGTCATATTTTCAAATAAAAAACGAGCGAATTTATTCATTCCTAAAAGATAATATCCTCCATCAACAGAAGGACCCAACACAAAGTCTTTGTTATCGAGAGACTTTAATGCTGATTGGATTAATTTATTATCAATGTCGGGAGCATCAGAAGCGACAATAACAACCTTCTTAAAACCCTTAGAAAAAATTTCAGAAAATGAGTTACTCATCTTCGAGCCCAGATCAACTCCGTTTTGAATTAATAGGTTCTTAGTATCAAAGTGAGATTTATCAAGATCATTTTTATCACTTAGAAATATGTATGCAGGAGTTGGTCCATTTAAGATGTGATCGATAATATAAAAAGAACATGCCTTGTAGATTGATAGAGCTTTCTTATCACCCACAGATTTTGCGAGTCGAGTTTTAACTTTTCCAAGTTGTGGATGGCGATGAAAAATAATGATTGCATCTGTCACTTTTTACTTCGTTTTCTTCTAACTAATTCATCAGACTCGTAAAATTGCCACCTCATCCCTACAATGTATCCATCGTTGTGGGTATTCTCTACAAGAGGTGAGCTTTTATTAGAAGCCGTTGTGAGATTACTATAAAAGTGTCCTGCAAAAAATGAGAGTTCATCGGAGTGATCATAAGAAAAACCAAGCGAGCTTGCGATATCGACAGTTCCTTCCTCAGCGGAGTAAGTATTTCTTGTGGGAGTTGAAAACTCTTGTGCAACATCATAAAAAAATCTATTATACTTCTCATCTCCATATGAGTAACTCAGCCCTGAAAACAACGTGATACTGTCCGTTAGCTTTGCCCAGTAGCGAATATTAGGTTCAACAATCCAGCCCTGTTCAGTGAATCCAATTCTATCATCAACTGAAAAATTTACTCTCAATCCAAGACCTGCAGTAAGCTTATGAATATCATGGTCATCAATAATTCTAAACAAAAGAGCTGGTCCAATACCAATCAATATATCTGTATCTGGCATTCCCTCTCTAGCTGAGTTAGAGTTTGAATCGATAGGAAAGTTTAATCCCCCACTCAATCCTAATTCAAAGTGTTCATTGTTAATGAGCTTTGCCCTCGTTCCCTCTTCATCTGAATGAAGAAAGTCACTACGATAAATAAACCAAGGAAACGGTATATATCTAACAGTATTACTTGCAGCTCCAGGATAGTTTGGAACGCTCAAACCAATAGCACCCACTCCCACTTCGTATTTTGGTTGGGAAGAATTATTGAAATTTCTGGAAACCTGAGAGTAGACGGGTAAAGAGATCAGTGCTGTGCACAATAGCTTGATGAACAAAATATATCCTTATTTTTTTATATATGCTAGTTCATTGAAATGTTGCTGTATACCAAAAATCAAATTTGAACTAATCTACACAACATTCAATGGAATATTAGTTAGAGTAAAGTATGAAAATAACTCTAATACTCTTGTTATCTGCATCCTGCTCTTTCAAGAGTTTACTGGTGTCAAAACTTGATTATTTCATGACGGAAAAAATATCAAATGAGTTAAGTCTCAATGGCCAACAAGAAGATGAGCTAAGAGAGGATGTTAAAGTTTTTCTTAACGAAAATAAAACCTCAGCAAAAAAGTTAATAGATAAACTGAATAAACTTAATGTTGAGAAACCTCTACCTGTAGAGACCTTAAAAAAGCAGTACCAAGAAATAATAGACCGCTTAATGCCCATTCTTAGTAAGTACTACTTCAAACTATCTGTTGAACAAAGAAAAGAATTCTTTGTTTATCAAGAAAGTAAAAACGAAGAGATTAAAAAACAGATGAGTAAGATAACCGTCAAATCAGTTTCAAAAAAATACGATAGTTTTTTCGGTTACATAAATGATGAGCAAAAAGCTTTAATTGGTAAGAGTCTTCCGCTAATTAAAGAGATGGCACAAATTAGAATAAAACGAAGAATCGATATTCAGCAAGCGCTCAAGAAAGCAGTAACTTTTGATCAAGTACAATCAGCATTTGCACTATTTTCAAAGTCTTTGAATAAAAACAGTAAGTTGAATGATGACTTCCTCACATTTATTAGTAAGTTGCTTGAGCAAACAAATAATGACCAAAAAGAGACACTCAAATCAAAGAAAATAGAGCTTATACAGATACTTGAATACTATATAACAAACACATACTGAGTTGACTTGAATGACTGAGTGTGACAAAACATAATAAATTCTTTAAGGAGAAACTATGAAAAAGCTTATTTTAGCATTAATGCTTACGACGTCAGTATTTGCAACTACAGCAGATGTTAACTGTACTGTTAGTGGACCACTTGTTGTTGAAGGAACTTTTGGAACAGTTGTTTTTAGAAGAGCTGACCTTGATTTCACAAATCTTGAAAAAGAAGATGTTTCAGGAACGACTCTTGTTATAAGAGATATGTTTGGAACAGGTTATGAAGTTTTTAATAGGCTTTGGACTAATAGAGCAAGATGTAGTGGAAACAGTACTTGTGTAAACACTGACTTTTCTTCACTAAGAGGTTTAAGTTTTGAAATTCCAAATTCAGTTTTTCAAAATGATAACCAGAGATTTACAATGAGAGTAAGACAAAATTCTCCACATAGATCTGCATTTGCTAATTGTACTTCATCAATTAGATAATTATTATGGCCTCTAATAATTTTAGGGGCCAAAAAACCATTAAGCTAATACTTATCCTACTCTATCTTTTATCAATATACTCATAAATCAATCTTCAAAAATAATCGAGTGAGAAATCGTATGTTCACAGAGTTCTATCAAAAGCCGTTCTCTATCTCCAAAAGCCACATAAAATAGAGAAAAAAACTGGAAGGAAAAATTTTCTAGAACGATATTTTAATTAAAGGACTAGTTTTATTTTAGGACACTCTAAAACGAAGTTTAAAAACGAGATACACTCAACAACAGATTGGTCTTTTGATTTTGAAAAGATTGAAAAGGTATTTCAAAAGCTTGAGTAATTATCTGATAGGAATAAATTCTTCTTGTTTGGCCACTAGCTTTAAGGTTGAAAAGAAAAAGCTCAAAATATATACAATCCCCATTATTAAACAAGCAAAGCTTAAACCTTTGAGATCAATAATAAATCCTAAAAGTGGTCCGAAGATTACGAATACTACTCTTACACCCATCTGAGTGACACTATTTGCAGTGGCCCTAAAGTCTGCGGAGATTCTTTTATTAATTGCATCCTTTAAAACAATCTGCGCTAGTCCTCTAGTAAGCTGGAAACAAAAACAAAAAAGAATACCAAAGATCGAATCAGTAAGGGCGATTCCAAAATATCCAATAACAGGCAGAATTCCAATAATAATTAAAGTTTTAGTACTTCCCCATTCCTTTTCAATTTTATGCGCTCTTTTACTTACAACTGAAACAATTAAGTTTGTAATTGCCCAAAGGAAACCAAAATACACAATTGGAATTGCAATATTGTCCCAGTATTTTTGAAAAAGCCAAACGGCAAACAATGTTCCTGAAGAGATGAGAACTGAATTTAAAATAATCAGTTTAAGGATCTCAGACTCTTTGAATAGTTTGAGGTAAATATAAATTGCATTCTCTCTATGGTTAGTACTCATGAGTTTTCTTGCTGGTTCACACAAAGTGAAAGCTATAAAAAATGGTATCCAACTAACTGCAGCTGATACAATGGCCAAATTTTGCATATCTACGCTTAAAAGCATCAAGACAGAGGCTATAAAAGCAGCAACAGCTTCGCCTAATGAGAGATAGGACAATGTTCTACCTAGTATTTTAATATGAGCTTTTTTTGGATCTGTTAAGGCCAAAGTGTCATAGATAAGAGCAATATCTGTACCTGAACTTAAAGAAGCTCCTATTCCTAAAATAATTTCAGCAAATATTAATACATTAATATCATCGGCAAGTGGAAACAGTGAAAATCCAACAGCTTTAAGGAAACCAGCTACGATTAAAGTGCTTTTTCTTCCCAGAAGATCAGAAATATAGCCAGAGGGAACTTCCATTATAAAAACAGTAATTGCAAAAACGGCTTGTAGTAGGAAAACACCTTTCATGCCGATACCTTTAGACTGGAAAAAAGGCACTATAACAGGCATCAAAACTAGAAACATTCCAAAGAACTTCAAAGCATAAATTTTTTGAATATTTGATTTAAGTCTCAGATAATTCATACTAAAATACTAAACTATGGCTAAAGATATGAAAAATAAAAACCTCCCAAATAGAAAGAAATTACTTAACAGTAACTGGACTGCTATTAAACCTGTCAGTAAAGAGAAACATTTCACTGTAACAGAAGTTGAATTGAGTGAGAAAGATCCACAAGTAATTCTATCCATAGTCCTTACAGCTGTAATGACAAAAACTAGTTACAAGATAGACTATCAAGAACTAGCAGATGAATTAAAATGGCAACAAGGCTGGAAGTAGATCTATCTCAGAGACTAGTTGCACTCATCAAATTTAAGTTGAAAGTGAAACTTTTCTTGAGTTAAAGATTTTTTTAGAAAACAAACAAGTGAATTAACTTCAATATTATTTAACCCAAGCGGTGTTCTAATCTGAGGAGCAATTGCTTGTTTACGATAAATATTTCTATATGGGTTTTTATCAACATAAATAAAGTCATTAAAAATTGATCCATAAAGTTTTTGTAAATCTAATACTGAATAATCATCTATTGATCGCGAAGGATTGTTATAATGAACAACAACAGTCTTTAAATCTTCTAAAGCTCCATCATGCATAAAGGGTGCAGTGAGTGCGATATTTCGAAGAGGCTGAGTTAAGAAACCATACTTATGAAATTCTCTTCCCGTAATCAAGTATCTTCCTTCATCATTTTTATCTTTTGTGTGACCTGGGCCAATTTGTGGAACCCCGGCACCTTGAAAGGCTTGGTTAGATAGTAGAACTCCATGGTGACAACGAGAACAACGACCTTTTTCAAAGAATACTACAGCTCCATCTTTTTCTTTACTAGAAAGACTGTCTAGATTACCTGCAATATATTCATCGAAAGGAGTATCATTAACTTGGAACTCAACTTTTTGAAAGAATGCAAGTGCGTTGGCTATATCAGCAATATTAAAATCGTGGGTTATGAATTTCTTGTAGACGGATTTATTGGCAATACGATTTGAAATTTTTCTCCATACTTCTCTATTGCTTAAACTCTTATAAGCCTCTCCTCTCATTTCAACAGTTGAAGCGATGGGAAAAATTGCCTGCATACTCATTACATTTTCTATTTTTTCAACAATGTCTTTAAACAGCGGCGACTTTCCATTGAGTCCTGGCTCTGGTGTCTGATAACTATCTTCAAACTCATCATAAAATAAACGTCCATCCCAGAACATCGTTCTAAACGAATTGTGTCCTTTATTGTAAAGATGAGGTGAGCTTCTAGAAGTCAGCTTTGCACTCAGCTGCTTACTCTTTAGGCCATTGTGTACTCCACCAGAGCCGATTGAGAATGGAAGTCCGTCGGATGAACCAAGACTTGGGTTATGACAAGATAAACAACTAATATTCTTAGAGATCGAAAGGTCTTTATCCGCAAATAGCATTTTACCAAATTCATACTTATCAGATCCTTTACCAACAACAGTTTTAGGAGATGAGATGACAAAAGATTTGATATATTTTTGTAACTTTTGGTCGATAGCAGATGCATTAGCATGTGTTGCGATACAAAGCTGACCTAAAACTATAGACGTCATTAGGATGATATGATTAAGTGAATTTTTCATCATTTGAGCATACAAATTGGAGTTTGGCATGTCAAACACATTCATAGCCTTATTTACTCTTTCTCTCTTAGTAACTGGATGCGGGTCGACTCCAATAAAGGTCAAACAAACTAATAATATTGATTATGTCGATTTATCAACCAGGTTTGATCTGTTTTGGAAAAGGGCCTATGACAAACCTTTATATAAAAGATTAGAGCTTTGGGATGAGATTATAGAAGGAAGATATACCGATTTATACAATGCGATCATATGGACAGATCCAAATCCTCTCTTTAGTAAAAAAATTGATCTATGGGCAGCATTTGAACTCTATGATGTATATGCAAAGAAGATAAGTAAGTACTCTCCCTCCATTCAGGATGAAGTAGATAAAGCGCGAGAAACTTATATTCGAGAGTACCCGAACTCAATAGTCTATGGATCAATTTACGTAATGCCCATGGGACCAAGACGTTCCACATCTTCAATGCTCACTTCAGACGCGGATAATAAGGCCAAATATCTCATGTTGATTAATAGCGATACAATCTCCTTGCAACCTGAGCAGATGCAAAATATCTTGATTAATAAACTCACCCACTTTGATTACATTGCAAATCCAAACATTTTAATTAAAAGTTTTGACGGCAAGATAAGCTTCTCAAGATTACTTTTAATATCTGGTCTAGGTGAATTTAATATTGCAAAACTCGTAAAAGAGAAGCCCAATTACAGTCAGGATAAGACGATTGTTAAAATTCATGAGAAAATGAAAAATGAACTTTCAAAGTTTAAAATTGATGTCTTTGACCTCCCTCCACAAACAAACTATGCATGTGAAAGAAACTTTCTCGGTCGAGAGGAATCAAAAGACTTTGACTGTACAAGAATTCCAGAAATATCTTTAAAGTTTGTTATGTTTCTAAGAAAGAAATATTCATATCAACAAATATTTAACTTTGATGAAGAAAAAATCCAAGCTAGTGCACTGGAATTCCTTTCAACATCTCCAGATTTCAGGGCTTTAAAAGAGCTGGCAAAACTGTCAAATCTTTAAACAGCTCTATGTAAATTAAGGTCCATTAATTATCTATGCAAGGTTCTTTTGTACAATATACAAAAGGATCTTCTATGAAAAACGCGTTTACATTAATCGTAATACTTCTCTCGTTTAGTGCAGTAGCTCAACAATCGCTCCTATCTAATGAAATACCCTATCCATATTACGATGTTCAAAAGTCAGATCAAAATCAAGATAATTATATGACTATTCTAAACTCTGGAATTGCATCATTTGAAAAGCGCATACAACTTATCCAAAATGCAAAAGATACATTGATACTTGAATACTTTATATTTGAGAAAGATAAAGCAGGAAGAATTATTTTACAAGAACTAGTATCTGCAGCGAAACGTGGTGTAAAAGTTAAAATCCTTGTAGATAAATCAATGGCTGTTGTAACCCTAGACGAATACGACGTTCAAGTTTTGAGTGAAAATAAAATAGAGCTTAGGTTCTATAATGCTGCACCATTATTAAAGTTATCCACAATACAGTTTCGAAATCACAGAAAGGTTATAATTGCAGACAATACAATTGGTATTGTTGGAGGAAGAAATATAGCAGATGATTATTTTGATTTATCTGAAAGTTACAATTTTATAGATAGAGATGTTCTTGTTGAAGGCCCAATAATTAAAACAATAACTGCAAGTTTTGAAGAATACTTTGAGCATGAGATTTCAGAACGTACTGTACTTCCAATTCATGCAAAAAAAATACCTACCGATTATGAGGAAAGATTATCTAAAGCTAAGCAAACTTTTGAACGTTCTGCGAAAGATAGAAGCGAACTCGATGAAATAAGAGCTCTCGGACAAAAAATATTAGCAACAACCCAGTCAAAATTATGTCCCGAAGTAACTTGGTCAACAGATAGGCCAGGAGGAACTTTTTGGAGAAGATTAGTCGATGAATACTCTGACGACTATAGATACCTTAGAAAAACAATTTATGACAAGATGATTGTGACGGATAAAAAAATTACAATCTCATCTCCTTACATAATGAATAACAAATATTCAAGAAGACTTATGTTCAAGATGCTTGATAAGGGTGTTGAGATAGAGACTTATACGAACTCACTTTCTTCAACAGACGCAGCATATGTTGCAGCAAATTTATATAAGGATGTCTTTAGATGGACAAAAAAAGGAATTAAAACAAATCTTCACCAAGGAGACTATATTCCAGAAACAGAAGTTTTAAATCCTAAAATTGCAAAAGCGAGATGGGGAACCCATTCGAAAACATATCTTTTTGAAAGTAACGACCAACAGGAATTTATGATTAGTACCTATAATGTAGATAACAGATCTAATCATTATAACTCAGAACTTGGATTGTTTTGTAAGGGAAGTCCAGAGTTATTTAAAGATGTGGCTGACAACGTAAAACTGAGAATGTATCACGGAATGGAAGTTTTAAAAAAGCGTAAAGCACGTGACAATAGAACAGGGAAACTTGTTAATAGATTTGGTAAACATCCCGAAGGACTTACTAGTATGCGTCTAATGGCACTACCCTCTTGGTTGTTTAAGTTCTTATTATAAAAATTTAAAATAAAGGGACAAATAATGCGTTTATTACTTTTGGGTCTATTGTTAATTGGTACTGTCAGGGCGCAAGTCTCCCCGTACCCATTTTATGATATACAAAAGCAATCAGATGGCCAAGAGAATTTTATGACCATTCTCAACTCAGGACTCGCCTCCTACGTAAAAAGAATTAACCTCATACGTAAGGCAAAGGATTCGATTGAACTCGAATACTATGTTTTTAACAAAGACTTTAGTGGCAAGGTTCTGATTCAAGAACTCGTGAAAGCTGTAAATCGAGGAGTCAAAGTAAGGTTATTGATAGACAATTCTGTTGCAGCTGTTAAGTTCGATCGATATGACGCTGAAGTGCTAATCGAAAATGGTATTAATTTTAAGTTTTATAACTCTGCTTCAAATTTCAGATTATCAGCTATCCAATATAGAAATCATAGGAAAGTATTTATTATAGACAATATGGAAGCAATTGTCGGAGGAAGAAACATCTCTGACAAATATTATGAAATATCAAGAGAAGAGAACTACCTTGATAGAGATATCTTTGTGACAGGACCAATTGTTAAAACAATTAAAGAGTCATTTAATAAATATTTTAACAATCAAATTTCAAACACACCGAAGCTACCAAAAAGTTACAAAGTTCAACCACGAAACTACTTTAAGAAAAAAAACCTTGCAATGGAGCTTCTCGTGCTTTCACAAAGTGATCAACAAAAACTAGTTGATCTCGAATTACTTGGAAATATGCTACTAAGTAGAACGACACCCTATATTTGTCCCGTAACGACATTTTCAACTGATCGGCCGGGAGCAACTCCCACATCAGGTGCAAAGCCAAACTACTCAAATAAGTTTAGATATTTGAGAAAAACAATTCAAGAGAAAGTAGCAGAAACTAACAAAAGGCTTACAATAGAATCTCCATATTTTTTAACAACAAGAGCAACTCGAAAAATACTTAGAGATTTAAACTCTAAAGGCGTGGATATAAAAGTCTATACTAATTCGCTAGGATCATCTTCTCAGCTCTATATTTCCTCGAATCTTTACAGTGACATAAAGAAGCTTCTTAAAATAGGTATAGATTTAAATCTTCATCAAGGTAGTTACTATGAGAGAAATGCTATTTATGATCCAGAAGTAAAAAAATCTAAATGGGGAATCCATTCAAAAACAATTCTCTTTGAAAGTGATGATAACAAAGAGTTTATGATTGGCTCTTACAACATAGACAATCGCTCTAGCTTTTTCAACACAGAGCTTGGATTATTTTGTAAAGGAAGTGATGATCTATTTGAAGTTGTCCAAGATGATATTGAAAACAGAATAAATAAAGGAATGAAAGTAATTAGTAAGCAAGAGGCAAAAGACAACGAAACCAATGAACCAGCTAACATATATGGCTATTGGTCTGAAAAACTAATAAAAATGAAGATATTAACTCTACCTTTTAGACTTATAAGATTCTTACTCTAAAGAGATGCAGAAGCAGCTGCACCCAAAATGGCTCCATCTTCTTTAGCAATGCTTGAGATAGCTATAGGAATATGCTTTTGAAGAGCATAGGCATTAGTAGAATATTCTTTTTGAATTAGAGTTAAGAACTTTTCACCATTAGTCATTCCTCCGCCTGTTAATATAAATCTCTCAGGAGAAAAAAGTGCTGCCAGAGAACTTAATCCACTAGCGAAATACTTAGCCGAAACAGAAAAAACTTCAGCAGCAACAGGATCATTATCATTAAATCGAGAAACAAGATCTCTAAAACTAACTTGAGATTCACCTGTCAATTCCATGTAAGTTTTTTTAATTCCACTCACTGAACAATAGCTCTCAAAATGATCAAATCCACCACAGCCACATGCTCTTTGATTATTCGAAATTTGTATATGTCCTGCTTCAGCGGCAAGTCCTGAAAGGCCAGTGAAGAGCTTATTATCTATAAAAATACCAGAGCCTATACCTGTTCCAACAGTTATGACTATGAAGTCACTTAGCGCCCTTGCCTCACCGTAAATTTTCTCGCCAACAGCGGCTATATTGGCATCGTTTTCAATTTTAATTTCATAGCCAGGAAGTTTAGTGGAGATGAGTTTATTTAAGTTCACACTACCCCACGAAAGATTCGGAGGTGATGCTAGAAAACCTGTTTTTGAGCTATAATTTGGTGAACCGATTCCAATATGCGAGAAGCTAAATTCTTTTGAAATTTTATCAACTTCAATCTTTAAGTTATTTAAAAATACCGAGATATCTTTATCAGCTTGAGTTGAAAAAGTACTTTTAGTAAGAACTACTCCCTTGTCATCTACTACTCCAAGTTTTGTATTTGTTCCACCAATGTCAATTCCTAAGATCATTGGTAAAACCACCAAATAAAGAGGACAGTGAACACAAGTAAGATGGAAAGAATATATTCTGTTTTGGTACCTTTCATCAATTTAAGCATGTCTCCATTGTAAGTTACATTAGAAAGATCTTTATCATCTTTTGGAGTAACAAAGCTTATAACAATCATGAGGATTGAAACAAACAAAAAGAGAAGAGCGGCAAAGTGTAAAAAGTTTATTGATGCGAACTCTAGTAAGATTCCATCTATACTGTCTTTTTGAATTTCTAATACTAATCTAAAAACACCGATAATGAGTCCGGCATATAAAGCTGTTACTGCAGCCTTGGCGTTTATTCTTTTTATAAATAGCCCTAGAAAAAAGACAGCTGCAATTGGTGGTGAAATATAAGCCTGAACACTTTGAATATAGGTGAATAATTCACCTGATATATGTTTCATCATGGGTATCCATGCGATACCTAAAATAACAAGTCCGACAGTCGAGAGTCTTCCAATTTGAACTAGCCTACGCTCTGAGAGGTTTGGATTTTTTCTTTTAAAAATTTCATATGTTACTAGAGTTGAGCAAGAATTAAACACTGATGATAATGAACTCATTAGAGCAGCAAGAAGCCCTGCTACAAAAAGTCCTCGTAGACCGTTAGGCAGAACATACGAGGCAAGTACTGGCAAGGCTTGATCACTTCTGTCTAGAACTAAAACTCCCTTTTGCGCCAGGGCAAAACAAATCATCCCAGGAAAAACAAATAAGTAAAGTGGAAGAACTTTTAAAAATCCAGCAAATATAGTTCCCTTTCTTGCTTCTTTAATATTCTTCGCAGAAAGTACTCTTTGAACAACAAATTGATCAGTACACCAGTACCAAACACCAAGAATAGGTGCACCAAAAAGTACTCCTGTCCAAGGGAAACTTGGATCATCCATAGTCCGCCACATAGAGAAAAAACTAGGACTAAGAGTGGTCTTTAATTCTCCTAAGCCACCGAGTTCATCGAGACCAAAGTAGACCACTAATGTTGCACCAATAATCATTACGATCATTTGAATCATATCTGTATAAATAACGGCTTTTAAACCACCAAAAATTGTATATGCACCTGTAGCAATAACGACAATTAAAGCACCATCCCAAAAAGAAACACCGATGCTTTCAAAGAGAACACTTCCAGCATAAATAGTGACTGAAATTTTTGTCAAAACATAAGCTATTATTGAGACATATGTCAGATAGTCTCTGGCAGCCTTTGAATATCGCCTTTCTAAAAACTCAGGCATCGTTACAACACCAGATTTAATATAAAAAGGAGCGAAGACCCAACCTAAAAGAAGTAATACAAAACACGCTATTAATTCAAACTGAGCAACGATTACACCGGTCGTAGCTCCCGAACCAGCTAGTCCAATAAGGTGCTCAGATCCAATATTTGATGCAAAGATTGAAGCCCCAACAACGAACCACCCAAGATTTCTTCCAGCTAAGAAATACTCTTCTGAATCCTGCGATAATTTCTTACCAGTCACCATGAAAGCCAGACCGAATACAATTAAAAAGTAAAAAGTTATAAGTCCATAATCTAGTGATGAAAGAGTGATCATTTGTATCCTATTGAAATATTTAAAGCCTGCTTTTATCGGCAATAATATTAAGTGTCAATTAACAACTTACTCTTGTCAGTGTTACCTAGAATTGTTAACACAATGTATTCAAAATTTACTAAGGGGAAGTATAAATGAAGTTTATTGTAATCTTGTTACTGGCCATGTCATCGTACTCATTTTCAAACACAGTCTCAGAAAAATGGGTCAAAGATCAATACAACTACAGTCTAAAGCGAATATTAGACCATACAAGTAGACCTGATACGAGACCAGGCTTTATAATTGCTGCACCATCTAAGTCATATCCTAACTACTACTTCCATTGGGTAAGGGACGCTGCATTAGTAATGAATTCACTCCAAGAAACACTAAGTGCAGAAGACTTTAAACCAATGGTTAGAGACTACATCAACCTAGTTTCTCATCACCAAAGAGTTTCAAAAATAACCAATCAAGGTGAACCAAAGTTCAACCCAGATGGAACAAGTTTTACTGGACCTTGGGGAAGACCTCAAAATGATGGACCAGCACTCAGAGTTATCACTCTAGCAACATACGCTTTAAAATTAATTGACCAAGGTGAGATAGAGTTCGTAAGAAATAATCTTTATCACCCAAGCCTTCCAGCTAGAACAGTATTAAAAGTAGATCTTGAATACACATCTCACCATTTCAATGAAGATGATTTTGACCTTTGGGAAGAGATTAAAGGAACACACTTCTATACGAAAATGGCCCAAAGAAAAGCTCTACTAATGGGAAGTAAAGTTGCAAAGCTTATGGGTGATGAAGCTGCATCAGCTTGGTACTTTGCCAAAGCACAAGACCTAAACTCTAAGCTTAGAACTTTTTGGTCAAAAGACAGAAATTATATTCTTTCAACTATTGATAGAACTGGTGGTCTTGAAAAACCATCGCGCCTAGATGCTTCTACAATCTTGGCTGTTCTCCATAGTGGGCTCACACAGTTTAGCTATAATCATCTAGATAATAGAATTTTAAGAACTGTTGAGAAACTCGTAGCAAAATTTAAAGAAATTTATCCTATAAACAATTCTTTTGTTGGTGTTGGAATCGGACGTTATGCTGAAGACACATATTTTGGAGGTCAACCTTGGATTCTTTTAACTGCAGCTCTGAGTGAATACTATTATGAGTTGGCTTTAATGATCAAGCAAAATGGAAGTATCAACATTACAGAAAATAACAAAAAATTCTTTAATAAAGTCTTAAATTTTAATATAGCTCCTGCAAGGATTTCACACTCTGGAGTTATTAATAGAATCGTTGTGAGATTAACAGAACTTGGAGATGAAAACCTTGAGAGAATTAAGATTCACTCTGGTTCGAGTTTACAGCTCGATGAGCAGTTTGGCAGATATTCTGGATATATGACTGGTGCACCTCACCTTACATGGAGTTATGGAGCTTTTATCACAGCGGTGAACGCAAGATCGAAACTACTTAAAGACAGTAACTAATGAAGTTTATACTCTTAATACTAATAACTTTAAATGCACACTCTCTAGTAAAAAACCTCGAGTGCGAATCAGTATTAGAAAATACTCAAATAACACTTGAGATAATTCACGATACAGAGGACTTTGAAGTAAACTCGCTCATTATTAACTCATCAATTACAATAAAGACGAGTACTCAAGAGCAAATACTAGACGTTAAATTGTTTGATGCATCTAAAAATATAGTAGAATTCAAGAGCTCAACTGAACTGGAAGTAATAAGAGACACACCTTTTAAGATTGTTGAAATATTTCTTTACGATAAGTATCTTGATCTCGATAAAGATGATTTTTTCTTTGGAAGATTTGAACATAGCGCAGGAGGAGAAGGAAAGTATCTTTCTAATTTTTCTCAGTTTGGTGGTAATAAAATTATAATTTTCACGTGCAAATAGTACTTAAGGAGTAGCTTGTGCTACTCCTTAATCAATACTTATTGATTTAATCTCTTTTTTCTTTTTTTTCTAAGTTTCTGTTTCTCATCTCTTAGTTTCGCTCTAACTTCTTGTCTTTTATCTTTTGCATTTTCTCTAATCTCTTTCTTTTTAGCTTTTAACTTTTCTCTAGACTCTTTTCTAATCTCTTGTCTTTTTGCCTTTATTTCTACCTTTGTATTGTTCCTGATTTCTAGCTTTTTTGCTTTTCTTTTATCCATTTTTTCTTTTTTACTATCAAGGGCATTGTCATAACGTTCTTTACGTTTATTTTTTAATTCTTCTCTTTTAACTTTTCTCTGATCTTTTGTTGCACTCACCATGGCTTTTTTTCGTTCTTGTCGCTTCTCTTGTCTAATTTTTTTTCGAATACTGACCTTAGAGTCTACATTTGTGGAATCATCAGCAAAGCTGAATAAAGACAACATTAACAGGCTTAACAGAACAATTTTTTTCATCTTAAATCCTTATATTTTGACTTTGGTTTCTTTTATTGTCATGGTGAACTATAGAATAGTTTAGTTATTTTTAAACTCCTTTTTTTGTATCAAATAATTTCGGACTGTTAGCCATGATAAATAAATACTTATTAACCTTCCTCTCAGTATTCTTGCCTCTGTTAGTTGGCTCTATAGGAACTTATTACTTAAAGAATGACCTTACCCCTGTTGTAGCATCTTGCTTAGCAACTCTAGTTTTTATAGTTTTGAATAGACTCGTTTATAGAACAAATAAAAATGATGCATTAATATTTTGTGGATCATTTATAAGTATGGGGAATATTGGTAATGAATATGAATTAGTGTTGGCTACATTTATCTCGACACTCGCTTTTATATATCTGAAAGATAAGTTGCAAGGCTATGGTGGAAAGCTTGGAACAATAGCTTTCATTGGGTGCTTTGCTAGTTTAATTACGGAGTTATTTTGATTGCGTTATCATTTGCTTTGGCCAGTAGTGCTCTCACTACTTATCTAGGTCATAGAATCTCAATCGTTTTATCCTCTATTGTTGCGACACTAGTGCTTTGTATATTTTCAAACTATTTTTTCCCTCTTCAAGAGGACCTGCAAGCTATTATTTATGGATCAAGTTTTGTCGGAATGACTTCTCTTGTGACTCTTAAAAGACATCATATTATATTTGGATCAATTTTATTTGTAGTAATTTTCAGTCAAATTGAAAGACTAGATCTAAATCTTGGTGGAACTCAAGGATTTAGTGCATTTTTAAGTATAGTAATATTGACTTTAATTTTTAAGAAACGCTGAACTCAGACTTGTCTGTAGTGATCAATTCTTTAACTTCACTATTTGCACACTCCGCACCTTTATGATTAGAATGACCAAATGCGTATCCATTACTGATAAAAACAGCATCTTCATCCCACTCTTCTAGGCGACCAATCCATTTTTTGCCATTGATTAGTTCAACTTGCACCCATTTACCTAATTTTGAATCATCCATATAACTTCCTTTACTAATTTTTTAATATTATATCACAAAAAATAGGATAATGGTCTGAAGGGAAAAGTCCATTATCAGACTCTTTAAGCAACTTAATCTCATTACAAACAAAATGTTTTGAGTGCAGTATCCAATCAATTCTATGGCCAATTTCTAGTGTACCCTTAAATTGATGAAAGCTTGTTTCCTCACTGAGAGAGTGGCTCTTCCACGGGTCAATTAATGACAAATCATTCAAGATTTTTTTATAAACTACTTTTTCAACACGTGAATTAAAATCGCCACAAACAATTAACGGCCCGTCAAACTCAAGTTTTTTAATTTCATTTATAAAAATATTAATTTGATCTTCCCTTACTTCGTCTAGAGTGTGATCGAGATGCATATTAGCTAAAAGTACTAAATTACCTTTCCAAAGAACCTTAGCAATTGTTGCAAGCCTAGGAAAAGCAGAACTATCTAATTTAGTACCGGGGACCTCGGGTGTATTAGAAAGCCATAAGTCAAAGGACTCTATAACCTCTGTACTCTCGTTTACAAATAGACATGGGTACATCCTTTCTGCAATCCAACTTCTATGGGATTCAACTAGCTTCTTATCTTTCAATAAGAAACTAAGTTCTTTAATTTGTAGCTGTCTTCCTTCTTGGGTCCCAATAACATCAGGTTTATATTTATTTAGAAGTCTAGATAAAAAGATCTTCCTATTTGGCCAGGCATTGAGCCCGTCAGCTGGGTTATCGAATCTAATATTACTTGAGATTATTTTCATTTTTGAATGGTAGTCCTATTAGTTTAAAAAGTTTATGAGAGGAAGGATCACGGTAATAGCTCTGACCGATTGCTCCGTCTGATGAGAAGTTCTTTTTGTAAGTTTTAAATACTCGATCCCATAAAGAAATATTAAATCCAAAGTTCATATCAGACTCATTTTTCATAACGGAGTGATGAATAATATGCATCTGAGGAGTAACAATAAAGCCTCTCAGAAGTCTCTCAAGTGCTGGCGGTAAATACAAGTTTGAGTGATTAAAAATAGCCATTGTACTTAAAATTATTTCAAATAAAAATACAGAATCAATGCTAATACCAAATAATAAAATCCAAAAAGCTTTGTAGAAAAAGGAGAGCAAGATCTCTAATGGATGGAAGCGTAGAGCTGATGTAGCATCAAGATCAACGTCGGCATGATGGACTCTGTGGATTCGCCATAGAAATTTATAGTGATGAGAGATTCTATGCTGAAAGTAGATAAGAAGATCTAAGATTACAATAGACAAAATCACTTCCAAGAAGTAATTCATTTCAAAAAGATGAAAGAGACCAAAAGAATTAGAGTTTGCAAAGTTACAAAAATAAATCAATCCAAAAGGAGTCGCTATTTTCATTAATAAGGTGGAAGAGACAACAATCCCTACGTTCCCTAGCCAACGACTAGATCTCTTAAGTTCTCTTTCTCTGTATTTGAATTTAAATTCAAGCAAAGAACAGATTAATAAAGTTGAAATAAATATAATTACACGAATAGCTTGATCATTCATCTAATATAACCTCACCTTTTAAAACCTTCTTAGACCATTCTCTATTATAGCCGTGGATTTTCTTTGTTATGTTATCGCTGGAATTAAAAAGGGGCAGTTCAGAATTTGACCAAGCAAATAGTCCTCCTTCAAGATTTAAGGCATTAAAACCAGCTTTAGTTAATTGATTAACAACTTCTAAGCTTCTCTTACCAACAGAACAATAAACGATATAAATCTTATCTGAATCAAAGTTCTCTTTATTAAGATTAAAGTTTTCATATCCAACAAAACGGGCCCCTTTAATCCTTGAAACTTTATGTTCATTAATCTCCCTAGCATCTAAAAATATAAACTTTTCTGAATCAATAAGTTTCATTGCCTCCGGTACAGAAATTCCTTTCTCTTGAGAACATGAGATGAAATTGAGCATGCAAAGGAAGACTAAAAGAGTTCTTAACATGGTTTCATTATACCATTGATAGACCAGATACACTATAATTTGACATTAACTTGCCTTAATAGATAAGATATTAAATCTATCAATTTAAAGGATTATTATGTCTCCAGAGTTTATTAAGATTCTTTCATGGTCAGCAGTAGTTTTATTGTCAACTAGCTATTGGTTTCAAATTTATAAAATTCAAATACATAAGGAAGTTAGAGATCTCTCTATGGTCTACCATGTAATGTTGGCGCTGGGCTTTGGAATTTTGACACTAACCGCTTGGATTGAAAACTCTACAATATTTCTTGTCAAACAAATTGCGACAACAATTCCTGTTGTAGTAATAATTGGTCAAATCATATACCACAAAAATGATCACTGGGTTGATAACAGTGATCCTAATTGTCTTCAATGTAATGAGGATTTAGAACCAGATTGGATAACCTGCCCATACTGTCGTTGTATACCGTCAGATGAGCAGTTGGAAATTTTAAAGAATCTTCGCGAAAAGAAAAAGTTTAAAGTTATTGGCAGTAAGAAACTTTCAAACTAGCATCCGTGATTTTATGATTATCACTAACGTATATACTGTAGTTACTTTTCAACTCATCCGTAGAAAAGTTATCTGATCCATTTAAAAACATTCTTGTAACGTCATATCCGCCACGAATTTCTTTTAGGGCCCACTTACAATATTTTTCTGTCGTCTCAATACCATTTATATAATCTGAGAAATCTCTATCGATCCACCTGTAATCATTATTGATGACATGTCCATAAACACTATTCTCATCACCTGAGCAAAGATAGTTTTGGTTGTGACAAATTTGAGATTCATGCTGCTTATAACTTCCCTCAATTAGATAATATTGATCTGAATTAAAGTTAAAGTGAACATTTTTAATTTTATGATCTTTAATATTTAAAGATGATAAATCGAAGTCCAAGATAGTCATTCCAAACTCCACCAATGTAAGTTTATTCTTACCATCTTTCACATAGCGATTATACTCACCTTCTCTCACAGGAGAGAATTCAAAAGGATGATCCGCTTTATTTAAATCTCTATACTCGCTATAAATGACGACTTCTTTTAGATTACAAACTTGAGGGTCATTTGGTACTCCATCTTCAGGTCCATCATTAGTTCCATCACCGGGGGTAACACCTCGAATAATTCTTCCTGCACCGTCTTTACTTTCTAAAAAAGCATTTTTACCACAAGAAGTAAGTAAACTTAGTAATACTAAACCTAATGTTAATTTCATAATCAATCCTTGATTTTATTTGTTTCTATATATTCTAAACGAAACTTTTCTATCCGATTTTTTATTAAGTATCTCTTTGTCTGCCTTTGTATTTCCGTATGAAACAATCTCTACTTTATCCGCTGGCATTCCTTGATCAATTATATAGTCTTTAATGACAGTTGCTCTTATTTTTGATAATTCTTTATTCATTTCACTCTCACCAATTCTTGAAGCATAGCCCTCGACAACAATTTTAGAAATATAAGGATCACTTTTAATATTTTTAACCATTAAATTAAGTTTGTTTTGATTGATACCTACAACTTCCGATTTCCCTGTTGGGAAAAGGATGTCGTGGTTTTGATAGAAAATTCCATACTTCTTTTCTTCTTCGATGATCTTTTGATTTGTATTTTTGGACGGGAAATACTTATAACCAAAGTATATTCGAGCATCTGTAGAATTATCTTCTTCTAAAGACCCAGTTCCCACTCCAGCAAACAGAGCACTGTCTTTTGCATTGGCGTAACGAAGTCCTACATTAATTTCACTCGGAGCTTGATCATTTTCACTGTCATAAGGAGTGTCCCTATAAAATTCTGCCGTTAGGTCTAGTGGACCAAACAATGGAATAATTGCTCCAACTGATGTATGAAACTGCTGGCGATAATCAACAATATCATATTCAGCATTTGCATTTTCTCTATGTCCAAAATTTAGTGCTAATTGAAAGTAGTCAAATGCTTTATCAATAGCAAACCCCAAGTAATACCCAATTCCGTCATCTGAAGTAAAATACTTTTCTTGTCCCGTCGGAATATAGAGTCTAGGAGTAAAAGCAATTGATAATCTTTCTTTATCATAAAACTTATATTTAAAATCAATAGTAGTATCACCTGCTGTAAAGACTTTCTCTTTTTCTGTCTCGCCAACTGGCTCTAATTCTTCGTATGTAAAGAATGTACTTAATCCGACTTGAAAGTAATCTGTGAAACGATACGCCCCCCCTAAATTAAGAGTATGCATGTATTCGATAATTGTCTTATCTCTTTCAGAGCCGTCAATTTGTATAAAAGGAGAACGAACATAGTTATAACTTGAAACGACTATATATTTATAGTCTGTAGTGATTAAACCATCATTGAGAAGACCATCTTCTAGAGTTGCAAAAATTGGAGAATTTGAAAAGTGGAATTTCTGAAGATTAACTGAATAAGCCTTATTACTTAAACCTGCTATCAGTACAATAAAAAACAACCATGTTTTCAAATATTCCTCTTTTGTTAATTTTATCAATTAGAAGTATTTTACTCCTAATTGATAGATTAACTAAAGACAGGAACTATTGGAATAATTTGCCTCACTCAGATATATACTGTTTACAATTCTGACATGTGTCTAAATAGTTGACTAAATTGAACTTAAATCTATATCCCAACCACAAACTGGAGTTATGACTTTATCTATCAATTCTTGATCGTCTTCGTAGCGTAGATATGCTCCAAGATTAGCATTATCGGAATTTGCCCATATGAGTGACTTATCTACATAACAAGTATCACCCTGGAAGCTTAAAGTGGCTTTTGAGACCTTTTCGTTTGAATTATACGATGTTTTATAGATATGCCTAGGTGTTCCAGCTCGTCTATCTGCTCTTATCATAATACCCTTACCACTATAGTTAAGGCCTATGAATTTACGAGCGTGTCTAGAGGTGTTTAAGTCAATATCTTGAGACTTAAGTACGCCTGCGACTATTTTGTTACTAGTAAAGTCAACTACGACTGACTCTCCTGTAGGCAGAACAACTTCTCTTTTAGTCTCTAAAGAGTCTTGATTAATCTTAATATAAGGTATCACTTTTCTTGGTATAAATTGAATCGTAGTCTCTAACAAGTCGTGAGACATTCTTCCCGTTAACTGTGAGTCCTCTGTCACCTCAAGCTTCATATCGTTCATAGATCTATTCTCGAAGATAAATCGCATATTTCTTTCTCCACCATCTTCAAATTTTCTTGTATATGAGAAGCCGGCTAAGTCATCAGATTCTCCATCAACAAAAACAGTGATTCCACAAAGATTACCTAGTGGTTCTAGTTTTTTAAATTCTTCAGAAAATCTCTCAGTGCCAGCATATACTTGAATAGCATCTCTCTTTTGTTGGAAAATTTCACAATAAGCAGTTGAAACTTTTAAGTATTTCATCGCGCTTGAGGTATATCCGCCTTGATGAATACTCTCTGAAGAGGTTTGAGGAATTGTGAGTTGTCCCAATAAGTGATTTTGAGCTAAACTGACGGTAGATACTAAAAGTAGTGGTAAGATTATATTTTTCATACATTATACGTAGCAAATCTGCTGCCAAAACCTATTAATCTTATATTTTTTTAATTATTTAAAAACAGTCTTTAAACTATCGAATCGACTCACCCACTGCGTGAGCACTGGCCCAAGCCCATTGAAAATTATGTCCCCCTAACTGACCTGCAACATCTAAGACTTCACCTATGAAGTGAACTCCAGGTTGGAGCTTACTTTCTAGATTTTTAGAGGAAATTTTTGCAGTATCTACTCCACCACGAGTTGTCTCAGCTTTTCTAAATCCTTCGGTCCCGCTGGGAGTAAGCTTCATAGTATGAAGCTCTATTTCAAGTTTAACTTTTTCTATTTTCGTCAGCCCACCTAATGTAACTTTCTTATCAAGACCAATCCTATCGAAAAGAATATCGACAAAGTTGTTTGGTAAATAGTGACGAAGAGATTTAATCACAAGGTATTTACCTTTCATTTTAGAAAGTATCTCTTCAAGAGTTATTTTTGGAAGCCAATTAACAGTTATTGAATCACCATGGTCCCAAAAAAGAGATGTTTTTAAAATGCACGGACCAGATAATCCCTTATGGGTGAATAAAACGGGCTCTTCGTTATAATGTCCATTAATTGTTATTCCCGCTTCAAATGCATTACCAGAAAGTGATTGAAAACCTTCTAAAACAAAAGGTACCAAAGCTGGAACGGTTGGAATAATTTTATGTCCAATATCTTTAGCAAGCTTATGTCCAAAGTCGCTAGCACCGATTGAAGGGAGCACTAATCCACCTGTAGCGATCACAAGCTTTTTTGCGACCACTCTAATCTCTTCGTTTTCAATTTTAAAGTTCTCATCCTCAAGCCTAGTAACTTTCAAATCTTTTTGCTGCAATAGGATTTCAACATTATCTCTTTGGACTTGAGACAAAAGCATTGAGTTAATATCTTTGGCTGATTTTTTACAAAAGAGCTGACCGAATCTTCTTTCTTCATATTCAACATTATGATCTTCAATCATTTTTAAAAAATCGAGTCCTGTGAAACGAGACATGGCACTTTTTACGAAGTGAGAGTTCTCACAATAATAGTCTTTAGACTCTCCATAAAGGTTTGTGAAATTACATTTTCCACCACCAGAGATTAAAATTTTTCTACCAATTTGCTTATTATGATCTAGGACCGTGACAGACTTTCCATATTCTGAACAAAAATAAGCGGCCATCATTCCAGATGCACCAGCTCCAATAATAGCAATATCAGTCTTAATTAATCGCATTTCGAGAGGTTAACATAAGTTTGACAGAACGATGAGCCCTAAAAAATATGGTATATTTATTTCATGAATATAGAAAAGCTAAAAGACGATAAATATCTATTTTTCTTAGAGACTCCTCACAACCTAGTTTGTGTATTTGATCATATCCGTTATGACAGATCAGATGCGGATCTCCTATCTCAAGCCCAAAGGAAGTATTTATTAAATAAGCTTGTTGAATACGGCTACTATCATAAGACAGGTAGAGTGCTCATAAGTGAATCTCACAAAACTAAATTCATTTTTCCAAAGCAAAATATCTTGGGAGCATCCATTAGTGATTTTATTAAACATGAAAAAAGAGAAGATCAAGATCTGTTTGTCCTTACTCCCACACAGATGGCCATTTACATAATAAATACAATTAAAAATGACACTTTAGAGATCCTTAAAAACTTAATATCAAAGCATCCTATCAACTTAAAAAAGATTTATGATCATAGCCATAATGAATCATCTAAGGATTTTATAAATCAACACTTCAAAGAACTTGAGAGATACCAGGATGATATTATTAAGAATACATCTGTTGGGAACAATTCTCATATCGGTAGAATATTTTAAACTCTAAATTTAGAATGATTACGACTCCATCTATTAAGATTGATAATTAAATGGTGTCAGTAATAATAATAAATTCCTAGTTTCTGCTATCGATTACTTTTTGCGCTAAGACCTCTATAACATCTACTCTTTTTAAGGCATCATTACTTGGGCAAAAATTCTCAGAGCCCGCTTGCTCCATACCATTCATAAGTCCGTCTCTTACAACTAGAAGGTCTTCATCTTTTGTTAAGTCTCTATCAGATTTAATATCTCGTACACTTCCAATGACACCTTGACGCTTAGCCATGCGAATTACTTTTTTCGCTACTTTTTTATTGAGATCATTGAGCTCAGTTGAATATGTTCTGACAACATTTTGAGAGTACGCCATAACTGCATCATTATATGCAATTAAAATTTTATCAAAGTTGTTACTACCAAACCATCTATCATCTGAAGAAGATGATGATGAAACATAGACTGTTCCATACGTTCTTCTGTTATATCTATTTCTATGAATTTGTCTTTGACGTTCACGGTTTGATTGAGGACGAGTAGCAGGAGCATCATCATCTTCAGTTAAAATAGCAACGGCAACAACAGTTGCAACTACACCTGCGACAACAAGTAAATTATTTCTAGTCTCTCTATCAATGGCGGCGTCTTCATAAGCATAAATGCAATTGGCACTCGCTGTTGTACAAAATGTCGTAAGAATTAGTCCGGCTAATAGTTTCTTCATAAAGGCTCCAGGGTAAGATTTAAGGAGATATATCAGAAGAACAACGCAAAGCACCATTCGGTGAAATTTTTACTACATGCGAGGAACTACAAACTCGAAGTCATCTTCTAAATTCAATGACTTAAGGAATATGTCTGAGATTAAATTACCATTTAGGTGGTCGTATTCGTGCTGAATTACAACTGCTCTAAAGCCAGAAGCCTTCTCAAACCTATCGTCACCTTTACGATCCTGATAGTGAATATGAAGTTTCTTATATCGCTCAACTTTAAATTGCTTACCAGGAATTGATAAACATCCTTCTGTTGAAATCTTTGTCCCATAATCTACTAGGTATTCCACCACCGGATTAATAATAGCTTCTGCCTTCTTGAACATACTTGGCTTCATAACAAAGAGTCTTTTTGAAATATTAACTTGAGGAGCAGCTAACCCAACACCAGAAGCATCTTTCATTGTAATTATAAGATCATCAATTAGTTTTTGAAATTCTTCAGATTCAATCTCTTGAGTTGACACGGACTCAGCTGTTAATCGCAAAGTTGGGTGACCAACTTTAATAATTTCTAAAGGAGCATCAGGATAATGAGACAGAGTATGAGCAAAAGTAGATAATGATATTAGAGCGAATATAAAGTACATGTTTTCTCCTAAAGAGAGAAAATCATAAACCTTTAAATGCGGAAATACAACTTGGACCAAGTTTCACGCTAATCATATCTTCTTCTAAAAAGCGCATTGTTTTATTCATATTTCTTTTGATTGATTCATCCATTAATATTTCATGACTTTCAAAGTTTACCTGAAATCTCATCTCCATATCGACATAGATATCATTAAGGTCACCCAATTGAGTAATGTAATTATCCAACAAACCACCTTTGGCAGTTGGCCCAGCACCGTCTAAGTTAAAATAGATTATTAAAAACTTTTTGTGATGCTTACGCAGATTATGAAAGTCATGAACTGAGTGAGAAGATTTTTTTAAAAGGTTTTTTACATCTTTTTTGACCGTCTTATAAAATTCATCGAATTCTTTCTTATTTATAAAATCAAACTCAGATAGAATCTGCTTTGTATCAATACTTTCGTATCCTTTAAGAACTTTACTTGAATACTGCTCAATTAAATTCGGATCGCCTGCAACTACTGCATCATTCAGTTTTCCAAAAGGCTTAACTATATTCTGTAATTTCTTGGGCGCAACATGGTCTTTATCGAAAATGTAAAAACTTTCACGAAGAATTTGTGAGTACTTACGGTTGTCTTTTAATATTTTAGCAACTCTAGGATCCTTTAAAGGTAACTTGGGATCAGCAATAATATTTTTCAACAGTTTTTCTATATTAACTTCTTTAGAGTGACTCATCCATTTAGTTGAAAACTCATGAACCTTATCTTCGGGTGCGATATAGCCAACTTGATTCATACTCACCTGAAGGTCATCGAAAAGTGATGATATATTTTCAAATAGTTTATTCTCAACTGATTTTACGTAAGAAAGACTAGAGACTTTGTTGACTCGATTTGCGTTCACATCAGCCATGTAAGCATCAAACAATTGAGTATCGTCTTGAGCAAACACAGAGATTGAAAGAGTAAATATCAGACCCATGACAAGCTTCATAAAAACTATATCGGTCAATTATTTAGAATACTTTAGTTTATGACTTTTTAGTTATTTTCTTAGATGTTTTTTTAACAGTTTTTTTGGCCATTCTGCTCTCTGTTACTTTAGCTGTGGCTCTACTACTCTTTGGAAAGTTAAAGCAATCATCTTTTGAGATGGGATGATAGTAATCAGCCTCATCTTTAAGTATTCCAGCAAGAGTCTGTTCTACAGCACAAATTTCAACTCTAACACCTTCATTCTTGAGATGTGAGACCAACTCTACAAAATCTGAGTCGCCTGAACAGATGATTATAGTGTCAACTTTAGAAGCGAGTTGAGTAGCTTTAATCGTCAATGGAATATCCGCACTTTTATGGCAAGGCTGAACTGATCCATGGAACTTCTCTTGAAGTCTGTCTGCAAGTTTACTAGATATTCTCTTTCCTTCTCTAAAGTAGATAAAGCGAGATAGTGATCTATCTTGCAACAAAGACGGCACAAGACTATCAAAATTAATCATAATTTGATCGGACTTATAGAGAGTGTGAATTGATCTTTCGATATTATTGCCATCAACTAGAATGGCCACATTTTGCGATATATTAATTTCCATATTTGTTCTTCTTTTTTTGAGATTTATCTTATTCCAACTATACACATTAAAACATCAAAGTGAAAGTTGTACTATTTTTGAAATTTTGAACTAATAAGCTTTGGAATAGAGAAAATAAAAAGTGATATAGCTCCAACAGCTATACCGATGATAGTATTTTGAATAATTTCGATAGGGATAAAACTAAAATGGAAATGATGAGTAAAAATCCCACCACCAACTATGAACATCGCAACAATACCAACAACTGATAATGTTCTCATAACCTTAGGCATTAACTCGACTAGGAAGATGCCAGTTCTCTCCCAGTTTCGTTGGGTAAGAAATAAACCAAAATCATCAATCTTAACTAGAAATCCAACAAGACCATAAATTAGAAGCGAGACAGCAATTCCAATAACAGAAAGTGTAATCGATTGTCCCATCAAGTCGCCAGTAATCGAACTTTGTGCAATAACCATAATCTCGATTGATAAAACGAAGTCAGTTTTAATTGCCCCCCATATTTTACCTTTCACATTTGTAGAGCTTATTTCTTCTTTAACTTTTTTCTTTTCGAACAATTTATCATAAATTTTGTGGGCACCTTCGTAACTTAGATAGACACCCCCCGCAAGTAAAATATATTTCAATATGACAGGAGCATTAAAAGTCAAAAAGAGAACAAAGGGAATAATAATAGCTTTGTTAGCAAGCGAGCCAATAAAGATTTTAAATACTATAGGAAGCTCTTCTTTTGGTTCAACACCGTCGACTTGCCCAACATTCACGGCCAGATCGTCTGTAATAAGACCACTTGTTTTTTTCATGGCCAATTTTGTCATGATGGCAACATCATCCATTGTGGAGGTGATATCATCAAGAAGAGTGAGAAGGTTGAAGCTCATTTGTTCCCTATATTTTTAAAAGTTTTTTGATTTGATCGTCTGGTTTTAACTGTCCACTACGGTAATCCATAATTTTTCTTCTCGTTGTGTTCGCATAATAATGAAGATGGATAAGAACACCAAAGATATCGTCGAGTTCCATCTTTGAAATAATAAAGTTCTCTTTGAGTTTTGGAATTAGAACTGAATTGTTAGTAGCATTATGTCTTGAAGTCACAACCTGAAAGCCCTCATCTATTGCACCTTTAATCATTGCTCTTAAAAGAGAAGAATAAATACCTCTTCGTCTGTGATTTTCTAAGACAGCGGAGTTTGCCATATAGAAATTTACTGAGCTTTCTTGAAAACCCCAGCTCCAGCCAACAAAGTTGTCATCATTATCAAATGCACCGAAATAAAGTTCAACTCTTTCATTTAAGTTTTTTCGAAGTCTCTTAACACTTTCAAGTTCTTTTTCTGACAAAGCTTCCCACAAAAGATAGCTATGGTCATAGTCAAAAAGACTATCTTTATGTTTGTTGTAATGAAGATTGAATTCTTCAGATGTTAATTGAACAATCTTATAAGTTGGGATCATTTTTAACAATCTCTATCCCATCTTTTGAGATGATAACTTTTTTATGTTTATAGAGCATTCCAAGTGAACTTTTGAATGTCTTTTTACTCATACCTAAAAGGTCCATAATTTCTTCAGGAGAGCTCTTATCATTGAGGTGACTTCTCCCATTATGCCTATGAAGAAATTCCATAATCTTTATCTTAGACTTATCTAAGTTTTTAATACCTTGAATTTGAAGTGCACAGTCTACAAAGCCATCATCTCTAATTTTCTTCACATAGCCGGTAACAGTTGTTCCAAGTTTTACGTTCGTAAAGATCTCAGACTGGTAGATAATTCCAATGAACTTTTTATTAATAATTACTCGTATTCCAAGATCTGTTTCTGTCGCGAGAAAAAGGTCAACCTTCTGATTGACTTCAATATCGAACTCACTAGATTCTATGTACTTCCCAAGTTTAGTTGTACCAAAGATTCTGTCGGTTCCCTCTTCAATACATACTCTTAGAAGGTATTCATTATTTTGTGAAACTTTTTCTTTTTGCTCATTTCCAGGAACTAGTAGATGTTTTTCGATTCCTAAATCAAAAAAAGCACCAAAATCTTGTACATCAATACAATCAAGAACGGCATACTCTCCAACTTGAGCTATTGGCGTTGCACAAGTGGCCACGACCTGATCCTTCGTATCTATATACAAGAAGACATCGACAGAATCACCAATCGATAAAACTTTCTTTGACATTGATGGTGGAAGAAAAACTTCACCGTACTCTTCTCCATCTTTTAGATAGAAGCCTGAACTAGTTTCTCTTGATACAATAAGTGTATTAACTTTCCCGATTTCGAACATTTTTTCTCTTTTTGTTAACTTTGGTTTTTTTGTTTGGATTTATTTTTTCTATATCTGATAAATTATTTAAATGTCTCATTTCCTTATTGAATTTCCACACAAACATTAGCTTCAAGATTTCCTCTTTACTAAGATCAGCGAACTCATTCTTTATTATCGCAAAAGATGGATCTATTTTGAAATCTTCTCCTTTAGTCTGGATAGCATCTTTTATAAAACCAGCAGCAAGAACTTCTTTTTTTACTAAATTTTCAATAAGACTAGAGATAGGTGGAAGTGCTTTTTTCTCAATTATTTTATTAAGATGCCCCTCAAGGCTTTTAATATCTGAAACCGAACCAGGCCCAATAATAGTATAAGCCTTACCTTTTAAGCCTGCTCTACCAGTTCTACCGATACGATGGACATAACTTTCGTTATCTCTAGGTGGTCCGAAATTGATAACATGAGTAAGTGTATCAACATCGATTCCACGAGCAGCTACATCGGTACAAACCATTATATTTACTTTCTTTTTCTTAAAGTTATTCATGGCATCGTCACGTTCAGCTTGCCCCATGTCACCGTTTAAGACTTCAACGGAGTGACCGCGTTTCTTTAGATCATCAGCAACGATTTTTGTCTCGAGTTTAGTTCGGCAAAAAACCATGGCATAAATATCTTCAGAATCGCTAACCAGACGACCTAAGGCTTCTTTAAAGTGCTTATCTTTGACAACAAAGTAACTTTGTTCAATATCATCATTACTGAGTGATACATTTTCAATTTTTACAAATGTTGGCTTTCTGAAGATTGACTTTATTAATGTTGATATTTTTTTGGGCATAGTGGCTGAGAACATTATTAACTGTCTGTTGCCGTTGAAGAACTCAAGTATTTCTTCAACGTCCTCAATAAAGCCCATTGTCAACATTTCATCAGCTTCGTCTAATACACAAATTTTAGCACTATCGAGCTTTAGTCTTTTCTTTTTAAGTAGGTCAAGCACTCTGCCGGGTGTACCAACAACAATTTGAGGGTTCTTTTGAAGTCCCCTAAGCTGTGGTTCAAATTCAGTTCCGCCGAATAAGCAGATAGATTTTATATCTTGATGAATAGTAAGTTTTTGAATTTCAACTTCCACTTGCTGAGCAAGTTCTCTTGTAGGTGCTAAAATAAGTGCTTGAACTTTATCTGAGTCGTGATTTATTTTTTGTAATAAGGGTATAGCAAAAGCAAAAGTTTTACCTGTTCCAGTTTGTGCTTGTCCAACAAAGTCATTTGAGCTTTTTAATATTTCTGGAATTGCCTTCTCTTGAATTTCAGTTGGATTCACAAATCCAAGCTTATCTAATGCTAAAAGCAAATTTTCATCTAGCGAAAAATCTTGAAAAGTCTTTTGACTCACTTTAAACCCCATATTTCATATTTCTGGTTAACCTATCAATTTTATTAGACCTTGAATAATAAAAATGAATATATTATATGGTCGCAATGAATAATCTATCTGAAATCATTAGTCTTTTCTTCAAACTTGGTCTCATCGCTTTCAGTGATCCTGTGGTCAACAATAGCTGATGTTTAAAAAGAAGTGATAGAAAAAAGAAAGAGGATGAGAGATGTAGATTTTTTTAGACCTTGAAGGTGCAAAGTCTCTTACACATGGGCTTGAATCTCATGAGATGGTAATTCGCTGTGATTATCACAGAGTTGGTGTAAAGGGTCTATTTCCAGTCGAAATAAGCTTTATGCCTCCGACTTGCGTCGTGACTGGAATTATAGCTTATCTCTGCACATAGGTTTATTGAACGGTGCCCCCTTATTCAGATGCTTCGAACTTACTATAACTATAAATTATATAGCCATTCATCTATTACGGTAAATGGTACCAAGAAAGACAGGATATTTACCAGAACCTGAAATAAACCGGTCTCGATTTGTACTATTAGACATCCCTTTAACGTAAAACTTATGTTGACCATATGGAGATAAGTCTTCATTGGGGATACTAAAAGTAAATCGTCTGCCACTTGTTTTCACACTTCCACATTTAAAAGCTGTATTTTCATCAGAGACCTGACCGCTGTAAACGTCGCTCAACTCGTAGTAATATTGATTTGTCTGAGTCGTCTTATTCATATCTTTGCCTTTTGTCACATAGATTTGAGGTCCTACGGCATAAAGCTTCACTCTTATTGAACTTGGATGTGTGTAATTACAAGCATAACCACTTACTGTTGTTGTGTTAGAAGTTCTTATAACAGAATCAATATCACCAACAATTCTCTTTGCAATTGGCTCGTCATCACAAACAATAGGAAATCTATTATTTGTGGCATTTGCAGTGGCTTGAATAAATTGTGCATCAGAGAACATTCTCCATCTCTCATTAGGCAGCAGTCTCATATAGAAATCTTCCCCGTCAGTATAGTATGCGGTGTGGTTCTGCGTATATAGTTCTTGAACAGAGTTCACCTCAACAGCATCATCACCTAGGCGACAATTTTTACCGTAGGCAATAAACTTAACAACCGGGCTAAATGGATTCTCACTTTCAGAGTTGGCTTCTACTTGAGGAGTTACACCTTTATCAACATCATCATAATATTGATCATATGGCAGAACCTCATAAGTAAAGTCATGACTATTAACTGTAGAAAAAACATTATTTGGACTATATTTTACATAATTCCACTCATTTTTTGGATAGGTAAAAACTCCATCATTCCTTCTCGCAATGTACGGAGTACTCCAAGCGCTGACTGGGCCCCCCCATTTCATAAAATTAAAACTTCCTTCAGTATGATTACTAGAGCACAAAACAAAATTATGAAAAGAGTCGCCGCCTTCAGTACAGTCACTTTGAGCTGTGATTGCCAGAGAACGTTTAGCAACAGCTATAGAGCCTGGACCTCTTCCAGTGAGCGTTCCATCTAAATCTCTAAGAGTACCACTATGCAAGTACTGTCTATCTTTATAAATATGTTCACTTTGTACGTGAATACGATGCAACGGCTCAGGAGAGAAAGACAGTCCGCTTGAAAAATTTGTATATTTATTTGTCCCACCTGTAGAAGTAAAAGGAACAACAACTGTGTCATAAGTTGAATTTCTAATTTCGGTCATTCTTGGTATTGTTGAGTATCCAACAAAGTCTGTATTATGAACCTCAAACGGTCCGTCATACATAACCATACCTGTTTTTCTAAAACGGCTTCCATTTGTATTATTATAAAAATAGCTATTAATATCTTCTGATGAATTTTCCGTCTCTCCGATTAGGATTGAATCTTGAACAATTTGATTGTATCCACACCAGAAACTCCACCCATTATCGCCAGAGATTAATCTTTTAAATCGAACTGTCTGTCCTCTAAAGTAAATACCAGTAAGGGTATTCTTATAGGCCTTGAGTCCTACAAATGTTGGAGTCTCACCGGGTCTGTAGTGGGCCGATTGTAAATATCGATCATGAGGATTTCGTGGATTTCCAGTGAGTCCCGCTGTGGCAGCTCCATCCCAAGTAATTCCAACTTTCATAGTGTGAGCAGTATTATAGCTAAAATTTCTAGTGTTCGTTATAATTGGACTTGCAAGTACGTTACCTGCACCATCTTTAATCTGGTTTTCAAAAGACATCCAAAAGCCAGATCCAACTGAACCAGAAGCAGTATTATGAATAACTGTATTATCAGGATTTGAAATCCAAAAAGCTGATACAGAAGGAAATCTCCCTGCTGTTTCAGAATTATAAATATCATCAGAAGCTAATAATATTTTGTTTTCACTTGGAGCTTTTGCCTCTATAGCTAAGTTTCTAATCAGTGTGTTACCAGTCTCATCGCCATCTTCTAAAAAGAAGCCATGACCTTTAAAGTTGTAACAGACGTTATTACTAACGAGAACATTATTAGTTTTATGGATAGTTATGCATCTTTGGTAACTATGGTGAATACTTGAGTTTTTAATAAATTGTCCGGAAGCATCTCCAGCATGGTGCCAATGAAAGGGATATCTTGCCATGACTCCGGCATGCCCCATTTTATAAAATTCAACTCCACTAATATATGAGCTGGCTCCGTGGTGACTCATAACATGCCCACCTAGCTGAGCATTTGGACCATCACTTTCGTCAATCGGTCCATTAGTTTCATCGGCCCTAATAACGATTGACCTCGTAAGGTTTGCAACTTCTGCTCGCTCATCGAAGGTAACTCTTCCCATGGAGTTTGAATCAATTATCTGCTTTTCTCCATAGTGAGTAAATTGAATTTGGCGATCAAGATATACTTTATTTGGTTCGGTTGCATCGAACCCTACTATTTTAAAACTCTCAGCCTCAGATGGATCAAATCCAGTGGGACCCACCACAATATCATCCCCAACCTTCCAAGATCTTGCTAATGTTGGAGCTGTTGTTCTAATTGAAGAGGGAGATTTTCTAAAAAAAATAAGTTTGCTTTTAAGCTTCTTACGAGAAACTAAGTGTATAAAATCATCTCCAGGATTTGCAGTTTGGTCAAGTTTAGTCCAGCCAGACTTTGATGTGTCTCCATATAAACTCAACTCCCCACCCATCATGACCATAATTCCACGATAAGAAGGATTAGGGACTGGGTCACTAGCCGAGTGTTTAAGGGAAATAATAAGTTTCTTTCTATAGGGATTTTGTGCACTTCCACAAATAAATTTTCCATGAACGATAATGGTTTTAACTTTTAACTCAACGATCGGACTCGCAGTGCTCGTTTTACATCTCAGCTCACCATAAATAATTAATTTATCAATATTTGTATCTTCATCAATGTATGCAACTTGACCTATTGGTATTGTTACCGTTAGACCTTTAAGACTTGCTGGTAACCTAGATCTTTCAATTAATTTTGCTAACGATTTTCCGACCTTTAATTCACTATCTTGTCCGAAGTGATATTTTCCAACTCCGAAAGTGAAAAGTGTTGCAATAAATAATGATGATATAAGTCTCATAGTTTCTCCGTAGACTCTTATCGGTAATTTTAATAATTTCTTAATTATTGTCAATGGGCTAAGTACTTGCTTTTACTTAACATTGAGAGCGTAGGTATGCCTTAACGCTTGTGAAAGTGAGTGTAATCTATAAAGAGATTTAAAGATTCCTTGAATAAGCTCTATTTCTTTGTCTACCTCTAAACTAATTTGTTTAATGGTTAATAGTCTTTTCTCTTGCACAATTTTGTCTTTTTTAACAAGTTCACTTTCTAGTTCAAAATTCTTACATATAGAAAGATCCTTAAAGTTAAGAACTGATTTTATGATGGCAGCTTGGTCAAATTTCTCTTGAATAAAAAAGTCTAAGTACTTCTTTAGATTTTTTGAATGAGATATATTGTCTATAGTTTTTTGAAGTTTCATTGTTCTATTAACAAAGTGCTGGCTTTCCAATCTTATATCTTTTAAATCTAAAAACTTAGCTTTGAGTTCAATCAAGTCCAATTTTTCTTCTAGGACACTGAAAGTATCAAGTAGGGCCTCTTGCTTTTGGACTAAGTTTTCTATGTCGGAGAGATGAGCTGTGCTTTCAGATGTTTCCTGATGACCTTGAGCATACTCAAAGTTTGCAGAAATCTCACTTTTGAGAATACTTAAGTCTCTTTTCTTAAGCTCTAGGTCTGCAATAGTATCAAGTAAATCCGAAGACATAGCATTTGTGAAAATCATAAATATTGAGATTAAGACCAATTTCATGATCAGCGTATCGGAAGCTATATCCTTAATAGTGAGAAGAAATTGAAAATTGTTTTCATTATGTTTACATATCTACACTTAATGAGCACAGCCTAATGTTTAACAGGAAATAAATTTAGTCTAATATAATTGAGAACTAACTAACCAAGGAGAACTTAATGCCAAGACAAAACGAACTCACACCTGAACAAAAAATTTCAAATGCTATCGATACTATTAGAACATATGCTACCGAATCATATGGAAAAATCACTGATACGACTATGGAAAAAGCTAAAGCCGTCGACGACACGGTGAAATCTCATCCATGGAAGTCTGTAGGAATTGCAGCAGCAGCCGGAGCAGCAGTAGGCGCACTATTAACAAGAAACAACAAAAACAGCAAAAGATAATTTAATTTAAATAAGGGAGCTGAGATGGATTTTATAAAAAGTCTATTAATATCAATTTTTGACGAACAAGTTGAAGACCTTAATAGGTTTGCAGCAGATAAAACTCATAAACTATTAGTTTTATCATTCGCTAAACAAATCTCAGCCTTCCTTTTTTCAACTTCATTTATTGGAATTAGTTTAACTCTATCACTCTACTATGGGACTCAAACACTAGATGCTAACGTTACGTCAGCGCTACTTTGGACACTCGGTCCAATATTCTTCATCTCCGCAATTATTATTAAAGGTGTTGTGAATAAAAGAAAAATCGAGACAATATTTGAAAGTAAAAAAATTAGACATCAAAGCGCAGTTAATGTACTTGAAATTGTCGAAGCCGTGAGACAAATCAAAGAGACATTCTCATCTCCAACAACAACTCACACTCAAGCGGACAAGAAGTTTAATGATATTGACAATACATTAGTCTCCGTTGCAGATGCCATAACAGCTTTAAACAATAAGATTGAAGATCAACAAAAAACTAATCATTTTTCTTCGTTTCAATAGTTTTATTTATTTCGGCTCCAAGCAAAATTAAAAAGCCGATGACATAAAGCCAGAGCATAAAAATAATCATTCCGCCTAATGAGCCATAAGTTTTACTATAATTATTAAAATGAGACAGATAGAGCTTAAACCCATTAACAAATAGAATGAATCCAATAGCCCCAAAGAAACTCCCAGGAGTAATAAATTGAAATCTCATAGATGGCTTTGGCGTGAGATAATATAGACCTGCAAATGTTAGAAGAATCACGGAGAATGAGACAAGAAAATCTATTATGTCGATAAACAAAGAATCAAAGTTTGAAAGATATAATATAAAAGCAATTGTCGCTATGATAAGAACTCCGAACAAAATTGTTATGCCTGTTGCTATAAGTCTTAGTTTAAAATAATTCCTAGTCTCTTTAACTTCAAGAACTTTGTTAATTTGTTGAATAATGCCCATTACACCGCTTGAAGCGGACCAAAGAGCAAAAGCAAATCCAGTTGATAGCAAAACTGGCCTCTTTACCTCAACCACTTCAGCTGTAATTGATACTACGAGGTTAGACGCTTCATCCGGTAAATTGCTCATAATGATAGCATTAAGGCCTTCTTGAAGATTTTCAATTGGGAGATAAGGAATAATAGAGATCATTGTAATCAAGGCTGGAAATATGGCCAATGAAAAATAAAACGCTAAAGCAGCAGCTCCAGTAGTAACCTGATCCTCATCTATCTTTCTTATTAGCAACTTTAAATAAGCAATCATTGAAAACTCTCAATCTTGTGGCATCGTTCGATTTAAGTATCTAACTTTCGACACAAACTTTCAACACTTGATATCACTTGCTCAAAGTTATGAGTAATCAAAATAAGAGTGAACTATCATTAAGAGAAAGATATGTTTGTAAAAACCGAAGACAATATTCATTTAAATGATAAAGACTGAGGCTCTGTAGATTCAATTATACTAGTAAATGGATGTCGCATAAACTTAGATATGTGGTACTGCTAAACAAGAAATTCAGTCAATGCTGACTTTAGAAAGATCTCGGTTTTACTAGAAGTGAACAACCTTTTTTTGGTTATAACTAGGACACTTTGGCAGATGATTTGCGTCCCATAATTATAAAACTTCAACAGGACTATATTACTTTAGACGGTTTTTCTTTCAGTGGTGGGTAAGTATCAAGGTATATAAGTCGACTCGGAGATCAGAGAATAAGAAAAGATGTATTCATATCATCAGTAGTGCCATTAATTTAAAGACCGCTGACAATACAACAAGGGAAAACTTCAGTATTTATGAAAAGAAGAAATTTGAGCTGAATAATTACAGCCCAAATTTTTTAAAGCAATTTTCCAAAGAAATTTATGCCTTCGATACTTTACACCATTAGGTTTTCATCGAATCCTTATAATAGACGAAGTCATGGCTCTTCTCGCATTTCCAGAGGCTACTATAAGAAGTATCGATTCTTTTGCTTTTAATGACTTAAGACCCGATATTCATCATAAAAGGTACAAACTCTTTTTATCCCTGAAATCGGTGATAATTTTATGCCACTCGTCACAACTTATGCAAAGTTATAATAAGCATTTCCAATGGAGAAGTGAGACATTATGAGAAATATCAACATAGATTACTCCTTGCACTTAGAACACAGCTCTTTGACGATTTGAGAAGCTTTATTCAGTCGAATATGAAAATATTTCAAAATAAGAACTATAATTTTCAAATCAGCTTTTATGAGCCTCTATAAATGTGTAGGAAATGTGTAGAATCTGATAACTTTATAACGGGGTGCAAATTTTTCGTTTTATAGTGAAAAAACTTTGATATAAAAGTCTTCAACACAAATACGGAGCCTACACGATGGGATTGTTCAGTCACTCAAGTATCCTTTATTTTCAGGTATTACTACTGAGTTTTGTGCTGTCTTTTATTGTAGCTGTAGTCTACATCTTTACCTTCAGAGGTTTTTCTTATTCAAGACCATTTGTGCAATCAATTGTTTTAAGCTCGCTTGTTACAGCGATGGCCATGATCAGTATTGAAGGAAGTATGGCCCGCGGATTAGGAATGATGGGTGCATTAACAATGATTCGTTTTAGGTCTTCTGTAAAAGATCCAAAAGATATGATCTTTATATTTGCATCAATCGCTGTTGGGATCTCATGCAGTGTACAGAAATTTGATCTAGCACTTATTGGAACATTTGTTTTTTGTATCACCGCTATAGTTATAAATAATGTCTCTCTAGGTAAAAATACTTACTTTGATGGGTTAATAAAAATGCAATCAAAAAATGATCAAGACATCTTAAATAAAATAAACAATGTTTTAGCGATTAAGTCCGCTAGGTTTGCACTCGTATCAATGAGAGAGATTGCACAAGGACTTAAGTACGACTACTCATTTCAAGTGAAGCTTAAGAGTAAAGAAAATCAAGCAACACTTGTTGGAGCGCTAAAAGAAATTGCTGAAGTAGATAATGTTACCTACCTTATGCAACAAACTAATTTGGAGATATAGAAGATGAAACTGAATAAAGTTAAAGCTAACTATGACCTTTTCAAAAATTTTGCAGAAAATAACAAATCGTTATTTTATATATGGGGGGGCTTAGTTATTGGCCTCCTACTATTTTCTGATCTTTCAATCACATCAAAGGTAGAAGGGTTTGCCTCAATTAATACAGTTGATATCAACTTCAACCAAAATGTAATCGTAAAAAGACTACATAAGAACCTAGGTGAAGTGGCAAATAAAGGTGATTTATTAATTGAATTTGAAAACAAAGAGCTTCAAATTGAAATCGAAAAGAAAAAAAATGATCTAGCTGAACTGGAATCAAAACTTCAACTGGTTTCTGGTGAAGACTTTAAAGAGATCCATAGCTCAATTATCAAAAACATTGATTTACTGAAGCAAGAAGTGAGCAACCTTAAGTTAAAAGAAAGTAATCTTAGAGTGTATGCCCAATATGACTGTATTATCAGCAATATCTATTTCTCTAAAGGAGAATATGTATCGGCCTTCACTGATATTATCAGTGTTCAAAAAGAAAAAACTAAAATAGTTAATGCATTTATCCCAGAGAACGAGAGAAACAAATTCACTATTGGGCAAAGCGTTTTAGTTGAAAGTCTAGATCATCAAAAAGTGTCTAAAGGAAAAGTAATTCTTCTATCTGCCGAAGTACAACAAGCTCCGGAGAGATTAAATTCTTTTAGTCTAGCTAAAGAATGGGGATCTAAGTTAGTTGTTGAGCTTGAAGAAAGCGTTTTTAAAAGAGGTGAAAAGATTACGATTCAACCTATTTCTCAGAAAAAGATTTCATTATTCAGCAACGCTTTAGCAACTCCTAAAGAAATAAAAAATCTAAGCCGTCTAAATAATTCACCAACTGAGTTGTCTGCGATTGTTAAGTTAAACGACCAATATCTACTTACTGCTGGTGATGAAGGTAAAGAGATTGAAGACACACTTAGGTTATACTCACCAGCGACAAACAGATTTGAAAAAATTGAAGTTGTTAACAACAGAGAGATTGAAGATATAGAGTCATTATTTATTGCAAACGATTTTATATACGCAGTTGCATCCCAGTCGGAAGACAAAGATGGTGACAGCAAAGCTGATAGAAATAAAGTTATAAAGTTTAAATATCTTGGTGGAAAGAAGTTCGAAGTCATAAAAGTCATAGAAGTAAGAGAAAAATTAATTGATAGTCTTAAGAAAACTGATCTTGCGGATCTTATAGACTTTGATGATTTTGAAATAGAAGCATCAGAGTATTTTTCGAATGAATTGTATTTTATACTTAAAAACCCAACGAAAAACAGTCAAATTGTAATTCTTACGATGTCTCTTGCGAACTTGGAAAATGAAATGTTTGATTCTGTGACATATAAAACGATTGCTACGCCAAACAATCTCTTCAAAGTAACAAGTCTAAGAAAGGTAACAAACAAGTCGCTAATTCTAATTTTAAATGACGACAAAACAAGTAAGGTCTTTAAATCAGACCTAGGACTATCTCATTTAACACTAATGTTTGAAGAGAAGCAAAAGCTTGAAGGTGTAGAGAGATTTGGAAATAATTTATTTCTAGTATCAGATAAAAAAAACAAGGGTGGAGAAATATTCATATCTCCAATAAAAAAGAATGCTCTATAGTTTTGTAATTCTTGCATTAATTAGTCTCGGTACTCACGCCAAAGAAATTGAAAAGAAAAACTTGTTAAAGGGCCTGGAGCTTCGGTTTCAAGAGTCGCATCCAAGTGACGGAGAACAAGGAGATGTCGATCTAGAGGCCAGGTTTCTCTTCAACGAGAATGCACTCGATGATAATTCAGACCTCTACCAAAAGCACTTCGATCTTATTAGGAAAGAAGCTCAGTTAGAGAAAGCGACAAAACAAAATCTAGCCTATTCATTGAAGATGAAAATAAAACTTTTAACGTTGGCTCTCCAAGAATACAAACAAAGAGCCATTAAAACTCGCTCAAGTAATATAGAGACTCTTAATAAAATCAGAGAAATAGATTTTGCTCTAAAAGAGTATTCATTTCAAAGAAAACAAGCTTTGCCTAAAGAGTCGAAAGTACTAAATATTGAGAAACTTCTAAATTTTAATTTTGATACCTTAGTGTTAAAAGAATCCTTGTCCCATAGAATTTTCCTCGCTGAAAGCGCAATAGAAAAAATAAAAAGCCAAAAAGATTCCTCAACTCATGGAATGAAATTTGTTGGACTTACATCAAACTCCGAGGGCGAAAAGTCCGTTCGACTAGGATATCTATTATCCTTTGGAGATAAATCACAAAGTTCGTATGATATTCACTTGCAAAAGTTTAGTGAACGCAAAAACTTAGACGATTTAGATGAAAATTTCTTTAATCTTAAAAAAGACTTATTTTCAAGTATTCTGAAAGTTCAAAGGTTAAGGTCTAGTTATAAGTTTACAAAAAAAACGATTAGTTCAGATCCAAGTCTATTGAGTAAGAATGTTTTTCAGACTTATGAACTAAAAACTGAAGTTATTAGAGCCGAGATGGATTTATTAAAAACCTATTGTGAATTTTTAATGTTCTATGGAGAACGAGTTTAGATGGAAAAGAGCTCTCCACTATTTTTTCATCGATATGAACTGAAGTATCATATCCCTCTTGAATTGGTCGAAAGCGTAATCGCCTTTATTAGTCCTTATTGTGAACAAGATCCTTTTTCTAAGGAAGCACCGGATGGCTACTATACTATCAATAACCTCTACCTTGACACTTATGATTATATACTCTTAAGAAGACGACTAAATAAAGAAGATAGACGTTTTAACCTCAGAGTTAGAGCGTATGGAGATGGAACATTTGCACCTTACTTTTTAGAGGTCAAATATAAGCAATCAGGTAAAGTTCAGAAATATCGACATCCACTAAAACTAGATCAGTGGAAGAAATTTAAAACTAAAGCATCTCAATTTGACTATCCTGTTTTTGATCCTGAAGAGAACATAAGTTCACCAAATTATAACAAGTTTGAAAGTATCATTTGTTCAATTAATGCTTATCCTCATATTCAAACTCAATACAGAAGATTGGCTTTCTTCTCTAAATATGATGACTATGCTCGAATAACTTTTGATAGAGACTTAGTCTTTAGAGAAAATAATGACTACGATTTCGAAATGCAGGACTTTAAATCCTATGATCACAACATGAACTTTGATCCTTATAAGAATGTAATCATGGAATTAAAATGTACGACTCAGGTTCCAAGTTGGTTTATAGATCTTATTAAAGTGTTCGAATTTGAGAAATCGAGTTTCTCAAAGTATGCAGGAGCCATGCTCGACATGCTTCCAAACGAGCAAGCCGACCACGACAAAGAAGTATTACAATCTATATATCTTTAACAACACAGTACTTACTTCTCTTAGTACATTCCTTTCCATCAATAAACTCTTTTAGAGCATCAACTTGAGGCTTTAAGTAACCAAATAGAAACATGTATTTCCCATGCTTTTTCATAATAATTTTTGCATCAACTGCTGAGAGCCCTTGATACTTCATTTGATAATAGGCAGCCAACCTTCCAGTTCGATGACATCCACAATTGCATCTGAATGCTATCTTTTTTCCCTTTTCTTGTGAGTCTTTAACCCATGCATCAAACTCAGCTAAAAATGAAGCTTCCATAGGGATTTTGGCTTTTTGTTTTTTATTATAAATTACCTTTAAAGAAGGACAGTATTTAGAATATTTATTTTCGAACTGTTCAGCATTACCACTCATGACCATAATTTCTTCTATTCCCAACCTGCAAAGCTCTCTCATCTCTTTGGCCTTTGGCTTACTAGTTCTATATATGGCAAAGCCAGTCTCAGAATTAGCATCTATAAGATGGGTGTTAGCTCCAAAAGATGTAAATGAAAATGTAAGTATTAATCCTAAAATGAAATTTTTGATCACGCGTCCCTCCAATGGCCTGTGTCTGAACTTTTTACCTATTTAGTGTGTATATACAGGTAAAAAGTATGTAGATATCTACACAAATAATTAATTGATTGTTTATTATAGTCCCGCGTTATAAAACCTGCCATAGAGAAAAATAGGACAATTGAGAGGAAGACAGATGATTAAGTCATTTATAATATTTCTCGTAGTTTCGAGTGGTTACGCTGGGATCTTAGGAGAAGTAGAAGAGACTCGAATTCTTCCAGGCTACATAACATTTGATGAAAACGATCCCTTTTACAAAGGTTTCGGTACAAGTGACTTCAAAACGGACTCTATTGAGAGAAGAAGTCCCTCAAAAATCTTAAAACCGTATTTTACAGATCATAGACTCGACCTTGATAAAGTTAATTTTGAAATAGCCGCTCTTAAAAGTTTTAGAAAGTCTACTGCTGTATCACTGTGCATGGATGAATTTAGAGATGAAATTGAATCCTACAATGATTGCACTGATGAAAGGTTTCTAGCTCATAAAAGTAAGTGGTGGAGTAAAAATGAGTTGAACATAGCCCTTACTATGGCCATTCAAAACTTCGAAGATATAAAGCTCAACTTTTTCGACATTAATCCATCAGAATTAAATAACAAAAAGAATATTGATTTCCTTGAAAAGTTCTTTACAGCAATTGAAATCACTCAGGCAATTCAAGCTGAAGATGAACAAAGAAGTATCAGTGCTGGAATTTTAGCAACAGTTCAAAATATTAGAAGTCTTATTGGAAATGATTTTATAAGTAATCACAATAGACATGCATCTAACCTACTAAAACCTAAAAATGACAAAGATCTATTCTATTCTTTCAATGAACTTGAAGATATGAAAGAAAGTGGATTTGATTTATCAACACTTGAACCTCCTAGTAGTGGGATTTGGAGAAAACCGAAAACTTCTATTTCGAACTACAACCCAATTAATTACAATAATGATGGCTTTACTAGACTTGAGAAGGCTCTAGGAAAGGATATGGCGCAAAAGATAGTTGATCCAAATGAAGAAGTTATAGCTGAGTATAGAGGCGATAATTTTGGTGGTGGACAAACAATCAAGTTCGATATTTTTATTAATGGTGAAAAATTCAAAATAAAACCTATTACAAATAAGCAAGAAGGCGTTGATACATTCAATGAGCTAGGACAGCTAAAGAAACATCTATGGGGAAGTGAAACTAATGTTGAGCCCGTTGTTAATACACTCGCACACTCTATGGGCTTTACAGTAGATCCGACTTATTTTCAAAAAAGTGTAAAGCTCTATATCTCCGAAAAAGAATTTCCAGATCAATCATTTGATCAAGTCAGAGAAAAACTTATAGAAAATCTGAATATAAAATACGGAATAGCATTCAACGCTAGATCTGCACTAAACGATATTAGAATCGATAAAAATGATAGACCTTATATTCTAATTAAAAGTGCAACACTTGAACAGAAATCAGATCTAAAAACGGATACAAATATTGGATTCTTCAATAGGACAGCAATTGGTAAAGGACTCAAGAGAGAGCATAGAGCTTTATATCTTTTCATGGCGTTAATAATGGACCCTGATGTTAAAGATGATAATACAAAAGTTAAGCTCGTTCCATATCAAATCAATGGAGTAACAAAGCACAAAATAATGCTGTCTAACTCAGACATGGGGTCAGCACTTGGAACTGGTTACCCTAACCTATACAACTTTAAACTTGTTAAATCTGAATCTGATACTTTAGTTGAACTCAACTATTTAAGAATATTTAAATACGGTCAAAAGTTTTTACTTAATTTTGATGATGCTAAATGGATGACAAGAAGAATTGCACAACTAAGTAACAATCAAATCTATAAAGCTTTTATATCTGGAGGCTATCCTGAAGTAATCTCAAGATACTACTCTCTACTTTTTGCAAAGAAACGAAACGAACTTGTTAAAACATTAGATATGGAGGGTGAAATTTTTCATGATGATGAAGGAAAAGAGTTTACAATTAAGCTTATTGAAGAATTCAGTGGAACTATAGAGGGATATGAAGATTTATTTAGTAATGGACAACTTCATGACCCGAAAAACATAATTTATGACTCACAGTTTGAAAATTTCCCAAGATATTGGGGAGCATCTTTCAGAGAATTTCGTGCGAACACACCACAAAGCTTTATGCGTGAGAAAATTCTTTATGTACTTAAAAGAAGAGCAATGTCACTTGCCAACGACCTTCTTCTTGGTGGTAGTTATATTTCAAATCAAGGAGTAGGTTTTTTTACTAATCAAGTAAGACCAAATAACCTTATCAGTTTATGCGGTGGAAACTGTTTTTTAAATGCACTACAAGTTGGAGTTCAGGGTCTAGT
>Ga0307981_1000189_pt1 | contig 66909 bp, 70 predicted proteins | sample OrgLakmetagen987_FD_201849 | JGI IMG/M metagenome (GOLD analysis project Ga0307981, IMG submission 201849) | Saline water microbial communities from Organic Lake, Antarctica - #987 | ecosystem: Environmental > Aquatic > Non-marine Saline and Alkaline > Saline | place: Antarctica: Organic Lake... | reverse complement strand
TAAATTTACGGCTCAGCGCAGGGCATCTGCCTCTTTGGGCCGCGCCTGTCCCGCAGCGATCTTGAAAAACATGTCCGCCCGCCGCCGATAATCCTCATGGGAACTGAGCCAGCGACCCGCAAGCCGTACTTCGACGAGCTTCGGCGCACTTTGCGCGACTTGTTCGAACAGTTCCGCTGCCCTGAAGATCCTGCCCGCGCCAACATGGGCGATGGCCCCGAGGATGAGAGGGGTGGCGCCCTTCGAGGCTTCGGCGAGAGCCGCTTCGGCTGCTGCGGCTGCGGCTTCGTAATTGCCTGCCGCAAATTGCGCAAACCCCAAGGCGCACAGCATGGACCCGCGTGCCGGATCGCGCGGACTGCGCCGCAAGCCCGCCTCGGCGAGGGGCACTCCCTTGACGAAGTCGCCGTTGACGGCCTCGTAGAAACCAAGCCAGCACAGCGTCAACGCACAGTTCGGATTGAGCTCAAGAGCGTGGCGCAGTTCTGGCAGCCCCGTTGAAGCATCGCCTTTCATGAGGTGCAGCTGCGCCCTTAATCTTCTTGCATGGTGGTCCGTCGGATCGATAGCGATTGCGCGGCTTGCGGCTTCTATCCCCTCGGTCAGTGCCGCCGGAACCGAAGCGGTCGTCCCGTGATATACCGTCCACCAGGCGACCCATGCCAATGTGCGGTACGCAAGGCCGGATCGGGGATCGCGGGCCAAAGCCTCATGCGCGAGTGCTGCCGCCTGATCACGCTGGTCGCTATCGTAGCTCATCTCCTCCGATGAGATTGCCGTCCAACCTTGCCGCGCCAACCCATGGGCAGTCAGATTGTCCGGTGCTGCAACGCGGATCCGGTCCGCTTCTGCCCGCTCGATCTGCGGCGACAGGCAGGAGACGATCGTACGCGAAACAGCTGCCTGGGTCTCGAAATGTGCATCAAGGGTGCGGTTGAAGCTTTCCGCCCAGATTTGACCACCGCTGTTCACATCGATGAGTTGGATCGTCACGCGGACCCGTTGTGGCGTTGCACGCACGCTCCCCTCGACAGCGTAGCGGACCCCTAGATCCCGCGCGATCCGTCGCAGATCTCGCGGCATGTCACGAAAGGCGAACGCCGAATTCCGGGCCACGACGAAAAGATCCCTGAAACGGGACAGTTCGGTCGTGATGTCCTCCACAAATCCATCGGCCATCCACGCGAGGGCCGGCTCACCGCCAAGGTTGGAAAAGGGAAGCACCACGACGGAGGGGCGGTCGGGCAGGGCCAGAGGCTCCGTCTTGGGTTCAAGATCAAGGGCGAAACGAAGGCCGCGCCGGGGCACCGTGACGATGGCCCCGAAGCCAAGGACCTGCCTTAGTTTTGCAACCTGAACATTCAGATTGTTTTCACCCACGACGGTGTCTGGCCAAACTGCCTCGAACACCTCCTCGCGCGCAACGATCCGGTCGCTATGGGTGACCAGAACTTCGAGTACATCGAAAGCACGCGCCCCAATGGGCAACACATCCGAGCCCCGCCGCAACTGCCGGGTCCGGCGGTCGAGAACGAAATCGGAAAAGAAAACGGCGTCCATGCTCACGATACGAAGAACCTCATGCCGCAAGTCTACATCACACAGTAGAAATCCCTCTCAAGAAAATGACGCGTTCCCGGCCAATCTGGGAGAGTTTCACGTTCTCTTTTGATCGTCCGGTCCGCTTGCGTCAGCAAAACCCGTCTGGTTGCCTGCCTTTATGGCCTTTTGCTGATCTTTCCGGCGGTCTGGGATAAGGGGCTCCGTCGGGTGTGAACCGTGTGAGCGCAATGGTGGCCGCAATGCATTCTATGCGCATACCTTTCACTACCGAAACGCCCTGTGTTGGGGACTTTCGGCTTTCCAGCGCGCTCCGTCACAGCATGTTGGCCAGCGGGCTTAACTTGGCTGCCAACGCTTCAATTTAAGCGGTCGATGTTCGGAAAAGGGAACTGAGGCGTTGAGATGACTCCAGCTGCCGGCATGCCACGCGCCAGAGCAGGATCCGACGTGAGGGCTTTTGCGTTTTCCATCGTGTCCGAGTCGAACCAGGCTGTGACGATGTTTTTGTCGACCGGGGTATGAAAAATGTACGCGCTCCGCTCGCCTGCGGCTCGGCGGCGCGCCGTCGAAAACCTCCTTTCAGTGGTCAAAGTCGCGGACCTCATGGGCGACGAGCATTCGGGCCTCTTGCGCCCAGACCGGGGCGCCTGAAAACGTTGTGAACGTAGCTCCGACACAAAGTGCCAACTTGTAAAATGACGGCATGGATATGGTGCATCTCCGTTGTTGTATTATTGATCAGACGTTGGCGGGCTCCCTGCCGAACAGTTCCCAGAACTCCGAGCGGACGTTGCTTTGCGGAAATTACGCGGCCGGGACAACCACACCGAGAAATCGGCAGAGCGGCTCCTATCCTTCGGCCGGATTGAACACCAGCAAACGATCCGCATGGATCACTTGGCGGACTTTCGCATCGTTTGGCCTGCAAGCCGCGATCGCGCTGTCCGGGTCGAGCCCGGCCTCACCGCCTTGGCCAAAGATCCTGTTCAGGACGTCAAACATCGATTGGACGTGGCGCCGCAATGCGATGGCTTTGCGGCTTTGCCAGAAGCGATTTATCGTGTGATTTTAGCTTGCCTACCAATCGTCCTCAGGGCGTTCGGTGTGGATGACCTTGGCATCGGGAAAAGCAATCGAGAATTCATGCCCGAACCCAGATCCGATCACTTCGGGCGACATTTGCGGATCTCCTTTGCTTTTTTTGTGTTGTTTGTCTGACAAAGGTGTTGATCAAAAATCATAAAATGCAAAACGAAACGATTTCATGCATCATGAATGATATTCATCTCCTTCGTCTCGACCTCAATTTACTTTGTATATTCTAGGCGCTTATGACGGAAGGTAGTGTTGTGAGGGCGGCGGAGCAGCTGAACAAAGCGCCGTCCGCTGTCAGCCATGCGTTGGCGCGGCTGCGCGACCAGGTCGGTGATCCGCTGATGGTCAAAGTCGGAGGAAAGATGCAGCCAAGCCCCTTCGCCGAGACCCTGATCGAGGATGTGCGTCCGATCCTGCATAGTATTCAGCGGATCGTAACGCCGCTTTAGCCCTTCGATCCTGCCACCGGCAAGTGCACCTTCCGCATCGTCGTGACTGCAATACCTGCGTTCATCTCCGAGGTGTGCGCGCCTGTCGCAGGATCCCGGCGGCAAATGGCTCAGGTCCATCGTGATCGGCGCTTATGAGACAATCCATGATAAATCATTGCAGCAGGGCATGACGTCTGGCTAGCGCTGGACGCAACCTCGGCACAATCGTCAGGCCGTTCTGAAGGGCGCGCGATATCAGCAAGCGGGGTGAGGGTCTGGGGTCGTCTTACGCGGCCGGTTGTTTGGATTCCCTCAGTGGTTCGGGTCGGATGGGGATGGTGACACATCATCCGCCATCTCGCGCAAGTGGATGCCCAGCATCACCAGCCCAGGCCACAGCATGTAGGCTTCGATTTCGAGGTTCTCTCCGAAAGACAAAAGGATAATCGTCATGAGGATACCCATCGGGAGTCTGCCACGGGGGTGGCGCGCGGCGTCGATCATGGTAACGCCGGTGTGCCACAGCATCGGGATCAGCAGGGCGATGAAGCCCACCAGCCCTTTGACGAACAGGAGCCCGTACCAGGTGTGATGACTGCCGATCGGCATGTATTCGACAGCGTGTGATCCCGGATGGACGGTGCCGTGACCAAACCAGACGGCCTCGTTCTGCCAACGCTCGCTGGCAATCCGCTGAAGGGTTTCGCGCACGCGGGTGCTGTCGGCTCGTGCGCCCTTGAATGTCGATACAGCGTCCTGTGCCAGTGTCATCAAAGCGGTGCCGAGAAGTGCAAGTGAAGCGGTGAACGCTGCGGTTGCGTGCCATGCCCAGCCGCGCAGGATCAAAGGCATCAGGCGTGGCGTGATCGTGCAGGCCACCAGCCCCACAAGGCCCATCCGTGATTTCGAGGCGAGGATCATCAAGATGCCCGCTCCAAGCCCCGCCAGCATCCATTTGCGGTTCGTCTCCTCCAGCGCGAAGAGCACCATGACTACCCCAAGAAGCGCTGCGAATGGCGACCAAGGCGCGTAGAACTGCCACCGGGGGGTCCAGCTGGCGGGATCGAGGGTGTAGAGAAAGACACTGAAATATTCCGGTCCGGGGCCGCCAACGGCTTTGAGTGGCGAGGTGAAAATCCGCTCCGGCAGGCCGATATAGGGAGCTGCGAGCATCAAGGGGGCCAGCACAAGCGTCCACGCGCCAATGACGCATTGGCCGCGGATCAAGACTGATCGCCGGATCGGCAATACTGCCCCGATCAGCGGGAACAGGGCCAACAGGGCCCAGCCTTTCGCCCAGCCGATCGAGGACTTGATCGTTTGCTTTAGGCCGAGGCCCCAGTCCAGATGCCCCACCCACAATGCCGCCAGCATGACACACATGCCCAGGATCCAGGCCCAGACGAGGGGTGGCACCGGGCCGGTTGCCCGCAGATCGTGCCGTATTGCGGGCCCAAGATAGAGCGACAGCACTGCCATCGTGCCAAGAAGCCAGGCCAGAACCGGGCCGACAACATAGAGCGCCCCGACTGTATAAAATGGCCAAGTGAGGATCATCGCCCTGTAGACCATGCGCTCGGCTGGGTTGCGCGGTGTCATGCCTGCGCCTTTGGCTGGGTGGACGCCGCCGGCAGGGCGGGCGCGTTGAGCAGCCTCATGATGACCGCAGAGCGCATCCATCCCAGTAGCAGACCGAGCAACATCATTAGGCTGGCAGCCCCGCCTGCGGCGATGGCGAGCTTGCGGTTGGGGGACGATGGACGATCCGGGAGGGAGGGGTTTTCTAGCACCTGAACAAGAGGATATGAGGCATAGGTGTCCGATTTCGTCGATTGGTTGCGTGCAATCGCTGTGGCAAATACCGCTTCTGCTACCGAGAAATCGCGCTGTAGATCCTGAAGGCGGGCCGCGGCGGCGGCGAGGCTTTTCTGCCGGGCCACCGCTTCGATCAGCCTGTCCGACAGCGTGTCGAGTTCACGTGCTGCGCCGGACCGTTCCGCCTGCATACGGACGAGGTCTGCCAGAAGATCTGCGCGCGCGCCGGCAGGAGCCAGATCGAGATGCGCTAGCCGGGAGGCGTCGAGCCCTGTGACCGATGCGGCCCGGCGCAGCGCAGCGGCGGTCGCGGTGCCGTGGGCGGCGCGGGCTGCCTGAACCTTGGGGTGGCCTTTGCCGAAGAGCGCGCGCGCCTCGGCAAGGGCGGCCGCATGAACGCCTACTTCACTGGTCAGGGCATTGAATTCGGCGTCTGCATAAAGCTTCAGCGTGACAGCGGCACGATCCGCCGGAAGTCCGAGGCTGGCTTCGAGCGCCGCAACGCTTTGCGTTCGTTCGTCGAGTGTCGCGGCAAGATCCAGAACGCGGCTTTCCAGCAAACGTGTCGACTCCACGATCGCGTCATATTGATCGGCAGAGATAAGACCGGTCGCTTGTTGGAGCTTCGCGATATCCGTCCGGGTGGCGGCCACCGACGTGCGGTAATCGTCAATGGCAGCGAGGCCGCTGTCTTCCCGCGTGGTCTGCTCATCGGAGCGCAGCGCATCCAGTTCATTGAAAAAGGCGGCCAGCAAGGCGTCTCCGCGCGCCTGTGCATCGATGGCGCTGCCGCCGGAGATTTCTAGGTGGATCAGGCTCGTCTGGTCGACGAGGCTGATACGAGGCTTTCCGAATTGATTTCGGTTGAGGCCCATCGACCGGGCTGCCGCCTCCAGAATACGGTCAGCGCCGATCAGACGCTTGTAGGTCTCCGTCGGGCTGACGGAGGCACTGGAAAAGGCCGAATTCGCATAAGAAGATGCCTGACCGATCCCGTTAAGGTTCATCGACGCAGATGCGCCGGACCCGGGCAGGATGAGTGATGTGCTGGATTTGAACGATAAAGGCGCCGTGCGTAGATATCCGGTGATTGGCGCCCAGATCAGCGCACCGCCCAGAAGAGCAAATGCCAGATAGCGTGGAAACCGCCCCAGATCACCGATCCGCCCGCCGATCAGGATCCGGCGAAAGGACAGGCGGCGGGCCTGCGGGGCTCGTCTGGGGGCTGGGCCTGTAAAGGTGTCTTGTAGTGTCATCGGGCATCTCCTTTGTCCGGTACACTATACGTCCCAGATCAGTTTGGAGTGTGCGCACAGGGGGAGCCCGGCGGGCCATTGGAGAGGCTGTCTATCCTTTGGGATAGATCAGAAGAGACCGGCCTCGCGAGCGATCAGTGCCGCTTGGGTGCGGTTCGCGGCTCCTACCTTGCGATAGAGCGTTTTCATATGAAGTTTGACTGTGGGTTCGGTGATCTCCAGATCGCGGGCGATCTCCTTGTTCGATTTGCCCTCGGTCAACCCCTTGAGCATTTGCAATTCGCGCGGTGTCAACTTGTCGGCCAGCGGATGCGACGGTGTCTCGTCCACTGCGGTCATGAAATCGATGGGGGCATATTGCTCGCCCATGGCCATGAATTTTACCGCGTTGATCATTGATTTTGCGGGCAGTGTCTTTGGCACGAACCCGGCCGCTCCCGCCTCGAGCGCCCGTTCGGCAATATCGCGGGTTGCCTCTCCAGAAATCAGGGCCACACGCTGACCCCCGCCAAGCGCGAGCGCGTGCTTCAAGCCCTCCAGCCCATTCATCCCCGGCATATTGAGATCAAGCAGAACCAGATCATAGGGTTCTTGCGTCTCGATGAGCGCGCACGCGCCCGCCAGATCTGCAGCGGTGCTGGTTTCAATGTCGCCTTGGGATTGCAGGAAAAGAACCAGCGTGTCGCGGAGCAAATCGTGGTCGTCGGCGATCAGTACACGCATATCAGGTTCCTTTTCGCTTCTTTCTATACCGTGACCAAGGCCGTTGCACGTCAAAATTCTGGCGGATTGATGGCTGTCATTTCGACACTTTCGGGCGAAATCCTGTTCGTTCGGGTAGGCGGGCAAGCCGCAAGGAAAGTGCGGCATTCCGATGTCCTGCAAGACTGTCCGTTCGCTTCGTTGAGCAGAGCTCCTGATTCCTCCAGCTTGAGGGCAACTTTTACACCTTCAAGGACCCACACATGAAACACGCTGCCTTCCCGCCCCAATTCGCCAACTGCGATGCCATCGAGACACCCTGCATTGCCACGGCGCATCTGCCAGCCTTGGGGTTCGCTCTGGTGGATGCCTCGACAGAACAGGCGATCAATACCCTGCTGTCACCCGGGCGGCGCCGGGCATTTTTCATGAACGCCCATTGCTGCAATATTCGCCGCAACGATCCGGAATATCGCCGTGCTGTCGATGCCGCGGACGTGCTGCTGCCCGATGGCATCGGGATCGAGCTTGCGGCCAGGATGACCGGCCAGAGGCTTACCCAGAACCTCAACGGTACGGATCTGGTACCCGCGCTGCTGGGTCGCGCTGCGCGTATGGGGAAATCAGTGTATCTCTTCGGCGGCAAGCCGGGCACAGCGGATGCCGCTGCCGATCGCCTGACCTGTACGCTGCCGGATCTGCGTATCGCGGGGACGTGTGATGGCTTCTCCGGTGCCGCAGATCATGAGGCGGTGATCGCTGATATCAATGACAGCGGGGCCGATATCGTGCTGGTGGCACTTGGTGTGCCGATGCAGGAGATCTGGCTGCACAGGTATGCGGACCGCCTCGACGCGCCACTTACACTTGCGGTGGGAGCGCTTTTCGATTTTCTGGCAGGAACAGTCGTGCGGGCACCCAAGCTGGTGCGGCGAGCTAGAATGGAATGGGCCTGGCGCCTTGCGCAGGAGCCGCGCCGTCTGGCAAAGCGTTATCTGGCAGGCAACCCTGTGTTTCTCGCGCATGCGGCATGGACCGTCATCTGCCGCGTACCCCTTGCTGATGTCTTGCGGCGGTGTCTCGATATCACCATTTCGGCGGGTGCCTTGCTCGTGTTATCGCCGCTGCTGGGGCTGACCGGGCTTGCGATAAAGCTCGACAGCAGGGGCCCGATCCTGTTCTCCCAGACCCGTGTTGGCCAAAACGGCAAGACATTTACGCTGATCAAGTTCCGCTCGATGACGACAGATGCAGAGAGCCGCCGAGAGGGACTGCTTGCCACATCGGACCGGGAAGGTGTGTGCTTTAAATCCCGCAACGATCCGCGTGTTACGCGGGTAGGGCGCTTCATCCGACGGTTCTCGATCGACGAGCTGCCGCAAATTCTCAACGTATTGCGCGGCGAGATGGCGATCGTTGGCCCGCGCCCCGCGCTGCCCAGCGAGGTCGCAGCCTACCCTCGGCGCGCCCTCGGCAGGTTGGCTGTCAAACCGGGCATTACCGGTGTCTGGCAAGTGTCAGGCCGTGCTACCATTGGCTTCGATCAGATGGTGGAGATGGACATCTCCTATGCGTCCTCGCGTACCGTGCTCATGGATCTCGTCCTTATCCTGCGGACGTTCGGCGCGGTCACTTCCGGGCGCGGTGCATATTGATCTTCTGCAGCCCAGTGGCTGGGAAAGGCGGGCGGGATCAGCGCGACCCTGCCCATCCAAGCCATGCTTTGCGCACTGAGGACCCGGCCCCTGTTTGTCCAATACGGAGCCGCGGATCCACGCTGCAGGTAGCGGTTTGTACGTGGTTTGTACGGGAGATGAGGTTGCAAGCGGCGGCTCCTGTGCCGCAGCGATGCGGGGTCGGTGACGGCGCAGACGGTGTCCTGCCCGTCGCTTTGCTGTTTTGCCTAAAGGGTGGCCCTATCCAAACGGATAGGATGCTATCCCTCTGGCCCGTTGGGATGAACATTGTTTTGTGCAATGGTGCCGACAATCAACAAAGGAAATCACATGCTTCATGCCCTCATTCGCGCTATCGCTATCGTCGCAGTTTCTGCCATGCCTCTTTGGGCGGATGATCTTGCAACCCCCGAAGGCGACGTGCTGCTGACCATCACAGGCTTGATCGATGTGACTAATGCCGATGGCAGCGCGCAATTCGATCTCGAAATGCTTGAGGCCCTCGATGACACAATTATCGAAACATCCACGATCTGGACAGAAGGCACGCATGTCTTTCAGGGCGTATCGCTGGCTGTTCTGGTGGAAGAGCTCGGCATTGCAGGCGCGACTTTGACAGCAACCGCCATTAATGATTACGCGGTGGAAATTCCGATGTCGGACGCTGTAAGCGGTGGGCCAATCATTGCCTACAAGATGGATGGAAACGCCATGTCCGTGCGCGATAAAGGCCCGCTTTGGATCATTTACCCCTATGACAGCGCTGCTGACTACCGTAGTGAAGTGATCTTTTCGCGCAGTATCTGGCAGCTCGACCGTATTGAAGCGATTAACTAGGTCTTGTCCAGCCCGTCAGTGTGTATAGTAGCGGGACCAATCATCAGAGGGCTGCCGTGATGAATAGAAATGGTCCTATTTTTCGCGCCCGGCTGGTGATCTGGCCGTTGTTGGCCGTCGTAGGCTTTGCGGCCATCGTCTTCATGTCGGTGAATGTTGCGCGTGAATTGCGCCTGCTGAATTCCGCAAGCTCGGACAATGTCCAATGGACGCTCTCGCAGGCCGAAGTAGAGTTCCTCGAATACGAACTGAGCCTTGTGCTGGGCAGTCAACAAACCGAACCCGATCTCAGGACAATCCGCAGGGAGTTTGATATTTTCTATAGCCGTGTCACGACTTTGCGCGAATCCTCGCTCTATGCCACGCTGCGTGAGGGCGCAGCGTTTACGGAAAATCTCGAGATTGTTCAGGGCTTTCTCGATGCAGCAGTCCCGTTTATCGACGCCAGTGATGCGGATCTGAGGTCGGCGTTGCCCGCGCTCTTGGAACAATCTGGGAATGTGCGCTCAAACGTACGCATGCTGTCGAATTCGGGGCTGGATTTCTTTGCGCGGGATTCTGATTTGCGCCGAGAGAATGTCGCGGTGACACTTACCCAACTTGCGGCAGGTGTCACCTTCTTGTTGTTGGCCCTGCTTTGTCTGGCTCTCTACCTGGCGCGCCTGAACACTGTGAACGTGCGGCGGCGGTCCGAAGCGATCGAGGCGGGCAAACGCATGAACATCATCACAGGTACCGCGCTGGATGCCGTTATCGTGAGCGATGCGAAAGGCCTTGTTCTGGACTTCAATGCCGCCGCCGAGCAGATCTTCGGCTATGCCGCCCGCGATGCGATTGGACAGAGTATGAGCGATCTGATCGTGCCCGACCATCACCGGGCGGCTCATGAAGCGGGGATGGAACGCATGCGGGCAGGCGGTGAGAAACACGTAGTCGGCAAGGGCCGGGTCAAGCTCGAGGCCAAGCGCGCAGGCGGTGAGATCTTCCCAGTCGAGCTTGCCATTCAGAATGCACAAACTGACGACGGGGAGATATTCATCGCATTCCTGCGCGACATCTCTCACCGTGTGCGCGCGGAGCAAGATCTGGTGGCTGCGCGGGACCGGGCCCTTGCCGGCGAAAAATCAAAGACAGACTTTCTGGCGACGATGAGCCATGAGATCCGCACGCCGCTCAATGGCCTGCTGGGTAATCTTGCGCTGCTGCATGATACGCGGCTGAACGCAAAGCAGACCCGCTATATCAAGAATATGGACACCTCCGGCAAGCTGCTGATGAGCCATATTTCTGATGTCCTCGACATCACCAAATATGATGCAGGCAAGATGCGTCTGCGGCCCGTTGCGATGAATATCGGCACTTTGCTGCAAGACATCGTGGATAATCAAAGCGGGGCAGCTTCCGCGCATAACACCACGCTGCAATGGCAGTGGATCGGCTTACCCGCCGACTGGATCCGCGCGGACCGTGACCGGCTGCAGCATATTTTGATGAATATCATCGGCAACGCGGTGAAATTTACCAAAAACGGCAGCATACGCGTGACGGCTGAAGTAAGGGAGGAGGGCGAAGCACTTCCCGATCTTGTGATTAGCGTCAGCGATACCGGCATCGGGATTGATGAGGCGCTGCAAGATCAGATCTTTGACGATTTCATGACGGGCGACAGCTCTTATGACCGTGACGTTGGCGGGACCGGATTGGGTCTGGGTATCGCACAGCGATTCGTGAAGGCGCTGGGTGGTACGATCGCGGTCGAAAGCCAAGTTGGGAAGGGGAGCACATTCTACGTCCATTTCCCGATCGAGCCCATCACGGCGCCCGAGGCAGATGCCATATCGTCGGCGCCGGGGAAGAAACGAAGCCCCAGCCAAATCCTTCTGGTCGAGGACAATGAGATCAATAGGGTGGTTGCGCGCGAGATGATGATGGCCGCAGGCCATACAGTAACCGAAGCAAAGAACGGCCGGATTGCTGTCGATCTGGCAGCGGCTCAGCGGTTTGATCTCATTTTGATGGATATCAGCATGCCGGTTCTGGATGGCCGCCACGCCACGCGGGCCATCCGCGCCGGCAACGGTGCGTCGGCGCACACGCCTATTGTGGCGCTGACAGCCAATGCGATGGCGCAGGAACAGCAGGCATTCTTGTCTGATGGCATGAACGAAATTCTGACCAAGCCGCTGACCCGCGAGGGCCTGATGCGTGTAATCTACGGCCATATTGCCCCTCAGCAGGAGGAGACCGGGGATCGCGCCGGGGCTTCGCCTTTGGTGCTGCCCGGCCAAATCAATGAGTTGCGGGAGAGCTTGGGTGCGCAAGCGGTGCAATCGCTTCTCGACCGCTTTATCGTGGAGGTTGAAGCGACGCTGGATACCTTCAAAGTCTTTGAGACGTTTGGCATGAAGGAGATCGCAGATCGCGCGCACCGGATCGCGGGCAGTGCTGCCGCGATGGGGGCCGCCAGACTGAGGTCAGCGTTGATCGAGGTCGAACGGGCGGCGAAGTCGCGCGACATCAGCGCATTGGAAGCAGCACTCGATGCTCTGCCGGGGATTTGGGTCGCCACACGACCCTATATGCATGCTGACCTGACGACGGCAGAATTGCAGCGGGAAGGCTTGATTTAACGCTGTCGGTCAGGCCTGCCCGAAGCCTAAAGCGCTGCCGCCAGCCCGAGGATGCCGAGCATCCGTCCGACCTCGCTGACGTTGGTGATCGTACTGTCGTAACAGGCGATTGAGTCGCCTGGCAGCAGGAACGGATCGTAATCGTCACGATCAGCGCGGCGCAGCAGATCCTCGATGTCACGTTCTATCACAACGGAAACGCCGCTCACGGGATTGCGGGAGAACAGGACCGCAGTGCGGTCCGCGCTTGTGCCGCGCGCGCCACCCACGCAATTGGTGTTGATCACAGCCTGAAGGTAGCGTGTGCCGTAGGGGACCTCGCGCACGTCGCGGCCGACGGCGGAGACTGCGTTGCCTGCGGCAGGTTGCGTCAGGTTCGACAGGAACATCGAGATCCCCGGGGGGCTGATCGGGCTGGGCCGCATCAAGTCTTCCTGAAAGCACTGCCTGCTGGGGACTGATACTTCGTCGCCCGTCAACAACATGATATCGACAGCGTTTCGCCCCTCGAAAACACCGCGCATATCGAGTGTGTAGAGAGATCCGTTCCGGCGGACTTCCACAGCGGAAATATCGGCATCGGGTCGCACGCCGCCAGCCGCGCGCAGGGCAGCAGAGAGGTTGCGCCGCTCGCTCGATGCGCCTAGCGCCGCCTGCCTCCGGCTGTCGACCTGATCCCCCTGAACAGCGCCGATCTCGACCGCGCGGGGCTCGAACACCGCACCGGCCACACCGACCGTAACAGAAGCGAGATCGGCCAACCGCACCGAAATGCGGGGGCGCTCGTCGAAGAAATCACCCGCGATCAACTGGTTTGCGATATCGTTTTCGACATCGCTTGTAAGGCGGCCTTGTGCACGGACGGGCGTTAGAAAGGGCAGTTTGATCGTACCGTCACGCGATACGACGTAATCGCCATTGAACGTCTCGTCGTCTGAGATCCGGATATCCACAAGATCGTTGCGGGACAGACGCTCGCCAAGAAGGGCACTTGCGGCAAGGCCATCGCCTTTGCCACCGGCGCCCCCTCGTGGCGGCCGGCACTTGCTGGCATTGAGATTTGCGGAGCGCAGCAGATTCGCATTGCTACGGCTCACATCCGGTGCACGGTACTGCGCCTGATAGCCATCGCCCGTTGCAGTTCGCTCAAGATTATCCGGCGTGTCGGAGCCTGCACAATTGACCAGGGCAAGAGCAGCCACCAAGGCCGATCCGAATTTTAGCGCCTTGGTCATCTCTGCTCTCTCTGTGTTGGTCTGCACTCAGACCATTGATAGGTAATACGCACCGCGCGGTCGAGAGGTCGATGGCATCGCCGAGCCTATCCCTTCGGATATGATGCAGTTCGGTTGCGCCGCAAACCTCTCCGGTGGCGTCCGGGACGAGCACGACCGATCCGGTTTAGAGAGGGTCCAGCAGCCCTGATTGGACCAAACACAATGACGACCACCTTCAAGACATCGCAATTTGCGCAAAACCTGTTCGCTTATGGCGCATCGGAAATAGCAGCTAAGGCATCGCGGCTCTTGGTCGTGGTGGTGGTGGCCCGTTCGCTCGATCTCGCCCAGATCGGCGTTGCTGCCGCTGCCCTTGCGGCAGCTGACATTCTCAAAGCATTGACGGAAAACGGGGTTGGGCAGAAGATCATCAGCGCGCCGCACGATGAATTGCCCCAAACCTGTGCCACCGCCCACCGCATTTTTTGGATCTGGTGTGTGGGACTTTTCCTCGCGCAAGCCGCCGTTGGATGTGCGCTCTACGCTGCGGGCGGCAGCATAGAGCTGCTTTTTCTTATCCTTCTGCTGGCGGGAGAATACCTGTTTATGCCAGCAGGCCTGGTTCAAACCGCACTGGCGATGCGGGCGGGCAAGCTGCGCCAGACTGCAGCGATTGCGGGCGCGCAGAACGTCGGCGCAAATTTGCTGTCAGCTCTTCTTGTGGTGTTCTGGCCGTCTGCTCTGGCGCTGATCCTGCCTCGATTGCTGACCGCTCCGTTCTGGCTCGTGGCCATGCGCAGGCTGCATCCGTGGAGAATTGACCTCGCAAACGGTCGCGCACCGCTGCGTCCTTTCGTGACATTCGGCTGGGCGGTGCTCGGGGTCGAGTTGGTAAAGGCGATGCGGCTTCAGGCCGATAAGCTTATCGTCGGCAGCCTGATGGGCGCCGAGGCTCTCGGACTTTACTTCATGGCGTTCAACGCTGGTCTGGGGCTTGCCAATTCCTTTTCGGTGGCCTTTTCCACGGTCTTGTTTCCACATCTGTGCGCGCATGAGGACAAGGCTTTGGCCCTGCGCCAGAGCACTTTGCTTGGGATGGCATTGATTACACCTGCCGTGGTGCTGCAGGCACTCTTCGCACCTTTTTACGTCCCTGTTCTGCTGGGCGCTGGCTGGACAGACCTCGCGGACATCGTGTCGATCCTGTGTCTCGTCGCTATACCTGGCACGCTGTGGTCGGCCACGGCGGGGTGGCTGCGGGCGACGGGCCGCGCCGCGCATGAATTCTGGGTGACCGTCGTGCTGACCGCGGCCCTCATGGCGAACACGGCCCTGCTGAGCTCGCACGGGCTTGATGCGGTCGCCACCGGCTATGCCGTCGTCGCGACCGTCGTGATGCTCGGTGCATCGCTTCCCTCACTTTTAACGGCTTTTGGCCGCACTCTTGCAAGGATCTGACCAATGCCCCGTTTTTCGATCATCATCCCATGCTACAACGCAGAAACGAGCATCCTCCAGACGCTCGAAAGCCTTCGGGCACAGACCTTTGCCGATTGGGAGGCCATCTGTGTGGACGACGGGTCCTCCGATGGGACCGTCGATCTGATTTTGAATTCTGCGGTGCTTGATCCGCGCATCCGGATATTGTCCAACCCAGCCAAAGGACCCAGCAATGCCCGAAATTTTGGTGCGCTGAGTGCGACCGGCACAGTTCTGGCTTTTTGCGACGCAGATGACATCTGGCTTCCGAGCAAACTGGCCCAACTGGCCGACACTTTCGCCGATGATGGAATTGACGGCGCATATGGCCAGATCGGTTTCTTCCAGTACGATCCTTCCGAAGCGACGGTTTTTTCGACTGTTCCAGAGAGCGATCTGACGATCGAGACGCTTCTTGGCGAAAACCCTGTGTGCACGATGTCGAACATCGCTCTGCGCCGCACGGTGTTTGTGCGTATCGGAGGGTTCGACCCGGGAATGGTGCACAACGAGGACCTGGAATGGCTGATCCGGGTCGTCGGGGCAGGGGTACGGATCGTCGGCCTTCCGGTAGTGCAAACGATGTACCGCACCTCCCTCGGCGGGCTCTCTACCGATCTGGATGCCATGCTTGCCGGGCGCATCCGTGCCATCGAGAGCGCTGCTCGGTTCGGTGTCCGCCCTACGGCGCGCAGCCACGCCATTCATCACCGGTACCTCGCGCGGCGGGCGCTGCGCCTCGGCGACGCCCGCACTCTGGCGCTGCGTCTTGCAGTGCGGGGCCTGTGTCATAGCCCTGTTGGGTTTTTCAGTCCCTTCCGACGTGGCGCACTGACGCTTGCCGGGGCCTGTGGCGCGCTCGCACTGCCCCGCACCGCCCGCCAATCCCTATTTTCCTGAGCCCATCGAAAGACCTATAGCCATGACCTTTGCTTCCATCATCGTTCCTGCCTTTAACGTAGAGCGCACCATTGAACATACTTTGAAGGCGCTGCTGATGCAGACCCACACCGACTTTGAAATCATCATCGTCGATGACGGCTCCACTGACGACACGCCCCGACTGGCGCTTGCTTTTGCCCGCGACCCCCGCGTGCGTGTGATCCGTCAGGGCAATCGCGGTCTTGCCGGGGCGCGCAATACCGGGATTGCCGAAGCTTGCGGCGATGTGATCGGGTTTTGTGATGCGGATGACATTTGGGAGCCAGAGAAGCTCGCAACTCACCTGACGCATCTGGAGGCGCAACCGGATGTCGGGATCAGCTATTCCGGATCTGCGCTGATCGATGACGCGGGCGATCTGATGGGACAGGCGCAGCGCCCCCGGCTGCGGGATGTGGATGCGACACATATTTTCAAACGCAACCCCATCGGTAATGGATCTGCTGTGGTGCTTCGGCGGGCAGTGTTTGACGCGATCGCGTGGCGTCCGCATCACGAGCAGACACGCGATTGGTACTTTGACGAAACCTTCCGTCAATCCGAAGATATTGAATGCTGGCTTCGGATCGCCCTGACCACCGAGTGGAAGTTCGAAGGGGTCGCCGGGCTTTTGACACGTTACCGGATCAATACGGGCGGACTGTCTGCGGCAACGGACCGGCAACTGGCGGCTTGGGAGCGGATGGTAACCAAGCTCACGCCACTCAACCCCGCGTTTTTCATCGTAAACACGTGTGAGGCGCGGGCCTACCAACTGCGGTATCTCAGCCGCCGGGCGATCAGCGATTTTGATGCTCCGCGCGCTTTTGCGTTGAGCCGCGCGTGGTTGGCGCAGTCTCGCGCGCCTTTGATCGAAGAAACGGGTAAGTCGCTCATTACGCTCGCCGCTGCAGCCGCTTTGTATGGTGGGGGTGGGCCGATGGTCCGTAAGGCGATTGCTTTTATGAAACGTGGCCGCCGCGCCGGGTCGGTCTCGTGAGCCTGCCGCGCATCGTTCATCTGGTGGATGATACCACGGCAGGAGGGGTCATGCGGGTCCTTGATCACATTCTTACTGCGCCGGAAATGGCACGCACTGCGCAGCATAGCCTTATTGGTATTGATCGGGGTCGCGTCTCGCTTGGTCCTATTGAGGCGGATGTCATCGTCTCGCACTTGTCGGTCAGTTGGCGGGGGGCGCCGATGGTGGCCGCTTTGCGCGCGCGACATCCGCGCACTCCGCTCGTTCATGTAGAGCACAGCTACACCGAGGCCTTCGTGGCCGCAAATGTCGTCCACAAGCGGCGCTTTGCGGCCTTGCTGCGGCTAACCTATCGCTTGTTTGACCGGGTCGTCGCTGTGAGCCACGCACAAGGGCAGTGGCTGGTCCGAAGCGGCGCCGTACGTGCCCGCGCGCTGAGCATCATTCCCTCCTGCGTTGATCTGTCGGCGTTCAGAGCGCTTGATCGCACGGCGACTCCGGCCCGGATCATTGGTGCGATCGGGCGGCTCGACCGTCAGAAGGGTTTTGATACGTTGATCACCGCGTTTCGCAGCGCAAACCTTCCGTCCCTCCAGCTGCATATCTACGGAGACGGAGCCGAGCGCGGAACCCTTCAGGCTTTGGCCGGCGATGATCCGCGGATCAAGTTCATGGGGTTCAGCCGGGAGCCTGTGGCGGCTATGGCCGCTGTCGATGTTGTGGCCATGCCATCAAATTGGGAGGCTTACGGGCTGGTTGCGATCGAGGCGCTCGCCGCAGGACGCGGCCTTGTGGTCAATGGGATCGACGGTTTGATTGATCACATCCCAAACGGCGCGCGGTCTGTCGCAGACAACTCACCGGAGGCATGGAGAACTGCGTTGGAAGAAATATTATGGAGCGGCGCTGCCATGGATGGAGCGCCGATCAGGTCCGGCCCATCACTGGAGACCGCGTTTTCAGACAATTGGCATAACCTGCTGTCGGGGCTGATGGTCGGACGCTCCAACAGTGCAAGTCATCAGAAACAGGAAGGCGCTGGGCTGACGTGAAACTACGGCCAGCCGCAGATTTATAGATATTTGGAGGCGCAATCGCGGCCTTTCCCAGCTATTTGCTCTTTTGGCGCTGGAGCCATGCCCCGCGGATTAATCCTGCGGGTTGAAGCCTTTGTCGCGTGCGTTGAGGGCCAGGGCCACGATGCAAACATCTGTGATCACTCTCGCAATAACGACGTGACCGCTGTCTGTTTGGCGGCAGGCATTTCCTAAATCCTCATCGTTCTACGCATTGACTGTGCTTTTGCCCTTTTACCCACGCCGCAACCAGCCGGATACGGCTGGAACGCCTCGCTCAGGTTCTACAGACTGAGTTTCCACTGGTGATGATTTTGTTGATCAGCATCGCGATCGCGGTATGCTCCCTGGTCCAGCTGTCTGAGCCTGTCGCATTTTTATGCGTGGCTGCGGCATATTTGAGAACGCCTGTGATCTCGTTTTATGGCAGGACCTTTGCATCGTTCAGAGCTATCTGCGGCGCTTCGCAGATAGATGAGGCAGCCACACCAGAACTCGTGCTACACTCAGCCATGCTGTGTTTGCCTTTCAAAACTTCCCAGCTCGCGCAGTAGGTCTGTGCAGCGGTATACGCAGCCTCTCAAAGATTTCGCACCTTTGGACTGATCGAGATCAGCCGGTGCCGGGATCTCTGCGATAGGTGACCAACATGACTCAAATAAAGGAGCGCCTCATGTACAATAGGCCACTCGCGCTCAAGCTGGGCGCCTTTGTCGCACTATCAGATGCTGAACTCTCTGTACTTGAAGATCTGCACAAGCGTCGCCGCGCTTTTGTTTCCGGACGCGATCTGGTTCATCAAGGGCAATCGGATCAGACGGCATATATTCTTATCTCTGGCTGGGCCTGTTCTTACAAATTGCTTCACGACGGGCAGCGCCAGATTGTCGATTTTCAGATACCAGGCGATTTTCTGGGGCTGCGGAGCGTTTTGCTGCACATCTCGGATCACAGCATCGAACCGGTCACTGACATCGAGGTGACGGAAGTGCATAAGTCTGACCTTCTGGATGTGTTTTCGGAGACACCTCGGCTGGCAACGGCCGTCCTTTGGGCTGCTTCGCGCGACGAGGCGATGGTGGTCGAGCATCTGGTAGGTATCGGACGTCGCGATGCGGCCGAACGCATGGCACATTTCTTGCTTGAGCTCGGGGCCAGATTATCCCTTGTGGGTATGGGAAGCAGGTCTGGATACGCCTGTCCTCTGACACAATATCTTTTGGCCGATGCCTTGGGATTAAGTGCCGTCCACGTCAATCGAGTGCTGCGGCAATTGCGTGAACAAAAACTGGTTACATTCCGCGATGGATTTGTGACGTTTGATGACTATGAACGGCTGGTTGAATTTGCCGATTTTGAGTTCACTTATCTGGATCAGGTTGGGCCGTTGTTGAAAAAATGATCAGTTTTTGGTGCTTGGCACGATTTCTGGACGCGCCGTCGGACGGCTCCCAGTTGTGTGCGCAAAGTCAACAGCACTTTGCCCGGGCGTGGTGTTCAGAAAAGCCACAAGTGCCCATATCTGATCATCCGTTTTCGTTCCGGCAAACCCCGGCATGCCCGTCATCTTGACCCCATATTTGATGAACTGGAAATTCTCGGCCGGATCGGGTTCACGCGTAGCACTGAAAAGGTTAGGCGGTTGCGGGTTCAACCCTTTGGAAATCGCGGACCGCTCCTGGTCCGGAGAACCGTGACAGGTCATGCAGTTCTCTACATAGAGCGCGCCCCCGTCATAAATCTCGGCAGGCAAGTCGAGACCGGCAGGAACAACATTGACGTTCATCCGGCGCCCAACCGAATGCTCCATTGTCTGATGGGTGGCCCAATACATCATGCGCGAATGCGGTGTCGTCGCCGATACATCGTATATGCCGGAAGTCACAAAGGCATATGCTCCTGCGGCAACTACAAAGAAGCTGACAACCAGCGTTCCTGCGATGGTGAGTAGTGTGCGTTTCATGGAAATTTCCTTCGGTTCAAGGGCTAAACCCGCCCCCAAGAAAAACTTTGCCCCTTCATGATGGGGCGTGCATCGTTTGGGTTAGGGGATAATTTGCTATCGTGACGACGGTGTCCGAGGCGACGTTGGCGCACGTCTACTAATTCCGGCAGCCGGGCACGTTGAGATCTGCGCAAAAGTATCCCGCAGCGCCACCCAGGACAGCGCCTGTCACAGGACTTCCACCCGTTGCTCCGGAAATCACAGCGCCGCCCGCTGCACCGGCAACGCCACGTTCTGTATCACTTCCGAGACATCCAGTGAGGCCAAAAAGGACCGGTAGAAGAAGAATGGGTCTGAGGTGCATTTTACTATCCTTTGGTACGGTTGGTTGGAAATCCGTTCGAAGGGTCGAACGGAAAACGGGTTACATGCGGTCGGCAGGCGCTGGGCGTTCGCGCATTTGATTTACCCGGGCCGTGTTGCCCGGATGTGTGCGATGCGCATCGTGTCACTGGCCTCACGGCTCTTTGTGGTAAGCACCTTTCCAGCGGCCGGACGGTGCTTGTGTTGGGCGTCGTTTTAGCATCGACGCGGGCTCTACCTCAGGCGGTCTTCGCGGCTTTCGTTTTGTCGGAAAATCGCGCCGGTTGATTGATTTCCGATCGCATGACGGTGGCGTTTCGCGGAGGGTCCCGAAACGAGAAACACGTGGGATGGGGGATATGGGATCAATATGTCCCACGTGTTTCCGGCTCCCAGGGACGGGACATAAGTTCACTTAACTGCGGCGAACACTCGGGATTATCGCACCACCTTCGTTTTCCCACACTGACGTAGATTGGTCTTGCCGCACGATTTGCGGTCGTTCTGGATGGAAGTTCACAAACCGGCGGAGTTTGGCCGACATCTGCTCGATGATTAGCCGGGCAGCACCATCGAGTGTTTCAGGCTTGTCAGACAATATCTTGGGAGCAGGCGCAGAAATGGCGGATACAAGAAACGAAACTTCCACGTCTTCACCGTCAAGTGCTGTTTTGGTTGCGCCGAAATGATCTAGCAGCGCCAGCATTGCGGCGTTTTTGCTGTGTACCAAGGCATTGAATTCAGTCACTCCGGCCGCTTTCGCGAATTTCGCCAGCACACCCAAGAGGATACCGGCCAGCCCCTGATGCTGATGGCTATCCACAATGGTGACGGCGATCTCAGCAAGATGCCGTTGATCGGGTATCCGTATATATCGAGCGATGCCAATCGGTTCTGGTCTTGAACTCCCTTCGAGCAAAGCTCCGACCGCGATGTGATCCGGATTGTTTTGGGCTGTAAACCCGTCGAGCTCTTTCGCTGAGAGGTATTTGTGCGCCCCCAGAAACCGAAAATATTTCGCACGATCGGACAAGTTCGCGAAGCCAATCTCCAGAAGATGGCGGTCTTGTGGAGTCACTTCCCGGATCACAACGGACGCGCCGTTTTTCAGGGTTGCCGGAAAAGGGGAAAGCTTCATCACCGGCCTCGAACCGTAGATACGACTGGTTGCTGTGCTGACTTTTTGTTTGTCGTGCGCCGTTGGGATTTCGGCTGGTCTGCGACCACCCGTGTCCCGGCACGGCCCTCGATGATGGCACGGGCATCAGTCAGCTGTCCGATACCTGCGAGTTTTCCGCTGGCTGTTGCGAAGGCCACCGCAGCAGCAACTTTTGGACCCATCGAGCCGGGTGGAAGGTCAAGGTTCTCCAGCTCTGTCGGCGTTGTCGTGCTGATTGCGCTTTGAGCGAGCTCCCCAAAATCGCGGTAGACGGCCGCCACGTCAGTCAAAAGCAAAAGCGCATCTGCATGGAGGTCCAAAGCCAAAAGGGCTGATGTCCGGTCCTTGTCGATCACCGCCTCGACGCCCTCCATGTCACCGCCCGCGTTTCGTATGACCGGAATGCCGCCACCGCCAGCACAAATGACCGTGTGATCGGCGTCCAGAAGCGCTTCTATCGCGTTCAAGCCGATGATCCGCAGCGGCATCGGCGATGGTACGATGCGGCGCATGCCTCCGGTTGCTTCTTGAACCATCTGCCAGCCGTGATCGCTCTCCGCCTGAGCGGCTTCGGTGTCGGTATAGACAGGACCTATGGGCTTGCTGGGAGTGTCAAAGGCGGGGTCCTTCGGGTCCACCTCCACCCGGCTGAGGAGGGTAGCGCAGCGCGACCCCTCAGGGAGAGCGTTCATCAATTCTTGTTCGATCAGATAGCCGATCATGCCGTCCGTCTCCGCGCCCAACACATCCAGCGGCCATGGCTTTTGGGAATCGTAGGCGGCGCCATGCAGCGCCAGCAAACCGACCTGTGGTCCATTGCCATGGGCCACGATGATTTGATGATCCCGCGACAGATCGGCAAGTGCGACTGCCGCAATCCTTACGTTCGTCCGCTGGACGGCTGCGGTCAGCGGCTCGCCTCTGCGCAGCAATGCATTTCCGCCAAGGGCAACAACGATGCGCATGTCAGGGCCCCATCGTTGCAACGAGGACAGCCTTGATAGTGTGCATCCTATTTTCCGCTTGATCAAACACGACAGAGGCCGCGCTTTCGAACACCTCTTCCGTCACCTCCATGCAGTCTATGCCAAACTTCTGGAAGGTCGCTTCACCGACTTCTGTGTCGCGATTGTGAAAGGCAGGCAGGCAATGGAGGAATTTGGCATAGGGGTTCTTAGTCTTTTCCATGATCTCGGTTGTCACGCGGTAAGGCGAGAGCAGCGCGATCCGCTCTTTCCAGACGTCATCAGGTTCGCCCATGGAGACCCAGACATCGGTATAAACGAAATCGGCGCCTTCCAACCCTTCGGCATGCTTGTCGGTCAGGGTGATCCGTGCGCCCGTGGTCTCGGCGATGGTGCGACATTGCGTGACAAGGTCTGCATCGGGCCAGCAACTTTTTGGGCCACACAGGCGGATATCCATGCCGATCATGGCCGCACCGACCAACAGACTTGAGCCCATGTTGTTCCCTGCATCCCCCATGAAGCAAAATGCGATATCTGAAAGATGTTTGTGCGTGAATTCCTTCATGGTCATCAGGTCCGCAAGGATCTGGGTGGGGTGAAATTCATCCGTCAGCCCGTTGAAGACTGGCACGCCGGAGAACTCCGCCAACACCTCTGCATCCTTTTGGCCAAAACCGCGGTATTCGATGCCGTCATAGAACCGGCCGAGCACGCGTGCGGTGTCCTTCATCGTTTCCTTGTGACCGATATGGCTGCCGGAAGGCCCCAGATAGGTGACATGCGCACCTTGATCGTAGGCTGCTACCTCAAACCCGCTTCGGGTGCGGGTACTGTCCTTTTCAAAGATCAGGGCGATGTTTTTATTATCCAGCATGGGTCTTTCATATCCGCCTGCCTTGGCCATCTTGAGGCTGGCGGCGAGTGTCAAAAGATGTCGGATCTGGTCAGGCGTGAAATCGAGCAGCTTTATGAAACTGCGTCCGCGTAGGTTCTGTGGCATGGGGTATCCTTTCAAGGATCAGATGAGAACTACGTCCACTGGAGGTCGCAATGCATAAGGTGCGGATCGGGCGCGAAAGATACGGAGCAGGATCAAGGGCCGTCGGGATTTGAACCCAGCAATGTGCCCCGTTTGCGTCAGGCTTGTTGGATCATGTGCGGTCGGGGCAATTCCCACTGCGACACGGACGGCGGCGGCCAGCCCAGGAGCGGCTTTGAGGGGTGTCGCTGCTCCAGCCATCATACTGCGTCGCGGATCAGCGGGCAGGTCATACAATGCGACCCACCGCGTCCGCGCCCGAGCTCTGATCCGGGAATCGTGATGACCTCGACACCTGCTTTGCGCAACAGCGTGTTGGAATCGACGTTGCGCTCGTAGCCGACCACGACGCCCGGCTCGAGGCAGAGCAGATTATTGGCATCGTCCCACTGTTCGCGGGCGGCCTCGTAAGCGTCGCCGCCTGTCGGCACGGTGCGCAGTTTTTTGATATTCAAAGCATCCGCCACCACTTCGAGGAACGGCTTCGTTTCAACCTCAACGGCAATGGTCTTGTGATCTGTTGGACGCAAACTGGTGCAGCGGATTGCGTCAGTGACTTCCGAGAAGACAGTAACCAGGTCACGGTCACAGAATGTGAACACCGTATCCAGATGCATCGCGCTGCGCGATTTGGGAAACTGGCAGGCGATGACGCGGGTCGCTCCGCCGCCCGCAAAAAGCCCGCGCGCGATCTGGCCGACCGCCTGCGGCGTGGTCCGCTCGCCCATGCCGATCAGAACAGTGCCATTGCCGATGGGCATGACATCGCCGCCCTCGACCGTGGCAGGGCCGTGGTCTTGTTTTGGATCACCCCACCATACGGGAAAGTCGGCATCTTTGAAATCGGGGTGGAAACGGTAAATCGCGGCGAGGTTCAGCGTCTCCAACCGACGCGCGGGCCAGTGCATCGGATTCAGGGTGACACCGCCGTAGATCCAGCAGGTCGTATCGCGTGTGAAAATATGGTTTGGCAGGGGGGGCAGAATAAAATCAGCGGGCTCCAGCATCGGGGACAAAACGCCTTTGCCGGCTATTGGAAGTTCTGCCTTGCTCATCCCGCCGATCAGGATGGTGGAGAGCAGATCCGCAGGGATCTCCATCAGATGGGCCATCAGATCGTCGGCAAGGCCGATGCCAACAGTATTGTCGGTGATCCGTGCCGAAAGCAGCCAACGCCGCGCGTCCATGTCGGCCAGTGTCTCAGCCAACAGCTGGCGCAGGAACACGACCTCGACCCCGCGATCGCGCATAACATCGACGAAGGTCATGTGCTCGATCCGCGCCTGTTTGACCCAGATCACATCGTCGAACAGAAGTTCCGCGCAATTGGCGGGCGTCAGCCGCGCCATGGCCGCACCGGGTTTATGAACGAGCACGCGGCGCAGCTTGCCGGCCTCGGAGTGGACGCCGTATGTGAGGGTCATGTTGGGGTTCCTTGTAGGAGCACGCCGAGGCTGAGGGCGGCCATGATGATGACGGTGAGGCCGAGCAGCACCGGCCAGACAAAACGCAGCCAGCGCTCATAAGGGACGCGCGCGATGGCGAGCCCGCCCATGACAACGGCGGAGGTGGGTGTGACGAGGTTGACGACGCCGGTCGCAGATTGGAATGCGGTGACAATCAGGCTGCGCTCGACCCCGGCAAAGTCGCCGACTGGCGCGAGGATTGGCATCGACAGTACGGCCAGACCGGAGGTCGAGGGCACAAAGAACGCCATCACCACTTCGATCCAGTACATCACGTTGATGAACACGATCCGGTTGAGGCCCGCGACAGTCCCTTCGGCCCAATGTAGGATGGTGTCGGTCATATGACCCGCGTCCATGATCACAACGATCCCGCGCGCCAGTCCGATAATGAGTGCTACACCCAGAAGGTCGCGCGCGCCGCCGACAAAGGCTTCTACCAGACCCTTTTCGCCCAGACGCCCGACGAGGCCGATGCCGATGCCCGCGAACAGGAACAGGCCGCTCATTTCGGCCATCCACCAGCCGCCCAACGAGACGCCCCAGATCATGACAGCGAAGGTCGCGCCAAAGAGGATCAGGACGATTTTATGCAGCCCGGTGAAGTCTGTGGTTGTCTCTGTTGCACTGCGGAAATGAGCTTCGTTCTCGTCTTTGCGGTCAAAGACAAGGCTGCGCGATGGATCAGCCTTAACGCGGGCCGCATAGCGCATGACATAAGCGACAGTTGCGGTAAAGGTCACCGCGAGGATCGCAAAGCGCAGCAGCAACCCGTCGGTGAAGGGCACGCCGGCTGCATCAGAGGCAATAACGGTTGAAAATGCGTTTACGGTCGAGCCCAGCACGCCAATACCCGCGCCCAGAAGGATGACGGCGACAGCCGTCAATGCGTCATAGCCAGCGGCGATCATCACAGGGGTCAGGAGAACATAGAACGCCAGCGTTTCCTCGGCCATGCCTTCGGTCGTACCGCCAAGAGCGAACAATCCCATAAGGATCGGTATCATCCACTTTTCCCGCCCCTTGAGCCGCGTCATCGCGCGTTTTATCCCTGCGTCAATGGCACCTGTCGCTGTGACCACCCCGATAAATCCGCCGATCATCAGCACGAAAAGAGCCACGTCGATGGCGTTGGCGGTATAGCTGCCGGGATCATAAAAGCCTGCGATGGGGGCAAGGATGACGTCGAAGACACCCTGCGGGTTGGCTTCCGTCAGGGCATAGGTGCCGGCAACGGGGAGTTCCTTGCCGAGCGCCTCGGAGGCCACACGTTCATATTGGCCCGCCGGGATCACCCATGTCAGGGCTGCTATGATCACGATCAGCGCGAACAGGATGGTATAGGCTGAAGGAAAGCTGAACCGGGAGGCGGCTTCGGGCGGGGTTGGAGAAGGATTTGCCATGGGGTGTCCTTTGCAGCAAGAACCGCGACACGAGGCGCGGCTGTTGCTGCAAGCCTAGGCGAGGATTGCAGGCGGCGGACTGACGGAGGTTAGCGGGCCATCTGAGTGAATGTCAGCTCTGCGGGACGAAACTGCCGTTTGCCTGTGGCGAAACAAGATCTGCGTCCATCCTTGGCATTCGATTGACTTGTTTCGTGTTCCACGTGATCGTTTAAGTGTGCCAGCGCAATGAGGTGGCGACAGTGACTGATATTCTGGTCCGGATGGCCGGTGATGATGCCGATATCGAAGCTGCACGCGCACTATGCCGCGAGTGGTTGGAGTGGCATTGGGAAAACTATCCCACCGATTGGCGACCGAAAGGCCCCGACCATCCGATGGATCCCACAAGATTCCAAGCAACTATTGAGGCCTTGCCAGACCTTCATGCACGTCCGCGCGGTGGCATTATTATCGCCTTAGTAGATGGCAAACCTGTGGGATATGTCATGTACTCCGAGGCCGGTCCGGATGTCGCTGAATTCAACCGCCTGTTCGTAAGTGAAGGAGGCAGGGGCCATGGTCTGGGTGGGTTGATGTTGGAGAAAATGTTCGAACAGATGACTTTGGATGGGTACAAAAAAGTGATGTTCTCGTCGGCGAAGTTTCTTACCCATGCAAGAGCGATGTATGAGAACGCGGGTTTCGTCGATATGCCGCACCCCCGGGGCTTTCCGGATGAGTGGCGCAAGTATGTCTACTTCATGGAGCGTCCGCTTCAGCCGAAGGACGAATAATTATGGTTTACCCACCAGAGTCGCCAACATGGGAGTAATTTCCCGCCTCGCTGACAACCGAGTATCTGGGCTCCCAGCCGAGTATTCCTAGCTTATCGGGCTCTGCTGGTGCGCCAAGCGAAGCCAGTCGGCTTCGTCATTCAGGTAGGTCGAGGTGCAAAGCGCCTCATAGATCGGCACATCGTTTCGCTCTGCGGAAATCCGATACGCCAGAACGGCAATCTTGTCCTGACGCGATATCTGACGCTCACTCATTACGACTGAGCGCCACCGCTGCGCGACATCAGCCTCCCGCCAAAGCGCGTCACCGCTCAGGATTCCAACTGGGTAGGGGAACACAAAGACCGCGTCTTTTGCGGTCATATGGCGGGCGCTGTCGGCTCCGCCCGTCCAGAAACGCTCTTCGAGATCCCAAAGGGTGTCGTCCGGTGTCATGCCGCGCCCTCGTCAATGTCCGACATCTCCCGGAGTTGCTTGATATTTGCAGGTACCGGCATCTCAGTTTCCTTGGGCCAGCGATGCGATCCAGCCAAGGAACAGGGCTGCAGCGATCATCCAGTAAACGGCTGCGCCGGTTGGCAGCTTCACAGATCGTGCGACCGATTGCTTTGCGGCAGGTTCGGGTCGCTCTGCCGGCCTTGGTAGGAAGTCCAGCAATCCTGACGCGACGCGGCCCTGATCCGATACCAGCGTGGGCACGTCCTCGAAACGCGCCAATGACGCTTCCAATCTTTGCCGTGCCGAGGCCTTTTTCATCTTGGCAAGCGTAGCCGCCTCGATCCACGGGTCTACGTTTAGTCGTGCAAACATAGAAAGAACCGAGACGCTGGCGCCGGTTCGGTCTTGGCCTACCGCCGCTGCCAGAAAACGCTCAAAGGCCGGATCTTGGCCGAGTTGGGTCATGGACATCGCCATTTTATTCTCCTGTCATGTGAATTACCGAAATAATGAAGCCGCGCTGGGAGATGCGCATTTTATGACAGGTTAAGCCCTGATATGTCGCGCCGTGCTGATGCAGATCAGGGCTTCAGTCGTGTTTGAACAGGCCTCGCTCTGGTCAAGTCACGGGTCGCTCGCGCGATGATGATTTCTTCGTTTGTGGGGATGACCAGAACGTCAACTTCGGAGCTGACGGAGCCGATGCGGGTGGTATTTCTGTCGTTTGCGTCCGTGTCGATGACCACACCCATCCAGAGCAGACGATCACAGATGCGACGGCGCACGAGCGCAGAATTTTCGCCGATCCCGGCGGTGAACACGAGGGCGTCGATCCCGCCGATTGCGGTGACGAGCCTGGCCAGTTCACCCGCTGCACGATAACAGAACAGGTCGATGGCTTCCTGTGCCGCGTCGGAGATATCTGCTTCGAGTTCCGCCATGTCATTGCTGAGCCCTGACACGCCGAGAAGCCCGGATTTCGTATAGAGCAGCGATGCGACTTCCTCTGCGGTCATTCCTTTTTCCTGCATCAGATACAGCACGACGCCCGGGTCGAGCGCGCCGCAGCGACGGGCCATCATCAGCCCGTCGAGTGCGGTGAAACCCATGCTGGTCGCGACGCTGCGGCGGGCTTTCATCGCACACATGCTGGCCCCGCTGCCCAGATGGGCAATGACCACGCGACCGTCGGCTCTGTCGCCAAGATAGGTGGGAAGCGTGCCCGCGATATAGTCATAAGACAGCCCGTGAAAACCATAGCGTATGATACCCGCGTCCGTCAGCGCGCGGGGCAGGGCAAATAGTTGTAACAGCCTGTCTTGTGTTCGGTGAAAGCTGGTATCAAAGCAGGCAACTTGCGGCAGATCCGGCTCGGCGGCGGTGACGCATCGGATGGCGGCCAGATTATGCGGCTGATGCATCGGCGCGAGGGGAACCAGCGCCTGCAAGTCTACCAGCAGCATGTTTGTAATAAGTGCTGGTCCGGTTTGAGAGCGCCCGCCGTGGACGACACGATGCCCGACAGCCGCAATCGTAACGCCGCCCCGGTGTGATTTAAGCCACTCGAGGAGCAGTGGGATGAGTTCATCAAGGCCAGTCATGGGACCCATCGACCCTAGGCTTTCGCCGGACAAAGGAGCGCCTGATGCATCTTTTGCGGAGAAGTTAGGGTTGGTGCCGATCCCGGCAATCTTGCCGCGCAAATGCATCTCAGGGGTGCCTGTATCCCGGTAGACAGCGAACTTGAGGCTTGAGGAGCCGGCGTTCAGCACAAGGATGGCGTCTGTCATGACGATGCCGGTAGATGATGATCGATGAAAAGCTGTGCCAATGCGCATGAGGCGAGCCTTGATACCGCACTGTCGGCCCGGCTGGTCAAAATGATCGGCACCCGTGCGCCCAGCACGATACCTGCGGCATCTGCACCGGCCAGATAGATCAACTGCTTGGCCATCATATTTGCGGCCTCCAGATCCGGGGCGACGAGGATGTCTGCAATGCCCGCAACATCCGACACGATGCCTTTTGCAGCGACCGCCAGCGGAGAGATGGCATTGTCAAAGGCCAATGGTCCGTCCAGCAGCCCGCCCGTGATCTGGCCCCGATCCGCCATTTTGCACAAGGCGGCGGCGTCCAACGTCGAGGTGATCCGGGGGGTCACTGTCTCGACAGCGGAAAGTATCGCGACCTTTGGCAGGGGCGTCCCCAGCGCTCTTGCGAGATCAATGGCGTTTTGGACAATGTCGCGTTTGATAGCGAGATCAGGATAGATGTTGATCGCGGCATCTGTGATCAGCAGCGGTCTGGGATAGGTCGGCACGTCCAGTACATAAACATGGCTCATCCGCCGCTCGGTGCGCAGGCCAAGGGCGGTATCGACGACGGCTTCCATCAATTCGTCGGTGTGCAACGAGCCTTTCATGAGTGCATCGACTTTACCCGCACGGACGATGGCCACCGCGGCCCTGGCTGCGGCATGGCTATGGGGTGTATCGACGATCTCGAAGCCGTCAAGGCTGTACCCGGCCTCCTGTGCCGCAGCTTCGATCTTTGCCTGTGGTCCGACCAGAACCGGCAGGATGATCCCTTGCTGTGCTGCATCTAGCGCGCCGGTAAGCGATAACGCATCGCAGGGATGGACAACGGCTGTGCGGATCGGCGCCAGGTCCTCGGTTGCCGCGATCAGCCTCGCATATTGTAAACCTTGTGTATGGAGATGGACCTCGGGCAGGACGACACGCGGTCGGCGCACTTTTTCGCGGGGCGCGATGACACGTGCCATGCCTTCGATAACTGTCTTGCCGTCTTGGTTGAGGCAGGTGCAGGCGAGCAGCAAACGGCCTTTCTTCTGCTTTTCCGTTACTTCAACCCGGACAGTAACGGTATCGCCAAGCCCAACGGGAGCCTCGAACTTCAAGCTCTGGTTCAGGAAAATTGTCCCGGGCCCGGGCAACTCGGTTCCCAGAACGGCCGAGATCAACGCACCCCCCCACATGCCGTGGGCGATCACGCCGTGGAACATATCCGTCTTGGCATATTCGGCATCGACATGCGCAGGGTTCACGTCGCCGGACATGACGGCGAACAGCTCGATATCCTTTGGCTGTAGCGTCCGGGTTAATTCGGCGTGGTCGCCGACTGCGATCTCGTCGTAGGTCTTGTTCTCGATATAGTGCATTGGCTCAGGCGCGGACATGCAGGCCTCCGTCGACATAGGTGACATCGCCAGTGACGCGGCTCATGCCGTCGCTCGACAGCATGACTGCGACGTCGCCCACGTCCCGGATCGTCATAAGGGTCTGTTCGGGTGCGCGATTGCGTGCGGCGTCAATCAATGCGTCAAAATGTGCGATGCCGGACCCGGCGCGGGTTTGAAGCGGTCCGGGCGAGATCGCGTTGACGCGTATGCCCTTGGGGCCAAGTTCAACCGCAAGAGCCCGCATCGTGCCTTCGAGCGCTGCCTTGACCGGCCCCATGATATTGTAGTGATCAACGACCTTTTCGCCGCCGTAATACGTCATGGTCAGGATCGTACCGCCACCTTTCATCAGGGGCTCGGCCAGCCGCGCCATTCGGATCAGCGAATGAACCGAGATGTCCATCGCCTGCGTGAAGCCCGAGCGGGAGCAATCGACAACCCGTCCATGCAGGTCATCCGCCGCGCAGAAGGCGATCGAGTGAACCAGGACATCGAGCCGCCCCCAGCGGTCGCCGATTGCAGCAAAGACGGCCTCCATCTCGCCCTCGGTTTCCACGTTGAGCGGCATCACTAGTTTGGCCCCCACGGCATCGGCAACCGGCTGCACATAAGGTCTGGCATTCTCGTTCACATAAGTCATTGCAACTTCGGCCCCCGCATTAGCGAAGGCCTGTGCACATCCGGCGGCGATGGAATGGGAGTTTGCGACACCGACTACCAGGACAACTTTGCCATCCAGCAGCTTCATCGCTGCATCACGTAGGTGCCAGGGGCACTGCAAATGGCTTTATGGGCGCCAGAGTGAGCCCCCATTGGCGGCGGAGCAGCGGGAGTGCCGGAGCGTTCGGCAAGCCAGCTCGCGAAGTCGGTCCACCATGAGCCTTCTTTGGACGCGTTGCCCGCCAGCCATTCGGCGGGATCGTGGTAGGCGTCACTGGCCTTGCTCTCGGCGATCCGGAAATGCCGTCCCGCATGGCCGGGTTCTGAAACGATACCCGCATTATGTCCGCCACTCGTGAGCACAAAAGTCACATCGGTATCGGCCAGAAGCTGCATTTTGTAGACTGATTGCCAAGGGGCGACATGGTCATCCTCGGTGCCGACGGCAAAGATCGGGGCGCGGATATCAGAGACGGCAATGGCTTTGCCCCCGACATGATATCGGCCTTCGGCCAAGTCGTTATTGAGGAACAGCTTGCGCAAATACTCGGAATGCATCCGGGCCGGCATCCGTGTTGCGTCGGCGTTCCACGCCATCAGATCGAAGGCATCGCTGCGCTGTCCCAGCAAATAATTCTGGATCGCGGGCGCCCAGATCAAATCACGGGCGCGCAGCAACGCGAAGGCCCCCGCCATCTGATCCGAAGACAGATAGCCTTTTTCGGCCATCATATCCTCGATCAGCGTGACCTCGCTGTCGTTGATGAACAGGCGCAGCGGCCCGGCCTCCGTAAAATCGACCTGTGCTGCAAGAAAACACGCCGATGCCAGACGCGCGTCACCGTCCCGGCCCATCGCCGCTGCCGCGATCGAGAGCAGGGTACCCCCGAGGCAATAGCCGACGGCATGCAGCTTCGACGCTTTTGTGATGGCGAGTGCAGCATCGATAGCTTCCATCACGCCAAGCTGGCGGTAGTCTTCCATCCCCAGATCGCGGTCTTCTGCATCGGGGTTTTTCCAAGATACGATGAACACGGTAAAGCCTTGGGCCACAAGAAACGCTACCAGCGAATTCTGCGCCGACAGGTCGAGGATGTAGTATTTCATGATCCAGGCAGGCACGATCAGGATCGGCTCTGGCCGAACTGTGTCGGTTGTTGGTGTATATTGGATCAGCTCGATCAGATCGTTTCGGAATACGACCTTGCCGGGCGTGGCCGCCAGATTGCGCCCCACTTCAAAGGCCTGCGGCCCTCTAGGCGGTGCAATGCCGGTTTTGGCGACCATATGTTCGGTCAGGTTCGCGGCACCGCGCACAAGGTTCTGACCGTGCTCGGTAAAAGTGGCCGAGACCACATCTGCGTTGGTCACGGCAAAGTTCGACGGTGCGGTTGTGTCGGCCATCAGACCGGCCACAAAACCCATCAGGTTCTCATGTTCGGGCGTCACGCCGTGCACGCCGGTCATGGCGTCCTGCCACCAAGCCCACGACTGCTGGTGTGCCTGAGACCAGACGTTGAACGGATACTTTTGCCATGCTTCACCGGCGAAGCGACGATCGGGGTCGGTATCAGGCGTATCCTCTGATTTCTCCGCGCCAAGGCTGGCCATCCACACGGTCTGAGCGTTTCGCATCGCCTGCTCCATCAGGTGCAACTGCTTGCCCGGAGAGGCGGCGAGGTGCGTTACCCAGTCCATCCACGCCTCGGCCAGAACCGAAGGTGAAAGGCCTGAGGTTGCCTTCGCGACGCTTGCGTGGGCCATTCGGTCAAGCGCCTCGAAGGGCGCGAGCGGATGCGTTTGTTCAGTGTCGCCGCCGCGTCCTTTGATCTCGGATGCCTGATTGATTGAGGCAGGTTGATCTGCGCGAGACGCGATCGATTTGGTCTTTGTCGACATAGCTTGTCCTCCGAATACCGACGCGACTGGCGCATCCCTTTCCGGACGTTTAATGCGTTTGCCGCGCTGCGGCGTTGATCTGGGTCAGTGTGCGCGCCGAATTGATCGGCGTCTTGGGCGGTGATTGGCTCAAAGGGCGCGGGATTTGGAGCTTACCGCCTGTCACGCGCGTTGACCGCACCGGTGCCAAGTTCGATAATTTCCGCCGTAATGGCTTCCTGTCTGACACGGCGCAATGTCGCCTGAAACGTCTCCAGCTCACGTGCTATCTGGGTCCCAGCGGACGACATGGCCTGCATCCGTGCTTCGTTTTCGGCGGCAAAGGCGTGGAGCGCTGCCTTGCAGACTTGCGCATTGAAGTAATCTTGACCGAGCGAGGCGATAAGTGTGTTCGGCGATACCTGCATCAAGGGGCGATCAAACGATGCAGACGGAAGATCGGCCAGATCTATGGGAAACAGACGTTGCCGGACAAGGGCAGGGCGGCCTGCCTGCCAACCGGTGAAGACTACATCGAGGCAGTCAATGCGCTGCGACGCAACTGCACGATAGATTGCCGTCGTAATCTGGTCTGCCAATTTGGGAATGCCGGGTGTGTGCGAGGGCAGCGGTGCGCTCCAGTGTGGTTCCAAGCCGCGCGCTGTCGCGATGGATAGCCCCCTCGTGCCGATCAGAAACAACGTGTCTAGCTCGATTGTCTCATTGATGCTGTCGAGCACTCGTTCGCTGAATGCGCCAGCGAAACCTTGTTCGGCACAAAAGACGAGCAGGCCCAATCGGGTTCCGGTCTCCTGGTCGGCTTCAGTTTCCGCAATGTCGGGTCCGAGGACACGCGACATGGCAACAGCAATTGTTGCGGCGTAGCTGTCGACCGCATCCACTTGGCCTCGAGCGACATGCGCGCGGGCAGCGGCGATGCCTTTCATGGCATTCACCACTGCGCCCAACTCGCGGATGCCGTCGATCCGGGCGCTGATATCGGCCAGTCGTTCGGTCATGGGCTGACTTCCTCTGGTATGTCTTTTTCAGGCTCGGTTTGCGCGTCTGCGAGTGAATTTGCGAGATGGGTGAGCGCCTCAATCAGACGCCTGCGCCCTTCCTCGTCGAGTTCTCCTGTCTCTGCCAAGACTTTAAGTGTCTCTGCTGCGTTCTTGTCCAAAAGCGAGGGCAGAGCTGATCTGAAGGCGGCGACAGCGTTGAGCGGCAAGGGATCGAGCAACCCTTCCTTTACTGCCAGCATGAGTCCGACCTCATCGATCAGCCGGAACGGCATATGTTGGGACTGACGCAGCGCCTCCCTGATCCGGGCGCCACGGGTCAACTGCTCGCGGACGCGGCCGTCGGGCATGCCACCGAAGCGAGTGAAGACCTCGAGTTCCAGAAACTGCGCATAGTCCAGCCGCAGCGTGCCTGCTGCCTTGCGCAAGACTGGCGCTTGGGTTTTGCCGCCCACACGACTGACGCTCAGGCCCACATCCACGGCCGGTTTCTGGCCGCTGTGGAAAAGAGCGGCATCTAAGACGATCTGCCCGTCCGTGATCGAGATCAGATTTGTCGGGATATACGCCGAGAGGTTCCCCGAATTCGTCTCTGCAATCGGCAGGGCAGTCAGGGATCCGCCACCGCGGTCCTTGGAGAGCTTGGCCGCGCGTTCCAGAAGCCGCGCATGGATATAGAACACGTCGCCCGGATAGGCTTCGCGGCCCGGGGATTGGCGGGTCAGAAGGGCGATTTCGCGGTGTGTCGCCGCGTGTTTGGACAAATCGTCGATCACGATGAGGGCATGCTGGCCCTTGTCGCGGAAATACTCGGCCATGGTCATGCCGGCATAGGGTGCGATCCATTGCAATCCGGGTGCTTTGGCGGCCCCTGCCACGACCACGATGCAGCGCGCAAAGTTTCCCTCTGCCTGAAGCGCGTCGATGGCGCGGCGCACGCTCGATGTCTTTTGCCCCACCGCGACATAGATGCAGATCATGTCACTGTCACGTTGCGCGATCAGGGCGTCTATGGCCAGCGTCGTCTTCCCCGTCGAATGGTCACCGACAATTAATTCGCGCTGCCCCCGGCCAAGCGCGAAAAGCGTGTCCATCACCACGATCCCCGTTTGGACCGGTTCTGTCACCAGATCTCTTTCTATGATTGAGGGTGCGGGCCGTTCAATGGGCAGATGCGTCTTTGCCTCAATCGGCCCTTTGCCGTCGAGCGGACGTCCCAGCGGGTCCACGACCCTACCCAACAGCGCCTCGCCAACGGGTACATTCACAACCTCGCCACTGCCGAAAACTGCGTCGCCCGCTTCCACATCCATGGCGGCGTCCAGAAGAACACAGCCGATCAGATCAGGGTCGAGCACGCGGGCGAAACCTGTCTGCCCGCCCTCAAAACGCAAGACCTCATCAAGCCGCACATCGCGCAAACCCGAAATCATGGCAACCCCGTCGCCGATCTCCTCAACGCGCCCCTTGTGCACGGTGCGAGGGCCAAGCGGCGCGTCTCGCAGTGCTTCAAACATTGTTGCAGCCCAGTCGGAGGTATCAGGCGGCATCTTTTACCGCCTTCCGGACTTGGGTCAAATCCGCCTGCCAGGAATTATGGAGTGTGAAATGCGGGCTGCGCAGCTCCAGACCGGCGATCAGGTCTGGATCGGTCGTGAAACGTATCTGCGGGCTGCCGCCCAGAGCAGCCTCAACGGCCTCTTTGATCTTCTCTTGCTCGGCACCTGTATCAGCCGGGGAAACGATCTCGATGCCCTTTGGATCGGCCACCAGTGCTTTGCGGTCGTCGGCCGGCATATCTCCGATGGCCTCGACCAGTTGAGACAGAAAAATCGACTGCACGGTGGGGCTGTTCAATTGCTCCAGAAGCCGTGCGGCAATCTTCAACGACAAATCCGAGGCCTGACTTTCATTGGCCTTGCGCGCTTCTGCGGCGTCATCGCTGATCGTCTTTTTTGCGGCCGACAATATCGCATCGGCCGCGGTGCGGGCCTCGGCTTGCGTAACCTTTGATGCGGTTTCGGCCTCTTCTCCGGCTTTCTCAAGCAGGGCGACACGCTCGGAGGCAATTGCTTCGCGCGCTTTTGTTGCCTCGGCCAAAGCCTCATCCGCCTTGGCTTGCGTCGCTGTTGCCGTCTCGATCACCTCTTTTGCGGTTTCTTGACGCTTGGCGATTGCAGCCGCGACCGGACGCCAAAAAACACGCGACAAAAGCCAGGCGAGGATCAGGACGTTGACCGCCTGCAGACCGAGGCCCCAGAAATCGATTGTCATCGGCTCAGCCCAGCATCGGGTTGGCAAAAATCAACAAGAGGGCGATGACCAGACAGTAGATCGCTGTCGTCTCGATCATCGCGAGGCCTACGAAAAGCGTGCGCGAGATCGTGTTTGCCGCCTCGGGTTGGCGCGCGATGGCGTCCATCGCGGCGGCCACGGCCCGGCCTTCTGCGAGTGCGGGGCCAAGCGCGCCAAAGGCGACGGCAAAAGCAGCTCCGACGATGCTGGCAAGGGCAAGATAGTCCATTAGATTTCCTTTTTGTTTGGGGGAACTTCCGGTGCGGCCTCTTTCTCGGAGGCCTGGCCGTCTTCAACAGTCGATGTGATGAAAACCATTGCCAAGACTGCGAATATGTAGGCCTGCACCAATCCGGTCAGCAGATCGAGCGCCATCAGGGGGATCGGCACAAGAAGGCCCGCCAGTGAGGCGACGATGCCGATGACAAAGACGCCGCTCATTACATTTCCGAACAGGCGCACGAACATCGAAAAGACCCGCGTGAGGCTTTGCAAGATATTGAGTGGGATCATGATCGGATTGGGCGCTGCAAAGGATTTGAGATAGCCGCCAATCCCGTCGCCGCGCACGCCAAACCAGATCACCGACAGAAAGACGAGAACCGCGAGAGCGGCATCGGTTTCCAGCCCGGCGGTCGGCGGCTCGACCCCCGGGATCAGCGACGACCAGTTGGCCACAAGAATGAACATGAACAGCGTGCCGATGAAGGCGCGGTAGGGGGCGGGGTTTGCGCCGCTTGTCTCGACGATCTGGGTGTCCATCGTGGTGACGATCAACTCAAGGGCGGCCTGCCGTTTGCCGGGCACGAGGTCCAGCCGCCGGGTCAGCAGGAAGGCCCCGATCACCAGTATCGCCATGATCGCCCAGGTCGTCAGCACCGCTTGCGTGATGGGCAGGGGGCCGAGGTAGAAAAGGGTTATTGAATCCAGCGGGGAGTTCAAACCTCGTCCCTCCGCAGTTTGTAGAGCAGGAGAGCCTTGGCACAGAGCACGCCAGCAAATGTCGCGAGCAAGGCGAGACCGCCTATCAGCACAGCGATAAAGAAGCCCGAAACCAAGAGTGACAGACGCCCGAGGGTCAGGGCCAGTCCCCACAGCGGCTGCCCTGCCTGCACGATCAGATCGGCGGTCGCACGCAGGGCGCGGAAGTAACCATAGCCGATAAAAAGTCCGGCCAGAAAACAGCCTGGCAGGAGGAGGAACAGCGGCAGGCCCGAGAGATCAATCATTCCGTATTCATCCATTTCCATGCGGTCCAGCCGCCAAGGCACACGCCGAGAACCATTAAAGGTGCGCTCCAGAAGATGCCGGAAGCAAAGCGGGCGTCGAGCCAGCGCCCGAAGAACAGGCCCGCCAGCGTGGGGACGACGAAGATCCACCCCAACACGCCGATTTGAGCCAGACGGCGCCCCACGGACATCTCGCGTGTCCGGAGCCAGCGGTCATGCCGGTCCCGGCGCAGGCGGGTTTGCTTCACAAGCGGATCATCGTCGGGTCGTTCGCTGCTCATCGGAATTCACCAGCGTTTGCCCCGGTGTGGAGACGGCTGACCATGTGGCGGATCGCATTGAATTGCAGGCGCATCGTCTCGACATGTTCCGAGCGCTCATCGTCCGCATCTGACCGGAAACGAGCCAGCACCTCATCGTCCAAGGTAGAAAGGTCATCTCCGGTCACAGCTTCGCGTGTCGCGATTTCAATGTCGCAGGTGTCTCCGACAGTCATGACGCCGCCGCGCAGGGCGCAAAACTGCTCCATGTCTGCTGTACACCAACTGACAATCGAGACTGCAAGTGCTGTCACAAAAGGCGCATGGCCAGTAAGGATCCCGAAACTGCCGCTTTCATCCTCGGCGCGCAGGCTCTCAATCTCTTTATCCAGAACGACCGACAGGGGTGTGACTATCCTAAGCCTCATGCGGCGGTCTCTTTGGCGTTGGCGGCGTCTTCTTTCTTTCGCGCATCCTCAAGCGTCCCTACCATATAGAGCGCGCTTTCGGCCCAATCATCCGCAGCACCGTCGAGGATCGCACGGCATCCTTCGAGCGTGTCCGCAAGCGGGACGCTGGCGCCGGGCGTGCCGGTAAAGGCCTCGGTTACCATGAAGGGCTGGGTCAGGAACCGCTGCAACCGCCGGGCACGTTTCACGATGAGACGGTCCGCCGTTCCCAACTCCTCGACGCCCAGCAACGAGATGATGTCGGTTAATTCCCCGAAGCGGGCGAGCGCCTGGCGGACAGCTTCGGCGGTCTTGTAATGCGCCTCTCCGACCACGAGCGGATCGAGCAGCATCGACGACGAGGCAAGCGGATCAATCGCCGGATAGAAGCCTTCGGCGGCCTGGCTGCGTGACAGCACGATCACGCAATCCATATGGCTCGAGATCGTGGTGACAGCCGGGTCCGTAAAATCATCGGCGGGCACATAGACTGCCTGAATAGCCGTGACCGCAGAACCCGCGACAGAGGCGATCCGTTCCTGAAGCCCCGCAACTTCGGTCGCAAGGGTGGGCTGATAACCGACGCGCGAGGGCAGGCGGCCCAGAAGGCTCGATACCTCCGCGCCGGCCTGCACGAAGCGAAAGACGTTATCCATCAACAAAAGTACGTTCTTGTGTTTCTGATCGCGAAAGTACTCCGAGATCGTCAGTGCGGTGAGCGGCGCACGCCAGCGCGCACCGGGGGGCTCGTTCATCTGCCCGTACACCAGCACCGTGCGTTCCAGCACGCCGGAGTCGCGCATCTCTGTCAGCAACTCGTGGCCTTCACGCGACCGCTCTCCGACACCGGCAAAGACCGAGATGCCTTCGTATTTTTCGACCATGGCGCGGATCAGTTCCATCACCAGTACGGTCTTGCCGACACCTGCACCGCCAAACATCGCGGCCTTGCCGCCCTGCGCCATGGGCGTCAGCAGGTCGATCACCTTGATACCGGTCTCAAACACGTCCGTCGTGCGGGTTTGGGTTTTCAAGGCGGGGGGCTGTGCGTGGATCGAACGGCGGGGCGTGTCCTGGGGCAGCGGCGACCCGTCGTCTTTGGGGTTGCCGACCACGTCCAGCAGTCTGCCCAGCACTGCGTCGCCCACCGGCACTGAAACCGGCCCGCCGCGGGCGATCACCGAAACGCCGCGCGCGAGGCCCGCCGTCGATTGAAACGCCACTGCGCGTAAGGTTGTCAAATCAAGATGGCTGTGAACTTCGAGGATAAGCGGGGTTGGCACATCCCATTCGACATCCAGTGCCGCATTGATCGGTGGCAGTTCTGTGCTCGCAAAGACCACATCGACTACCGCGCCTCTCACCGCGAGTACGGTGCCAATGTTTGGCTCAGTTGGATCCGTAGCATTGTGGTGCTTTTGCATTATTGTGCGGTCTTTCTGAAAGGAGCCATCTCTCAGAGCTTATCCAAGGCCTCGGGCGGCTGTGCTGATCGGTGTTAGCGTGACACCGGCAACCGGGCACGCGCGGGGTGCCACCACGACACCTCATGCTGAAAGCCATGGCCGCTAACCCTGATCAGTGCGGAAGGGGCACTTTCTAGGCAACAATCAGATCAACACCGCATGGTGTGGTGCAATTTACGGAGGCTTGTCGTGATTGGATACGTTGGAAATATCGAAGAGTTGGCAGAAGAAAACACAGATTTCCGCCGGGTACTTTATTCGGGAGCCAAGCTACAACTGGTTTTGATGTTGATCGAGCCGGGCTCCGAGATCGGCGGCGAAATTCATTCCGATACGGATCAGTTCTTTCGTGTCGAGGATGGCAAAGGACGTGCGGTGATTGACGGCGTTACCCATAAGTTGGAGCCCGGCGACGGGATCGTCGTGCCTGCAGGTGCGCATCACAATGTGATCTGTACAGGGCATGAGCCGCTAAAGCTCTATACCATCTATGGCCCGTCGCATCACGAAGATCAGCTCGTTCAGAAGACAAAGGCAGACGCGGACGCCTCGGACGAGACTTTTGGAGGGCAGCCCACCGAAAAGAAGGCTGACGCGGTTCAGGTATAGCAGCTTTCCCTGTCAGCTGTCCCGTCCCTACCAAATAGCGCGCAGAAGCCGCTGCCAATACCATCCACTCGAAAAGGGAGTTTCTTGATGTCACAAAATAGTACCATAGCCGATGCAGCTGCGAGCGATTTCGAAGCTTTAAGCGACAAACTGGCCGCCCTTCGGACAGACATGGCAAGTCTTGCCGAGACGGTCAGCGGGAATGCACGGAACCGCGGAAGCCGTATGGCGACCGATATCGCGGAAGGATTTGGAGACGCAAAGGACTATGTCGAAAGAACGGGCAAATCTGCCGAACATCAGCTGGAAAAATCGGTCGCCGACCACCCTTTATTGGCCCTCGGCCTCGCTGCGGGCGCGGGACTGTTGGTCGGGGTGATGTCGCGGCGGTGAACCAGTTCCTCCAAGATACCGCGCGTCGGGTTTAAGACCATGCACGAGACGTCGCGCAGGAAGTTCTCTCGCGCCTGTTTGTGGAAACATCGGGCGGCCTGATTGGGGTTGCGGGCGTCGGGTTTTTCTCGGCGTCTGCCTGCCTCGGACCCAGCGTGGCTTCAGTCGCTGCCATGGCTGTCCTTCTGACGGGGCGGGTTTCTTTCTGTGGCAGGAGGGGGTGCGGCACTCGTCAATGAACTGTTTTTCAACAGATTGTCTTGCAAGCGCCCGCCAGATATCGGCGTGACGAGAAGCCGGGCTGATCTGGACAGGAGCAGATCCACGAAGGCATCCTTTTCCAGATCAACTTACATCTTCTTGAGAAGCTCGCCAATCTCGGGTGCACTCAACACGCGTCCGGTTGAGACGACTTTTTCGTCGATGACAAGACCTGGCGTGGACATGATCCCATAGCCGGCGATGGCGACAATATCGGTGACTTTTTCGATCTCGGCGTCGATCTCGGCAGCTTGCAAGGCGATCTTTGCATTCTCGCCCAAGGCCACACATTTCTTGCAACCTGAACCGAGGATTTTGATGATCATTGCGTCTCTCCTTTTTCAAACAAATAGATGGGCTGTGGCGTTAAAAGTGTAGCCAATCAGAATGATCCCTGTCGTGACGATGCCGATGAACACCGCTAGAAGGCGCGGCTTGACGACGCGTTTGAGCATGATCATCGAAGGCAGTGAAAGTGCCGTAACGGCCATCATGAACGTGAGCGCGGTGCCCAGACCAACACCCTTCTGAACCAAAGCTTCGGCGATGGGCAATGTGCCGAAGATGTCAGCATACATGGGAACGCCCACAAGCGTCGCGACCAGAACCGACCACCATTTGTCTTGGCCCAAGAGCGCTGAAATGACGGGTTCTGGTATCCAGTTGTGGATTGCCGCACCGATCCCGACGCCGATCAAAACATAAAGCCAGACGCGGTGCGCGATTTCCAACACCTGACCCGCAGCATAGCTCATGCGTTCTCGTCGGCTGATGGCTCCGTCATTGTCATGATCGTTGACCGGGCTTTGATACACAAAGGCTTCAACCTGATCTTCCATTTTGAGCCTTCCGATCAAGAACCCACCCAATACAGCCAGCACCAATCCAATGGTCACGTAGGCCAAAGCGATGCTCCAGTTGAAAATGCTGGCCAGCAAGATCACTGAGGCCAGATCAACAAGAGGGGAGGAGATCAGAAAGGAAAATGTCACCGCGAGCGGGAGCCCTGCGCTGGTGAAGCCAATGAACAGCGGTATGGAGGAACAAGAGCAAAAAGGTGTGATGGTTCCCAGAAGGGCCGCGAGGATATTGGCACCCAAACCGCTGCGTTGCCCAAGAATGCGGCGTGTCCGTTCGGGTGGAAAATAACTTTGAACATAGGAAATACCAAAGATCAGAACGGACAGCAGAATGAATATCTTGATCACGTCATAGATGAAAAAGTGAATGCTTCCGCCGATCTGACTTGCTGTATTCAAACCGAACCCGTCGCGCACCAACAGGGTGACAAGATCCGACAGCCACTGCATGCGCAGCAGCTGATCGTTCAGCCACACAAAGATATCTCTCATTCAGATATACTCCTAGCTCGGTACGGAAATCGCTCCGGCATTCCTAACAGCCCTAGCGAACTCGCGGCTGCGTGTTGTTGATCTGCGTCAGGACAGATCAATTTGGTGCTGAGATGTGCCCGACAACTTGTACGTCATCACAATCGTGGCCGTGGCGTTCCAACTCGAGGGTAATGTGGGACAATCCAAACCCATCGCGAAGGGCGGCCTTCACGGTCTCCTTGACGTGATCGGCCTCGTTCCAGATGCCTTGTTTGATAACGATGTGGGCGTTCAATGCTGATTGGTGTTCCTGCATCTGCCACAAATGAAGATGGTGCACATTCTCAACGCCTGACACGCCGCGCATCGCCGCCAGCACAGCTTGGGTATCCAGGTCCGGCGGGCTGCCGAGCATCAGGATGCGCACTGAGCCTCCAATTTCTGTGATGGCTTGCCATAGGATGTAGCCCGCGATCACCAATGTGATCAGGGGATCAATCAGCCGCCAGTCATAGAGAATAATGACAGTGCCTGCGACAATGACGGCGACGGAGCCAAGAGCATCCGCAACATTGTGCAGGAACGCCGCGCGAATATTCATGCTGCTTTTGGAGAGCGCATAGGTCAGAAGCGCGGTCAACGTATCAACCCCAAGCGCGAATGCCGCAATGATAACAACCGACCAGCCGTCCACATCTTTGGGGTCGAACAGTCGCAAAATCGCCTCATACGTCAAAAAGAGGCCAAGCAGGATCAGTGTTGTGTAGTTGATAAGCGCTGCGACAATCTCCGCACGGCCGTATCCGAACGTCATGGTGTCGTCTGCTGGTCGCCTTGCGACAATACGTGCGAACAAGGCCAGACCAAGCGAAAGCGCATCCGACAGATTGTGGATCGCATCGGCGATGAGCGCGAGGCTGCCGGATAAAATTCCGCCGACGATCTGCACTACCGTCAACAGGATATTGATTACAACGGCCCAAACGATCCGCGTGCTTCCGGCCGTGGGGTCGATATGGTCATGATGCCCGGATTTTTTGGGGACTTTCCCTTTCTCGACGGTATGCTCCAATTCAGACGGGCATATTGTTGAACGGATCTTCATCATCGGATGATTTGAGTGCTTTCTCCGCCTCGGTTGACGCTGTTCGTTCGTGTGACTTCTTGCCGTTGTTCTTGTTGGCAAGTGTCGTTTCCTTCTTCGGGGTTCCGATGTGACCAAGGGTCTCTTTATCGGTATTTATAGTGTTCATCGGGGGTCGCTTTCTCTGTTAAATGTTGTGCCCGCCAATTGTCCCGCAAAGGGGCATCGCCTTGCACTGATTTAAGTTATGAAAGGCGGTCTTTCCCTCGATGCGGTGACGTGGTCAGCGGACAGATGCTTCGTGCAGGTGAAAATGCTAACCGGTCACAAGTCCTTCTCCGACCACAAGTTGCCTCCGACACAGATTTGCGATCTTTTCGTCATGGGTCGAGATCAGAAACGTCGTGCCTTCCTCCCGGTTGATTTGGCCGATCAGCTCCATGACGCGGGCAGCAGAGGCGCTGTCAAGGTTCCCGGTCGGCTCGTCTGCGAGCACGAGTTCGGGGCCATTCATCAAGGCGCGGGCGACGGCCACCCGTTGTTTTTGACCCCCCGACAGATTGGCAGAGGGGAAGTTGATCCGGTCCTCCAGCCCCATGCGCACCAGCAAGTCGCGGCCACGGTCGCGGGCGGCGGATGTCTCGCGGCCCATTCGGACAGCCGTGGGAAAGATGACGTTTTCCAGTGCGGTGAAATCGGGCAGCAGGTTGTGAAATTGGAAGACAAAGCCGATGTGGAGGTTACGGAACATCGTCAGTTCCTTATCGCCCGCGGCGATCAGATCCTGCCCCAACATGTCGTAGCTGCCCGAAGTTGGCTTCATCAAGGTGCCGAGGATTGTCAGCAGCGTGCTTTTGCCAGAACCGGACGGGCCCAACAGCGCAGCCATTTCTCCCTTCGCGAGGGAAAGTGACAAGCCGCGCAAAACGCGAGTTGCCACGTCCCCGGTCCCGAAGGTTTTGACTAGATCGCTTACTTCAAGAAGGGCGTTCGCCGACCTCATCATTGTCCGATCGCCGTGACCGGATCAACCCGGGCGGCCGACCTTGCAGGCAGGATCGAGGCGAGGATTGCGCCGATCAAAGTCAGGGCAATGGCAAGGCCGTAGGATCCTTGGGTGATATCCAACGGAAGCGTGCCCGCCTTGAACGCATCCCGCGACGGGAACGGCAGTAGGGCAAGATACCCCAATGTCGCTCCCGTGATCCCGCCCATCAGTCCGATCATGGCGCCTTGGGTGACGAACACGAAAACAACAAAGCCGCGACTCGCCCCCATCGCCCGCATGATCCCGATCTCGGGGCGGCGGCGGTAGGTGGAGAGCAGAAGGGCGGAGGCAACGCCGATGACGATGGTGATGAGCGCGAAGGTTTTCAGGAAATACCCGGTCTGCGCTTGTGCATTCAGCGCTTCCATCAACTGCTCTGCACCGTCTGTCCACGGGACAGCCTCCAACCCAGTGAGAGCGCTGATCCGCAGCGCCGTGGTATCTGCTGCATTCAGATCGTCCAGCTTGATCTCGATCCGCGTGACACCCTGGGGCATGGAAAAAAGCGTTCGCGCAGTCGAGAGGCTGACAAAGGCGCGCGCACCGTCCATTCCACCGTTGCCCGTATCAAAGATCCCGCTCAGTGTGAGGGTCGCGGTGACCCCCTTTGAACTTTGCAACCTCAGTGTCTGGCCGAGCGACAGGGCCAGATCATCCACCAGATCGGCCCCTAGCACGATCAGCCCAGAACCCAGCCGCGCGGTTCCTTCGACCATATAGCCTTCAAGATCGAGGATCGCGGATTCCCGCCCCGGCTCCAACCCTGTCACGCTCACCTGATTGATTTGAGCCCCACGGGTCAGAAAGCCGGCACCGGTGATTTGCGGTGACACTGACCGCACACCCGGCACGGCCTCGATCAGGGGCAGCCAGGTCGCCGCATCACTCAGTGTGGCGGTCCGTGAGTGGCCCCGTTCGGTGACGGACAGGACATGGCCCCCGACCGAACCGCTTGTTGAAATCAATGTAGCAGGCTCATCAATCTCGGCCTCTATCGTGATGTGCGAAATATCGCCCACGGTGCGCGACACGATAAATTCGGCCAGACCGCCGATCAGGGCCGACATGAAGATGAAGATGAAAACGCCCACTGCAACACCGACCACCAATAGCGCTGTTTGCGCCTTGCTCGCCGTCAGGTATCGGCCCGCGATCTTGAGGGCGTAGAGCATCAAGGTTGGCTCGACACGACGGTCTGGCCCGCCTCGATGCCGGTCGGGTCCATGATCACCTCGTCTCCTTCGGCAAGGCCCGCTGTCACGATCAGGCGCGCGGCGGGCCAATCGATGACTGAAACGGGTTGGAACATGGCCGTCCCATCTCTAAGCACAAAAACACCCGTGCCATCCGCGCCTGTCTGCAGGGCGGTACGCGGTACGGTCAGCGCCGCATCTCGGCTCTCCACGATGATGTTCGTCGCAACTGTCAAACCAATGGGGGCCGTAACCGGGATCTCAAACGTGATCTTGACCGCCAGCCCACCAGTTGCCGCATCCACAAGGGCCGACACGAAACTGACGTGACCGTCACGATTACGCGTCTCGCCAGCGAGTTGCAGCACCGCAGGTTGTCCCGGTGCGATCTGTGTCGCATAGGCTTCGTCTACATCGGTCTCGACCAGCAGATCGCTTAAATCGGCGAGCGTCAGAAAAGCAATTGTCGGTCCGGCAAGCTGGCCCAGTTCGGCATCAAGAGACACCACAGTGCCTCTGCGTGGCGCGCGAATGGTGTGGTTTTCAAGCACGACTTGCGCTTGATCCAGCGTCGCGGTTTGGCGCGCAACTTCCTGCGCTGCGGTTTGGACCACATGGGCATCGGCTTCCAGCACGCTTCGGGCAATATTTGTGCCAAGCGACAAAGCGCGCTGGTAGTTTTCGGTCGCTTGCATTTGGGCCACGAGGGCAGCATCGAGACCAGCCATGGCTTGCCGGACGATTGCATTTTGCGCGGCGGCGTCCACCCGCGCAAGGATCTGATCTGCCTGGACCAAATCACCCTCACCCACACCGAGCACTACCAGAGTGCCTGTCACAACGGGCCGGATGTCGATCGAATTGAACGAAGCAATCCGTCCATTGACGGCCAGAAGGCGCGTGACGGGCGCCATGCGGGCCACTTCGACGGTGACCACGGACGGCCCGGCCATCCACAATTGTGAATATGCGACGGCCATCAACACAAGACCCATGATGCCTGCACCGGTCCAGAGCCATAGCTTTCGCCCTGGCGAAGCGAGTGGCGCTGGATGACGCAGGGCAGGGACCGGCGCAGGCGTCGTGCGAAGCAGCTGCGCTGCGCTTGTCCCATGAGAAGTATCATCAGATGTCGTCAAAGTGACGCCCTTTTTAAATGAAGCCAGAGACGAGAGATGCATCGCATTTCGATCCAAAGTCTGCCGCGCCAGTTTAGCGCGCATCGGCGCGATCCATCCTGACATGGATCAAGGTGGGGCAGAGATCTTTATGGCAATCTCACAACAAAGAGGCTCCAGACGGTCGGGTGCGCTGCGCACCGCGCCTTGGATTGAACAGAGGGAGCGCGAATGCTCAACGATCCATACGAGGCACTTGGTCTGACAAAAGCAGCCACGGCAGATGATATCAAAAAGGCCTATCGCAAGCTGGTGCGCACCAGCCATCCGGATCTTCATCCCGACGACGCTGGCGCAGAAGCACGTTTCAAAGCGATTGCTGCAGCCTATGAATTGTTGAAAAACTCCGAGACCCGCGCACGCTTCGATGCGGGCGAAATCGACGGGCTTGGGGTGGAGCGGCCCCAGCGCCAGTATTACCGCGATTTTGCGCATGCTCCTGACAGTGCTTACCAACAAGGGTATGGCTTCGGCACCAATGGTGATCCTGCGGATATCTTTGCGGAGATTTTGCGGAACCGTGCGCGCCCGCGCGATGCAAATGATTTTGGGTCGCATGGTTTTCAAGCCGCCGGGCCGGATACGCGCTATTCATTGGAAGTGCCTTTTCTTGATGCCGTGCGCGGCAGTGAAACACGGATCACCCTGCCGGACGGTCAAAGCCTTGCGGTAAAGATCCCGCGTGGCACTGAAGACGGGCAGACCCTCCGTTTACGCGGCAAGGGGGCACCTGGCTTTGGTGGTGGACCACCGGGAGATGCCTTGATCACGGTTCTTGTGCGATCCCATCCGGTGTTCCGACGCGAAGGCGACGACATCTTGCTGACGCTGCCGATTACCTTTGACGAGGCCGTTCTGGGGGGCAAGGTGACGACGCCGACCATCGACGGACCGGTCGGCCTGACTGTACCGCCCGGTGCCAGCACGGGCAGTATCTTGCGTTTGCGGGGTCGCGGAATAGCGCGAGCGGGTCAAAAAGCGAAAGGCGACCAGAAAGTTGAACTGAAGGTCGTCGTGCCGCCTGATCCCGATGAGGGCCTGCGCGCATTTCTGTCTGAATGGCGCAAGGACCATGCGTTCGATCCGCGAGTTGATTTGATGAAGGGTGCCGAGAAATGACCGATATTTTCTCTGAGGATGAGGTCGTCATTACAGTTACCAGATTGACGCGCGTCCAGCTTGCTCGCTTCATCGAGGACGAATTCGTCAAGCCGGAGCACGATGTCGGTGGATATATCTTCCGACCTATCGACATCGCGCGGTTGGAGCTTTTGTGTGACCTTTCGCAGGATCTTGATCTGGATGACACGGCACTCGGTATTGTGATCTCACTTATCGATCAATTGCACGCGGCGCGGCAGGAGCTTGCAGCGGTCGCCGGTGTGATCGACGCACTGCCCGGGGATCTACGCAACCGGATAGACAGCACGATAAAACAAAGCTGAGCCCATCTTACGAAAGACAGATTGATGACCTTCGATGTTTCATGATCGCCTGAAGACAGCTTTGCTGACGGTCGCCTTGATTGGCCTAGTGTCCGGTACAGGCCTATGGTTGGCCGAATTTCGGGAGCCAGCTGCCTTGGCCTGGTCGGCTGGTGTTGTGCCGGTTCTTGTCGCTCTGGTAATCGAAATCATTCGAAGTCTGGCGCAGGGGCGGGTTGGCCTCGACATCGTCGCTGCTTTATCGATGTCGGCGGCGTTGATCTTTGGCGAAGCTCTCGCAGCCGCCGTGGTCGCGCTTATGTATTCGGGTGGCACCTTTCTGGAAAGCTTTGCCGAGGGTCGTGCCCAACGCGAGATGCGTAATCTTCTGTCTCGAGTCGCGCGGACAGCCACGCTGCACCGAGATGGGCGGCTTGAAGAGGTGGCATTGAACGCCGTAGTGCCGGGGGATTTGTTGTTGATCCGGCAAGGCGAAGTTGCTCCCGTTGACGGCGCCTTGGAAAGCCGGCAGGCCATGTTGGATCAATCTGCTCTGACGGGCGAGGCTATGCCGGTACGCTTGACACAAGGCATGGACGTGATGAGTGGCGTCACCAATGCCGGCGAGGCTTTCGATTTACGCGCAACCCATGCGGCGTCCGAGAGCACCTATGCCGGGATCGTGCGGCTCGTAGAGGCGGCACAAAAATCCCGCGCTCCGATGGTGCGACTGGCTGATAGATACTCGCTGCTTTTTCTGGGGGTGACGGTCGCCTTGGCGACCGGGGCGTGGTGGTTTACCGGCGATCCGATCCGCGCGGTAGCCGTTCTGGTCGTGGCGACCCCGTGCCCATTGATCTTGGCTGTGCCTGTGGCGCTCGTTGCGGGCATGTCGCGGGCGGCGCATTTCGGTGTATTGATCAAAGGCGCACAAGCGCTGGAGGCTATGGCACGGACCCGGACACTGATATTTGACAAGACAGGAACGCTGACGGACGGGCACCCGCAAATAGCCAGCATCGCTTCTTCCGGCGATATAAGCAAAGACGACATCCTTTATTTTGCTGCCGCTCTAGATCAGGGGTCCAAGCACCCGGTAGCGCAGGCTCTTGTCGCTGCAGCGCAGGCGCGCGGCATTGACTTGCCCGTGCCCACCAACGTTGTCGAGACCCCGGGCGAAGGTGTCACTGGGATAGTGGATGGTCGGCCCGTCGTGGTCGGCGGAACCGGATTTATCGCGTCACAAACCGGGACACCTTCAGATCCGGAGCCTTTGGAGCCGGGCGCGGTTCTGGTGTCGCTTGCTGTAGACGGCAGCCCTGCGGGTTGGATCGAAATGGCCGATACACTGCGAAGCGGGACGAGAGTGCTGCTGGCCGCACTTCGGCACACTGGGGTCGCGCGCCTCTTGCTGGCAACTGGTGACAGGCTGGCCGTCGCTGAGGCCGTGACGGACGGGCTCGGTCTCGACGCCATTCACGCTGATTTGACACCGGATCAAAAGGTGCTTCTGGTCTTGTCTGAGCGCAAGAACGGGCCGGTGATGATGGTGGGCGACGGTGTGAATGATGCGCCCGCACTCGCTGCCGCAGATGTTGGCGTCGCGATGGGCGCGCGCGGTGCTGCCGCGTCTGCAGAAACTGCGGATGTTGTTCTTTTGGTGGATGATCTCGGGCGGCTCTTGCCGGGTCTGGTGATTGCCCGCGGCGCGCGCCTCATCGCGTGGCAGAGCGTCGTCGCAGGGATCGGCCTGTCGGTCGCGGGCATGTTTGCTGCGGCCTTTGGCTATCTGACGCCCGTGCAGGGCGCATTGCTGCAAGAGGTGATCGACGTCGCGGTAATCCTCAATGCGCTCCGGGCGCTCAGGATCGAACCGGGCGAAGCTGTAGAAGGTGAAACAGTTGCGATCTAATGGTCAACGCACGACCTCTATTAACACAAAGAGATCGCGCCTCTTACTCATCAACTCAGGTGGATGTAGTGAACTGGCGAGCGGTATCCGACAACTGCAGTGGCTGTGTGGCCAGCGGTGTATCGTCATGATCTTTTTCAGTGCTGGTGGAGGATAAGCTGACACTGCCCGCCAGCGCATCGCGCAGCATGCCGCAGAGCGGTTTCGCCAGAGCCGACCATTCTGCGGTCTTTCTTGGGCAGCCTTTAGCCCTTCTAGCGGCCAAATACACTTGTGGGTTGCCTGCAAACCACAAGTGGAAGGCCTAAGACTTACATGCCAGGCTTTGCTGTTTCGCGCTGTATCGGACGATGCTGCCAGAGTTTGTGGAAGGCCCGGCGCCTATGTCTGTAGACTGCCTTGCTTCGCAGTCGCCTGCGAGGCACTAGGAAACACCGCTTTTCCTCCTTTGGGCCTAGGCCGCGACACCTATCATCACGTGGTCTCGCTGGCGCTCATGAACAAAACCCTTGGAAAGGTATTCAGTTGGGTTTGTTGGGCTAGGGGTGGGGAGCAATAGAAGTGAATACCTGGCCGAAACCGGAACACGCCATATTCTTTGTGCACGAGCTTTTGGGAAACCAGAATGGAAAGACCCGCCGCCGCGGTTTTCGACAGTCGAACGTCACCGATTTCGAGCGCAAGTGATCGCTGATATCCGCGGTTTTCTGCGATGGAGCGGAGCCAACACCAAGACTGGCCCCGCGGCATCACTGCGTCTCCATTTGCGCACCCCCTGCAAGATATCGAGACACAACGCTGGATGGATCCAGAGATTTATCAGTGGTCAGGTTGTCTATATTTTCCAATATGTTGGCAAGAGGGGCGTGAAGATCTCAGGTCATGGCATTTTCAATGCGGCTCAGATCATGCTCAGACACTCTGTGGTCTTCCTTGCTTTGATCCTCACCACCCCACTGCTCGCCCAAGACACTCTGAAGCCGGTCAAGCTTTTGACTGTTCAGTCGCAGGATGCGGGCAGTGTGCGCCAGTTCTTCGGCCAGGTCGTCGTGCGTCAGACAGTAGATCTTGCGTTTCAGGTTGGTGGCCAGATCGTCATGTTTTCCGCGATCGAAGGTCAGATTATCCCACGGGGGCGCTGGTCGCCCAACTCGATCTGGAAAGCTTCGAGTTCGCGGTGGAGCAGGCCCGTTTGCAGCGCGAACAGGCAGATCGGGTCGTGGAGCGATATCAGCGGCTTCAAGGCAGTGCTGTGAGCGAAGTATCACTTGATGATGCGATCACCGCTGCTGCACTTCGACAGGTGGAAGTCCGCAATGCCGAAAAGGCAATGGAAAATGCCACCTCGTCGGCACCTTATGATGCGCTGGTAGCACAGCGCCTGATTGAAAGTTTCTCGACAATCAGTGCCGGAACGGCCGTCATTCGTCTCCATGACATGTCCGAGTTGCGCATCGAGATCAACGTGCCCGAAGTCTTGTTCCAGCGCGAAGGTACCGTCCCGGACGTTACCGTCCAGCCACCGAAGTTGCCGAAGAGGTCTCCGAACTGCTGGAACCCGCGATCCAGAAAATGGGAGAGCTGAAAAAGATCACCTCGATCAGTTTTCCCGGTCGTCCGCTGATCGAGGTCGAGATAAAAAGCTCCTATGACGGCGATGCGCTGCCCGCGATCTGGACCGATCTGCGTGCCGAGGTCAGCGATGCGGCGCGATCCTTTCCATCCGGTGTTGGCGCTCCGTTCGTTGACGACGGCTTTGGCGATGTGTTTGGCAGCTATTATGCCGCCACCGCCGTAGGGCTGTCCGACGCCGAGATCCATGCGCTTGCCACATTCTTGCGGCGTGAGTTGCTGGCGGTTGAGGGTGTCGCCGACGTAGAGGTTTCGGGGCTCCCTGATGAAGTGATCTACGTCGAACCGGACCTGGACCAGTCGATCAACCAGAACATTTCGCTCGGCGCGCTCATCATCGCGATGGGCATGTTTGTGGACAACGCATGGTGGTGGCCGAGGGAATGCAGATCGCGATGCAGCGCGGCAAATCATCGGGTGATGCGGCGGAGGAGGCGGCGGGCAAGACCCAAATTCCGTTGCCAGGGGTGACGATCATCGGGATCATGGCCTTTGCGGAGATCGGGCTGAGTTCCGACGCGACAGGAGAATTTCTGTTCTCGCTCTTAGCAGTGATTGGCAAATCGCTCATGCTTTCGTGGATCTTGGCACGGACCGTGACCCCGTTGTTCGGCCATTGCCTCTCAGCTTTACCGCGCTTTTAAGGCTGCTGAGCCTGTCCGGCATGCTGATCAAAAATGGCATCGTTCTGGTCGAGGAAATCGACATCGTCCATCGCCAGGGACATGACCTTCGGAAGGCCATCGTAGAGGCGTCGACATCGCGCCTGCGCCCTGTGCTTTTGGCAGCGGCCACGACGATCCTGGGCATGATTCCGCTGTTGCCAGATGCATTTTCCCAGTCGATGGCAGTACCTATCATGGGCGGCCCGGCCTTCGCCAAGATACTGACGCTGATCGCGGCGCTGATGCTGTATTACGTGTTATTTAGTGGGGCCGGGCGAATCCGCTAAGGAAGCGGCCAAAGTCGTGCCAGCCTGATGGTCCGGCAGTGCTAACCCCTTTGTCGTCCATGCGCGCGGCCGAGCTGCAACCCTGACCGCCAGATGAAAGTGAATGGGTGACGCGGTCGGCTCGGTGCCATGAAAAAACTCTTTAACCGGTCGTGGGAGACTGTGGGATGATTATCAGGGCAGCATTGCTTGGACTGACCTTGCTTGTCGCTGACCGCGCGGGGCGCGGGGAACTCGAGTTTGCAGATCCAGTGCCCGCGGTACATATGCCTATGATCTGGACCGCGAACCTGCGCAGCGGCATTCCGGCCGAAAATTGGCTCGTCGGCCCGCCGCGCGGTAAAGCATTGCGTTTCGCGGCGACGGAGGTGTCCGTGCCGCCAACACATGAGACCGGCCAAGGCGAGTGGCCAAGAGGGGAGCCGGACCCCTTGAAGAATTTCGCCGTCGTCGCGGCGCAGGACTATGCCAGCCTAGATGCCTTCAGCAAAGCGATCGCCAAATCGGACAGCTCGGGCGAGACGATGTTGGTCGTCCATGGCTACAACATGACCGATGGCGAGGCCGTCTATCAATTGACCCAGCCTGTGCATGATTTTGAGGTGCCATCGTCGGCGGTGCTGTTTTCTTGGCCTTCAGCGTCCAAGGCCATCGGATATGTTTACGACCGCGACAGCGCCGTGCTGGCCCGCGATCCGCCTGAGGACCTGATCGTCGAACTGGCGAAAGGGTCGACATCGCGCGAAACATCGATGGGCTCATCATGATCTCGCCGGACATCGATGGAGAGTCGTTTCAGGCCCGGGCCCGCATGTTGCAAACACTTCCCGGCCAGTTCCTGATCATTGCGCTCCTCCAAGACCGTGCGCTGCAGTTGTCAGTGCTGCTGACGGGCCATCATACGCGCCTGGGGCCTCCAGCGTCGAGCGATCTGTCGTGGGTGACTTGCCGATCGAGGTGGTCGCCTCTAGCGGATACATCGCGGGGGGCCATTACCATTGCAAAACGTCTGGACGCGCAGTTATTGCCGGGCGCGCCGTGTGGAAACGGACTGCTGGATGTGCCGTTTCCGGTCCTCGGAACGGCTGACTGATGCATCCGACCGCGGGGATGCGGGGCGGTTGGTGATGGATCAGGCACGCGCCTCGACGGACACAGACGGCTGCGCATCTTCAGCCTTGAGCACGCTCTTTACGATGTGCAGGCAGGCTTGGATCGAGGCCGTGCGATATAGATCGACATGGGTGACCAGTCAGACGCTCATGTCCTATTCGCGCCGTGAGTGCACTACTTCGACCATCCCGGTATGATTTGGTACCGTCTGTATCGGCAAAGCACAGATGGTCGGCCCTTTATAGACCGATTGCGCAACGATCTCCGGCCCCGTGCAGTCCAGCAGGATGTAGTCAGAGGATACCGTCGCGCGCAGCCATTGTATCGCAGGCGCAGAGAAGTGGTCTTTGAGCGGACCTGCGAAGAAATGCTTGGAGTAATCCGCAGCAGTTTTCAGAATGCCGTGATGTGCGATATAGGTCGGGCTGGCGTAACGCGCCGTTTCGAGCATGCACAACTCTTGTACCATATCGTCAGGATTTTGCGTTTGCGCGCCGAAGCGGACGGAAACTTGTGCGTTGGCCGTTTCGAGCGGAACAAGGCTCTCGCTGCATGGGATGCGGATCCGGATGTCAGAATAGGTCTGGCAGATCCTGTCGATCGCCTCGACCGGAAGACCCCCCATAAATGTGGTAAAGTTGATCGTGATTGTCCCGGCCACGGTGTCGCGCGCGCTTTGGGCGGTTTGCGCAACTTTATGGAACCCCTCATCTGCCTGTTCGGCAAGACGCTTGGTTGCAATGCCGTTTCGGTGGGCGTGTAGCCCCGCGCATGACGGATAAACAAAGGCGTGCCCAACACGCCGTCCAGAATATCCACATGGCGCTGAGATGTTGCCCGATGCACGCCAAGTTCGCGCGCGGCGGCACTTACCGTGCCAAGAGTTGCGACCTTGATAATGCTCCGTATCTCGTCGAAATGATTGATTTTTATCCGTTCAACTTACTGGTTTGGAATGCTTTTCCAAAAACTGCACATATGCTGTTGGAGAAATTGTACACACCAACCGAGACGCTTGGAGATCTCCCATCGGATTGTTCAGTTTAGGCGGTAGTACATTATTGGCCTGTGGTCCATCAGGACGGTACTTTCGGTCGCTTTGGTCGGTATCCCGGCGCGCTGTGTGGCCTCATTGTGTTGCCGGGGACGTGCCAGTGCTCGATCAGTATCTGTGCATTCATGAGTGAGAAAAGGATGTCACCGTTGCGTAGCTCTTGGTGCAGCCGGGCGTTGAAGCCAACACAGTAGCCATTCTCTCAGGGTGTCCACCACGTCGATGGGGCTGAGCTTGCGATTGATATGGATTACCAGTGCCTTCGCGGTGAAAGCGTCGATGATATTGAGGCTACGGTAGGCTCGCCCGCAATGGGTCCGGTCGTTGACGAAGTCATAGGACCAGACATTGTTGCCGCCGCACCAGCAACAGTTAGAGGCAAGAACTGTCGTTCAGCCAAAGACAGCTTTTCTGTGCCTGTTTCTGCGCGACCTTAAGTCTTTCGCTTCACCAGATGTTCTCGACTCGCCTTTGAAACACATTCTAAACCGCTCGCTTGGGAAGGAGGCACCATAAACATCAAAAGGCAGAAAGAGACGCCTTCCGATGGAGGACTGGACCGAAAGTTACGATGCAGTAATGGGTTAGAGGAAGTTGTACACGCAACGAGCACTCGCGTATGCGCAGCTTAAAAAATCTTTTCTCAACATCCAACCTACATTGGGATCAGGGTCGAGGAAGTTGCCTAAGTCACAAATCCACCCAATACCGCAGTTAACAGATCTTTATACGTGGGGGGCTGGACCACCCAAATGCCTGTGCAGTATGTGTGCACCATGGAGGCGTAAACCGGATCGCGGACCATAGGAGAGTTAAAGATGCCCAACAGAGCAGCCACTGTGGCAGCGAGATTATCCGTGGCACCGATGATGGATTGGACGGACCGCCATTGCCGCTATCTGCACCGGCAAATGAGCACGCATACGCTGCTCTATACCGAGATGGTCACGTCTCCGGCGCTCGTGCGCGGGCGCGCGCTACATTTGCTCGATCATGATCCAACGGAGCATCCTGTTGCTTTGCAATTGGGCGGCTCCGATCCGGCGGAGCTGGCGGAGGCGGCCTATCTCGGCGCGCAGGCCGGCTACGATGAGATAAACCTCAATGTGGGGTGCCCTTCGGACCGTGTGCAATCGGGCGCTTTTGGTGCGGTTCTGATGAAGGATGCGGCGCTGGTTGCGCGCTGTGTGTCTGCGATGCAGCGTAAGGTGGACGTGGATGTGACGGTAAAGTGTCGCATCGGCGTGGACGACCAGAACCCCGAAGATGTGCTGCCCGAATTCCTAAGCCGCATCGTCGGTGCCGGGGTGGAGCGGGTTACGGTGCATGCGCGCAAGGCTTGGCTCGACGGGCTGAGCCCAAAGGAAAACCGCGATATCCCTCCGCTCGATTATCCGTTGGTCCACCGGATGAAGGAGCTTTTCCCCAATCTGCATCTGTCGCTCAATGGCGGGATCACGACGCTCGAGGCGGCAGAGGCTGCTTTGGACGCAGGCATCGACGGTGTGATGATCGGGCGCGCAGCGTACCACCAACCGGCCGAGATCCTGTGTCAGGCGGACCGGCGCATTTTTGGCATCGGCACCGACACCACCGCCGAGGGCGTAGTGGAGGCGATGCTGCCCTATATCGACGTGCATGTGGATGCGGGTGGCAAGCTGGGACAGGTCACGCGGCACATGCTGGGCTTGTTTGCGGGGCGTCCGGGTGCGCGCATCTGGCGGCGTGTACTGTCGGACGGGGCGCACCGGGTGGGCGCGGGAAGTGCATTGGTGCGTGAGGCGCTCGAGCAGACGCAGGCCCAAGGCGCTTTGGCACAAACCACTCTGGCGCAGGGCGCGGCAGCGGTATAGCAGGGGCCGAAACCCCTCCGGAGAACCGCCATGCAAGATTCCTTATTACTTCTCGAAATGGCCTTTGTTTTGCTGGTATTGGGTGCTTTTGCCGGCATGCTGGCGGGGCTGCTTGGTGTGGGCGGCGGTATCGTACTGGTGCCGGGATTTTTCTATGTGTTCGAGCGGCTTGGTTTTGGTGGCGAGCAGCTGATGCAGGTCTGCCTGGCGACCTCGCTTGCCACGATCATCGTCACATCGCTCCGGTCCGTCCTATCGCACAATAAAAAAGGTGCCGTGTCGTGGGATATCCTGCGGACGTGGGCGCCCGGCATCGTGATCGGTGCAATCATCGGTGTTCTGGTCGTGGCGGGGCTGCGGTCCTCGACGCTTCAGTTGCTGTTCGGGATCCTCGCGATGACAGTCGGTCTTTATCTTGGATTTGGTCGTGCGGATTGGCGCCTCGGAGAAGCCATGCCAGGCGGTCTAAAGCGCGCGGTGCTGTCCCCTGCGATGGGCTTTCTGTCGGTGCTCATGGGTATTGGCGGCGGCAGCTTTGGCGTCCCACTTATGACCCTGTATGGCACGCCCATTCACCGCGCAGTGGCCACAGCGGCAGGATTTGGCGTTCTGATCGCCGTGCCCTCCGTGATCGGCTTTCTGTTTGTCCCCATCGATCCGGCGGTGCGGCCGCCTTTCACGGTCGGTGCGGTCAATCTGGTCGGATTCGGCATCGTGATCGCGATGACGCTGATCACAGCGCCGCTTGGCGCGCGCATGGCCCATGCGATGGATCCAAAACCGCTGCGCCGGGTTTTTGCCGTGTTTCTCGTGCTGGTGGCCCTCAACATGATCCGCAAAGCACTGATGGGATGACCGCAGCAGACGGATACCGCATCTTTGCGCATGACCCGCGCGTGGCGCGCTGGGCACAGGCCGCGCTCCCGGTCGCGCGCCAGATCGCGATGCGCCCTGAAATGCGCGGCCCGGATAATCTGCGCCACGGGCAGACCTGGTTCGTCGGAGTGGATGCGCTGCCCAACGGGCTCGACGGCGCCATCGGAGGGGTCCCCCTCGCAGGGCCGTGGCAGGTCCATGTACCAAAACTACCGATGCATCCGGCGCAACTGTCGATCATCTACGCTGGCTATCCCGTGCAAGATCCAGGCGAGAGCGATGCAAATCACCGCTACCGCCGGGACCGTGCTGCGGCCCATGTCGATGGACTTCTGCCACTGGGCCCCGAGCGGCGACGCTTTGCGCTCGAATACCATGCCTATATCCTCGCCTTACCGCTCAACGCTGCAGCGGGATCACCCACGGTCTTGTGGCCCGGAAGCCACCGGATCATGCAGCGCGCGATTGCGGCACGGATTGGGAACCAAGATCCCGGCGAGGTCGACATCACAGAGGCCTATCAGGCCGCGCGCCGCACAGTTTTCGACAGTTGCGCGCCGGTTCCGCTGGAGATCAAGCCGGGAGAGAGCGCGCTTTTGCACCCGTTTGTGCTGCACGGGACCAGCACATGGGGGGACGCGCCGGATGCGGGCGCGGAGGGGAGAATGATAGCATTCTTCCGCCCTCCGGTCGCGGGCGGAGCCGCGGAGTGGCTGGGCGCGCCCGACCTGTAGCCGTTTCGCCGCGGCATACAATTATCTTCCATCTGCCATATTGTTGCCCAAACTGATTGCGATGTAGGCTCACGAAATGCCCCCGAAAGAGGGGTCGGATTTGAGCAAAGGCAGGCTATGAAACAGATCATCACGGGACCATTCGGGCGCGTCGCATATCATGACGCTTGCACAGTTGAACGCGGTCAGTATCCGGCGCTCAATCTGCCCTGTTTGGCATTTGCGCGCGGCAAAACGCTGGTTGCGGCCAATGAGGTAGCGACACCATGCGTGATCTCGCTGCCGCGCCAGATGCGCACCGGCGCTGCCCTTGCGATGTTCGGTAGTCCGGTAAAACGCGAAAACTGACGCGTCAAGGATTGCGCGTCAGCCGTGCAGCCCGCCCGCCGCGCCGCTTTGTCAGTCCGCCCGCGCGCGCGGGAAGTTCGTCCATGACCCGGCGCCTAACCTCGGGGCTCATCTTCGACCAGCCTGTGATTTCGTCGATCGACCGCAGGCATCCCGTACACAGACGGCTCTCTGGATGGATGATGCAAAGCTTTACGCAGGGGCTCTCGACCTCCGCACGCTTCCAGATCTCGTCACTCATCTCTCACCTTTCCTGTGTCGCGCGCAGCACGCGCAGCCTGTCCAGCACGCCTTGCAGGATATACCCCGCAGCCACATGATCAATCACCTCGGCCCGACGTTTGCGCGACGTATCCGCCTCCAGCAGCGCCCGCTCGGCCGCGACGGTCGACAGGCGCTCGTCCCAATACCCGATCGGCAGGGCGGGGTGCAAGCGGTCCAGATTGCGTGCAAACGCCCGAGTCGATTGGCAGCGCGGCCCCTCAGAGCCGTCCATATTGAATGGCAGCCCCAGAATGAGCCCACCGATGCTACGCGCGGCCATGATCTCCGCAAGCCGCGCGGCATCGAGCCCGAATTTCTTGCGCCGCACCGTCTCCAGCGGCGTGGCTACCGACAAAAAGCTGTCCGTAACGGCCACGCCGATGGTTTTCTCGCCCAGATCGAGGCCGATCAGCGCACGCATCGACGGCAGTGCAGCGGCAAAGTCGTGGATGTCCTCGCAGATCAATCGATCACTCCGGCATCGCGGCCCGCAGCGTTTATCAGATCGAGCGCGCCGGGATCATCCGAGAACACGTCGACGGCATTGGTATGGATCGCCAGCGCACGCTCCCGTTCGCCCAAAACACCCAGCGAGGAGATGAGCCGTGCCCAATCGCGCGCCGGGCCGCCTTCGCTTGCCAGCCGCTGTGACAGTCCGCTCACCATGGCGCCGATCATGTCCATTCGCTCCGCCGGGGTCATCGCACCCGCATTCTGCACATCTTCCGCGCTTGGGCCACGGGCAACACCATCGCCGATGTTTGGCAGCGAATAGCGAACCCCTGCCAGCTGAGCGAGATCTTCGATCTGTGCTACGATGGGAGGGATCCAAGGCGCCTCCTCGGGACCCGCACGCAACAGGCTGTCCCAGATGCGAAACGCTTGATCCGGCCTGCCGGTCTGCACCAGCATCAGCCCCAGATAATAGCGCGCCGTGCCGTTGCCGGGCTCCAGCGCCAGTGCCGCGCGCAGGCTCATTTCTGCCTCCGGCGAGACGTATCCGCCCGCCGAGAGGACTTGTAATTCGCCCAGATCGGCCAGATCCTGCGGATCTGCCTGACCCTCCTGCAACCCAACGACCCGCTCTTGCGCGGCCTTCGCCGCCACGAAATTACCGATGCGCCGTTCCTGTTGGGTGAGCAGTATATGTCCCTGAAGATCATCCGGTCGTGCCTCGACCGTGCTGCGCAATTGATCCATCAACGCGCGATACCGCTCGTCCATGTCAGCAGGGGTCACAAACGGCGGCAAGGACGCCTCCGCCACGGCCTGACGAGGCCGGGATGTGCGCACTTCCTCGGCAAAGGCGATCCGGTCCTTCAGAGCCATATCGCCGTAGCCGGGTGCGCCTAGCCACCAGTAGCTGCTTACACTGCCCAGCAGCCCCACCACGATGATTGCGAGGGCTATGCCAGAGGGGGACGTCGTCGCGCTGATGCGCTCCTCGCCCTGCGCCTTGTCCGCCGCGATCAGACGCCGCGCGATTTCCGCATGGATCCGGTCGGCATCCTCGGCGCCGATCACGCCGCGTGCAATGTCGCGCTCGACCTCGTCGAGCTGTGCGCGGTAGACCTCGACATCGGACGCGGCCCGTGAAGCAGTCTCGCGCTGCGCGCCGACCGTAACCGCGCGCACCAGTATCGCAGCCACCATCAGCGTGATCGCTGCGGCCACAATCCAGAAACTCAGCATCACGGTATCCTCCCTCGCTTGTGCCCTCCATGTAGTACGGACCGCCGCCGCACAAAAGAGGCCATTGCCCTCGGCGCGACGAATAGACCGGCCCAAATGTCCCTGCTTGCGGCCCATGTCGCAAAATTGATAAGGAATGCCGCGAGGGGTATCCTCTTTTTCGACCAGTCCCCCATGAAGAAGCCACGGGGTCCTACGTGCCCCGAATCTTTTCCGATCTGCCTCAGGGACCTGCGATGAAAAAATACTCCGTATTTGCCGTGGCGCGTGAAGCCATGCGCCACCACACCGGCTGGACCCGCGCATGGCGCGACGCAGCGCCCAAGAAACGCTATGATGCGATCATCATCGGGGCGGGGGGGCACGGCCTCGCCACGGCGTATTATCTGGGTAAAAATTTCGGCATCACCAATGTCGCCATCCTCGAAAAGGGCTGGCTGGGCGGTGGTAACACCGGGCGCAACACTACCATCATCCGCTCCAATTATTTGCAGGATCCATCGGCGGCGATCTACGAAAAGTCTCGCTCGCTCTATGAAACGATGTCGCAGGATCTCAACTATAATGTCATGTTTTCCCCACGTGGGGTCATTATGCTTGCACAAACCGAACATGAAGTCCGTGGATACCAGCGCACAGCCCATGCCAACATGCTGCAAGGCGTCAAGACGGAGTTCATCGGCCCTGCACAGGTCAAAAAGCTCGTACCGATCATCAATCTGGCAGGTCCGCGCTATCCTGTGTTGGGTGGTCTGTGGCAGGCGCGCGGCGGCACCGCACGCCATGATGCAGTTGCATGGGGCTACGCGAGGGCCTGCTCCGACATGGGCATGGACGTGATCCAGCAGTGCGAGGTCACCGGCATCCGCTCAGATGGCGGCAAAGTGACGGGTGTCACAACCACACGCGGCGACATCGCCTGCGACAAGCTCGGCATGGTCGTTGCGGGCCACTCCGGCCACCTCGCCGATATGGCAGGCTTCCGTCTACCGATCGAATCCGTTGCGCTTCAGGCGTTGGTCTCCGAGCCGATCAAGCCCTGCATGGACGTAGTCGTCATGGCAAACACGGTTCACGGCTACATGAGCCAGTCCGACAAGGGCGAAATGGTCATCGGCGGCGGCACCGACGGCTACAACAACTACACCCAGCGCGGCTCCTTTCACCATATCGAGGAAACCGTGCGCGCCCTGATCGAAACCTTCCCGATGGTCTCCCGTCTCAAGATGCTGCGCCAGTGGGGCGGCATCGTGGACGTCACCGGCGACCGCTCGCCGATCCTGTCCAAAACGCCGGTTGACGGCATCTTTATAAATTGTGGTTGGGGCACGGGCGGGTTCAAAGCCATCCCCGGCTCGGGCTGGGCAATGGCCGAGCTGATGGCCAAGGGCCGCTCGCCGCTCACGGATGCCTTCGGGCTGGAGCGTTTCACCGAAGGCCGTTTCATCGACGAGAGCGTTGCAGCGGGAGTTGCACATTGATGTCGAACCTGAATAAAACTGGAGGTCCCGCATGCTGATCGTATCCTGCCCCAACTGCGGCATCACCGCCGAGGAAACCGAATTCCACGCCCACGGTGAGGCCCACATCACCCGCTATGCTACCGGCAGCACAGATGACCAGATGGAAACCTATCTGTTCATGCGCAAAAACCCGAAAGGCGTGCATTTCGAACGGTGGCGCCATCAGAACGGCTGTGGCAAGTGGTTTCACATGGCCCGCGATACGATGACACTCGAGGTCTTCGGCACCTACAGCGCGCAGACCTATGCTCCGCCTGAAGACCTGTTGGCCAAAATCGACGCGAAACGCCCCGGTTGGCGGGATGCGTCCTGATGTCGTTCCTTCATTTTCCCTGTAAATTCATTCCACCCTCAAATCCCGCGATGGAGCCACAATCATGAGCACTCGTCTCGCCACAGGTGGCCGCCTGCTGAACAAGGCCGCACCCGTGAAGTTTCGCTTCAACGGCAAACATATGAGCGGATACGAGGGCGATACGCTGGCCTCCGCGCTGCTGGCTAATGACCAGATGCTGGTGGGCCGCTCGTTCAAATACCACCGCCCGCGCGGGATTGTGGCGGCGGGTCCGGAGGAGCCCAACGGGCTGGTAAATCTCGGGCGCGAGGGCAATTTCGAGCCAAACGCCCGCGTCACCACGACGGAGCTTTTCGAGGGTCTGCGCGCCGAAAGCCAGAACCACTGGCCCAGCCTCGAGTTCGACGTGGGTGCGATCAACAAGCACCTCAGCCGCTTCTTGCCCGCAGGGTTCTATTACAAGATGTTCATCCATCCGCGTCCACTGTGGAAGCATGTCTACGAGCCGATCATCCGCCATTCGGCTGGCCTCGGTCGCGCGCCCAAATCGCGTGACGAGGACACATACGAGCATTTTTATGCCTTCTGCGATGTTTTGGTCGTGGGCGGCGGTGTGGCCGGGCTGGAGGCCGCGCGAGCGTCTGCGCTGTCCGGCGCCCGTGTGATGCTGATCGAACAGACTGCGCACTGGGGTGGCCGCACGCCGGTTGACGGCGGCGAGATCGACGGCGCGCCTGCGCAAGCCTGGATCGACGCGACCCTTGCGGATCTGGAGGGGATGGACAACGTCATCCTGCGGACCCGCACCATGGGGGCAGGGGTCTATGATCATGGCTATGTTCTGGGATACGAGCGTCTGACCGACCATGCGCCAGAGAAATCCGGCCCGCGCCACCGCTTGTGGCGCATTCGTGCGGGCCATGTGATCACCGCCACCGGTGCTATCGAGCGGCCGCTGAGTTTTGCGGGCAACGATATCCCCGGCGTTATGCTGGCCGCTTCCGTGCGTGATTACGTGGTCAATTACGGGGTATCCGCCGGGGACCGCACGGTCGTCGTGACGAATAACGACGATGCCTATCTTACTGCTTTCGCACTCAAGCATGCGGGCCTCGACGTGCCTGCGATCCTCGATGCCCGCGTGCTTCCCCAGGACAGTGAGGTAATGGCCCAGGCCAAGGCGCTCGGCATTCGCGTGCTCATGGGCCACGGTATTTCGAGTGTCAAAGGTGGCAAGCGTGTCACCAGCGTAGAGATCTGTGCGCAGGCAGGAGAAGGGGCGGTGCTGGATGAGATTGCCTGCGATGCGGTCGCCATGTCCGGGGGCTGGTCCCCAGTCGTACACCTATGGTCGCATTGCGGGGGCAAGCTCAAGTGGGACGCGAAAAACGCCTGCTTCAGCCCAGACCCCGACCGTGCGCCTCAGGGTGCCGATGGCGGCCAGTTTGTCTCAACCGCCGGGACCGCATCCGGTGTGTTTCAGCTGGACGACCTTCTCAATGATGCCTTCGCCGCGGCCGATGGAGGCTTGCGGTGCCTGGGGCGTAAGCTGCCGCGCGGTGCACATGCACCGAAGGGCGAGCGGCGGGCAGAGGCGCCCATGGCGCCCGTCTGGCTCATGCCGCAAGGAGCCAGCGTCAAACTGCGCGAGAAAGCATGGCTGGACTATCAGAACGACGTTAAAGTCTCCGATGTCCGCCTTGCGGCCCAAGAAGGGTTTGTCTCGGTCGAGCATGCCAAGCGCTATACTACCCTTGGGATGGCAACAGATCAGGGTAAGTTAAGTAATATTAATGGCTTGGCAACTCTTGCTCATGCATTGGGTGAAGAGATTCCTACAGTTGGCACCACGACTTTCCGCCCGCCGTATCATCCCATCTCGATGGCCGCGATCGGCGGCGAGGCACGCGATGCGGCGTTCCAGCCGGTCCGCCGTACCCCGATGCACGACTGGCACGAGTCAAACGGCGCGCAGTGGGAGCCCGTGGGCCAATGGCGCCGCCCCTATGCCTATCGCAACGGCAGCGAAAGCACGGAGGCGGCCGTGATGCGCGAAGTTAGCAACACGCGCACGAACATGGGCCTGCTTGATGCGTCTACACTGGGCAAGTTGGTCGTGAAGGGTCCGGACGCGGGCAAATTCCTCGACATGCTTTATACCAACATGATGAGCACCCTTGCCCCGGGCAAATGCCGCTATGGCCTGATGTGCAACGATAATGGCTTCCTGATAGACGATGGCGTGGTCGCACGGATCGACGAGGATACATGGCTTTGCCACACCACCACGGGCGGGGCGGAGCGGATCCACGCGCACATGGAGGAGTGGCTTCAGACAGAATGGTGGGACTGGAAAGTCTATGTCGCCAACGTCACCGAGCAGTACGCGCAGATCGCCGTCGTGGGTCCCAATGCCCGCAAAGCGCTGGAAAAGCTCGGCGGCATGGATGTGAGCAAGGAAGCGCTCGCGTTCATGGAGTGGGCCAATGGCACCATTGGCGGCTTCAAGGTCCGGGTTTACCGGATTTCCTTCTCCGGCGAGCTTTCCTACGAGATTGCCGTCGATGCGGGGCAGGGACAGGCCTTCTGGGATGCGCTGATGGCTGTGGGCGCCGATCTGGGCGTAATGCCCTACGGAACCGAGTGCCTGCATATTTTGCGTGCCGAAAAGGGCTTCATCATGATCGGCGACGAGAGCGACGGCACAGTGATCCCGCAGGATCTTGGCCTTCACTGGGCGCTGTCGAAGAAAAAAGAGGACTATCTGGGCAAGCGGGCGCATTTGCGCGCCCATATGGCCGATCCGGACCGCTGGAAGCTGGTGGGGCTGGAGACGGTGGACGGCTCGACCCTGCCCGATGGCGTCTATGCCGTGGGTACGGGCAAGAACGCAAATGGTCAGCGCAACATGATCGGACGGGTCACGTCCACCTATCACTCCCCGACCCTCGGCAAGGGGATCGCAATGGGCCTCGTGCATAACGGCCCCGACCGTATGGGCGACGTGCTGGAATTCCCCGGGGTCGATGGCAAGACGTACAAGGCGCGGATCGTTGATCCGGTGTTCTACGACAAGGAAGGAGCCAAGCAAAATGTCTGATGCTGTATCTGCGCTTAAGAACGCCGTCTATACGACTGGTATTGCTGAGATTTCAGAAATGGGAACTGTCGGGATGATCACCCTGCGCGGTGATCTGTCGTCCAAGCCGCTACGGAAGGCCGCGACGGCAGCGGCAGGCGTGAACGTCCCCGATGTCCGCCACTGCCTGACCGAAGGCCATGCTGGTATGGCATGGATGTCACCGGACGAGCTGCTGATCATGTGTGCCTACGGGGATGTGGAGGCAAAGCTGGCCAATCTGAACGAAAAGCTGGCGGGACATCACGCACTGGTCGCCAATGTCTCGGATGCGCGCGCAATGTTCAGGGTTGCCGGGCCGAACGCCCGCGAGGTCATGGCAAAGCTGGCACCCGTTGACTTGGCACCTGCCGCTTTCACGCCTGGCATGTTCCGCCGTACCCGGCTTGCTCAGGTCCCTGCGGCCTTCTGGATGCCGGAGGAGGGCGTCTTTCACGTCGTCTGCTTCCGCTCCGTGGCGCAATATGTTTTCGACGTTCTCAGCGTCGCGGCGCAGCCGGGGTCCGAGGTCGGCGCGTTCGATACATAGAGGTTTATGGCCGATGCGGGAAAGTTTGCGCGCGGTGGCCCTTGACGCGGCCCCCCTGCGCGCTTCATTTGAAGGGTACCCTTTAAATATCTGAGGAGGCCCCGAAATGGCTTTTGAACTTCCCGATCTGCCTTATTCCCATGACGCCCTAGCCGCAAATGGCATGAGCGCCGAGACGCTGGAATTCCACCACGACAAGCACCACAATGCTTATGTTGTGAACGGTAACAAGGCGATCGAGGGCACCGAATGGGCCGGTAAATCTCTCGAAGAGATCATCAAAGGCACCTATGATGCCTCCGCCGTCGCCCAAAACGGTATCTTCAACAACATCAGCCAGCTTTGGAACCACAACCAGTTCTGGGAGATGATGGGTCCAGGCAAGTCCGCCATGCCCGGCGAGCTTGAAAAAGCGATCACCGAAAACTTCGGGTCGGTCGACAAGTTCAAGGATGAGTTCAAGGCAGCAGGCGCAGGCCAATTCGGGTCAGGCTGGGCTTGGCTCGTGAAGGATGCAGATGGCAGCCTCAAGGTCACCAAGACCGAAAACGGCGTAAATCCAGTCTGCTTCGGTCAGACGGCACTGTTGGGCTGCGATGTCTGGGAGCATTCCTACTACATCGACTTCCGGAATGCGCGCCCTGACTACTTGACCAACTTCCTCGAGAACTTGGTCAACTGGGAAAACGTCGCGTCCCGCATGTAACCCTCGGAAAAAATTACGATCAAAGCCCCGTACGCTGCGCGCTGCGGGGCTTTTTGTTTGGAACTAGCCGG
>Ga0307981_1000186_pt1 | contig 67508 bp, 45 predicted proteins | sample OrgLakmetagen987_FD_201849 | JGI IMG/M metagenome (GOLD analysis project Ga0307981, IMG submission 201849) | Saline water microbial communities from Organic Lake, Antarctica - #987 | ecosystem: Environmental > Aquatic > Non-marine Saline and Alkaline > Saline | place: Antarctica: Organic Lake... | reverse complement strand
CCTGGTCGGTCACCTTCACCACAAAAGCGTGCGCTGGCTGTACAGCCAGGAGTGCAACGACAAAAACGAGGATTGGTAAAACAAGCTTTTTCATAAAAATAGGGTTAATGGATGATTAAATGCATTCCAAGAGCGTGTTGGAACTTTAGTAATCGATCTGCAAACTACAATTTTTTGATTATACTTCGTTCTGTAAATCCTTCCCGCAATTCTGCGGGACAGGCTATTTAGCTATGGCTAAACTCCGGTTTCCGTGCCTCGCCTAATCCAAAAATTGAAAGTTTTCGACCAGAAGACCAAAATCCCAACACGCTCTAACAAACAAGCGCTTATACATTGAGCCGTATCGACTCAAATCAATAGATTTTTAGTTTTCTTCTTGAGGGTTGGAAACCAGTAGAGATTGCAAAAGGCTTAGAACATGTTCGTAACGTTTCTAAGTAAAACTGCTCATTCGCACACCAAATTTATGTATTGCCTTTTAATTATACAAATGCACTTTTCATTATCGGCTTTTATTTTACTAAAAGAGGAAGTTCAGGATCAGGGCAATTCCCAGTTGATAGGGTCTTTCCCTTGCTCTTGAAGGTAAGTATTGGCTTTTGAGAAGTGGGCACTGCCGAAGTAAGCGCCGCCTGCCAGTGGAGAGGGATGTGCTGCCTCGAGCACCAAATGCTCATTACGGTCAATGAGGTCTTTTTTACGGCGCGCAAAACCACCCCAGAGCATAAACACCAAACCTTTCCGGTTTGCTGATAATTTTCGGATCACAGCGTCTGTAAAATCCTGCCAGCCAATTTTCCGATGCGCTCCAGCCGTCTTATGTTCTACTGTTAGCATAGCATTCAAAAGGAATACGCCCTGCTCCGCCCATGCCGTCAAATCTCCATGGTTAGGCGGTGCAATGCCAAGATCAGATTGTAATTCTTTGTAAATATTGCGCAATGATGGAGGCACCCGAACCCCTTTAGGCACAGAGAACGAAAGTCCCATGGCTTCTCCTGGGTTATGGTAAGGATCCTGCCCGAGAATAACCACTTTGACATTTTCAAATGCCGTAGTATTAAACGCATTGAAGATAAGGGCGCCGGGGGGATAAATTTTCTTCCCTGCTGCTTTTCCCTTCTTTAAGAAAGTGGCGATACTCTGAAAATAAGGCTGCTCAAATTCCAGGGTCAGGACTTCTTTCCAGCTTTCCTCAATTTTAACTTGGCTCATGCGATTGGCGAATCATTAATTAGTGTTGAAGGGAAGAGAGGCTGTCGTTGTTACTATACTCATCTCCGGTGGTGATCCGGATAAGTTTCTCCAACGATTGTTCCAATAGCTGGCGTTTTGTCCAGAGCAAATCGTGCTTCCGGCCATCCAGCAACTGGAACTCCAGAAATGAAGCATTCGTCAACCGCTCCCTGGCGAATATAGCATTTTCGGGATAGATCAGGTTATCTGAATTACCGTGAAGAATAATAGCAGCACTCTTGATTCTATCCCACAGGCCTGCCATGCTATCCAATTGGACCCTATGGCTCAGCTTTTCCATATTCGCAACATGAATAGACCCGGGGATTAACCATCGGAAAGGCCAATATTTTGTGATGTGGGTAAACAAGAAGGTCTTTTCTTTGCCCGGCATCATAGAAGCGGATTGCAGCAGCAAACCATCCACAAGATCGGGGTAGTCCATAGCGATGCGGGCAGCTACTGTGCCCCCGTAACTAGAACCATGCAGTATAATCGAAGGGTGCTTGTCTTGTTTTTGCCGGATGACTTCTGCAATCAGGGCGGCTTGCTCTTTGACAGAGATTTCGGGTTTTCCGTAACCGGAATACCCATATCCCGGGCGGTCCACCGCCATCAGCTTAGCTTTACCCAGAAGACTCGAATCTCTCAGGAAAGTGCGCCAAAATGAAGAAGAACTGGGTGCTCCGTGTATGAAAACAATCAAAGGCAGCGAGTCCTTTCCAATTTCCAGGTAACGCAGATTACGATCTTCAGTTTCCAGGGTACCAAACGCAGCCTGGAGGCCCAGCGGATTATCTGCCAGTATCCTTTGATACGTTGGCGTACTGATCCGCATTTCCATGAAATCGTAACCGTAGATCATTAATAGAAGGAAAGCGAAGGAGAAGTAAATTCTTTTCTTTTTGACAATTTTTTTCACGGGATGTTAATTGAACACGGATGCGCTAATATTGTGATAACAGGAAAAACCGGTTAATGGTTCTCCCCCTTTACGTGTGTATAACAAAGTGCCACCCTTACAGGGCTTAAACCAACTGTCCTTAAATTCCTGAGGCGTTGCCCCAGTCAATTATCTATCAATCCTTCGGGTTTAAGCAAGCGCTTAGCCATTTGACTGTGCAATTTGTCATCCACCCCCTTTACCCTTTACCGTGTGTATAACAAATTGCACAAAACAGAAAGTGATACCGTAGATTATATACGCCATACGAAGTGACCACTAGCCATCAATACCGGGGGCAACCCTCTGCATTTAAGTGCTATGGCTGCTGGGGTAGAGCTTCCCGCTCTGCTCCAGCTTATCCAATAGAAGCAAACAGCAAATGCTGCCAGGCTATTCAAAAAGTGCAATTTGTTATGCACACCCCTTTACCACCTGCTTGCACTCTAATAAAAAAAAGAGTAGCTTTGCATTCGCAAAAAAATGGTCCTATCGCTTACCCGCCTATGCCTACACAGCCTCCGGCGGAAAAAGGGCATAAATGCTGCCTAAGAAAGCGCGAAGATCATTTTGACTATCGTTTGGTCCCATAGCTCAGCTGGATAGAGCACCTCACTTCTAATGAGGCGGTCGCAGGTTCGAATCCTGCTGGGATCACTAGAGAAAATAATGGCCTGTACCCCTTAGGGTACGGGCTTTTCTTTTGGCAGCGCCGCAAAACACTTTTGCGAAAGCGGACAAAACGAAAAGCCCGTACGAGCGTAGCGAGCAGGCCGTTATTTTTTGACCTCGGAGCACAAAGGAAAGGCGACTGCCAACCCTGCTGGGATCACTAGAGAAAATAATGGCCTGTACCCCTTAGGGTACGGGCTTTTCTTTTGGCAGCGCCGCAAAACACTTTTGCGAAAGCGGACAAAACGAAAAGCCCGTACGAGCGTAGCGAGCAGGCCGTTATTTTTTGACCTCGGAATATAGAGGAGAGGCAGAAAGCCAATCCAGCCCCCCCCTTTTGTACGGAAAGTGATACGGAACGTACTTCAAGTACACAATAATTTTTTAGACTAATCTAAAAAATTAATTTCCATCTAAATATTTTTTATTTTTGCAGTGCTAAAATAATTATAATTACTCTGAACCCTCCCGGTGCTAGTCGTGTATAGAGAACACAAATCTGAATTAGAATGATAAAAAGCCACTGCTTCTTACCTTTCCTACTGTTGAGTTTTTCGTTGACAGGTTTCGCACAAACCGCCACCTTATCCGGCTCGGTTACAGCGGGTGGCACTCCCCTGGAAGGTGTGCAGGTTTTTGTCATAGGCACCGACCACGGCACCATCTCAGACGAAAATGGCAATTATCGCTTGAATGGGTTACCAGCAGGGGCTAACCGGGTCCGCTTTACCTACCTTGGGTACCGGGCGCAGGAAATCGAAGTGGACTTGCAGAAAGAAACGGGTACTAACATTTCTGTAAAGATGCGAGAGGATGTGCTTCGCCTGGAAGATATCGTCGTATCGGCTACCCGCAATGGTGTGCCCGCCCATCGGGCACCTATAATGGTCAACCGGATTGACGACCGCGTCTTTGAGCAAACGCAATCGCTCAGTTTGTCTGAGGGCCTTAACTTCTCCCCTGGGCTACGCCTGGAAAACAACTGCCAGAACTGTGGTTTCACCCAATTGCGCATGAACGGGCTGGAGGGGCCCTATACTCAAATCCTGATCAACAGCCGGCCAGTATTCTCAGCCCTTGCCGGCGTGTACGGCCTGGAAATGATACCCTCCAATATGGTAGACCGGGTGGAAGTAGTTCGTGGTGGCGGGTCAGCGCTCTATGGGGGAAGTGCTATTGCCGGAACGGTTAATATTATCACGAAAGACCCTACCGCCAATACTTTTCAAGCAGGTAGCAACCTGGCTTATATTAATGGAGAAACACCTGAACACACGCTTTCTGTAAATGGGACTATTGTTGATGAAACCCTGAAAAAGGGAATGAGCTTTTATGCCTTCAACCGCACCCGTGCACCCTGGGACGCTAACGGGGACGGCTTTTCAGAAATAACCCAGCTTAAAAATACCACCTTTGGGTTGGATGCCTTTTACAATCCTGCCGAACAGAGTAAGATCAAGATAAACTTATTCAACATCAGCGAATTCCGCAGAGGTGGGAATAAGTTTGACCTGCCCGCGCATCAGACAGATGTTACGGAGCAACTTGACCATCACATTCTGGGCGGCAGCTTATCCTATGAGCAGTTTTCAAAAGACAAACGCCACAAATTTGCGGTATACGGATCTGCTACGCACGTCAACCGGCAAAGCTATTATGGTGGTGGTGGCCGTGTAATAGGCCCAAAGGATACCCTTACCAGCGACGATTTACTTGCGCTGAATGCCTACGGAGAATCCGAAGACCTGGCCCTGGCTACTGGCCTGCAGTACACCTACAATATCAATGAAGGCTGGATACTGACAGCCGGTACAGAATACCAGTACAATGATGTGTTGGATGCCATGCCTGGCTACAACCGGTCAATCGACCAGCAGGTGCGTACGCTCGGTACCTACGCACAGGTGGAATGGAAACCCAGTAACAAGTGGTCTTTCCTAATGGGTGGCCGGTATGACAACATCAGTATTGATGGCAATTATGCGCTGGATATTGAGCGTTTGAGCACAGACCAGGATTTCCAAATCTTTGTCCCCCGGGCGACGGCTATGTATTTTGTCCATTCCGACCTCAAGCTAAGACTGTCCTATGCTCAGGGCTATCGGGCACCACAGGCTTTCGATGAAGATCTTCATATCGAAACAGTAGGTGGAGCAGCCTTATTCACACGCTTATCCCCTGATTTAAAAGAGGAACGTTCCAACAGCTATAATGCGTCTTTGGACTACACCTACCGCTCCGGAGACTTTGAATCGAATATTATAGTGGATGGCTTCTATACCCAACTTGATCGTCCTTTCATCACTTCCAATGCCATGGAGTTGCCCAGTGGAGTAGCGGTGGTTACCAAACGGAACGGTGAAGGGGCGACCGTAGCCGGAGTCAACTTCCAGGCTAACCTGGCTTTTGGCCCGGAGTGGATTTTCCAGGTGGGAGGAACCTTGCAAACCGCGCAGTATGATGAACCCGAAGGCATCTGGGCCCCGTCAAACCTCACCGATGCCAATCAGGATAGTATAGTCACCTCAGAAAATATCCTACGCACCCCCACAGCTTATGGCTATTTCATGGCGAATTATTCCCCGGTATCCCCATTGCAGCTTTCTTTATCCGGGGTCTTTACAGGCTCAATGGACGTGCCCCATATTATTGACCCGGCATCAGAGTACACCATTCTGGAAAGCACTCCTGCTTTTTTTGAACTCAACACCAAGGTTAGCTATGAAATCCAATTGGACAAAAGCTTTCACTTCGATATTTTTGCCGGAGTGCAAAATCTCTTCAATAGCTTTCAGCGTGATTTTGACCGGGGAGCCGACCGCGATGCAGGCTACGTTTATGGTCCGGTAAGGCCAAGGACATTCTTTGCCGGGATAAAAGTGCACTTTGAATAGTGCTATTGCAAAAGCCCTGATGGTGAACCATCAGGGCTTTTGTCCTTTTCATCAATCATGCGTCTTTTAGGGCATGTCTACATGTATACTTAAGGATAAACCTTCTCCAGGCTTCCATTTGTATCCTTTACCACATAGGCAGTATTGTAACCGTTGGACCTGGCCTGCTGCCAGGCGCGGATCGCCTGCTCCATAGTGGTATAGCCAGACAAATACATTACCGTAAGTCCATCGTTTCTTTTGTTTTGACGTATCTCCCCCAGTCCCCGAACTGTAGCCGGGTCAAACCAACGAAGATCCTGATAAGCTGCTAGTTGTATCATATAATCCCCCGTTGCAGGCCGGGATTCCGTGAGTTGCGGCGCAGGGCCCTGATTGTATTCCGGAGAGATATCCCCCCCTTTTGGAGTAAAGCCCGTACCGGGTGCATCGTACCCTTTTGGACGCATGGTCTGTCCAGTTCCTTTTTCTGTAACGATAAACGCTTGCTTATATCCTTTCGCTTTAACCTCTCTAAGCGCCTGATCAGCTTGCGCCCGTTCGGTGTAAACACCCACCCGAATCTTGTAAGCGCCATTTTCGACTTTAGAATAAACCTGCCCAATATTGGTCAATTCCGTAAACTGATCCAGACCTGGCTTACTCAGGGCAGCAACCTGAACAGAAAAACCACTTGTTGCCGGCGCAGCGTCATTCGGATTTTCCACCTGAGTGCCCGGACGGCTTTCCACTCCTGGCTGATAGGGAGCTGCCGGAGCAGAGTCAGTTGGCAGTATTGAGATGGTGCCCAAAATGGAGCGGTCATACCCGTCATTGGTATTGATATTCCGACTGATATCGCGGAAGCCCGGGCGGGAATACCGGACCGTGTAGGCTGTATTAGGGCTCAATGCCAGAGCGTACGCCCCATTAGCATCCGTTTGTGCCTCCATGCTGGTATTGGTGGAAAGATTGGTTGCGGTAACCTGCACTCCTGGTACCGGCATACGGGATTGGTAATTAAGTACCTGCCCACTATACTGTTCCCCCGCTTTAGCCAACATAATGTCGTGCTCGCGGTTTTGGCGCAAGCCCAGGGTGGAAACCCGGAAGACGGCATCAGAGTACCCATCCGCCCGAACCATTATTTCACAATCCAAACCTTCTACAGCCTGAAAACTGTACTGACCGCGGCTATCGGCTTTAAATAACCCCTCCCCGCAGTTTATAAAGTCGATCGTAGCGTTGGGGATTGGCGTACCATCGGAAGCATTACGCACCTTAAGGACGATATTATCCGCAGACTTAAAGACCTTGTAGATATCTTCGTTGCCACGTCCGCCGGGGCGGTTGGAAACCATGTAACCCAGATTCCGGAAGCTATCAAAAATAAACCCATAGTCGTCCCGGCTACTATTGATGAGGTTGCCAAGGTGAAAAATTCTGGCATACCTGCCATTCGCTTGTTCAGCGCGGAAGATGTCATACCCTCCCATCCCCTGATGATAATTACTCGAAAAGAAAAGGTAGTTGCCATCGTGATAGGCCGAAATCTCGTCTCCCGGTGAGTTTACCACAGGCCCCAGGTTTTCAGGAGCGCTCCAGGTATTGCCCATCCGGTAGGATACATAAATATCGAAACCCCCGAATCCATCGGGCCGGTCGGAAGAAAAGTATAAGGTATTGCCATCCGGGGATATATTAGGCCAGCCAGTGGAGAATCCAGACCCATTATAGGGGAAAGGCATCTCTTCCGTCCATTCGCCGTTCTGATTGATGGGCGACATCGCCAGGCTAAGTTCCAGCCCACCGGTAGGAATATGCCGGGTGCCGTCTATAAAATTATTTTTGGTGTACAACACGTCCTTTAGATCCGGACCGTAAGTCAGTGGCCCAAGATTTACGAAGTCTTTCCGCAGGCGGCTTTGCAACGGCACCTCTGCTTCCAGAAAACCATTGCCGCCAAGACGGGCCATGTAGAGCTGATTATTAGAACGCCCGGTCCAGGAGGCACCGGGTTGTTGCCGGTTGTTGCGGGAGGAGGAAAAAACAACCTGATCACCGTAAAAGGTCGGCGCAAAATCTGAGCTATTGGAATTGATAAACTCATTACTCACCAGGTAGGGCGAAGACTGCCCCATTTGATTACGGGCGAACCGGCAGCTCTGTGCGTAGTGGTTGCCGCGCTCACGGTCATCTTTGTTTGCCCGGGCGTGAGCCAGGAACCACTGCTCTGCTTTTTCGTATTGCCCCAGGGCTTTCAAAACCTGAGCATACTGAAACATTTGGTCCCCTTCAAGGCGGTGCTCCCGGATCACTTTTTCGAACCAGCTGCGGGATTCCTCCATCTGGTTGAGGTAGCGGTAAGAATCCGCCAGTTTCACCATTGCTTCATAATTAGCCGGACGTTTCTCCAGCAATTCCAGATAAGAACGGACCGCCAGGTTAAAGGCACCTAACTCGTAGTCCTTATTCGCCCGCCCTAACTGCGCATGAGCAGGCAGTACTGCTGTAAATAAAAAGGCTGCCGTAAGGGCACTCAGCAAAAGTTTCATAGTCATGTATTTTCTATTTCGGATTGAGGAAACCGAACCTTGGTTGTTGATCAAAGGTAAAGAAAAATTAAATATCTCAATTTCTACCATATTCTGGTAAGCACCATTTTGTTGAACCCCTTTCCGAAATGTCGGATTCTAAGCATCCGTACAGTTTACTTGCCAGAAAGTGGTCCCACAGGATAACGGCCCGCCATTTTAATTTGTTGTGCTCTCAAAATCTAAACGTCCTATGCAGTGCGCCAAGCGCAAAAAAAATTACTGGTTATCTTTATTTTTCAGCTGTAGCCTAAGCCTGATTGCTCATGCTCAAATTATGCCGGGTCAAATCATCGTACAGCTTGAAGAAGGCCAGGACATAGACCAATTGCGCCTCCTACCGGGGCTCACCCACCAAAAAACACTTTCGCGCCGTGCAAATATTCATCTATGGCGCTTCGACACGCTTAAGCTAAAAAGCGATGCCGCTATTCATTTAGCACTTCGGCATTCACCGGTCCTCCTGGCGCAGGTGAATCATCAATTACAGGTTAGGGACACCTTACCTTCTGACCCCCTTTTCCCGCAACAGTGGCAATGGCATAATATATCGGCACAAAATAGCCTGCCAGATGCAGATGTGGATGCAAATCTGGCATGGGCATTGCCTGCCCATGGTGCGGTCACTGCTAACGGAGACACCATAGTCGTTGCAATAGTCGATGATGGAGTCCAGGCCAACCATCCCGACCTGTCCGCCAACCTATGGCGGAACCACCATGAAATACCCAACAACCAAATTGACGATGATCAAAACGGGTATGTAGATGATTACAGGGGCTGGAATGCCACATTGGGCAGCGACCACATTCATCAGGGGCACCATGGTACGATGGTGGCTGGTATGATCAGTGCGGCCTGGAACAATGAAACAGGAGGTACTGGTATTGCACCGCATATTAAGATGATGGTGGTGGCAGGCGGTAGCCAAACCGAAGCAGAAGCGCTTGCCGCCTATGATTACGTATTAACCCAGCGCCTGCGCTACAACGAAACGCAGGGCGAACAAGGGGCCTTCATCGTGGCGACTAATACCTCTTGGGGTGTGAATGGGCTTGACCCCGCTGAGGCACCGGTATGGTGCCAGTTTTACGATCTGCTTGGTGAGGCTGGCATATTGAACTGTGCGGCAACAGCTAACGCCAACTGGAATATTGATGAAGTTGGGGACATGCCTACAGCTTGCAGCAGCCCTTACCTGATCACTGCCACGGCTTCCAATCGAATGGATGAATGTACGGGAGCATACGGTCCTGTTTCGGTAGACCTCGCAGCACCCGGTCAGGAAGTGCTCACAACCCAGCCGGGGGGTGGATATGGATGGAGTTCAGGCACCTCTTTTGCCAGTCCAATTGTGGCCGGCACCGTCGCACTCCTTTACAGCGCCGCCTGCCCTGATTTAGCGACCCTGGCCCTTACTGATCCGGCAGCAGCAGCCCTCGAAGCCAAAACAATGATACTTAACACGGTAGACCCGATACCTGGTATGGTGGGACAAACGGTTTCCGAAGGTCGGCTAAACACGCACCTTACCCTTCAGGAGCTGGCCCAGAATTGCAATCCCTGTCCACCAGTCAACGGGCTCTCTGCAATTGCTACGGACGACCGGCAAATCGTCGTGACCTGGGCAGGCATTAACCCCTCTCTACCCGTGACAGTTGTCTGGAGACCAGTAGGTAGTACTGAATGGCAAACCTTACCTCTTGCCACGTCCCCGTTAATCCTGGATCAACTTCTCCCTTGCACACCATATGAAGTACAAGCATTATATCAATGTCCGGACAGTTTAATGACCACCAGTCCTTTGATTACAGTCCTGACTGATGGCTGCTGCCTGCCTCCTTCCAACATCACAACGTCCTCTATCACCCCCTCTGAGGCTATTCTCAGCTGGGATGCCCCGGGAGACGCTGCATCATTTAGTATCCAATTGCAGAATGAAACCGGTTGGATATTCAATACCACGCAAAATGGCAATAGTATTCACCTTAGTGGCCTTTCCCCCTGCACTGTCTATGAAGCCTACGTCGCAACGCTGTGCCAGGGAGGAAGTAGCGATACCACTACGTTTCGGTTCGTGACCCAGGGCTGTGGCAGCTGTACCGGACTGGAGTATTGCCCCTCTTACGGTGGCACCTCAGGTACAGAATGGATTGATGCCTTAAGTTTTGGGCCATACCACCACTTCAGCGGTCTAAATGAAGGAACGCCCCTGTTTCCGGCACAAGGGTTCACAGCGGTAAGTGGGCAGACCGTTAATATTAGTGTGCGTCCCGGGTTTCAGCATGTTGCCTTTCCGGAGTACATTCGTATTTGGATGGACATCAACCAGGATGGGCAGTTTGATGTGAATACGGAATGCCTGCTCGACACTTTGTTGTTGCCCGGTCACGACAGCTTACATGCAGCGCTTAGCATTCCAGAAAATGCTATACCAGGTACAACCCGAATGCGGGTGAGTCTAAAGTGGGCAGGGTTTGGCAGTATGCGACCGACGCCCTGTGAGCCCACTATTCACTTTGGGGAAGTAGAAGATTACTGCGTTGATATACTGGCTCCCTCTATCTTAAATCCGACAAATGAGGCAAAAGAGACAAATGGAGCACTTCAGGTATGGCCAAACCCCTTTGGGACTCAATTACAACTACGTTATACGGGAATCGAAGGGAGCGCCAAGGTTCAATTACTTGGTCTGGATGGCAGGCTTCACCTCGAACAGCACCTTAAATTACAGGCAGGGCAAACCATTTCGTTAAGCCCTTCGCCACAATTGCCTTCCGGATGCTATATTCTCCAGGTTCAGGTCAGAGACCAGATTTTCCAAAGGCGGTTGATCCATTAAATATGCTTCTTCAGGGTGATTAGCGCCCGGTTTTAACCCGCTTTATTGCACAGCACTGCCGGTCAGGCTGTTGCTATGAGGTGTAACGCTGGTCCAGTGCAAACTGATCCGGGTACTTGCCGGAAATGCTTTTATAGAAGTCCATAATCTGCTTGAGGTCGGCTTCAATATTACCAGTAGGGAAAATCACACCGCCTACGCCCGCTTCTTTTTTAGCATAATCCAGATAGCCCAGGCAGATTGGTGCCCTTGCTTCTAATGCTGCATAGTAAAAGCCTGTTTTCCACTTATCGCGTATGGCGCGGGTACCCTCAGGCGTCACCATGATAGCAATTTCATCGTGCTTCTCCAGCAGTTCTGCCATGAGCTGTGTATAGCTTGGTCGTTCTCCCGAAGCCCCCCTCGACCTGCGGTCAATCGCCAGGCCACCCAGAGGCCGAATGATAAGGCCGAGCGGAAAACGCATCCACTCCCGTTTGATTGTAAACTTCAATGGTATTCCCATAACGTAGAAGCTCAGCCTGGCGTAGTAAATATCCCAATTGGAAGTGTGTGGTGCAGCTATAATAACGCAATGCGCCACCTCCCGAGGAACTGATGGATTGAGCCGCCACCCTGATAATCGAAGCAATAATTGTGCAAGTCGCTTTCCCATGTCACTAATTTCTCCCCCAAAGATGGGAAATTATGCCGAACAGGAAACTTAAATAAGCAGACAAACGTTTAATGTTAACTGTATGTTAACTGATTATTAATTAAACGTTAGGCTGCCTGATTAAGGCTGGTCTTCGTAGGGAAAAATAGACGAGATGAAAAAGCTACTCACTATACTATTACTTACTGCCTTTTTCAGTAGCCCTGTCTTCCTGCAAAACAGCCACTTCAAAAAGGTGCCTTTCCGGCTTATCAATAATATGGTCATCGTTGAGGCACAGATCAATGGACAAACCGGAAGTTTTATTCTCGATACAGGCTTTCCGCAATCTGTTGTCAACCCCAATCAGGTGGAAGACCTCAAGCCTGTCCCAAATCAGTCTTCAGTATCTATCTTTAATGGAGTTCCGGTTAGTGTAGAGCAATTTGAATGGGCAGGCATGGAACGACAGAACATGCATGCTGTCGCCATGAATATCAGCCACCTGGAATCCACTGCCAAACAGAAGATCATGGGCATTATAGGCTCAGAATTATTACGCAAATCAGAAGTAATGTTCGACTTCCGCAATCAGGTCGTGCTCCTCTATGATGGTAAAGACAGCTGGCTGCACGAACAGCACCGCCCGCAGTTCACGCTGCCGTTTGATGTAGTAAGAGGCTTGCCAGTGGTACGCGCCGAATTTGGCGGACAAACCTATCAGCTAGGACTGGATATTGGTGGACGATACAATCTAATGCGGGAGAATCTACTGCCGGAGCTGCCATCCGGGTTGGTAGGTCAAGTCACCCAGCAGAAACTGCTTGATTTTGCCAATATGCCTGACTACTTCGACAAAGCGCCGCTGCGTGGGATCGAGATTGGCGACCAGTCGTTTGACCCTATGAATTTCATTTTCACCCCCCTTAAAAAAGGGATCCCTTCGAGTATTGAGGGCATGTTGGGGCTTGACTTTCTGGCGAGGTACCGGTTTGCCATTAATTACCACAAAAAAACTATTTATTTCTGGCCACATGGCTCAGAGATCAATCATCGTCAGATTTAGTCCGGTCTAACTTAGGTGATCTGGCAGCATCGACCATTTCTTCCGGAAGCTGCCGGGAGGTACGGGCACCAAGCTCCCGAATTCGCTCTGCCCGACCTACCAAAGTGTCTCCGTATTTTTTGGAGTCTACCAGTTTATTCATAGCATCGTCGTACGCACTCTGGGCTTGTCCAATTCGCTGCCCAATTCCCTTGAGGTCCTCTACGAAGTTGACAAACTTGTCATACAGTAAGCCACTTTGCCGGGCTATCTCCAAAACGCTTGTCTTTTGCTTTTCCTGTTTCCAGATATAACTTACTGTCCGCATCGTGGCCAGCAGCGTTGAGTTTGAAACCACTACCACATTAGCATCAAGCGCATCGATAAACAACTGCGAATCTTGCTGTACGGCTAACGCAAAAGCCGGTTCTATAGGAATGTAAAGCAGCAGATAGTCTGGGGTATGGATTTGGTACAGGTTGGTGTAATTCTTGCCACTGAGGTCCCGGATGTGCCGCCGGATGCTATCAATATGAGATTTGAGGTGACGTTCCCGCTCTTGTTTATCTTCAGTGCTAAAAAAAAGGTCATAAGCCTTTAATGAAACCTTTGAGTCAATGATAAGTGTTTTGCCCTCAGGCAAATTGACGATAAAATCAGGGCGCTTGGCTTTACCGTCGTCATCCCGGAAGGTAGGCTGCACCTGAAAATGTACATTCTTCTGCAAACCTGCTTTTTCCAATAGCAACTCAAGCTGCACTTCCCCCCAATCGCCCTGTGCCTTGTTATCCCCTTTGAGTGCGCTCGCCAGGTTATTGGCCTCTTCACTGAGCTGCTGATTAAGGGCACGTAATCCTTCTATTTCTTTCTTCAGGCTAACGCGGTCCCGGGTTTCTTCCAGGAAGCGCTTTTCTATACCGGCTTCAAAGGATTTTATCCGCTCTTGCAAAGGAGACAATAGCTGACCGAGCTGTTGTTGGTTCTGAGCCGTAAACTTGCTGCTTTTTTCTTCCAGCAAGCGACTGGCTAAATTCTCAAACTCCGCCTTAAACCGCTGCTCTAATTGAATGACCTCTGTTTTGTGGTGCCGAAGGGTATCCTCTAACTGCAGATTGGCTTGCTCCAGCCGGGCCCCCTTCTCGGAAGTCAGCCGATAGCTTTCCTGGAGCTCGAAAAGATCCTCCCGCTGAGCATCTGATTGCTGTTCCAGCTGCTGAAAAAGGCTGCGGTGCACGTATTGCGCCTCTACTTCTTCTTTTGATAAGCTGTTCCGCTGGAAGCGCATTTTGGCAGCCAGCCAGCCACCAAGCCCACCGGTGATCAAACCAATAAGCAAAAAGAGTAAAGCAAGCAATTGTCCATCTGCCATGGGATACCGTTGTTAGGTCTATGAATGCCTGTTAACAAAACAATGTAACTCTATCGTTAATAGAGTTTATTAATGTAGGTTTTGTATAGGTTATGGATTAGGATTTTTTACCAGATCAAAGAACGCCCGGAACCTCGACTTCAGAAAGGGAGCCCTTTAATTCCCTTTCTTCGTGTAAGCTACGAAGGTGAGGACCTGCCTGCGTGTCGAACACTTCGGCAGGCAGGCGTGATGCAGAGCTGGTGAAAAAGACAATTCAGGGACATACAAAATTTACGTTAATAAACTCTGATAAAACTACACTATTTCATGAAACCCCGGCACGCTGCGTTATCTTTTTGCACCAATTTGCCGCAGAAGACCGCAGGACGGAATAGCTTCCCACTCCCGTGCTTGCTGCAACTCAAAACCCAGTTCGTATAAATGGCGTTCCAGTTGGAAAGTATGCATCAGTAACTTCCAGTCTTCATCAGAGGCCGGCAACAGCCCGGCTCCTCTGGCAATCGGCAGGTAGCCATCCAGGAAGGCATTAAAAATCGCATCGTACCAGGCTTCTGCGTAGTGCAACAGTTCGCTTTCATTGGGCTGCTTCGGTTTGATTTGGGTAATCAATGCACTTAGAGCCGCGTAATACAGAGAGCTGGACAGACTGGCCAGGTCGCGAACCGGGGATTTCCGAAGCTGCAACTCGCTGAAGCTTCGGGTACGATCCCCTTCAAAGTTAAACAGCACAAAGGAGTTACCGGTAAAGAGCACCTTCTCCAACTGCAGGTCACCGTGTACGCGTATTTTCACCGCGTCCATCTTATGATCATAAATCTGGCGCAGTTCATCTGTAATCCGATTTTTGTGCTCCAGCAGCATAGCCTTCTGGTGGTCCGGCATCCGCTTTGACTTATTCATCAATTGAAAGCTCGACCGCAACTGGGAATTCCAGGCAGAAAACAAAGAGCGCTGGTAGTGAAGAGAAAAGTCTTCCGGCTGAAAGTCCGGCAGGTCATTATCGGTCATCCCCTTATGAAACTCTGCTACGGTCTGTCCCAAAAGGTGGGCCCGGGTAAGTGGAATATCCCCGATAAACTGGTCCTGAATGCCGGCATCCAATGGAGGAAGGGCTTCCTGCTCCACGCTAATGTCTTCTAAAAACCGCCGGGCATTATCGTAAAAGTAAGTCCAGGCGGTACCCTGGTTGGCTACGTAAGGCTCCAGTACAGCGAGAATATAGGGATGCTTGTTTTTATCCTGATATTCAAAGTGGCTCAGGTAACCCGGAACCGGCAGGTCAGAGTCATGCCCGTAACTATTGATTTCCAGCTCCGGATTGGGCGTATCTTCCAGTCGACGGAAAATTTTCAGAAAATACTGATCGCCAAAAGCTAGTGCACGGTGATTACTTTGAGTTGCAATAACCCGGGCAGGGGGAAGAGAGTGCTCTAATTCTGCTCCGTTGAGGCGAGGACTGATCTGGAAAGTAAAGCCTTCCGGTAGTTCGGTTTTGCCTTCTATCAGGTAACGGAGCAGGTAGTTGCGGAATCCGTTACTTTCGTCGGCTTCAAAAATATAGCCCTCCTGCTCCATGCCCGTCAGGCAACAGAGAATTTGATTGGCTGCAGGCGCATTCGGCTGGCGCTGGTAATCGCCTTTTCGCATAGCCAGCGGCATGAAATATAGTTCCGGGAAACCTTCCGTATAGTGGGTCCGAAGAATCATCAGCAGAGAGCGCCCACCTTCGTAGCGAAGCGGCTCCACCTTTACGATTTCAACGCTGTCCAGCTTACGCCCGTCTATATTGTATTTTTGGGTCCGGCTTAAAAACTTACGAACCACTTCACGAAGTTCGGGGTGGTATTTTTTGTCCTGTGCATGATCGGTCCACTGCTCTGGCTTCCACTGCAACTCCGGAATCACTACATTAGACCGACCGTTTTGATAAGCGGGCTCCAATTCGAACCAGTAATAGCCAAAAGGCCCAATGGTAAAGCGGTTTTGCCCGCGCACAATTGTTGGGAACTGGGCTTGTCCAAAGGCCTCAGTAGGCCGGTAACGTTCAAATTCCGGCAACTCCAGGTCAACCGCCTGAGCATGGCGTGATAGGTTGGCAATGATTAGGAGGTGTTCATCTTCGTAAGAACGGGTAAAAGCCAGTACTTTGGCATTTTCCGGAGATAGAAATTTGATATCTCCCCGCCCGAATGCCCGGAACCGGCGGCGCACATTAATGATACGGCGCATCCACCAGAGCAAAGAAGAGGAATTATTCTGCTGTACCTCAACATTAATGGTCGAGTACTGGTATTCCGGATCGTTGATAAGCGGGAGGTAAAGTTTATGCGGATGGGTGTTTGAGAAGCCTGCATTCCGGTCGACGTTCCACTGCATAGGGGTACGAACTCCGTCGCGGTCGCCCAGGTGCACGTTGTCTCCCATACCAATCTCATCTCCATAGTAGAGGACCGGGGTGCCTGGCAAGCTCAGGAGCAGAGAATTCATAAGCTCGATTTTCTGCCTGTTATTGTCCAATAGCGGTGCCAGCCGGTGGCGTATACCCAGGTTGATACGCGAAGCGGAGTCTTTATTATACGCCCGGTACATGTAGTCCCGCTCTTCGTCCGTCACCATTTCGAGGGTAAGCTCATCGTGGTTACGGAGAAAAATGCCCCATTGGCAATTCTCGGGTATTTCCGGTGTCTGCTCAATAATATCGATAATGGGATACCGGTCTTCCATCTTGATGGCCATGAACATGCGTGGCATGATGGGAAAGTGGTAGTTCATATGGCACTCATCCCCATCGCCGAAGTAGGAAGCGGAGTCCTCCGGCCACATATTGGCTTCTGCTAAAAGCAATACATTAGGATGGCGGGCCTCGACGTGGGCGCGCAGCTTTTTCAGGAACACATGGGTCTCTGGTAAATTCTCGCAGTTGGTTCCATCGCGCTCAAAGAGGTAAGGAATAGCATCAAGGCGAAAACCATCCACGCCCATATCTGTCCAGAAGTCAATCATCTTAAAGATTTCCTCCTGTACCGCCACATTATCGAAGTTGAGATCAGGCTGATGGCTGTAAAAGCGGTGCCAGTAGTACGCCTGGGCTTCTTCATCCCAGGTCCAGTTCGACTTTTCGAAGTCCTGGAAGATGATCCGGACATCCTTGTACTTTTCTGTGGATTCATTCCAGACATAATATTCCCGCTCAGGGCTTCCGGCAGGCGCTTTCCGGGCCCGCTGAAACCATGGATGCTGGTCAGAGGTATGATTAATCACCAGCTCAGTAATCACTTTCAGTCCTCTTTTATGGGCTTCATCCAGCAATACTTTAAACTGCTTGACCGTGCCATAATCAGGGTTGATGGAATAGTAATCTGAAATATCATAGCCTCCATCCCTTTGCGGAGAGGGGTAAAAAGGAAGAAGCCATATAGCAGTCACGCCCAGATCCTGTAAATAATCCAGCCGTTGGATGAGCCCGTTGAAGTCGCCAATACCATCGGCATTGCTATCTTGGAATGCTTTAATGTGCAATTCATAAATAATGGCATCCTTAAACCAAAGAGGGTCTTGCTGGGTAGTGCTTTGCTGCGGCATGTAGGTAGATTAATGAGGTTAATATTCCGAATTTCGTGGAATAGGAACAACGAATGAGCTAGCTTTTGCTATTCATGAAATAAGTCCTTTCCAAATTTGGTCTTGAGGCAGGGAGGGCGATAATAAGAATATCCACCGAGAAATGGAAATATTGCCCGGATAGAGTATTCTTGTTTTTTAACCCTGAGGGGGGTTAGTGCATGCGGTCGCCACGCAGCTCCAGCTCAGTCATGATTTCTGCCTCCCGCTCCAGGTATGCCTTCCACCGGGTGCGGACTTTATCCTCGTCGCAGTACTGTTTGGCCAGGTCGATAAAGAGGCGGTAGTGCCCGGCTTCTGCCACCATAAATTTATGATACCACGCCTTCAGGTCTTCTTCTTTGATATGAAGTGAAAGCAGCCGGAAACGCTCGCAGCTACGTGCCTCAATCAAAGCAAATGTCAACAACTTGTCCAGTAATCGATCTTCTCTGCTCCCCCCCTTTTTGTGAAAAGCCAGTAGTTTATTAACATACTCATCTTTGCGCTGACGGCCGAGCTGCAGCCTCCGCTTATCCAGCTCTTTCAGCACCATACGAAAATGCCCCCACTCCTCGGTGACGAGCGGCGCCAACGCTCTTACAAGGTCTTCGTGTTCGGGGTAACCCTGGATCAGCGTTATACAGGAGGTAGCGGCTTTTTGCTCACAGTAGGCATGGTCAGTAAGAATTTCTTCCAGTTCCATCTCTGCCATATTGACCCACCGGGGGTCGGTAGGCAATTTCAGTCCTAACATTTGAACAGCTCTTAATTCTTCTTCTTGGGTTCTGACATCCATGAGGATCTGGTATTGTTTTTAAAGGTTGTAAATATAGCAATCAGCGAGACTCCAGGCACTGTATCTGATGCATAAACAAACCGGGGTGGAAGGCTTCGTACTCTTCATGCCCTGTGCTCCACTGCAGAATAATCTTATCCAGTTCATAACGCTTCAGCAAATTGATTTGCCCCTGATCGATTGGATAAATGACCTTATAGGTTATTTCGCCGGTCCGCTCGTTGACCTCGCCACGGCTCCCTTTGCCAGCCAGCAATTTGATAAATTGGTTATTTAGCGTCACCATTACCAGAAAAGAGCTCTTCTGGATCGCTCCGTAGATCTGTTGAGCATTTTCCATCGCAAAGGTGAGCTCCAGGGATAGATACCGATACCCTCCCATCTGATTAAAGCTCCCCAGGCAAGTCAGATACTCCCGCCCTTCCAAAACCGGGCGCAATCTTTCAGTTGGGGTATTCGTAAACAAGAGTTCCTGTTGTTGGTCTATCTGGTACTTGCCTGCTGAATTGACGCCCTCAAATATAAAAACACACTGGTAGTCCGGAAATTGCACGACCTCACTGCTATGGCCAAACGGGCGGTAATCATCATCCAGAAGTACATTTTCATAGGACCCGGAAGAGATAACGTCTACGCCCTCATACTGTTCCAGCTCCTGCCTTTTCCGCTCCTGCTCCTTCTGATAGGCTTCAACATAGCTGCGGTCGTCCCGGATTTTCCGTGCATTCCTGGCCTCTGTCTGCGCCATCCTGGCTTCCCGAACGGCAATAGCATCGATCTCTCTGGCTCTTTTCAGGCGCTCCTGCAGCTGTAGGACAGCTGCTGAATTACCTTCCTTTTCTTTAGCTTTTTCCAACTCTTTTTCAAGAGATTGAGTACGTTCCCTGGCTTCGTCGGCTCGTTGCCGGGCAATTTCGGAGGCTTCCTGTGCCAGTTGCGCTTTCCGGTCGGCAATCCGCCGCAAGTCCTCGAAGGTAACAATAGTCTCTCCGGGCAATGGAGTCACTTCCACATCTAATATGGCGTGGTCCGGTCCGGAGACCTTTCCTTCCCCCGTAGGTACGATATACTCACGGTGCCCTTCCTTATCGATCATATACGGCCGGTTCTTTTCATCAAACAGTATTTCATCAGGTTGCGCAAACGCGCCGCCGATTACCGTGCCCCAAAGCAGAAGGATGGAGAAAAATGTTTTAATTTGCATGACAGGGATGATTTTCGCTAAAAACAATTTCCAATCAGGGTCTCAAGATAGCCATAATTTGAGGTCCGGGGCAAGAAAAGCCGGGGCAAACCAAAACATAACCAAGATGAAAAACACGAATTTTTTACTTTCATGCTTTATGATTTTCTGGATCATTGGCTGCCAGTCAGGTGACACCAGCCAGGCATACGACTTTGACCCCATCCCTATTACCTACCCTGAAACCCTCAGAGATACCGCTCACACCAATAATTACGCAGGTTACAAAGTAGAGGCACCCTATCATTGGCTGGAGCATCCTGATTCCGCCCGGTCCTGGGTCTCCGAACAAGCTGATTTGACAAAGTCTTACCTGGATCAGCTGCCCGGTCGGCAAACCCTGAGCCGTCAGTTGTCTGAACTCCAAAACTACGTGGCAATCAGCCCTCCCCAATATATTAACGGGGCCTACTATTATTTAAAAACAGAAAAAGAACGCCTGCAGGGCTTGTATCGCCGCGACAGCCTGAATGGCACTGAATCCCGGCTTATCGATCCGACTGCGGCAGGCTGGCCCTCTAACGCTGGTATAAGTGATTTCTCGGCTTCTGAAGATGGTGAACTCCTGGCATTACAGGTCTCAGCACCTAATTCTGACTGGGAAGCCATACAGGTCTATGACCTTAGAAACGAAGTGTTCCTGCAGGATTCGCTTTCGTACGTTCGGCACAGCAATGTCACCTGGTACCGTGATGGCTTTTTCTATAGTCGTTATGCCAGGCCAGATAACGACCGGGAGCCCTATCTTTTCCAACAGGTATATTACCACCGCGCCGGCACTGATCAGTCAGCCGATGAACTCATCTATGCGGACCGGAGTGACCCTCGCTATCGGTTTACCACTCATTTGACCGCCGACCAGAAGCACCTGATCCTAAGGGCTACTAACGCCAAAGGGGAGCAAGCCGTGTATGCCCGCGTTGCGAATAACTCAAATGCCGCTTTTTTTGCCATCGCGGATGAGCTGGGGCATCAGTTTGAGTGGGCAGGCACAGACGCTGATGGTATTTACCTGATTACTAACCTGAACGCCCCTAACCGCCGTATGGTCCGTGTTGACCCAAAACTACCCAACCCCTCTTACTGGAAAACAGTGCTTTCTGAGGGAAAAGCTCCCCTGCAGTCCGGACACTGGATTGACGGGAAAATTTTAGCCGTCTATCAGGGTAGTCAAGGCAGTGCTATGGTATTGTACGACTCCAACGGTAAATTGCTCAAACGCCCAAAACTACCTGACCATGGACATATAATAAAGATCAGCAGCCGTCCTGAAGGCCAAGAGGCCTTTATTAGTTACGGGCAGTTTCTGGAGCCTCCCCAGATCTACCGCCTGGACTTAAAGGAAGAAAAAATGACGGCTTTCCATTCTCCCGTTACCGCCTTTGATCCAGCTCAGTTTGAGACCAGACTGGTCACTTTCAAAAGTTACGATGATACAGAAACCTCTATGTATATCATCCACAAAAAGCCGCTTAAGAAGAGCGTACAGCACCCGGTATTGCTCTTTGCCGGTGGGCACCATAATGGTCCCTATGCGCCGATGTACCAAACGCCCCAGCGCCTTATGGCCCAGCTCATGCTTCAACAGGGCGGCATTTGCGCAGTCCCGGCACTAAGAGGCGGTAGTGCGCTACAGACCGCGAAACGGCGTGCCGGACAGCGGGAATACAAACAGAATACTTTTGATGACTTCCAGTCGGCCGCCGAATACCTAATTGCCAACCAATACACGCAAGCCTCTAAAATCGGGGTTTACGGTGAAGGCCACGGTGCGCTGATTGCCAATGCCAGCCTGGCCCAGCGCCCGGACCTTTTTGGTGCGGTTGCCGGACTGGACGGGCTTTATGACCTTCTACGCTATCCGGATTTTGGTACCGACTGGAAATGGCTGGCAGAGTTTGGAGATCCGGCTGACCCCCAGATATTTGATCATATCTTTGCTTACTCACCGGTACAAAAGCTACCTGCTGATCAATATCCGGCGACGCTGCTGCTCGCACACGCCGGTGGGGATGAAGTTATACCGCTACATACCTGGAAAATGGGTGCAGCACTTCAGTACCGGCAACGCGGACCTGCCCCCGTTTTGGTCTACCCCGCAGCACAAGATCGCCCATTTGGTGAAACAGGAGCAGACATTATGGCGTTCCTATTATATAATTTGCAAACGCCTGTGCAGGAATAAACTTCGCCGAACACAGCATTCATGATTTACCTGTTTGATATTGGTTTTTTGCCGGTCAGAATCTGGGATGTACTTGACATCATCATCGTCGGATACCTGATGTACCAGATTTACAAATTGCTGCGCGGCAATATTGCCTTCAATATCTTTGTGGGGGTGCTAACGCTGTATGTCGTCTGGTGGCTGGTCAACCAACTGGAAATGGACCTCCTTGCGGCGGTATTAGATCAGTTTGTGAGTGTAGGCGTTATCATCATCATTATTATTTTCCAGCCTGAGGTCCGCCGGTTTTTGTTGTTTCTAGGTAATACGACCCTTAGGCAGCGCTCCAACTTCCTGGGTCGTATCCTTGACCGGAACCTGGAAAACACAGAAGAGAAAGTACGGCAGCTGAGATCCCTCCGTTCGGCTATTGTGCGCATGAGCAAACGCAAAACAGGAGCCTTGATTGTACTTGCCGGCAACCTCGATCTGGAAGGACTGGTCAGCTCAGGAGTAACAATGGACGCCGACATTACAGAGCCGCTGCTGGAGAGTATTTTCAACAAGCACAGCCCCCTGCACGATGGGGCAGTGATTATTAGCAATGGACGTATAAAATCGGCTAGCTGCGTGCTGCCGGTTTCTGAAAACCCCAACCTGCCCAGCAGTGCCGGATTACGACACCGGGCATCAGTGGGCATTACAGAACGGGCTAATGTGGCCGCTTTTATCGTATCTGAAGAAACAGGGCAAATCTCTATTGCCGTGGAAGGCGAGCTGCGACGCAAACTTGATGAACAGGAACTGAAATCTTTATTGAGTGAATACTACTAATTTACCACAAGACATTAATCTGGAGCGACTGGAAGAGTTTGCCCTAACCGAATCACATCAGTACGATATACAGGAGCTGCTTCAATCCACATTCCCGGGCTACCCTGACCGTACCTTCTACCGGCAACTGCCCGACTTTCGATACCTCTGCTACCAAAACGAGCAGCTGATGGCTCACATGGCTGTCGAACACCGGCTGCTGCATAACGCCGGGCATCTCTGCAAGGTGTTTGGTGTAATAGACCTTTGCGTAGAGCCGCTTTTTCAGCGCAGGCGTGTTGCCAGTCACCTGTTGAGTAGATTGACCGACTTAGGTCGATCTTATGGGATTGACTTTCTGGTCCTACTCGCCGGTCAGCATCAGCTTTATATTGATAATGGTTTCCAGCTGGTCAGTAACCCTTGTGTCTGGATGATGATTACCGGGGACCAATCTCTTGGGCTGACCCGCCGGTCGGTCCAGCATTCACTTATGGTAAAACCGTTGGGGGATCGTCAGTGGAAAGAAGGGCTGGTCGATTTTTTAGGCCCCATTTTTTAGCTATCAATGCCTACTCCCGCATCTCCTTCCACTTATTAATGAGCCCATTCGTAGAAGCGTCGTGGCTGTGCACATCGCCATCATCCTCCAGCTCAGGCAGGATGTTTTTGGCCAGCTGCTTGCCAAGCTCTACGCCCCACTGATCGAAGCTAAAGATATTCCAGATAACACCCTGGGTGAAAATTTTGTGCTCATACAGCGCAATCAGACTCCCCAGGCTGCGAGGGGTAAGCTTCCTGATCAAAATGGAATTAGTAGGGCGGTTGCCTTCAAACACCTTAAAAGGCAGCAATGCTTTGATCTCGTCTTCTGATTTACCGGAGGCTTCCAGCTCTGCCCGGACTTCGGTTTCTGTTTTACCCATCATCAGGGCTTCGGTCTGAGCAAAGAAGTTGGACAACAGCTTGGAGTGGTGATCGCCCAGTGGGTTGTGAGAAACAGCCGGTGCAATAAAATCACAGGGGATGAGCTTGGTACCCTGATGGATCAGCTGATAAAAGGCATGCTGCCCGTTAGTTCCGGGCTCTCCCCAGATGATCGGACCGGTCTCGTAGTTTACCGCCTTGCCATCACGACCTACGTACTTACCGTTGCTTTCCATATTCCCCTGTTGAAAGTAAGCCGGAAAGCGGTGCAAATACTGATCATACGGCAGGATGGCTTCCGACTCCGCACCAAAGAAGTTGTTGTACCAAATACCGATCAGGCCCAGCAGGACCGGGAGGTTATTCTCCAATTTGGTTTCCCGGAAGTGCAGGTCCATCGCATGGAAGCCTTCCAGCAACTGCCGGAAGTGGTCAAAGCCAATCGTACAGGCAATAGGCAGCCCAATGGCGGAGGTCAGGCTGTAGCGGCCGCCTACCCAGTCCCAGAAGCCAAACATATTTTCAGGCGCAATACCAAAATCCGTTACCCCTGCTTCATTTGTAGATATAGCCACGAAGTGCTTGGCGACTTCCTCCTCTTTGCCCGCCGCTTTCAGAAACCAGGACCGGGCAGTACGCGCATTGGTCATTGTCTCTTGTGTAGTAAAAGTCTTGGAGGCAATCATGAACAGCGTGGTCTCCGGGTCACATTGCTTTAATGTTTCTGCCATATGAGTGCCGTCTACATTAGAAACAAAGTGCACCTGCATCCCGGGCTGCCAGTAGGGTTTCAGCGCCTCCGTAACCATGACTGCGCCAAGATCAGAACCACCAATGCCAATATTCACAATAGTGCGCAATGGTTTGCCGGTATATCCCAGGCGCTCCCCTTTGACCATTTGGCCAGCAAAAGCTTCCATACGCTCCAGGACTTCATTTACTTCCGGCATTACATCTTTACCCTCCACCATTACCGGTAGATTGGTGCGGTTGCGAAGCGCTACGTGGAGTACCGCCCTGCCTTCTGTCTCATTGATTGGTGCTCCGGTAAACATTTGCTCAATTGCGTCTTCCAACTGACACTCTTTGGCCAGCTGCAACAGCAGCTCCAGCGTTTTTTCGGTCATGCGGTTTTTGGAGTAGTCCACCAGCATATCCTCAAATTGAATGGAAAAGCGGTCAAAACGCTCGGGGTCATCTGCAAAAAGCTGCTTTAGGTGCAGCTCGCGGGTTTGCTCAAAATGGGCTTCGAGTTTCCGCCAGGCCTGGGTTTGGGTAGGATCTTGTTGGTTCAACATGGTTGATCGCTTGTTTTTGTTTTTCTCAAATCATCGCACCAGTGCGAAGCGCACAATATCGGAGATTAATGTTAATCTAAGGTGAAGTTGGGCAGAAAAGCCCTATTTGCCGCCTGTTAACGCTGACCAAATTCGCCCGAACCAAGAAAGCTCCGTCCGGGCAGTTTATTCCGATTGCTGTACCCTACCTACTCTTCCCCCCGCTTAAACCCAATCGACTGCTTGTTGAATACAAAACCACTCTTGTCCAGTTTAAAAGGAGCTACATCCTCGTAGGTCAGAAGATTGGCAGGTGTATTGGCGCGGACCTCAGGGGTTAAGGCCGCCAGGCGCAGGTTGTGGTTTTTGATCGCATCGTTGACCACATTGCGTACGGTACGGGCGTTACCAAAGTATTTGTCCCGATAGTCGTACAAGAAGGTAAGGTAATCACGCAGATGCTCTTCAGCCTCAGGGGAAGGGACCACGTTTTCTTCACTCAGCATTTTCAAAGCAATGAGGTGCAATTCTTTTGGCTTGTAGTCTTCAAACTTCAGTATTTTGTCAAAGCGGGAGTTCAGGCCCGGATTAGCCTTTAGGAAAGCTTCCATATTATCCGGATAACCGGCGACAAAAACAAAAAAGCGGCCACGGTGGTCCTCCATTCGTTTAAGCAAAGTTTGAATTGCTTCATCGCCAAAATCGTTGTTACCCCGGCTAATAGAAAGGGCGTAAGCCTCATCAATAAAGAGGACGCCCCCCATCGCTTCATCAATGCGTTCCGCCGTTTTTATAGCGGTTTGGCCAACGTGGCCGGCAACCAGCCCCTGTCGGTCGGTCTCGACCATGTGTCCTCGCTCCAGGACCCCCAGGGCTTTGTAAACCTTGGTGAGAATACGGGCTACTGTAGTTTTGCCGGTACCGGGATTGCCAATAAAGACGGTATGCAGAAAGAAACTGTTTAGCACATCCCGGTTGGTCTGCCGGTAAAAGCGCACAAGCCGGACGAGTTCGTTGATCTGTTCTTTGATATTATCCATGCCTACCAGTCGCTGTAGCTCATCGAGGGAATCGTGGAGCAGTGGCTCATCAACCGGAATGTTAGGCAGCTGAATCCGGGGCTTGACTTCGATTTTAGCAACATCCTCAAACTCAATAAGCGCCAGTTCGGCGACGGGAAGGGTTTTAGGGTCTTCCGCTGCCATCACCCGAAGCCCGAGGTTGGTTTTTGATTTCTCGATAAGGTCGTATACAAACCGGGCATTGCCAAAGGAGCGGTCGCGAGTCCGGAAAGCACCGATGATCAGCTCATCAATCTTTTCTTTAGCCTCAGGACTGAAATTTACGCCTTTAGACTCGGCAGCGACACCAGCGATCTGTGATAATTCCTGTGGTAGGTAATCAGCAAACTCAAAATAGAGCTTAAAGCGACTCTTCAGACCAGGGTTGGAGTCGAGGAAATGCTTCATTTCTTTAGGGTAGCCCGCCACGATTACGGCAAAGTCTTTACCGCCCTCGCCCGACATTTCCTTGACCAATATTTCAATCACCTCCCGGCCAAAATCCTTACTATCATCATTGGAACGGGCCAGCGCATAAGCCTCATCGATAAATAAGACACCCCCACGGGCTTTTTCAATCGCTTCTTTAACTTTTGGAGCCGTTTGACCAATGTACTCCCCCACGAGGTCCACACGGTCTACCTCATGCACATGCCCTTTGGACAGTAGTCCCATCTTCTTATACAGCAGCCCCATCATCTGTGCCACGGTAGTCTTTCCTGTACCCGGATTACCGATGAAAACAGAGTGGACATTGATACGCTCTTTTTCCTCAAATCCCCGCTCTTTCCGCAATTGCAAAAACTGTATATAGCGGGCATGGTCTTTTACCTGATCTTTTATGGCCTCCAACCCAATCAGCGCGGTCAGGTTACTCATGACCTCCGCGAAGGTTTTATTCAGTGACTCGTCCGGAGAGAAAAGCACAGAAGCCCCCCGGTCGGGCAGCAGCACTCCGGAGGTACCCTCCTCAAAATCCTCATCCACTTCAAACGGTATGACAGCCAGTAGCTTATCCATAAAGATCAGCTCTGCGGTGTAACGGTCGCGCCGCCAGGAGCCTTTTACATTGGAGCCCCAGCCAGCCGTGATCCGGATAAGGTCGTCGCGCTTATCGATGCGCTGCAGACGTACCACCTGCCCTTTTAACTCCCGGGCATCGTTGTAAAACTTGGTAAAAAGCTCACAGTGCCAGGACTTTTCCCGGAATAGGTTCTGCAAGACGATTTCTACGTAAATGTAGCGGGTTTCCTCACTGCTAAAGGTCTCGTAATAGAGGCGCTCGTCCTCGATCACATCGTCGTAGGGCCCTTCGTACAGTTTCAAAGACTGCACATCCAGGTATGGGTTTTCCCCGGGCAGAGCGTCCCGTCCTGCTTCTTCGACATAAAAGTACTTACTAGCCACCTTCTCCCCTTCTATCCAGGCTTCCCAGAAATAGGTACCTTTTTTCCAAAAGGCACCTTCTGTTTTATTGCCCCAGCCCTCCCGGATGAACATGAAGTGGTCATACTTGCTGACTTTGCGCCGAAAGGGCAGGGAGCATAGTAGCTTTTGGTTCTTCTTCATGGCATAGCATCGCAACTCCACGTCTACTTCCCAGTCTTCGACATCAAAAAGCTTATTATGGAAGGAGAGCTCAGCATAGATATAGGTAGTCTCATACCGGTCAAACACCTGCCGGTACTTCTTTTTGTTATCGGCCAGCCACTCCGTTGAAGCGTAAACTTTGAGTTCCCGGAATTTATAGTTTCGCGTTGTCGGATTTGATATTTCTTCCGCCATTCGGCAATAGGCTTATATAACAGTTAATTAGGAAGCTAAACTTATAAATTAGCTTGTCTGCATTACTAAAGATAGACAAATAGCGCCTTTTCGATTTATTTCTCTACGTTGAAATTCAAATTTGGGTACATTTTTCCCAAGAAAGTCGGATTTGTACACACAAAAAACACCCTGCCGGTATTCCGACAGGGCGCATTTCAGTAATAACTACTCAATTCTAATCAAAATCCATCGTGTGTTATTTTACCTGGTTACCACCAAACGACGGGTAATCGTGCCGAGCGGGGTAACGAGATTGTATGTATACATACCTGCTGGCAGGTCGCTTACCCGTACGGTATGGTTATGCTGACCAGCTACCTGTATGCCCAGGTCACTAGCTTGTACGACTTGCCCGGTAAAGCTACGGATCTCTTCCGTCACCTGAAGGGGCTCATTGATGTTGTACTGTACGGTAACCTGCACACGTGCGGGATTAGGCGCAATCAAAAATTCATCAAATGCAGCGTCTACTTCCCGGGTAGTTGTGACTTCACCCAGCGGGAAAGTTGTACCATCTGCAAGCGCCGCCCAGACACCAAAAGCAGTTGGGCCGTCCGCTTCACCCAGGAAACCAGTGGCAAATACGGTAGCCGCTCCTCCTTCGAGGCCTGTCAGGTCAGCTTCGTAAGCCTTTACTGCAACGTTGTTATCAGCAGCGGGCGTGACATTGAGCTGATAGGAAGCAGCCGGTACATTTACATACCCCTGATAGTCACCGTAGGCAACGTCGTCAAAAAGCACACCACCGGTGGCTTGTACCGTCACATCAACCGTTGGCGCATCAGTGGAGCCATGGTAGAGCAGAAGGTCTACACCGTCGACTGCCGCTGCAGTCTGTGCCATATCAAATACGGAGAGATCAAAAGGCGTATCAGCATTACCAACCAGACCAGTAGCCATAACGATATACTTCTGCCCGTCATTGAAACGGACATCTTCGAAGGTGGCAATGGCATCATTAGCCGAGGTGCTGTTCTCACCCGCTATCGCCAGATCGATATCAGCCCGGGTCGGCAAGTCTACAAATGGCGTGGCTGTACGATAAGCGAAATCGTTCACCAATAAAACCTCATTGGCATAAACATCTACCGTTGGATCTGCTGAATTGTGGATCACCTGCACCTGTGCCACAGGAGTAAAGCGAACTACATCCCCAAGCGGAGAGAAGGCAATCAGATCAAAAGGTGGCTCCTCACCGAGCAGGCCAGAAGCAACCACAGTTGCGCCAAAACCCGCCAGGTCTTCGCTGATTTCAGATTCAAAAGTAGCTACAAGCGCTTCACTGTCCGCCGGAGTGATTTCCAGGTAGTAAGTAGCCGGATCAATCGGCAGCACACCAGAGAAAGTACCATAGGCCAAATCAGAAATCAGCTCCGCACCAACCTCCCGTGCCGTTACGTCAACTGCAGGTGCACCAGGTGATCCATGAAATACCGTCACATCAACTTGCTCCGGGTCGGCAGAGAAAAGCACACCTTCGGTATTTTGCACCAACTCAAAGGGGTTGTCTGCATCACCGGGGATCCCATTGGCAACGATGATATTGAACTTGCCATCCTCAAAAACTACTGGATCAGCAACATTAAAGAGAATATCGCCGGGCGCTTCACTGTCCGCAGGTGCCACTCCAATAGTAAGGGGCGTACGGGTTGGATAGTAAGTAGTGGCGCTGGTCGCCGTTTGGAAGTCCAGGTCTTCTTCAATTTTCACAGCGTTATTCACCCAAAGATCTATACTGGCAGCCGCTGCGGCCGGAGAGTTATGGATGATCTGTACGCGGGATGCTGGTGTAAAGGAAATCACATCTCCGGTTGGCAATGCCGTTAGCAGGTTGAATCCAGGGTCGCCGCCTACAATACCGGAGGCAAAGACCACTGCAGACAATCCTTCAGTGCCTATCAGGTTCTGGATAAAAGTACCTACCAGATCATTTGCGCCGGACGGACGTACTTCCAAAAAGTACTCAGCTCCGGGCAGATCAAGGTATCCGTCTGTAAATTCACCGTAGGCTAAGCCCGTAATAAAAGGAGCTTCCCCGGTATCATTGATGTCAACCGCTGGTGCACCAGGCGAACCGTGGAAAGCCATTACCTGCAGGCTCTCTGGATCGGTGCTTGCTTCCAGCCCCATTGCACTCACTGCCAGCCCGAACGGATTGTCCGAATCGCCCACGATACCATTGGCGAATACTACGTACGTTGCTCCGTTGTCAAACATCACCGGAAAGTTTACCAGGGTATCTTCTACCGACTCACTGTCGCTTAATGCGATACCAATATTGATCATCGCCTCAGCGGGCAGGGTCTCAAATGGCGTGGCGGTTTGGAACTCGAAATCGTCAAGCAGCAGCGCACCGTTAGCGTAGACATCTACCGTTGGGCTGGGCGAGTTGTGGATGATCTGCACACGGGCTACAGGGCTGACCGGAAATTCCACTACTGTTCCATCAGGCAGCGCTGCAAACAGACCAAAGCCCGGGTCGCCGCCCAAAATACCAGAAGCGAATACAGTTGCAGCACCTCCGCCCAGACCGCTAAGGTCAGCTTGGAAAGTGGCTACGATATCCGGACTGCCGGCAGCACGTACATCCAAATAATATAACCCGGGATCGGCTTCCAGGTATTCTGTATAGGATCCGTAGGGCAGGTTTTCAATAATGGTGCCGACTGTGCGGATATCAATATCTACATTGGGCGCGCCAGGCGAGCCGTGCAGCGCTGCAAAAGCAACAGATTCCTCATCGCTGGCTGCTTCCTGACCCATATCATTAACATGTAGGGTGAAGGGGAAGTCATCGTCTCCAACAACTCCATCGGCAGCTACAACATAGGTTTTTCCGTTTTCAAAGACAACCGGGAAGTTCACCAGCGTATCTGTTACGGAAGTACTGTTATCTAACGCCACACCGATATTGATTTCTACGCCGGCATCTACGAAAATAAACTCAGAGGCGGTGCGGAAGGCAAGGTCATCAAGCAACAAACCTCCGTTGGCATAAATGTCAACCGTGGGGCTGGGCGAGTTGTGGATGATCTGCACACGGGCTACAGGAGTGACCGGAAATTCCGCTACTGTTCCATCAGGCAGCGCTGCAAACAGACCAAAGCCCGGGTCGCCGCCCAAAATACCAGAAGCGAATACGGTTGCAGCACCTCCGCCCAGACCGCTAAGGTCAGCTTCAAAGGTGGCTACGATATCCGGACTACCGGCAGCACGTACATCCAAATAGTATAATCCGGGATCGGCTTCCAGGTATCCTGTATAGGATCCGTAGGGCAGGTTTTCAATAATGGTGCCGACTGTGCGGATATCCACATCTACATTGGGCGCGCCAGGCGAGCCGTGCAGCGCTGCAAAAGCAACAGATTCCTCATCGCTGGCTGCTTCCTGACCCATATCATTAACATGTAGGGTGAAGGGGAAGTCATCGTCTCCAACAATTCCATCGGCAGCTACAACATAGGTTTTTCCGTTTTCAAAGACAACCGGGAAGTTCACCAGCGTATCTGTTACGGAAGTACTGTTATCTAACGCCACACCGATATTAATTTCTACGTCGGCATCTACGAAAATAAACTCAGAAGCGGTGCGGAAGGCAAGGTCATCAAGCAACAAACCTCCGTTGGCATAAATGTCAACCGTGGGGCTGGGCGAGTTGTGGATGATCTGCACACGGGCTACAGGGCTGACCGGAAATTCCGCTACTGTTCCATCAGGCAGCGCTGCAAACAGGCCAAAGCCCGGGTCGCCGCCCAAAATACCAGAAGCGAATACGGTTGCAGCACCTCCGCCCAGACCGCTAAGGTCAGCTTGGAAAGTGGCTACGATATCCGGGCTGCCGGCAGCACGTACATCGAGGTAATAATTACCGGGCGCAACGGATAAATAATCGGTATAGTTACCGTAAGCCAGACCGGGCACGAGAGTGCCGACGGTGCGGGCGTCCACGTCTACCGCTGGCGCATTCGTGGAGCCATGGTAAACATTGAAGTCTACCATGCCCGCCATTTCAGCAGCGGTACGGGCATTGGCGTTCACTGCCAGGTCGAAGGGCGTGTCCATATCTCCGACCACACCTGTTGCAATGACGGTATAATTGACGCCATCTGCCAGGGCACCAAGTGGGAAGGTGGCAATAGCCTCATCCGCAGAATTGCTGGGCGATACAGCGACATCAACTTCAATGTCTACACCAGCCGGCACTTCAAGGAATTCGGTCGCTGCCCGGTAGGACACGGCCGTCAGCTCGGGCAGGAGGGCATCATTTACGTAGATGTCTACAACTGGTCCGGACGCTGTCCCGGGCGTCGGTGAGTTATGGATAATCTGGACATTAGCGGTTTGGGCGAAGCTCAGGCATGCCAATAGCATTGCAAGGCTACCCATGTACAATTTCTTCATGGATTGCTTTTTTAAAATTGGAGAATTATCATCATTCACAAACACAAACAGAGTCTTCAATTTTATGTTTCCGGATTTCGGGGAGGATCAATCCCAAACTTGCACTTTTGCCCACTGCTTGTCATTTCCACAAAAGGCTTATCTTGCCCGCCAACATTTTTGAGACCTCCATGGCCAATGTAAAGCTGCAAATTCCGTCTTTGGTAAGCGACCTCGAACTCAACGGGAAACGCCACTACAGCCTGCGCCCTTTATTCCTGGACTATCCACTGACCATACACCGGAGGTACGAGCATGTGGTAGTACAGTACCAAAAGGAAATCAAAAACCTGTTCAAGGGATTCAGCCTGGACCGGGAAAACGCGCTACAGTTGCTATGGATGATGTTCCGGCCTGAGGTACGTTACTATAAATTCCAATATAAATTTACCGTTGACCGCCAGTTCATTTCGGGTCAATATCCCGTAGCCGTCTTTACACAACAGGGGATGAACTTTGTGGCCTTACCTACCCTGAACAACTACATGTTCATATCTGATGCCCGCTCGCATACCGAATTCGAACAATCGTGCCGCCGGGTCATCCGAAAATTACTGAAGCAGATCAAGAAAGAAGAGCAGGAAGACTTTTCGCCTCAGGACTACTTTTGCGGCGATCAGGACTTTCTCACTGAAGTGGAGGTCACGGTCAACATCGCATCTGCCCCCTTTTCCTTTGATGCGCCGGCCAATGACTGGTTCCTGAGTAGCTTACTGGACGACACCTCCTTTGACGGGGCAGTGGAGGCAGAAAAAACCGGACAGGACCTCAACGCTCTCTACCCGACTGAATTGAACCGCGCTTTTCATCAGGAAGAACGGGTTCAGCAATTGTACCAGTTGATGTACCAGCCTGCCCAAACGCCTATTGCGCTGATCGGACCGGAAGGTGTTGGCAAACACACTGTGATCCAGGAAGCCGTTTGGCGGTATGAGTCCGGCTACTACGAGGTCCCCAAAGGACGCCATCAACGGCTGTGGCACATCGACCCCACCCGGCTGATTGCAGGCATGAGTATTGTGGGCATGTGGCAGAAGCGCCTGGAGGCTATTACAGCATTTATCCGGCAGCCTGCTGAGCCAAATGGGAAGAGTGATAAGATGTTGATTGACAATCCTGTCGCACTACTCCGCATTGGCAAGTCTGCACAAAACGATATGACCCTCAGCGATGTACTGCGCCCCTATCTGGAAAAACGACAATTGCATTTAATTATCATTGCTACACCAGAAGAGTGGAAAACCCTACAGGAAAAAGGCCGCCGGTTTAGCAACCTGTTCCGGGTTATTAGAATGGAAGAGCCTCCTATGGAAAAGGCCGTTCGCATCATCATAGAAAAACGCCGTCAGCTGGAGCGCAACAACGATAATCAAATAAAGATCCAGGCCATTGAGCAGCTGCTTGCGATTCAACGGAATTACCTTCGTAATAAACCCCTGCCCGGCAGTATAATCAAACTCTTGGAGCAGCTGGCTGTAAAACACCGGTACGGGCAGGTGGGTGCCCCCGAAGTCCGGGAAGAGTTCCGCAATTTTAGCGGCCTTCAGGAATACATTTTTGACGCTGCTCAGCCTATTCAACCTGAAGAAATTCAAGAGACCTTGAAGCAGGCACTCGTCGGGCAACCTGAAGCCGTTAAGGCACTGGCGGACGTAGTGCACCTGATCAAAGCCAAGCTGAACCACCCGGAACGCCCCCTTTCTTCTTTTCTGTTCATCGGTCCGACGGGCGTTGGAAAAACGCAAGCCGCGAAAGTCCTGTGCCAATACCTGATGGGCAGTGAAAAGCCATTGCTTCGATTTGATATGAATGAATACATCGATAGCGGCAGCCTGCAGCGGCTCATTGGCGATTATTACAATCCGGAAGGACAGCTAACAGGCGCGGTACGGTATCGGCCTTTCAGTATAGTGCTGCTGGATGAAATTGAAAAAGCCCATCCCCTGGTCCTGGATTTACTCCTGCAACTCCTGGATGATGGCCGCCTGACGGACAGCCTGGGGCGAACCATTGATTTCACGAATACGATCATCATCATGACCTCTAATGTGGGGGCACGGGAAGCGAGCACTCAACTGGGCTATACCCATTCTGATGAGGTACAATCGCATGCGTACCGGCGGGCGATGGAACAGCAATTCCGGCCGGAATTCATCAATCGTATTGACCACACGATTGTCTTTAATCCCCTCAAGCCAGCGCATATTCTGGGTATTGCCCGAATTCAAATTAAGGAACTGCTCAAGCGCGATGGATTTGTGCGGCGAGCCACCATTTTGAATATCAGTCAGGAAGCACTGGAATGGGTGGCGCACCGTGGGTTTGACCCCCGTATGGGCGGACGGGCACTGAAGCGGCAAATTGAACGGGACCTTACCGCTCTATCTGCCGAACAGTTGGTAAACACACATTCAAATCATCCCATTCTGATGGATATCATCCTGAGGGATGGGCAACTCCACCCAGACATTACCCTGCTCAGGTTCACAGGCCCGTTGGAAGAATCATGGATGCCAGAGCTACCGGAAGAAACCAAAGGCAGAGGCTTCTACCGACAGCTTACCCGTACGCTCGACCAAATGCTCAACGAGCTGGAAGCCTATGAAGCCGCTAATGAAGAAGATGGCCCTATTGTATATATTGATGGACAGTCTTCTGGTCACCTGGATTGGGAATACCACCACTTTAAATCAAAGGTGGTAGAGACTAAGGAAGTCATTAATAACATCAGCCTCGCTTTCCGGGACCGCTACTACAAGATAGGTCCGGCTATCCCGCTGCGGATGAAAGCCGTAAATATGGTGCCACGAAGCGACTGGTCTACCAAAGGTATTCGGGAAAACTTTAAAGACAAGCTATTTCAGCAGGAGGGTATTAAGGAGATCAGCGATGCCTATCAATATGCCACCGTTCAATTTGACAGTCTTCGTACGGAGTTCCTCAATCACTTCCTGACGGTTGCTGTATTGCAAATTCAACAGCGGGCAGTACTCATAAAACCGCCTGGTAAGCTGCGGTTGCAAGTACAATCTTGCATTATTGGACTCGGCAAATCTGAAGTCACCTTCTTACTCGATAAATACATGGACTTACTCCAATTGCTGGATTTATCCCCGGCACGTGACGATGAGGCGCAACATATTGATATTGAAGGCTACGGATTACGTACCCTACTGGAAGGAGAATCAGGAATACACCTGTTCTATACGGCCAATCGCACCCCCATTCCGGTCCGGGTGCTGTTAGATGGCAATCAGGACCCGGAATACAGCCATCAGGTGATACGCCTGTACGACGCCGGACATACGATCACAGATCTAAGGACAGGATTCGCAAATGCAGCTAATATTACAGCAGAGGAGTTTTTACTCCTTGTCTATGCAGGTATTCCTTCACAATTGCGCAAAGTGCTCCATCCATTATAAAGGAGTATAATCACCCTTTGACCATGGCTTTTTCCTGAAGGGCTGTACACAATTTCACAACATCCGAAAAGTGCCCGAGCGCTTCCCCTTTTTGATGTAGCAAAAAGGAACCATCATCCTCAATGGAGATCTGAAATGCTTTTTGAAATATGAAAACTGTTTCCCGGCTTTGTTCCACGTCAATACCGAAGTGCCGAAGTGCACAAAGCAACAATTGAGCTTGGTTTGGTGCATCCATAATTTCCAGTGTTTAATTATGGCAACTGATATTAGTGACCGGCTTGTTGAATACCAGTCATCAGATAGTAAGGTAGAGATTTATCCCGAAGGAAAATCTGTTTGTTTTGTTCATTTATAGTTTTCGTAAAGACATCGCAGATCAATCAGCTTGCCGTTTACGCTCCTAAAATAGGTCCATTTCTTCAAAAATAAAAATGGGGATTGCTGGTTTTTAATTTTAAAGTTTTTTGCTTTGGCAAAATCCCCCTTTATAATCGGGTAGCGGCTTCTTTCTTAATCGCTATCAAAGCTTTTTCAACTGCCATAACTTCTTGCTGATTAACATAAGCAAGCAGCATGCCAGCCAGTTCAGTCGCATCTGATTTCGAGCCTGCTTTTTCGGCAATAATTGAGATGGCATTTACAGCTTCATCGCGGGTAACCTTAATGATTTCCCAAAGCTGGGTGGAAACATAAACCTGCTGCGTGATATTATGCTCATACTCCTGTTGGACGGCCAGCAGCAAAGCGATACGCAGTTCACCACTTGACATCCCCTGTTTACGGACCCTGAGTAAGAGGCTGGGCAGTGATATCCGCTCACAAAAAAGAGATAACCGTTCGTAGGCCTGTAATCGCAGTGGCAAAGAAGACTTTTGTTGTTCCCGCTGCATTTTAAGCTGCTCTAGCTTTTGCTGATTTTCCATATAGGTTTTCAGCACAAAATAAGCGGCCAGAAAAGTTAGCAGCCCGGGTATGGTTAATTTGATTATTTCCAAAAGAGTATCCATGTATGTATATTCTGATTTTGAGGTGCGAAGGTAGAAATACTGCCTGAATAATTTTGCTCCACAGGGCTCAGTGTGTGCAATAAATCGCACAACCAATGGCAAACACACCTGGATCTTTACACCAGCACAAATTTACGAAATGGTTGTATCTTGCAAGTATGCGCAAACCAAACACCCTGCACTTGTGTTGTATTTTATATATTTGAGCAATGCAGTTAGTTCTGTATATAGTCTGACAACATGAGATTTGTGAAAAGATGACGCCGCTATTTTTTCGGCTGGCAAGGCAGAAAACATAGGCATAGCCTAAGCTACGGCGAGGCTTTCTAACGCAGCAAGGCGGAAAAAGAGCAAGTCAGAATTCACAAATCTTGCGTTGTCAGACTATAAGATCAATTACAAAATCTTAAATTTAAACAGCTTAGCCCAATATGAGCGACGTTAAAATAAAGCAGGCTCCGATTGCACTTACAGAGGGCGCTGTCAAAGCGCTACACCAAATCCGAGAGCAGCAAGATATTTCTGAAGAGCATGGTTTACGCATAGGTGTCCAGGGTGGTGGATGCTCAGGCTTTTCCTATAAACTGGGTTTTGATCTCCCTCGTGAACAGGATCAGGTCTACGAAGTAGCAGGCATTAAAGTCCTGATGGAGAAAGCCCATGGTATTTATCTGCTTGGCATGGAGATTGACTGGGAAGAAGGCCTGAACAACCGTGGTTTTTCTTTCAACAACCCAAATGCAACCGACACTTGCGGTTGCGGCACTTCTTTTTCAGCCTAATGATAACGTACTAGTATTTCCCCAGGCGGCTCAATTTAATTAGCCTGGGGTTCACTTTTCCTAATTACCGGTCAGGAATTATGGTGAAATGTTGCTGGCTGACAATTCTCCTTATACTTTATTTCAAAAGGAACTTTTTTTCCTCCCAACTCGTCTTTTTTAGGAGAGATAGTTCTGATATTATCTCCAGTCTCATTCATAACCTCATTACAGACTTAAGAACGAATCAATTCAATTCTAAATTTATCAACTATTTATGAAAAAATCACTACTTCCTTTGCTTGCCCTATGCCTGATGGTCATAAGCGGTACAGCACAAACTGATACTTTATTTCAAGAAGATTTTGATGGTGGCATTCCTGATACCTGGACCATCAGCCCTGGCACCCCTGAGGGTGCAGTATGGCAGTGGTCGCCCGATGGTGCAGCCGATGTGGCTACCGTAGATGGAGAAACTCTTGAAGCTCTCTTCTGGGGTACCGGAACGATTGAGTCTCCAACGGCTTCTAACGGAGCAGCCATGTACAACTCTGATGTGTACGATGGCGGTGGCACCGGTGTTGGTCAGGGGGCGTTCCCGGGTACGCACTCTGGTAGTCTGACCTCTCCAGCCTTTAGCTGTGAGGGCTTTGACACGTTGTACCTTGCTTTCCATCAGTTTGCCCGCGCGAATGCGAATGCTGTATCCACTCTCCTTGAAGTATCAGTGGACACAGGCAACACCTGGGTAGACCTTCCCATTAACCCCGAAGTAGTGGGCAATGGCGGCACAACCCGTACCGACCTGGAGCTGGTAGATATCAGCGAAGTAGCAGGTGGTGAGCCACACGTACAGGTACGCTTCACCTGGAACGGCCGGTACTACTACTGGCTGATTGATGATATTCAGGTGATCACTCCTATGGACCAGGAACTGGAAATGGGCGACTTTTTCTACCCGCCCGCCAGCTTCTCCACGCCAATATCACAAATTGCTACAGATACCTTCGGATTTGAAGTTGACATTACTAATTTTGGTAAGTCCGTAGTTAATAACATGGTGGTAAAAGCCCGCGTCCTGGAGCGCATTACCGATACGGAAACGGAACTGGTTTGGGAAGACAGCCTTGTTGTCGCAGAATTCCCTCCTTTCTACCGGGACTCTACCATTCAGCTGCCGAACCAATTCGTACCAGAAAACCTTACCTTGGGAGAATACGTGGTACGCTACGATGTATATGCTCAAGATGCGGAGGACTTCAACCCCCTCAACAACGCTGAGCAGGATGATTTCCGGGTCTCTTCCAGTCTTTTTGCGATGGAGCCTGCTCTGGAAAGCGGTACGCGCCCGGGCAGTCAGGCCGACTACCAAATGGGCAACCTCTACCAAATGAGTTCCATTGCTACAGAGCAGTTTGTGACTAATCAGGTATTCTTCGGTGGCACAAAAAATGCAGCAGATGGTCCAATGGATGGAGAAAACACCACTATATTCCTCTACAAAGTGAGTGATAACGTGGATGCCGCCTTTGCCAACTTTGACACTAGCATCGAAACAGAAGACCTGCAACAAATCGGCTTCAGTTTTCATACCTTCACAGATGATGAGGAAGGCGAAATGGTCGCTGCGCCTCTTACTGATCTGGATGGCAACCCAATTCCATTGGAACCGGGTGCTCGCTACATCGTAGTAACAGAGTGGGCAGACCAATCTACCGATGTTTTCTCTGGTACAAATGATGACTTTATGTATTTCCAGATTTCAACAGTGATCCGTACCTCCGAGTGGTTCCTCGGTGGCTTCGGTCCCGAAACAACTTCTGTGGTACGTATGAGCATCGAATTGGCGACCACCAGCGATGACATCGAGCTACCAGAAGCAGCAATGAACATTTTCCCAAATCCGGTAGCGGTAAACGATCAACTGAATGTACGCTTTGACCTCGACGGCAACTCTCCGGCGATGCTGGTAGTAGCGGACCTCGACGGTCGTGTTATCAACTTGTTCGAGTACGAAGAGGGTCTGACCAGCGAAACGGTACAGGTCCCGACCGCTAAACTGGCTGCAGGTACTTACCTGGTACGCCTGAGCACCGAGCAGGGGACTAAGACGATGAAGTTCAATGTAGTGCGTTAAGCAGCACACTTGAGTATGTATAAAAAGCGCTGCTCTGGAAAATTCCGGAGCAGCGCTTTTTTTGTGCGCCGCGCGTTTAGTGAGTGTCGCTATGGATCAGAATACAAAGAAAAACGGCGGCACCTTCCTACTTACAGAAAGTGCCGCCGCTATATTAGCGTTTATTAACGCTCTTGATTTTACATGTTTTCGATGAGCTCGGTACCAAATTCAGAGCACTTCAGGAGGGTCGCACCGTCCATCAAACGCTCAAAGTCATAAGTAACGCGCTTCTTGGCAATTGCGCCTTCCACGCCTTTGACCACCAGATCCGCGGCTTCGTTCCAGCCCATGTAACGCAGCATCATTTCGCCAGAAAGAATAACGGAGCTTGGATTAACTTTGTCCAGGCCGGCATACTTAGGCGCCGTACCGTGGGTAGCTTCGAAGATCGCACGGCCCGTGGTGTAGTTAATGTTGGCACCCGGTGCAATACCGATACCGCCCACCTGTGCTGCCAGTGCATCAGATATGTAGTCGCCGTTGAGGTTCAGGGTCGCAATAACGGAGTATTCTGCCGGGCGGGTCAGGATTTGCTGAAGGAAAGCATCTGCGATAGAGTCTTTGATGAGCAGCGCCCCCTTGTCCGTGGCTTCCTTTTGGGCTTTATTGGCTGCGTCTTTGCCCTGTTCCGCAACGATCCGGTCGTACTGTGCCCAGGTAAACACCTTGTCGGCGTATTCCCGCTCTGCCATTTCATACCCCCAGTCCTTGAACTTACCTTCCGTAAACTTCATAATGTTGCCTTTGTGCACCAGGGTCAGAGACGGCAGCTTTTGCTCCAGGGCATAGTCAATCGCAGCACGGACGAGTCGCTCTGTACCTTCAACAGATACCGGCTTCACACCGAGAGAAACTGTATCCGGGAAGCGGATCTGTGTTACGCCCATTTCCTTTATCAGGAATTGCTTTACTTTCTCCGCTTCAGGCGTACCGTTGAGGTATTCAATACCGGCGTAGATATCCTCTGTATTTTCCCGGAAGATGATCATATCAATGGCACCAGGATTTTTTACCGGAGAAGGCACGCCCGTGAACCAACGTACCGGCCGGACGCAGGCATAAAGGTCCAGCTTCTGACGAAGGGCAACGTTTAACGAACGGATACCACCACCTACGGGTGTGGTCAAAGGGCCTTTAATGGCAATAAGGTACTCCTTGATGGAGTCGAGGGTTTCCTGTGGCAACCACTCCCCGGTCTGATCAAAGGCTTTCTGACCTGCTAACACTTCTTTCCAGTGAATTTTCCGTTTGCCTCCGTAGGCTTTTTCCACTGCAGCATCAAAAACACGCTCTGCCGCTGCCCAAATATCAGGTCCGATGCCATCCCCTTCAATGAAAGGCAGAATAGGATCATTAGGTACGTTTAGTTTTCCGTTTTCGATGGTGACTTTAGATCCGCTCATATTTATTGTTCAGTTTTACTATTAGGTGACTATAAAAAGATTAACTCAAAATTTAAGCAATTCAAAGGTAAAAATTAATAACAAAAAATGGATAGTTCTGCGGGTTTGAAGCCTTTAAAAGCTTGTATTTTCGGGGGCTGACCCATGGGTACGCGTAAATCGAACACTGATTTGCTATTTCCCGTTACATAAGTGAATAGAAAAAGAGAATTTATGGATTCAATACGCACCAAAGAAGATGTGCTGGAAAAAATTACATACGGCTTTCATATCGTTACCACAAGAGCCAGCAGCCAGGAACTGTCTACCCGAAACCACGACTACATTGCAGCAGCCACTATAAGCTGGGTTATGCAAAGCAGTTTTGAGCCGCCGATGGTGACTATCGCCGTTGCTAAAGATTCTGACCTGAATGAGACTATTCCTAAAGCAGGTTCTTTTGCCCTTAATGTACTGGGCAAAGATGATAAAGCGCTTGTGGATGCCTTTGCAGCGAAAAGCATCATAAAAAAGGATCAGACCATCAATGGCTTCGACTTCCTCAATGGCGACAAAACCGGAGCTCCGATTCTGGACCGAGGCATTGGTTATCTGGAATGCAAATTGTCTGAACAGGTGAAAACCAATGGCGACCATGTACTTTTCATTGGGACAGTGGTCAACAGCAATCTGCGTCAGCCCGAGCATATGCCCCTGCATGAACGGGAAACAGGTAAACACTATGGCGGGTTTCCAAATTAAGTTATCGCCTGAATGACACTAATCAGAAGCGCCCCTACCCTTTGCCAGGTAGAGGCGCTTTTATTTTTTTGTCAAATTGACCTGATGCGTAGCGCTCTAACTCAATACTTCTTCCTCTCCTAAAATACGTTTCGCTGCCTCAAGAATAGCTGTACTTTCGAGATGCACGATGCCACCGCTGGGACCTGGTTGAACATGTACATCTACAATATCTCCGTTTTCAAATTTCTTAGCACCAAAATAGTTCCGGACCGTCTGTTCCTGAAGTCCTAAATCGTCTGCAATCTTTTTTACACTACCGGTTGGGAGACGGTGCTTGATTTCCCGCAACTCATCATAAGTTATATGCATAGTTCTATCATTTTGTGAAAGAATCAAATTGTCAGTAGAAAAGTACGAATTCTAACCAAATAAAGCAACATAACATCTAAGTTCCTTACCCTTTAAATTTTGATCGTACCCCTCGATCCCAAACAATAAGTCCAGGGGACCTCCCTACGGATTCTCCTCCAACATAATAACATTCACCGCCTTAGCTTTAACCGCTTCGTTGAAAGCAGGTATTTCTATCTTCTTCAAGGTATAAAATCGGGTCAACTGCTGGTCAATCTGCTGAGTCAGGGTATCCCTGACTTCCCGGTCCTGATCCGTGGGAGGAAAATCGCCTGAGCCAATCAGGGCGTTGATGTGCGCCAGCTTGTTTGTAAGCCTGATTGGGAAATTCAGCGGGTCCTGCCTGCTTTTATTTCGGGTTTGGTACAGTGCTTCTTCTACTTCGGTCATGACGGAATCGATCGCCTCTGCCTGCTTCAGCAGATCGGCATAAGCCTCTTCTGACTTCCAGCGTTTAATAAAAGGCTGCATCTGTTTGCGCACTTCCCGTATATCGGTTATGACCTGATGGGCTTCTGAAACTTTAGCATTAACCGCTTGCATAAAGTCGAAGCGGGCTTGCAGGTCTCCTGCCGTTGCAGTGATACGGGGGTCTTTTTTTAGCTGCCAGGGTTGCTCCAGGGTGTCCTGAGGAGTCATCAGCTTCACGGTGTAATAACCGGGCACGGCTTCCGGCCCACTGAGCCCGGCCCACCAAAGGATCATGCCGTCTACTTCTTTGGCTTTAGGGTAGCGTAAATCCCAATTGAACGTATTGCTGCCGGCTTTAACCTCTACCTGATCTGCTTTTTCTTCTGCATCGGTAGAAAAAGTTCGAATATGCTTACCGGTCTCTTCGTAAAAAGCAAGGGCTACAACCTGAGAGTCCGACACTATAGTTTCGGGCACGTAGTAGTGTATCGTCACACCACCCGGATGGTTAGTCCCAGCTGTCTTTGAATTTTTGCGCTGCCGCCCGTCCATCAGGTAACTGTCTATAGGCTGAAACAGGTGGATAGCTGTAGTGTCCAACCCGGTATTCATTTGGTGAATTGGCGTCAGGTCATCAATAATCCATAGGCTCCGCCCCTGTGTGGCGGCAATCAGGTTCCGCTCCTTTACCGTAAGGTCTGTAATCGGTACAACAGGCAAGTTGAGCTGGAAAGGTGCCCAAGAGACACCGTTATCGAAAGAAAGGTACATCCCACTTTCCGTCCCGGCGTAAAGTAAGCCTTCCCGGTCCGGGTCAGCACGGACCACTCTGGTGAAGTGCTCCCTGGCAATACCATCTACCATTAAGCGCCAGTTTTTGCCATACTCCGTCACATGATAGAGATAAGGCTGGTAATCGCCGAGTTTGTAGCGCGTGCCCGCAACAAATGCGGATCCCGGATTAAAGGGGTCGGGGTCAATGCTGTTGACCATTAGCCATTCCGGAAAATCCTTTGGCGTGATGTTATCCCAGTTGTCACCACCATCCCGGGAAAGATGGACCAGGCCATCGTCCGAACCAGTCCATATCAGGCCTTTCTCAAACGGAGACTCTACAGCGGCAAAAATAGTACAGTAGTATTCTACACCTGTATTGTCTTTGGTGATCGGTCCACCGGAAGGGCCCAGCTTTGTGGAATCATTACGGGTTAGATCAGGGCTGATAACAGCCCAGCTCTGACCGCCATCTGTGCTTCTGTGCAGATGGTTGGAAGCTGCGTACAATTGGTCTGGATTGTGGGGCGAAAAGAAGAGCGGAAAGTTCCACTGAAAACGGTACTTCATGCCCTCTGCACCATAACCCATGGGGTTTTCCGGCCATACATTGATGGCACGGCGCTCCCCGGTACGGTGATTTTTCATGGTCAGGTATCCGCCGTAGCTGCCCCCATATACGATTTCATTATCGAGCGGATCTACTGCCAGGTGCGCACTTTCTCCACCTGCCGTTGACTCCCAGTCGGACTCCCCGATACTGCTGCCATCTGTACGATGCTTAATTCGGATCGTGGAATTGTCTTGTTGGGCCGCATAAATTCGGTAAGGGAAGTCATTATCCGTGGTTACCCGGTAGAATTGTGCAGTAGGCTGATTATGGTAAGTGGTCCAGTTGTCACCACCATCAAAAGTAACCTGGGCTCCACCATCGTCGCCAATAATCATACGGTCCGGATCTTCGGGCGCAATCCATAAATCATGGTGGTCTCCGTGAGGTGCGGCATGTGCTTTAAAAGTCCGGCCACCATCCTTAGATTTATGGTACCGGACATTCATTACGTAAACGATGTCTTCATCCTTCGGGTCAGCATAGATTCGGGAATAGTACCAGGCACGCTGCCGAAGTGCACGGCTGTCGTTGATACGGGACCAACTCTCCCCACCGTCTTCCGAGCGCAGTACGCCGCCTTTGCTGGCTTCCACCAATGCCCAAACACGATCCGCATTGACCGGAGAGACGGCAATGCCTATTATGCCCAATGGCCCTTTCGGAAAACCTTCCTTTAAGGTTAGATTCTCCCAGGTATCCCCACCATCGGTGCTTTTCCAAAGCGCAGACCCCTCCCCGCCGCTTTCCAGGCTATAGGGCGTACGCCGGATGCGCCAGGTCGAAGCATAAACAACACGAGGATTAGTGGGGTCCAGCAGTAAATCTACCGCCCCGGCGTCGGCGTTGGCAAACAATATCTGCTCCCAGGTATCTCCACCATCAGTGGTGCGGTACACCCCACGCTCCTCTGAGCTTTTGTACAGGTCACCCATTACCGCAGCGTAGGCGATGTCGGGGTTGCGCGGATGAATCCGTATGCGCCCGATATGCCGGGATTCTTCCAATCCGGTTTGTTCCCAGGTTTTGCCTCCGTTTACACTTTTCCAGATACCATAGCCGAAGGAAACGTTGCCGCGGACGGTCTTTTCGCCTCCCCCCACGTACAGGACATTAGGATCGTAGGTGCTAACCGCCACCGCCCCAATAGAGCCTCCAAAGTAGCCATCTGATATATTCTCCCACGTTTGTCCGCCATCTTTTGTCTTCCAAACTCCACCACCGGTGCTGCCGAAATAAAACAGATTAGGTTGGTCAGGCACTCCGGTTACAGCGCAGCTTCTACCGCCCCGAAACGGACCGACGCAGCGCCATTCCAGGCTTTCGTAAAGCGCGGGTTCGAAGTCTTTGGTGGACTGAGCGTAAAGCGGAGAGGATTGAGCCAGCAGCGAAAGTGCTGCCAGGAATAGTAATTGCTTGAACATGGTTCTATTATTTCAATCAGGGTAAAATTGCTACTTACTCTGGGCTATCGTTTTGTTGGGAAGGCCGAGAGCTTGTCTCATTTTATGATAAATTTCGGTGTTCTCATAAATACCGTCAAATAATTCAGCTCCGGGACCATAGGCAAAAACGGGCACCATAGCTGCCGTATGTCCGTTAGTGGTAAAGCTGGCGTTGATCGACTCGAAAGAAGAACCGGGATTGATCGCCATGCCTCCTGATTCGTGATCGGCAGTAACGACCACCAACGTCTCGCCATCGCGGCGGGCATAATTCAATGCCTCCTTTATTGCCCGGTTAAAATCTTTAGTTTCCTCAATGACCAGATTCCCGTCATTGGAGTGGCCGCCCCAGTCAATCATGGACCCCTCTGCCATTAGAAAAAAACCCTCTCTGCTACGCCGGCTCAGATAACTGATCCCCAGCGAAACCGCTCTGGGCAAATAGTCGCGCCCTGCTGCTTTAGTTAGTGGGTGCTTATCGGCAGCCAGATAAAAAAAGCGGCTCATCGGACTAGGAACAATATCTTTAAGCTCGTGCTCCAGGTAGGTCGTCACGTAGTAGTCCCGGCTTTCCATTTCTTGCAACAGATTGCGATCATCCTTTTCCCGCCGGTCGAAATACTGCTTACCTCCCCCTACAAGATAATCAATGCCCGACTCCGCCAGATCAAGGGCAATTTCTTCGTAGAACACCCGAATCGGCTGATGAGCAGCAAATGCGGCGGGGGTGGCGTGTACAATAGTAGCGGTAGCAACAAGCCCGGTGGAATAGCCCCTGCCCTGCAGCTCTTCCAATATGGTTTCGCAAGCTACCGAATCAGCGGTCAGACCGATAGCACCGTTGTAAGTTTTGACCCCGCAGGAAAATGCCGTTGCCCCGGCGGCAGAGTCGGTGATCAGGTCGCTAGCAGAATAAGTTTTTTGGAACCCGATATGGGTGAACTGTTCCAGGTTTAGCCTGTTACCGTTAGCGTACAGAGTTGCGGATATATGCCCCATACCCATACCATCACCAATTAAAAAGATTATGTTTCGGGCAATTTTCTTTTCTGATGGTGGCAGTTGCTGTACCTGACAAGCATCCAGCAGTAAGAGTAATACGATTAAGAGCCCTAAATGGTATTTGAGCGTAAAATTAATATTTCGTCGTTTTTTCATTCTTTGTCAATCCACAGCCCTTTTCCCAAGCCTGATCAAATTATACACCATTCGACTCGACAGGGCGATCAATTATTCTGTTAACACACAATTAATAAGCTACCTGTAGAATTTTATTTGGAACCAACGTAGCTTTGTCGTGTTAATATAGAAACCAGAACGCCATTTTTTCATTCAATCGAAAACGAACTATGATAAATCGGCTTTTGTCCACCTTAATGGTGATGATCGGGCTCAGTGTAATAGGGATTGCTCAAGATAAGCAAACTATTTTTGATGCCCTTTATTCCCCGGAAATATTAGAGGTCAGCATTGAGACAGATCTCTCTAATTTGATAGACAACCGTAAAAAAGATGAATACCAGCACGCGATTTTCTCTTACGAGAATGCAGCAGGTGAGCTGGAGCAGCACGACATGAAGCTCAAGCCACGTGGCAAGTTTCGGCGTAGTATCTGCGACTTCCCACCCATAAAGCTCAATTTCTCTAAGAACCGCCTCATGGAGCGCGGCTACATCGCTGAGTATGACAAGCTTAAGTTGGTGACTCATTGTATTGAAGACAAATTTGCCTCGAAAGAGAACGTTGGGCGTGAATACCTCGCTTACCGGCTTTACAATCTTCTTTCCGAAAAGAGCTACCGGGTTCAATTGATTCGGCTGACTTATATCGACAGTAAAGACCGGATCAGCCGGATCAAACGTTATGGGTTTATTCTGGAAGATACCGATGAGATGGCCCACCGCGCCGGCGGAAAAGAATGCGAAGAATGCATCAATGTACCTGCCAGTGAACTTTCCCTGAAAGATGAACACACCATGGCTGTTTTCCAGTATATGATCGGCAATGCGGATTATAATACGGGCATGATGCGTAACGTTAAAATGGTACGCTCCTATACAGGCAGCAGTGTCATTCCGGTACCTTATGATTTTGACTTTGCAGGCCTGGTGGATCCTTCTTACGCCATTCCGAATGCCGACTACGGTCTGATGTCCGTAAAGCAGCGGGTTTTCCTGGGCCAAAAGGTGGATAGTGCCATGCTGGCTTCTACCCTTGAGCATTTCGTGGCCAACCGCAAGGCTATGGAGAAAATAGCTGAAGACGTTAAATTACTTAACCGGCAGGGGCGGACTGAGGTAATCCGTTATTTAGATACCTTTTTCAGGGAAGCCGAAACCATACTTAAAAACGCCTCGCCGCGCTCCAAGCTCCAGCAACAAGCCTTGAAAGAAAACACTAAGAGTAGCACCAATGAGGTCCGGCGTTAAGGGCTTAGTGTGCTTTCAAAACGTCCCCCGTTCGAATTGTGGTGTCAGGCTGGTCCAGTGCCCGGGAAGCATGTAACCCAAAATATATCCCCTGAGCATCGCGACGGTATTGTGCCAGCGTTGCCAGTGGTTCCTGGTATACCTGAGCTGTGACTTGGTCTGTATTGACCATTTTGCAGCGTGTGCACTTTCGTATGCCCCTAAAAGCAACCTCGCCTATCCGAAAGTTCGTCCAGTTATCTTCCTCAAATGCTATCCCCTCACTGAAGACCAGGTTGGGCCGAAACCGGCTCATCGGTACCGGCTCAGCAAGGTGGCTATTCAGGTCTTGCAAAGACGCTTCTCCCACAATGAGCAGCGGGCAACTGTCGGAGAAAAGCGTTACTTCTCCAGCTTTGCCATACTTTTCTGAAAGCGGCCGGGCATTTTGGTCCGGCAGATAGACCAACTGACAATAGGTTCCTAAATGATCGCTTAGCCATTCGTTAATCGCTTTTCGACAGGGTCTCGCCTCTACCCTATCGTTCCAGACCTGAACGGTAACCTTGGCCTCCCCTTCCGGTCCGGTAAGCGGAGTACTGACAGCATCCCTGGAGTTGTCTCGATGGGTTAATACAAGGTCACCACCCTGTATTTGTGGACTAATCAGAGCCATCCCGGGCACTTTCCTCTGCGATAAAAACATCCCTTTCATATCCACCACCATCCATTGGCGGTCGAACGCCAGCCCATACAAACTGACAGTTGCTTTTTCAAGGCTAATCGCACCAAGGCTTTTTACCGGGTAAATATATATTCCACTAATTTGTTTCATATTCTGGTATTCTTCTTCGCTTATTGCAACCAAATGTAGAGGATTTCGTACAATTGATTGGAATAAGGAATTTTTATTCCGGTAGCCTCAGTGTATATTTAGGGATTCTGACCCAAAATAAATTAATAGTCCTTCTTATTTCCCCTGGTAAAGCTCGGGTAAAACAAAAGAAGCTATTAAGAAAACTGGCGTATAAGCGCTGCCTGCTGAAGCTGCTTATCCTTCGGCACACAACCGATTTAACACAATTGTTATGAAATTTTGGCCCCTCTTTTCAGCCTTTCTGCTAGTGGCAACTGCCCTTCCGGCGCAGAATGCACGCCTGAGTAAAGCCGACACCTACTTCTATGAAGGCAAACTCAGAGCAGCTATTCCACTTTATCATCAGGTACTTCAGCGGCAGGACGTGCCGCGGGCCAAGGTGAATTTGGCCGAAGCTTATTACGGTATTGGTGATTATCACACCGCTGCCAACTGGTTCGCACTCGTCATGCCTATGGAGGAGTGCCAGCCGGTCCATCAGCTAAAATATGGTTATGCATTGCTGCACAGTGGAAAGTGCGAAGCCGCCATTCGCTGGTTCAACATCTATTTAGAGCAACGGCCCTTTGACCCCCGAAAACCTGATTTGCTTAATGCCTGCCACAAATACGAAGCGCTGGCTAATAAATCCAAAGGACAGATTGAGGTAACAAATCTACCGTTTAATGCGCCCAGCAACGAATTCTCTCCGGTACCCTACCAAGATGCCCTCGTGTTTACCAGCGACCGCTATCAGATGGAAGGGCAGCACATAGCTCACCTTTATAAGGTGACTCTTATTTCTGAAGACAGCCTTACCTACACTGCTCCAAAGCCTTTTGAGGTTGGGGCTACTCAAAACCTGCATGAAGGGCCTGCCACCTTTAACAGAGATGGCAACGAAATTTTCTATACGCGGACTCGCCCGGAGAGCCAGGCACGAAAAAAACTGGAAATACGGACTGGCCGGTTATTGCCACAGGGGACCTGGAGCGCACTTAACCCTCTATCCTTTTGTAGCGATGAATACGCAGTAGCTTTCCCGGCGTTAACCCCGGATGCCAACCGCTTGTTTTTTGCTTCTGATATGCCCGGTGGATACGGGGGGATTGATATCTACGCCAGTGTCCGGATCAACAACGTCTGGGGTAAGCCTATCAACCTGGGGCCTATTATCAATACGCCCGGGGACGAACTATACCCATATGTCAGCAGTAATGGGGATTTGTACTTTTCCTCCAACGGGCAGCTTGGCCTGGGTATGCAGGATATTTTTGTAACCCGTGAGGGTTCCGATGGAACCTGGCAGCGCCCCGAAAACCTGGGCGCCCCCTTCAACTCACCAGCAGATGACTTTGGCTATTCACAACAGGGCAAAGAAGAACAGGGCTACTTTACCTCCAACCGGCAGGGTGGTGTCGGCGGAGACGATATTTACTACTTTCGGCGCAGCGGCCGAATGGCAATAATTGACGTGCTTGACCTGAACAGTGGAATGCCTGTCCCTAATGCCCTATTGTTGGATTTGCAAAGCGGGGACACCCTGAAGACTGATGCTAACGGGCGTATTGTGCTTAGAGTGCCCGAGTGTAATACATTTACAGGCTGGCAGAAGGATTTTTTCCCCAAATCAGTGGAGGTGTGCCCCGATGATATCCCGGGCGGTGCAGATACCCTTTTTCTCGCCATCGCTTTGCAGCCTGATGTCCCCCAGGTACTCAAAGGTGTTGTTTTTGACCGGACCTCCGGAAGGCCATTGCAGAAGGCCAAAATCGAACTGCACCCAGAAGATGGGTGCTCCGCCCCTGAACAGGTCAACTCTAATGAACAAGGCCGATTTTCTGTCAACTTGCAAAATGGGTGTTGCTATACTATTACCTCCGAACTGGAAGGGTTTGAAACCATCACCCAAAAGCAATCCATATGTGGAAACAGCAATCAGCGGGAACAATACGTTAATATTTTCCTTCAGCCGGATAGCAAAGCTATGCCGGTATCAGCACCAACTGATAGTTCTGAAAACAAGGCTAATCCCCTGGCTGAAGAAGTTGATCCATTCAATGATTTTGAGCGGAGCCGCCCCAGCATGAATGATACCACAGGAACGCTCTCTTATAACCTTAACGTCTACTACGATACTGGTCGATCTAGTATACAGCCATCTTCTGTAAGTGAATTGCTCAAATTGAGAAACTTACTGCTTAAAAACCCTAATCTGGTGGTAGAAATTTCATCCCATACTGATGCCAATGGCCATGCCGTGACTAACGAGGAACTTAGTCAAAGACGCGCCAACGCAATTGTTCGCTACCTGGTAAGTGAAGGGATTGACCGCGCACGCATGATCCCGGTTGGTTACGGAGAAGCCATGCTGACCAATGAGTGTACAGATGATGTGAGTTGTCCGGAATGGAAGCACCAGGAAAACCGAAGGACAGAATTCAGTGTATTGCGCCAATAATTGGAACCGGGCATATAAAACTCAATACACCTGTTATTCCCGATCCTCACACGCCCCTTCCTCCCAATACGTGACACCGCCGTAGTTTTCAGCGTAGCAGGAGTTAGAGTAAGTCTTGCCGTCGCAACCACAGACCGGCTGATAGATTTCAATACACGCCGCCTCTTTATCTATTTTGGAGGAATCGACACAATCGTCAGCAACGGCACTATTGCGATTGCAGGTAGCACTCAAAAACAACAGCGCTAAAAAGGATAATAAGAATTGGTACTTCATAAGTAGTTGGGTTTTAGGAGAAACACAGAGAGGCATCTCAGAGTTGCGTACCCTCCGTTTTCGAATTACCCAGTGCCCGTAGTAAGAAATAGCCTGTCAGACCCGCTACCAGCGAACCAATAAGGATGCCCACCTTGGCGGAGTCCAGCAGCTCCGGGTTTCCTTTAAAAGCCAGGTTAGCAATAAAAATAGACATGGTGAAGCCCACCCCAGCCAGAAAGGACACACCCAGAATTTGAATATTCCGCACGCCATCCGGCAGCTTGGAAACACCCAACCGGAGCGCCAGGTTAGACATCAGGTAAATACCGACTGCCTTGCCCAGTATCAGGGCCAGCGCAATACCCAATATGAGGTTGGTATTAAGCGCCGTATCGGCACTCACCGTCACGCCGGCATTGGATAACGCAAAGATGGGCATGATGACGTAAGCCACCCAGTCGTGCAGCTTGTGCTCCAAGCGCTGCAGTGGCGACTGTACCTCCGTCGTCCAGTCGTCCAGGTTGTCAATGTGCTCGATTTGCTCCTTAGACAACAGCCCGTTTTTCCCTACCGGCGCTTTGCGGATTTTTTCCTGCAGGGCATCCAGAGAACTCATGAAGTCGGGCAGATTCACTTTACGCTGGATTGGAACCGTAAAGGCTAGCAACACCCCGGCAATCGTCGGGTGGATACCAGCCTTGAGGAAGAGCAGCCAAACCACTGCGCCTATCACAAGAAGAAGGTACTTGGAATACCAACCGCGGATGCTAAGCAATAAAAGCAGCCCTACGAGGGCAAAAGCGATCAAGATGAGCATCCACTTAATACCGGTGCTGTAAAACAGCGCAATGATAAGTACGGCGCCAAGATCATCTACGATAGCAAAGGCTGTGAGAAAAACTTTAAGATTTAATGGTACCCTGTCGCCGAGCAACTTCATTATAGCCAGAGAAAAAGCGATATCCGTGGCCATAGGAATAGCCCAGCCGCCCAGGGTTTCAGGGTCTTTATTGACCAGTACAAATACCAGAGCAGGAAAAGCAATGCCCCCAATTGCTGCGAACAATGGGAAGACCGCTTTTTTCGCAGAATTGAGCTCTCCGACCGACAACTCCCGCTTGATTTCCAGGCCGATAAGAAAGAAAAAGATGGCCATCAGCCCATCGTTGATCCAAAGAATGAGTGGTTTGACCAACTCAAAATTGGTTATTTTCACGCCTAGTTCATACCCCCAAAGCTGTTGGTAGGTCGCCCCAAATGGCGAATTAGCCCAAACTACCGCAAGGAGGGTTGCCGAGAACAACAAGACCCCACTCAGGCTTTCAATCTTTATAAACTTCTCCATTGGAGATTCTGACAGTGGCTTTAGCATGGTTTTCGTTTTGAACGGAATGTTAACACCGTTCCCGGCATTGCGTTCGCGGGCTGACCAATTTTTCTGACTAAAATTTAGAAGCACTGGCCTGTAATCTCCTCCCGTGCATTAATTTAACTAGTGCACCTCTGTACCAACCGTCAAAGTACGCCAGGTGAAAAGAGAACATCCGGCATGACCAGGCGAATTAGCAAATACGAAACAGCACCATAGACTTACAAAACGGTATTGCTATCCCCACTCCACCCGCCAAAATGGCTGCGGCACTCATCTTCAAGGTAAAAAGCTCAATGTTGTACGCGCCTTGCCCCTTAGGTCGATATTTTCCACAACCCCATAAACTAAGCCTGCTCCTTGCCAGTCTTCTGCTTTGGAGTTGTAGTCCTGCCCCTTCTCTACCCTCCCAGGCACAACAGCACCTTCAGGTTATCGCCCGTCAGCACTTTCAGGAGATGCCTATCGCCAAAGACCTCTTACCCATCGCTGATTTTGACCGCTGGGCAGGGACCCGCATGCAAGTTAAACACGATGACCAGGGCCATGTATTTACCATTCCGCCGCCACCGCCAGAAGATACCATTTTGTACGATTCCGACTTCCGTACCATCGCCCGGCAGGCCGGCCTCACCCGTGGAGACACCCGCGCTTTACGGTCGGAATTGCAAAGCCCCGATCACCTGCAACTGCTGCTGCCACAGACCGGTCTTCGGTTACTGCCACAGGCCACTTCCCCTGCAGCGCCGCACTACTGCCTCTCCGCCCCCTTATTCAATACGGATTACACCATCGTTCTCCTGACCGTCCACCATTGTGTATCGGGCGATTTCCGGGGCTACAGGTACTTATTGGAGCGGGACGGGACCGATTGGGAGGTGCGCTACGCGCGTTTGTATCTGATTGAATAGACTTGCCCAAGCTTGATAAGAGTCAGACGGTTACCTGAAAAGTTTTTCTGGTCAGATTGTCCCGGCGGAGTTGGCATTGCTCACCTTTTGCGTTTCACAATTGTTCGCTCTTTCAACCTCTACACTTACCCCATTGCTCCCCCTGCCTATTTTCCCTACCTTCACTCAAAAAAGTGCGCCACCCTTTTTTGAGTACCGTGCTGGTCTTCGTACTGCTGAGCCCTGCCGCTTTATCCTGGTTGGGTACGGCCTTGCAAAAGCATGCTATCAAGGAGGGGGTGGAAGCCCGGCTACGGCAGGGTATGGAGGCAGCAGACCTGACCGTATTGGCTTTCAGCAAAAAAGAAGCCGCACAGGTGCTGGAGTGGGAGCACGAACGAGAGTTTGAGTACCAGGGCGAAATGTACGATGTAGTACAAACGGAAAGCCGGGGCGATAGTCTCTTTTACACTTGCTTTCATGATCATGCCGAGACGGCGCTCAACCGGCAGCTGGACCAATGGCTGGCACAGTGGCTAAGGCATAGCCCGGCTCAGCAGCAGCAGGGCGAACGGCTGCTGTGTTTCTTCCGCTCCTTGTTTTTCATGCCTACAGCTACGCTGAACCCTGTCGCTTTCGGCGAAAACCGGCAACTGTTTTATTACCAAATGCCTGCCGGGCAGGCGGCAGAGCCCCTCTCAACGCCGCCACCGGAGCGGTTATAGTCCTTATTAGACTGCTTTCCATTCGGAATTCCCTTTTTGGGTGGGATTCCCTATCTCTATTTGTTGACTAAACAAGAGCCAGCAAAGGCTCTGCTGATATATGATAAAATCATCTCTCACGCTCTTGGGACTGTGGCTGCTCGCTACCCCCCTGCTAAATGCACAAGCCCTGACGCTCACCAATACCAGGGGAGAACCACTACCGGGCGCGACGGTCGCCGGGCAGCCCAGTGGTGCTTTTGTGGTGACAGATCAAGCCGGACAGGCCGGGCTGAACACCTTTCAATCCACTGACACCCTGGTGATCCAGCTACTAGGTTACCATAAACGGCAGATCCCTTATGCTACCTCAAAGGCGCTGGGCTTCCGGCTGGAACTCGAACAAGCCACCCTCGCCCTGGACCAGGTGGTCATCTCCGCTACCCGCTGGGCACAGCATAGCGGGCGGGTACCCAACCGGGTCTCCACTATTCAATCCGAAGAAGTGCTGCTGCGCAATCCGCAAACAGCAGCAGACCTACTGGGGAGCTCAGGCGAGGTCTTCATTCAGAAAAGCCAACAAGGTGGCGGCAGCCCCATGATCCGTGGCTTTGCGACCAACCGGCTACTAATTGCTGTGGATGGCGTACGCATGAATACCGCAATTTTCCGAAGCGGCAACCTCCAAAATGTTATTTCCCTCGATCCCTTTGCAACCGAACGCACAGAACTGCTCTTTGGACCCGGCTCGGTCCTCTACGGCAGTGATGCCATTGGTGGTGTTATGGCCTTTTATACCCTCACCCCTACTTTGGCGGACAGTCAGGGCCAACACTCCTCGGGTAGCGCAGCCTTGCGCTATGCCTCTGCCAATGAGGAACTGACCGGGCACTTCGATCTAAACATCGGCGGTCCCAAATGGGCGGCAGTGAGCAGTTTTTCGCACAACCGCTACGGTGATTTGCGCATGGGGCAACATGGGCCGGCGGACTATCTGCGCCCGTTTTTTGTAGAACGTGTAGACGGGGTCGACCGCGTAGCTACCAATTCTGATCCTTTAGTACAGGTGCCTTCGGGGTACGGGCAGACCAACTTAATGCAAAAAGTGCGGTTCCGGCCCAACCAGGATTGGGACTTCACCTACGCATTTCATTATTCGGAAACAACAGACAACGATCGCTATGACCGGCTCATCCGCACCCGGAACGGTCGGCCTAGAAGTGCTGAGTGGGCTTACGGTCCGCAGATCTGGCAAATGAACCAATTACAGGCTACCCACCAGCTCAAAAGCGGGCTCTATGATGAAGCACGGCTCAGTCTGGCGCATCAGTTCTTTGAAGAAAGCCGCATCGACCGGGACTTTGGCAACCCGGTGCGGCGGACCCGTACCGAGCAAGTGGACGCCCTTTCTGCCAACCTTGATTTCACCAAAGCCCTGGACCCTGCCCAGCGGCTGCTGTACGGTGCCGAGTATATCTGCAATAAGGTAGTTTCCAATGGTGAGCTGGAGCATATTGAAACAGGGGCTAAACAAGCGGGAGCCGCTCGCTACCCGCTGGCAGACTGGCGCTCCTATGCGGCCTACCTGACCTATCAATTGGAAGTAACGGAACGCCTGAGCCTGCAGAGCGGGATACGCTACAATTATTTCACCTTGAACGCCGACTTCGACCGCTCCTTCTTCCCATTGCCTTTCCAGGAAGCGCAATTACAAAACGGCGCCCTCACCGGTAGCCTGGGCACAACCTATCGCCCGGCAAAGGCATGGCTGATCCGCGCCAATCTATCCACGGGGTTTCGGGCCCCGAATATTGATGATACCGGTAAGATATTCGACTCAGAACCTGGAGCGGTAGTGGTTCCAAACCCAAGACTCCGCGCAGAGTATGCTTACAATGCAGAGGTAGGTATTTCTTGCGCCTTTGGGCAATATGTTCAAGCCGGATTAACGGGCTACTACACCCGGTTGGAAGGTGCACTGGTCCGCCAGGATTTTCAGCTCAACGGGCGTGACAGCATCCTTTACGATGGTGAGCTCAGTCAGGTCCAGGCGATTCAGAATGCCGATCGCGCACGCGTCTGGGGACTGCAGGGCAGCATGGATGCAGCGCTGCCTGGTGGATTTGGGCTAAGTGCCCGCCTCAACATCCAGGAAGGGACAGCAGTATCCGAGGAAGGTAGTAAAGTGCCGCTACGCCACGCTGCGCCCTGGTTTGGTGTGCTCCGGCTTAGCTATGAGCAGGAAGCACTGCGGGTGGAACTGAGTGCCCAGTACCACAGGGCCTTAGACTTTGAAGACCTTGCCCCCGAAGAGCGAGCCAAGCCGTTTATTTATGCGGAAGATGAAAACGGTAATCCCTATGCACCTGCCTGGTATACTCTGGATTTTCGTGCACTGTACCGGGTGAGCGAAACCTTCACCATCAGTGCAGGCATAGAAAACCTAACAGACCAGCGGTACCGGCCGTACTCTTCGGGGCTGGCGGGTGCTGGCCGGAATGTGGTGCTGAGCGGGCGGGTAAGTTTTTAACCCTCCGGGTAATCAACCCTTAGAAAGCAGCCTAACGCCTTCCCCAAATCCTTAAGCGACGCGCGTTTAATAAGCCGACAGTTGTTGATGTGTCTATAGCAAAGTGCCGCCCTTACAGGGCTTAAACCAACTGTCATTACATTCCTGGGCCGTTGCCCCAGTCAATTATCTATCACTCCTTCGGAGTTCGGCAAGCATTTAGCCCTTTGACTGTGCAATTTATTACACACACGTTATTGATCGCGCGTCGCTAAACTGCTGGAAAACTCGTAATTTGTTCTTAGTTTTGCGCCCGAAAAAACAAAGGATATTATGCTCACCGCTATTTCCCCAATTGATGGCCGCTACGCAGCCAAAACGGCTGACCTGTCCCGGTTCTTCTCTGAATTCGCACTGATTAAGTACCGGGTATTGGTAGAAGTGCAATACTTCACCGCCCTGGTCAAACACCCCCTGCCTCAGCTGGAAGGCTTCCCAAATGAGCAACTGGACGAGCTGCTACGGGCTGCCAATCAGTTTACACTCGAAGATGCGGAGCGCATTAAGGCGATCGAAAAAGTGACCAACCACGATGTAAAGGCAGTAGAGTACTTTCTGAAGGAAAAATTTGATGCGCTGGGCCTCGAAAAATATAAAGAGTTTATCCACTTTGGGCTTACCTCCCAGGACATCAACAATACGGCAACGCCACTGATGGTCAAGCACGCCCTCTATCAGGTCTGGTTGCCTGCACTAAAGGAAGTGCGCAGCAAACTGGCCTTGCTTGCAGAGGAGTGGACGGGCATCCCCATGCTGGCACGTACGCATGGACAGCCCGCTTCTCCAACCACTCTAGGTAAGGAATTAGAGGTGTTCGTTGCCCGTATTGATGAGCAACTCCAACAGTTGGATGGTATTCCATTCAAAGCAAAATTTGGTGGTGCCACCGGTAATTTCAATGCGCACTACGTGGCCTATCCGGACACAGACTGGCATGCTTTCGGCAAAACATTTGTGGAGGAAGCCCTGGGCATCCACCGGGCATTCCCAACCACCCAAATTGAACATTACGACAACCTGGCGGCCATTTTTATGGCACAAAAGCGAATCAACACCATACTGCTGGACCTCTGCCGGGACCTATGGACGTATATTTCCATGGACTACTTCGGTCAAAAGGTAGTGGAAGGTGAAGTCGGCTCTTCCGCTATGCCTCACAAAGTCAACCCTATTGATTTTGAGAATGCAGAGGGTAACCTGGGCATTGCCAACGCCCTGTTCACGCACCTGGCAGATAAGCTACCCATTTCCCGTCTTCAGCGCGACCTTACAGACAGTACTGTACTGCGTAATGTAGGCGTTCCCTTCGCCCACACCCTGATCGCCTTCAAGTCTATCCAAAAAGGGCTCGGCAAGTTGGTGCTAAACCGTAGTAAGCTGGAAGCCGACCTGGAAAAAAACTGGATGGTGGTTGCCGAAGGGATTCAAAATATCTTGCGCCGGGAGGGTTACCCTAAGCCTTACGAAGCATTGAAAGCACTGACGCGCGGCAAAACCGCCATCACCAGGAACGACATCCACGAATTTGTAGACGGGCTGGAAGTTTCGGATGCAATCAAAGCCGAACTGAAGCAGATTTCGCCACACAACTACGTTGGTCGCTAAGCGTGTTGGGGCTTTAGTAATCGGTCTGCAAACAACACTTTTTCGATCAGAAGACCAAAGTCCCAACACGACACTTATTAAACGCGCGTCGCTAAAGGCCGGGCACAAGGCTGTTTTCCCTGCTTTTGAGCCTTGTTTTTAGGTTTAGCGCATGTTTGAAGCTTTGGGCCTTATCCACTTGCTATTCCTCCTTAACGTTTCGTTAGGAAGGCGAACTAAGCAATTCTCCGAAATACGCGTTAACTTAGGAAGCACATTGACTAAGTTATGCGTGGAATACCTGTATTTTTGGCTACCCTGATTGTTGGGCTTTTGGTGAGTTGTTCTCCTCCTGAGCCTAAGGCTACGCCCGTTGGACAAGCCGGGTCCGTGCCTATTCACGAAGCGTCTTCAGCAAAAAGCCCCTTTCGTATTCAGTGGGGAGCACTCACCATTCCACTATCAAAATTCGCAAACCCTGAGGTCTACAAAGGCGAGGTCGCGGTGACACTAGACGAATTTAAAGTGCTCATTGGGCAGCCCCTTCAGGTCCTGCATGAAGAACAGTCTCTTCCATTTGAAGTCATTCAGCTCCACCGGGAACCCTATCAGCGCTTTGGCGCTTTCTGGTTTTCCTATCCTGGCTACATGCCCGGTCAAGGATTTGAAGCCTCGGTTGCTTCCACACTCCGAAATGGAATACGGCCGGGCAATGTAGTCAGCCTTCGCCTCGATGCAGCAGACAGTATACGTATACAATCCCTGCAAATCAGGATCATAGACCCTATGCTACCTTACAGCCCGGCTGTAAAAGTGCCACATCCCCGGCATACACAGGAAGCTTTTGGTTTTCAGGTGATACAGGAAAGCGGTCAGCGCCCTCTGCTACGCATTGATACAATGGCGGCGGAGACCCGGCATATCTACGAGCTTTACCAGCAAAATGCCCTTTACAAAATCATACAGGTGCCGGGATTCCGTACTTATACCCGGCTGCTGGCCGACCGGGATCAACTGTTCTCCACCCGGGAGATCCGCAAAACGACCGCCCTGGCAGCTCCGATTGACTGGAAAGGGCTGCCGGACTATATGAACTACCGGGGCCCAGAAGTTGAGCTCCGGTGGGGGACGCTCATTGCGAACCCTATGAGCACCAATTACCACCTTTGGCAGGTAGAGGGTCAATTGCAAGAGGCCCTGCAGCTGTTTGTTGGGCAAGAAGCTTTGCCCATTCATAGCTTTCAGCTTATCATTGCCGGGACAGAACAGCAACCCGAAATGTGGGTAGCCAATAGTCTTCAACAGCCGGAACTCGCAAAGCGGTTGTGGCAGCTGCAGCCCGCTCAGACGCTTTATTTCAACCGGATTCTGGTTGAGCAGGAGCCCGGCTGTTTAGCTTTATTCCCACAGGCTTTTGCCTTTAATATTGAGGGCGCCCGACCATTTCGCCTCACCCTGCAGGAAGTCGGAGCAGCAAAGCCGTTCTTTGTTTCCGGACAGGATACAACCGAATCGCCGGTCCGTCTGTCTTTAAAGGACGAAAATCTTTCGGAGGCCCTGCTGGAACTAATCGGCGTGGATAGCAACCAGGTTCATATAGAAGGCCTACTGCAAAACCCCCGGCTTAATATTTCCTTTGCATCCAGTCGTTATACCTTGTCAGAAGGGCGGGCGATGATCCTGGAGCAACTGGAAGATAAATACCGCCTGGAGATTGACTGGCGCCCAACACCGCCACAGTTCGACCTGCACCTGAAAGACAGCTTATTGCTCCGGGAGCACCTGACAACGGAAGATCCCGGTCGGATTATTTGGGACGAGCAGGAGCGTACAGCGCTTGTTCTCAGAGTGCCTTTGCCGGATGTCCTCCAGTTGTTGCAACGTGAGTTGTCTGTACCTATTCACAATAATACTGCACTGGCAGAAGGGCAGCTCTTTCAGGGACACCTGGATTGCAGCAGTATTGCTGCTGCACGTTCCTCTTTGGCACAATTCGGATTGTCTCTGCAGCGTTCCAAGGCCTGTGCGCAGGTTATCATACGACAAAGACCCATGCAATAGCGCTCATTTTTTTATAGTTTTGCGGTTCAAAAAAGAAATCCTATGTCGGTAGAGGTGCAAAACCTGACCAAAGTTTACGGTGAACAAAAGGCAGTGAATAATATCTCGTTCAAAGCCAAACCCGGTCAGGTACTTGGTTTTCTGGGACCTAATGGTGCAGGGAAAACCACCACCATGAAAGTGCTAACCTGCTATATTCCACAAAGCAGTGGTAAAGCCACGGTTTGCGGGTATGATGTTCAGGAATCTCCCATGGAAGTCCGCAAAAATATTGGATACCTGCCGGAGCACAATCCCCTCTACCTCGATATGTACGTAAGGGAATACCTTCGTTTCATCGCCGGTTTGCATAAAATTAAGAAGCCTAATCAGCGCATTGATGAAATGATTGAGCTCACCGGGCTTGGAAAGGAACGGCATAAGCCCATCGGCGCACTATCAAAGGGCTACCGGCAACGCGTGGGGCTGGCACAAGCCCTGCTGCACGATCCACCGGTACTTATTCTGGACGAACCTACAGCCGGACTAGACCCTAATCAGCTGGCCGACATTCGCGCACTGATCAAAAAGCTGGGCGAAGAGAAGACCGTTATTTTTTCCACGCACATCATGCAGGAAGTCAAGGCCATTTGCGACCGGGTGGTCATTATTAACCAGGGCAACTTAGTCGCCGATGACACTATTGATCACCTGCAGTCGGTAACAACCGGAGAGTCTGTGATTACGGTGGAATTCCAAAGCAAAATACCCTCGCAGGAGCTTAAACAGATTAGTGGTGTGCGGGAAGTCCGCCACATCAGCGGCTACCGCTATCAGGTTATGTCGGAAGCTGAGCAAGACCTGCGGGCATCAATTTTCGATTTTGCGGTAGCGCAACGGGTCAAGCTCCTTGAAATGCATAAAGAAGTATTTGAAATGGACGAGGTTTTCCAGCGCCTCACAAAGTAATCGCCTATGCCTGCACACCGGATACTTTTACTTGGTTTACTCTTTTTTTTACCGCTCTGCCTGAGCGCACAGGCGGACTCTGCCCAATTGAAAGCCGCCTTTCGGTTTCAGGATGGCATTTATTTGTCTGTTGCTTCCTTTCGCGCTAATCGGCCGGACTATCTCTGGAAAGAAGTCAAAGCAAAACTTGCCGCCAATGCCGAGTCCTACCGGGCACAGGCTGAATTCATACGGCCTGTGGATGCTGCCCCCCTACCTAATGACCTCATTTGGGGTATCGTACTAAATGGGCTGCCCTATGTACAGCTGCCCCTGGCAATAACCGAAGATTCCACCGTATTGCACTTTGCCGGCATGCGGGTACGTGGCCGTATCTGTTATTACGAGTTTGAACGGGAGGAAGAGCGCCTGGTGGAGATCAAAGCATATAACCCACTGACCGGCCGGCCCTTCCGGCGCGGTAATATCTCCAAACAGGAGATCATCAATGAGTCACGTATTCTGCACCTGCCCACCGGGCAGCAAGGGGTACTCGACCGGCCTACCCTGCTGAATATGATCACTGATGATACACAGCTGACCCGCACCGTGCAAGAGCTACCCGAGAATGCAGACACCGAAAAGCTCTATAAAGTTGTTCTTATATACGATGACCGGAATCCGATTTTCATCCCCGTGCCGGAATCCTCAAAGTAGATATTGTGAACACCAATTGCTATAGATCCAATACAGATGACATTCAAGGTGTCAAATCAAAAAAATAAGCGTTCATGCAAAGTATTTTCCTAAAGGAAGTCAACGCATTTTTCAGTTCCCTGATCGGCTATATTGTCGTCGGGGTTTTTCTGGTGGTCACCGGGCTCATCCTCTTCGTGTTTCCGGATACGAGCCTGTTGAATGTCAACTACGCCAGCCTGGGGCCCTTATTTGAAATTGGGCCCATGGTGTTTCTTTTTCTGATCCCGGCGGTGACGATGCGGTCCTTTGCCGAGGAGTATCAAAATGGCACGATTGAGCTCCTGGCTACCCGGCCTATTAGCAGCTTGCAGATCATTTTGGGCAAATACCTGGCGTGTATGGTGCTGGTACTCTTTGCCCTGGCCCCCACCCTGCTTTATTACTACACGGTATACCAACTCGGGTCACCGGTAGGCAATATCGACAGCGGTGCGGTAATTGGCTCTTATATCGGGCTGTTCTTCCTGGCTGCCGTTTACGTAGCTATTGGTCTTTTTGCCTCCTCACTGTCCAACAATCAGATTGTAGCCTTTCTGCTAGCGACTTTCCTGGCATTTTTCCTTTTCTATGGCTTTGATTTCATGAGTCGCCTGCCTGGACTGGTGGGCAAAGTCGACGATGTGGTACAGATGTTTGGCATTGACTACCACTATCGGTCCATAAGCCGCGGGTTGGTGGACAGCCGCGATATTATTTACTTTTTATCTGTCATCGCATTGTTTTTGGCACTCACCCTGTTTTCGATGGAACGAAGGAAGTGGTAAATCAATCAAAAGCAGGATTCACACGATCAAAGGCAACCCTGGCACAATTCTATTTGTATCATTGACTCAAAGAGCGTAATCTGGACTTTCCAATGGCTAAAAAGCAACCAAAAACGCAATTCGCAATTCAACTACTGCTGTTTATCGGCATTCTGTTGTTCCTTAACATCCTGGCCAATGCCCGGATAGCAGGCAAGCCGTTATACGGCTATCTGGACATGACCGAAGAAAAGCGATTTACACTAACAGACCCCACCCGGGAACTCCTGGAAGATCTTGACGATGTGGTTTACATCCGGGTATTACTGGAAGGTGAATTTCCGGCTGGCTTCAAACGGTTGCGCAATGCCACACAGGATCTGCTGGATGACTTGCGGGGCGTCTCAGGCTACGTGGAATATGAATTTGAAAACCCTAACCGGGGCACCAACGAAAAGATCAACGAACGCCGAACCAACCTCCGCGAGCAGGGTATTACCCCGACCCAGCTAACCGTAAAGGGCGTAGAAGGCACCGAGCGTAAGATGATCTATCCTTACGCTATCGTTTACTACAAAAACCGGGAATTGGCGGTCAATCTGCTGGAAAACGAGGTGCCGGGCATGCCGCAGGAGCGCACCCTCAACAATTCGGTCGGGCTGCTGGAGTACAAAATAGCCAACGCTATTCAACGGTTGCGCAGTACGGTACAGCCTAATGTACTGTTCACCACCGGGCATGGAGAACTGGAGCCCATTCAAACCGGGGACCTTCAAAAGACCCTGGCAAACTACTACGAGTTTGGGCGGCTCAACCTGGACAGCGTTGTGAATATTGGGAAGGCCGCCGACCTGTTAATCGTGGCGAAGCCTACGCTCCCCTTTAGCGAAAAGGATAAATTCAAAATTGACCAGTATGTCATGCAGGGTGGCAAAGTGCTGTGGCTACTGGATAAAGTAAGGGTAGACCTCGACAGCCTGAATGGCCGCCCTCAGTACTATCCCAATGAGTATGATCTGAACCTCGACGATCTGCTTTTTCGCTACGGCATCAGGATTCAGCCTAATTTAGTCATGGATCTGCAATGCTCCAGTATTCCTCTCGTGGTAGGCATGCAGGGAAATGCCCCGCAGTTTGACAACTTCCGCTATCCCTACCATCCTGTCGTTGCGCCACGGGAGCGCCACCCTATTGTCAATAATCTTGGCTTGGTGAACTTCAAATATCCAAGTACAATAGATTTGGACGTGACAACTAAGACACCGGTAAATAAAATACCGCTGTTGCAATCATCTGATAATACACGCGTACAGTACATTCCAGTGGAGATGAACTTTGAGTTTTTAAGGTACGACCTGGACCCGGATAAGTTCAAGGCGGAACCCCAAACCCTGGGACTACTGTTGGAAGGCAACTTTCCTTCTCTGTACGAAAACCGGGTAACGGAAAGCATGCTACAGAGCATGAACGACCTGGGGCTGGATTTCCGTAAGGAGAGCGAACCGACTAAAATGGTAGTCATTTCAGATGGAGACATTGCCCGAAACAGAGTGGGCAGGGACGGTAAGAATTTCAGCCCGCTGGGATTTAATGAGTTTGACAAATACCTCTTTTCCAACAAAGACCTGCTGGTGAATACCCTGGAGTATCTGATCAACGAAGAGGGTGTCATTCAGGCAAGGGGTAAAGAGGTGAAGTTGAGGTTACTGGATACTGTGGAAGCTAAAGAGCGGAAAGGCTTCTGGCAATTTTTAAATATTGGAGTGCCACTACTATTTCTGGCACTGTTTGGATTTGCATATAACTTTATCCGGCGGCGTCGGTTTGCCGCCTGATCACACAACAGATATAATACACAGCGATGAAAAGAACCTTGATATTATTGGTCGCATTCCTGCTGCTCGGCGGCAGCGTTTTCTGGTACATGTCCGGTGACGATAAACGCAACAAGATGACCCTGACCGGTTCCGACCGTGATTTTGCGGTCAAAGACATGAGCCAGCTTCACAAAATCTTTATCGCCGATCGAAAAGGCGAACGCACCACGCTGGTCCGCAACGATGAAGCCGGCTGGAATGTTAATGACCAGGGCACAGCCAATCCGCACGTTATGGAGCCACTGCTGGAGGCCATCAGAAATGTGCGCATCAAGTACAAGCCTTCAGATAATGCGCTGAAAAACATGGTGAACGTACTGGCTACACAGGGTTACAAGGTTGAGCTTTATGACAAAGAAAATAATCTGCTTAAAGCCTACTACATTGGAGGCTCAACGGCTGACGAGCGCGGTACTTACATCATCCTGGATGGCGCAGAACAACCCTATGTTGCTGAAATACCTGGCTTTTCAGGCAACATCAGCGTCCGCTTCTCCCGGTTTGGCGACGAATGGCGGGATAAAACGCTCTTTTCCGAAAAGGTGGAAGACATTAAGTATCTTTCTGTAGAGTACCCCAAACAAAAGAACCAATCCTTTATTCTGGAAGCAGAGGGCAGTGGTTATAACATAAAGCCTTTTTATGATATAACGCCTGAAATCCAGCGCCCTGCTAAGGAAGGTAGTATAGAAGCTTACCTGGTCAAATTTAAAAGTGTTGGCGCTGAAGCTTTCCGTAATGAGCACTCTGGTCAGGATTCTATCCTGCAGACGATTCCGTTTTGCAATGTTACCCTTGTAAATACCGATAAGGATACCACAAGAGCCGTTTTCTACCCTATCAGGAAGGAAAAGACCACCACGCAGGACCGCAAAACAGGCGAATATGTTACAACTGGTGGCTACGTAGACCGATACTTTGTCCTTCGCAACCAGCAAGACTTCATGCTCGCACAGCATATCGTCATGCAGAAGATCTTTTGGGGTTATGGTTCTTTCTATCAGGATACAAAATTGTTGAATTGATAGCAGCGGTGAGGCTTATCATCCTAAATCTGTAGATAAAAAGTGTGCCGGATGTTTGATTATAAATCTTACTTCAAGTCAAAGCGTACCGACCGAAACCTCCTAATTGTGAGCTTACTGCTCCTTATCGGGCTTGGCGCCGCGCCCTCGGAGCGCTGGGGTTTCTGGGGCCACCGCCGGCTCAACCGAACGGCCATTTTTACGCTGCCGCCCGAGATGATTGTCTTTTACAAAAAAAACCTGGAGTATGTCACAGAGCACGCCGTTGACCCTGATAAACGGCGCTATGCGACCCGGCACGAAGCGGTACGCCACTACATTGACATCGATCACTGGGGCACCTATCCGTTTCCTGAGGTACCGAGAGATTGGACAGAGGCCCTCATGAAATTTACAGAGGTAGGCGTAGTTGATGCAGATGGGGACACGACGCTACTCCACCGGGACACGGTAAGGCAGCAGGTACTGATCAGCCTGGAGACCGCAGGAGGTGCTTTACAGGTACCTTACCAATCGGACTACAGAACCTACTTTCTGCAGGAAATTATGTCGCAGTACTATGAGGATGAATGGAAGCTAGGCTGCGATACACTGGGAATGCTATTCGGACTGCCACCCGGTAGTATTGATTGTGAAAAGGCCTATGCCCTTGACCACTTCTCCGAATATGGTATCGTCCCTTATCACCTACTGGTGATGCAGCGCCGACTTACTATGGCTTTCCGTAACCGCGACATCCCCAGCATTCTGCGGATTTCTGCGGAGTTTGGCCACTACATCGGAGACGCCCACGTGCCGCTTCATACCACCGAGAACTACAATGGGCAACTTACGGATCAGGTAGGTATTCATGCTTTTTGGGAAAGCCGTATCCCCGAGTTGTTTGCAGACGAGGAGTATGACTACTTTGTAGGCAAAGCAGAATACATCTCCAATCCCAAAGACTACTATTGGGATGTGGTCCTGGCTAGCCATCAGTTGGTAGACAGTGTGCTCCAAATTGAGCGAGACCTCAGCGAGACCTTTCCGGAAGATAAGCAATACTGCTACGAAGAACGCCTGGGCCGAACGATACGCACTCAATGCCGGGAATATGCCAATGCCTACCAACAGCGAATGAAAGGAATGGTGGAAGACCGTATGCGGGCGACCATCCTCTCCATAGGCAGTGCGTGGTATACCGCCTGGGTGGACGCAGGTCAGCCCGACCTCAACAACATTGACAAGTACCAGCTCTCCCCTGATGAGGTGGAGGAGCTACAAGTCCTGGAGGAAAAAGCCCGGTCTGGCAAACAGCGGGGCAGGTCGCATGAGTAGTCCTTAGTACACTAACTGTAAAGCGGATTTATTTTTCCGTAAGTCCATACATCCACTAGACTTTGGACGTGCTAGAGGTAGATTTTGAAAAGACAGAACAACACCGGAGCTTTGGGTTGTGAAAAAGAACAAAGCCACCGAGTCGTTCTGCCACTCAATATTACAACTGGAGGTTGGAAA
>Ga0307981_1000185_pt1 | contig 67968 bp, 65 predicted proteins | sample OrgLakmetagen987_FD_201849 | JGI IMG/M metagenome (GOLD analysis project Ga0307981, IMG submission 201849) | Saline water microbial communities from Organic Lake, Antarctica - #987 | ecosystem: Environmental > Aquatic > Non-marine Saline and Alkaline > Saline | place: Antarctica: Organic Lake... | reverse complement strand
CGGAGAACGTCCATGGCCGCCCAGAAAACCGCGCGGGCTTCGCCTGAGCTACGCAAAGGCTCTACTCAGCCCGCGCTACCGTCGGTTTTACACCACCACCCGGGGCACAAGCCGCGCCGATCCAACCAGTGACCTCAAGGCGGTTTTGGTGCATCTTGATGACGGGTCTGGCACTGTCGTGATCAACCTTTCGTTCGGAATCTCCATTCTTGAGGGGGTGCGCACCTACGGGTTGAGCAATGCGGATTTCGCCACGACGGATCTGGCCATCGAAATGCTGTATCTGATCGAAGCTAAATCAGCAGCGATGGATGCTTCGCGTCAGTTGAATTTCAAACTGCAGGGGGCCAGGATTGCAGCGGAAGAACAAGCGTTCACCGATACGCTTACCGGCCTCAAGAACCGACGCGCCATGGATCATGTCCTGCAGCGTTTGCTTGGCAGTCGGGCCGCATTTGCCGTGATGCAAATCGACTTGGATTTCTTCAAGGCGGTCAATGACACGTTGGGCCACGCGGCAGGTGATCATGTCTTGCAGTCCGTGGCGCAAATCATGGTGGAAGAAACCCGCGCCGTAGATACGATTGCGCGGGTGGGGGGGGATGAATTTACGCTCATCCTATGTGATGTCGCAGACGAGCAAACTTTGCTAAGGATTGGCGATCGATTGATCGAGCGCCTTCAATATCCGATCATCTTTCGGGGTCAGGCGTGTAAAATCTCTGCCAGCATCGGTACGGTTTGGATTCGCGAAAACCACAAAATGGTAGCCAAGGACATCTTGTCAGACGCGGACAGGGCGCTTTATCAGTCCAAAAATGAGGGACGGTCCCGCCAAACTTTGCTCAAAGGCGCATCCGGCCATCCGTGAAACGCCAGTTTGCAGAGGTATTTTTCAAGCAAGCCAGACCTCTGCTCAGATTTCGCTAAGATAGGCCCAAGAGACATATCCGTTCAGTCCGCGTGATTGCTGCGACGAAACCTTGCACCAACGCGTCCCACCGGTTTGCTGGCAGCTTTGCAGCCGCAAGGTGGTGCCATTGGGAAGACCCGCAAGAATTTGAAAACCGGTGCCTGGCCCGGCCCGCAATTTCAGCATGTCACCTTCGTCGACCCCGGCGACTTGATAATTGTCGCCAAGGGTGCCTGCCAGCGGGGCGCATCCGGCAAGGACTGCTAATGTTAGAATGGTGACGAAAGACATCATGGTTTTATGCATCAGATAAGGGCTTTCGATGAGGTGAGCGCGTTTTTGTTGGCACAGGGATCAACTGCGCCGATCGACCGCGCGGGCCTCCCTCGTTCTTATCATCGTCGGCCAGCAACATCACAGCAACGGCCATCTGTACGCCCGCAAAGACAATGCCGTTTAGCAGCCAAAAGACGACAAGCGCCATCAATCCGATGTTGGAGGTACTGATCAGATGCCATAGATTAACCACGTTAAAATACAGTATTCCTGCAACAAAAAGCGCAGCGATCCCAAAACCGATCAAAATCTGTTTGAGATAAAATTGAGCAATCCGAGGCATCTTGAGAGTTCCTTGATTTTAACTGGCATCTTACAATACGAACTTGGGTCGCCGCATATGACCGATAAAGCGGGCCCGTATCAAGGCTGCGATGCGGATTGTCACGACTAGATTTTCAACTTTCGCAACCACCCGAGCGCTTCTGACCAGATATTTTCACAAGGGCACTTACCGTTCGTTATGCCTTCTGTGATCTAAATGCCATTGAGCAGAGTTGCAATCATGACGCTTTCCTTGCGCTTCCTCAATGGCATGCTTGAACTGAGCGATCAGAGGACCAGAGCGAGCGCTTGCAACTGTCTCGTCCGAAGTCTTGAGGGTTTGCTTGAAGGCTCGCTTCCCAGAAACGCGCTGGACGACCGTTGGAATGGAACGCTTCACATGCAATTGCCGGCCTCGCGGTAGGAGGTAATTGGACACCGCTCCACTGCCCGTTTGACCCAAGTTCATACCCGGTCTTGGCCAAAAAAGATCAACACATCAAGGGAAAGGGATAACAAGACAAGTGGCAGCCCGTAGGGGAGTCGAACCCCTCTTTTCAGGTTGAAAACCTGACGTCCTAACCGATAGACGAACGGGCCACTAGCTTGTGAGCGGTTCTTTAGGCAATCGCGCCAAAGGGCGCAAGTGGAAATTCCCGAGAATCCAAAAAACTTTTACGCAGGTGCGGCATCTTCCAGACGAAGTTGTACCGATTGCCTGCCGCGCCAGCTGTTGATGTCCAGACGACCGGCAAGATGAAACCGTGCGCCGCCGTGGTTCTCTAGCGCAGGACCAAGAGGGCCGTCAAAGGCACCGAACGCAATCGCGTCCAGCTTGACGCCACTGCCATCGCCAAAACTGATTTTCAAATGGCTTTCGCCGACCCGCTTGGCAAAACGGATTTGCATATCTGCAAAGACATAGCGCGGGGCAGGGGCACCGGCACCAAAGGGGCCTGCCTGCTCGATCATCTCGGCCAGCTCAACCGTGGCAGCGGCGGGCATCAGCAGGCCGTCAAGCCGCAGGTCAGCAGCACCGGCCAGATGTGCGCCCTGTTTTTCCAGCAGGTCCGCCAGCCGCGCCATAGCGGCGTCAAGCTTGTCTTCGGCGACGGTCAGGCCCGCCGCCATTTTGTGCCCACCGCCTTTTATCAACAACCCCTCGGCCGCCAGCCGCTGGATCGGCGCACCCAAATCAATACCGGACACGGACCGGCCTGACCCTTTGCCGATGCCGTTCTCAAATCCGATGACGACCGATGGACGGTTCGAGGCCTCTTTGAGGCGCGCAGCGACAATGCCCACGACGCCCGGATGCCAGCCAGCGCCCGAAGCCCATACCAGGGGCGCGTCAAAGCCGCGTGTCTCGGCCTGATCCAGCGCTACGGCGCGTACAGACGCCTCTACATCGCGGCGCTCTGTGTTCAGGGTGTCCAGACGTTCTGCCAGAGAGGCTGCCTCGTGAGGGTCGTTGCTGGCCAGCAAGCGGGCACCCAGATCGGCCTGACCGATCCGCCCGCCTGCATTGATACGCGGCCCCAGCAAGAACCCAAGGTGATAGGACGCGGGGGATGTATCCATGCGCGCCACATCTGCAAGAGCGGCAAGCCCGGCCCGGTCGCGCCGCGCCATGACCTTGAGGCCCTGGCGCACAAAGGCGCGGTTCACGCCTATCAGCGGGGCCACGTCTGCGACCGTTGCAAGTGCTACCAGATCCAGTAGCGCCATCAGATCGGGGCCTGAGATCTGCGCCTCGCGCAGTTGGCGGCCTGCTTCGACCAGCATCAGGAACACGACCCCCGCGGCGCACAGATGTGCCAGTGTGCCATCTTCGTCTTGGCGGTTGGGGTTCACAACGGCAACGGCGTCGGGCAGGGTTTCTGCCCCCAGGTGATGGTCCAATACAATCACGTCAGCGCCCACAGCCGCCGCGATGGGGCCGTGCGACAACGTTCCACAATCAACGCAGATGATCAGATCATGTTTCAAGGCAAGGTCGGCCATCGCCTCGTCATTGGGGCCATAGCCCTCGTCGATCCGGTCGGGCACATAAAGGGTCGCGCTGGCACCCATGTCGCGCAGCCAGACCAGCAAAAGGGCCGCAGAGCTGCCACCATCGACGTCATAATCGGCAAATACCGCGATACGCTGGTGCGCTTTGACCGCAGCCAAGAAGCGCGTTGTGGCTTTTTCCATGTCGCGCAGGGATCGCGGATCGGGCAAGAGATCCCGCAAGGACGGTGCCAGAAACTGATCGGCCTCGGCCGCAGTCACACCACGGCGCGCCAACACCTGACACAAGGCCAGCGGCAGGCCTGCCTGCTGCACCAAAACCTCAGTGGCACGCTCGATCTCGATACCGGGGCCAATCCAGCGCCGCCCGGTCAGGGACGCATCAACACCTAAAAAGCTCATGCATCCCACTTTCTTATTTGAATTGAATTGTCATCAGAAGCCCGATGCGACCATAGACCCTAGTGCTGGTCTGCGGGAGTGCGATAGTTGATGCGCCGCACCGATCCCGATTTCGACCGCATGATCAGCGTTTCGGTTGTCAGCCAGCCGGGTTCGCGTTTGACGCCCGGCAGCAAAGTACCGCCCGTAACGCCGGTCGCAGCAAAGATCACATCTTGGGTGACCATTTCATCGCGGGTATAGATGCGGTCCAAATCGGTGATGCCAGCCTTTTCAGCGCGGCCCCGTTCATCGTCATTGCGAAACAGCAGCCGCCCATACATCTGCCCACCCATGCACTTTAAAGCGGCAGCGGCCAGCACACCCTCTGGCGCACCGCCTGACCCCATGTACATGTCGATGCCTGTGCCCGGCTCTGCGCAATGCATGACGCCTGCTACATCACCGTCGGTGATCAGCCGGATCGCGGCTCCGGTTTCACGGACCTGTGCGATTATTTCTTCATGGCGGGGACGCTCAAGGATACAAACCGTAATATCTTGCGGCGTGCATCCTTTGGCGGTGGCAAGGGCTATAACACGCTGTGCCGGTGTCATCTCCAAGGTGACAATGCCCTCGCTGTAGCCGGGCCCGATCGCCAGCTTGTCCATATAAACATCGGGTGCGTGCAGCATCGATCCGCGCGGGCCCATTGCAATGACGGTCAGCGCGTTGGGCATGTCTTTTGCGGTCAGAGTGGTCCCTTCCAGCGGATCAAGTGCGATATCAACGCCAGGGCCATTACCGGTTCCGACTTCTTCGCCGATATACAGCATCGGGGCTTCGTCACGTTCGCCTTCCCCAATCACGACAACGCCAGCGATATCCAGCAGGTTCAGCTGCTCGCGCATGGCATTCACCGCCGCCTGATCCGCTGCTTTCTCGTCCCCGCGTCCAATCAGTTTGGCCGAGGCCAGGGCGGCGGCTTCTGACACCCGCGCAAGGCCAAGCGACAACATGCGGTCTTTGAAATCAGCTGATGCAGTCATGGTCGTATTCCTGTCAAAATTGGGTTTTTGAAATCATATCGCTAAAGGTCTTCGATCCGAAGGGCGACGGGGTCGGTTGCCAAGACGCCCGTTTCAGCCATTGCAGCCAAAGCCTCATCCAGTGCTTTTCGGGAGGTCTTGTGGGTGACGATCAGCACGGGGGCGTGATCGGTATTGTGTTCGGTTTGGCGCATCCGGTCGATGCTGATCCCCGCTTCGCCCAAGACCGTCGCGATTTTTGCCAGTGCGCCGGGCTTGTCCAGCAGACTCATGCGCAGATAAAACGCCGCCGGTGCCTGTGACATCGCCGAGGTGGCATTGGCCAGCGTGCTTGCCTTTTGACCAAACACAGGCCCCCGCCAGCCGCGCGCAATATCGCAGATATCAGAAAGAACTGCACTGGCGGTCGGCCCTTCGCCCGCACCGGGGCCGCGCAAGACGATCTGGCCGATCGCATCGCCCTCAAGCACGATCATATTCGTGCCGCCAGACAATTGCCCCAACGGCGAGGTGTCAGGCACAAGGCAAGGCTGCATCCGCTGCTCAAGCCCGCGCCCGGTCATTTGCGCGACACCCAACAGCTTGATCTTGTAGCCCATGCCAGCGGCCGCCCGAATGTCGTCGATGCTGACGCGTTCGATGCCTTCCAGATCAATCCCTGCAAAATCGATGCGCGAGCCAAAGGCAATCGACGACAGGATCGCCAGTTTATGTGCAGCGTCAATGCCGCCTACGTCCAAGGCCGGGTCCGCCTCAAGATAGCCAAGACCGTCGGCTTCGGCAAAAACATCCGCATAGGGCAGGCCTGCGTCTTCCATCCGGGTCAGGATATAGTTGCACGATCCGTTCATCACGCCCATCACACGGGTAATCTGGTTGCCAGCCAATCCTTCAGTCAGAGTTTTGATGACCGGGATACCGCCTGCCACCGCCGCCTCGTAGCGGATCAAAAGACCGCCTGCTTCGGCCTGTTCTGCAAGCGCTTGGCCGTGAATGGCCAGCATCGCCTTGTTGGCGGTGATCACATCCTTGCCCGATGCCAATGCCGCCTCGGTCGCGTTCTTTGCAGGACCGTCTTCGCCGCCGATCAATTCGACAAACACATCCACATCGTCGCGTTTTGCCAGTGCAACGGCATCATCTTCCCAGGCATATCCCGCCAGGCTCACGCCCCGGTCCTTGTCGCGACTGCGTGCTGATACCGCCGTGATAGTGATCGCACGGCCTGTGCGGGCCTCAAGCAAAGCGGCTTGTTTGCGGATGATGCGCACAACGCCCACACCCACGGTTCCCAATCCGGCAATACCAAGACGAAGCGGTTGTGACATGTGCGTTTCCTTTAGATGGTGCGCTTGCGCGATCAGATTATTCCTTGGCGGCCATGTAGCTGGTTCACACCCTGCGCGCAACTTGGCCGTTTGGAATAATCCTCATTGCAAACCTTGGGACAACCGTTGTTTTTCTGCCCCGGTCAGCACGGAGCCACGAAGCCGCGCCGCGCGGGCTTGCAGACCTGCGACACGGGCGTCCAGCACGTTTTCTGTCTGGGTGGTATTGATCTGCCCAGCCGTGGCGCGCGCCAAAAGAGGATCAACAGGCACGATGGCGGGATATTGCGCAGCCAGCATTTCGGGCGTTGCACGGCTATCGAGCGCTGGAAACTGCGTACACGCAGCAGGCAGCATTATGGAAAGGGCACAAAGGCCAAGAAGGGCGCGATTGGTCATGGGATCAAGTCATGCACCAGCCCGCGTTTTCGCGCAAGCGGGGTTTGCCTTTGAACAAGTGTTCAATTAACCATGTTCTTATGGCACGCACCACCGGATCACATTCTGACATTACCGGCCCCAAGGTCCGCGAAGCGGCGTTGCGGCTATTTGCGCAAAACGGATTTGCTGCCGTGTCCATGCGCGCCATCGCTGGCGAAGTGGGTGTTCAGGCCGGTGCGCTTTATAACTATACCCCAGACAAACAGACGCTTTTGTTCAGCTTGCTCAGCACACATATGGAGCAGCTGTTGGAGGCATACACCGACAATCTTTCCCAAACGCCAGTCGACCGCTTGCGGCATTTCGTTGATTTCCACATCCGCTTTCACGCAGACCGCCCGGACGAGGTTTTCATTTCCTACATGGAATTGCGAAATCTAAGCCCTGAAAACTTCAGCACCGTCGAGGCGTTGCGCCGCCGCTACGAGGACCGCTTGGAAGGGATTTTGCAAAGTGGCGCTGACGCGAATGCTTTTGACATTGCCGATACCAAGATCGCGACACTTGCCGTCATCGCGATGCTTACCGGTGTGAACACCTGGTTCCATGAAGGGGGGCGTCTGACACTGGATCAGGTGATCGCGCAATATTGGGATATGGTACGCAGATGCGTGATTGCGGGGTAAAGCCCGACGGGGCCTTACCCCTTTGACTTAATGGGCTGGTTTGATGAAGGTTCCGTTGTTGAGATCCTGCATCGCCTGCATCAATTCGGCCCGCGTGTTCATCACAATGGGGCCATGCCATGCGACAGGCTCGTCGATCGGCGCACCGGATATCAACAGAAAACGCACGCCTTCGGGCCCTGCCTGGACCGTTACCTCGTTGCCTGTGCCAAAGCGGATCAAGGTACGATCACCGCTAAGGTCGCGAATGTTGACCTCTTCGCCGGCAATCTCTTTTTCAAGCAACACACCAGACGGTTGGGACGCATCGGCAAAGGCAGCAGTTCCTTGAAAGATGTAGGCGAATGCCCGGCGATAGGTGTCGACCTTGAACGTCTTTCTAACGCCAGCCGGCACCGTGACATCTAGGTATTGTGGGTCAGCGGCGATACCGTCCACAGGGCCTGTCTTGCCCCAGAACTCGCCTGTGATCACCTTGACGATGGTGCCATCATCATCTGTGACCACCGGAATGTCTTTGGCGGTAACGTCCTGATAGCGCGGCGCTGTCATCTTTTGGGCGGATGGCAGGTTGCCCCAAAGCTGAAACCCATGCATCTGTCCGCGCGCATTTCCGTGGGGCATTTCCTGGTGCAAAATACCCGATCCGGCCGTCATCCATTGCACATCACCTGCACCAAGCGTGCCGACATTACCCAACGAATCACCGTGTTCTACCGTACCTTCCAGTACGTAGGTAATTGTCTCGATCCCGCGATGGGGGTGCCAAGGAAAGCCCTTTTCGAAATCAATGGGACGCTCGTTTCGAAAGTCATCAAAAAGCAGAAACGGGTCAAGCTCGCTTGGATCCTGAAAGCCAAACGCGCGGTGCAGTTTCACGCCAGCCCCTTCCATTGTGGGAACGGCAGCGCGTGTTTCTAAGGTAGGTCTCAGGGACATGGTCGCTCTCCTATGCGGTAGTTATCGTTAAGATAGGGCTGCAAGGTCTGCGCCGCAATCATACAGCGCCGAACAAAATCTGTGCGCCACTGCACCTTTGCGCGGCAAGAACGAGGGGGGGTCGCAAACAGACGCGACTGCCGTTTCCCCCAGCGGTTCATATCGCGCTAACACTTATGGGAGCCATGCGCATGAAAGTTGGGTTTATCGGGTTGGGAAATGTCGGCGGCAAGCTTTCGGGGAGTTTGCTGCGCAACGGTGTTGATTTGCATGTGCATGACCTGAACGTTGAATTCGTCGCACACAAGGTCGCGCAGGGTGCCTCGGATGGGGTGTCGCCTGCCAATCTGATGCAAAGCTGCGATGTGGTCATCACCTGTCTGCCAAGCCCTGCTGCCTCTGCCGCAGTGGTGGCACAAATGCTGCCCCATGTGGGCCCGGGCAAGATCTGGATGGAAATGTCGACAACTGACGCTGCCGAGATCGAGCGCCTTGGGCGTGCCGTTATTGAAGCGGGCGGCGCTGCGGTTGATTGCCCGGTCTCTGGCGGATGCCACCGCGCCGACACCGGCAACATCAGCATTTTCGCCGCCTGTGACCGCGCCACATTCGAGCGTATCCTGCCACTTTTGACGATTATGGGGCGGCGCGTGTTGCACACCGGTGATCTGGGAACCGCGTCGGTCTTGAAAGTGATGACAAATTATCTGGCCACGGTGAACCTGATTTCACTGTGCGAGGCAATGACAGTGATGAAAGCCTCTGGCATGGATCTTGCTACAACATTTCAAGCGATTTCAATGTCTTCTGGTACATCCTTTGTGCACGAAACGGAAAGCCAGTTGATCCTGTCGGGGTCACGGGATGTGAACTTTACAATGGACCTTATCCAAAAGGACATCGGGCTTTTCCAAAAACTGGCCGATCAGTTTGCTGTGCCCTTGGAAATATCGCCGCTGATTATTGAAATCATGACGGATGGTCAAAAAAGATATGGAGAACGGGCGCAATCAGACCGGATCATCGAGCGTTTGGAAGAGGCAACAGGCCTGCAAATATTGGCGGACGGGTTCCCACAGGAATTGATTGACGATGAGCCAGAAGAACACGGCTATGAGGTCAATGCCCGTTCATCTTCGTAAATTCTCATGCAGTGCATGACGTATCGGGCGTAAGCCTTTGAGATTGATCGTTTTTGCGTGATAAAACAGGGGCGGTAAAGTAAGTCCAGCGCCCAAAACCATTAATGAAATGGTCGGTGCGCCTTAGAGTGTTTACACTAAATTATTGATTAATTTACGTTAATTAATTTTGATGTGTTGGATTGGCTTCTACCTTCAACTCGTTGGATATGCATCGTTATCCTGGATATCAGACCTTGGAATAAAGCTGCAAAGACCCCTGAAAAGTTAACCCTCTCCTGCCTCTCTGAGCGGTTTTGTTCATCAAAGCCTCAAGATGCGCCAAGCCTGAATCTTGGGGCCCAGCCACCACCTCGATGTCAGCTGTCAAATCCCACAAAACGTGCCATATTTTCCACCGGCCGGCGGACTGATCTTACGTCGTTGGCTGAAAACTTCTCGTCTGGCCAACCAAGCGCGACGCAGGTCATGATGACTTCATCATCGGGAATCTGCGCATGCTCGCGCACCACGGGGGACTGCATGATGCCTTGGCCGTTTATGACTGAGCCCAGTCCCTTGCTCCACGCGGCCAGCACTAACCCATAGGTAACCGCACCCAGATCGAAATGCGCGATGGTGCCGTTATCATCCAGCGCTTTGTCAAAGGTGACGACGACCGACACCGGCGCATCGAATTGCCGAAAGCCGCGCATCACCCAGTCTTGGCGGCGCTCTTTATCCTCGCGCTCGATCCCCATGGCTGCGAACAGCTGCTTGGCGATATCAACCTGGCGTTCGCGGTGGATGCCGGCATAGGCACCATGATCGCTGATCTCGCGTACGGGGGGCACGCCTTCCAGCATGCGCGTCGAATTGCCTTCGCGGACTTTCTCAAGCGGTTCGCCGGTGAGGACGTGGAAATGCCAAGGCTGGGTGTTCATCGAAGATGGTGCTCGGTTGGCCAAGGCGATGATCTCTTCCAGCAGGTCGCGCGAAACCGGATCCTTGGTAAAACCCCTGATGCTACGCCGTCCCAGCATCGCCTGTTCTAGATCCATCGTCTGCCTCCCTGATTTCCTGACAGACGTCAGCGTCCTTCAAAGGGGTGGCGGGGTCAAGCATCTGTTAACCCTCTGCCGCTGCGTCAGGTCAGCAATTGGGCACATTCACAGCCAGCCCGCCAAGCGAGGTTTCCTTGTATTTTTCTGACATATCCGCACCGGTCTGGCGCATCGTCTCGATACAGGCGTCCAGCGGCACCAGATGGGTGCCGTCGCCACGCAGAGCCAAGGACGCAGCCGACACGGCCTTGATCGCGCCCAAGCCGTTTCGTTCGATGCAGGGCACCTGGACCAGCCCCCGGATCGGATCGCATGTCATGCCAAGATGATGCTCCAAAGCGATTTCGGCTGCGTTTTCAATCTGTTCAGGCGTGCCGCCCATCACGGCGCAAAGCGCAGCGGCGGACATGGCTGCGGCCGATCCGACTTCGGCCTGACAGCCTGCTTCGGCACCAGAGATCGAGGCGTTGAATTTCACCAGCCCGCCAATGGCGGCAGCAGTCAGCAAGAAGTCTTCGATCTGCCCCTCTGAGGCGCCCGGCACGTGATCAAGATAATAGCGCAAGGTCGCGGGCATCACGCCCGCTGCACCATTTGTGGGGGCGGTGACCACCTGACCGCCCGCAGCGTTTTCCTCGTTCACGGCCATGGCGTAGACGCTCATCCAGTCGTTGATCGTGTGCGGTGCTTGCTGGTTCATGCCACGCTCGGCCACCAGCGCGTCATGAATACCTTTGGCGCGGCGTTTTACGTTCAGGCCACCGGGCAGAATACCGTCTGTTTCCAGCCCACGATTGATGCAGTCATTCATCACCTGCCAAAGCCGCTTTGACCCTTCGCGCAGATGCACAGCACCGCCGCGCGATTCCTCGTTGGCACGTTTCATCCCGGCGATGGTCTTGCCCGAATCGCGCGCCATTTCAAGCATTTCGGCAGCGGATTTGAACGGGAAGGGAACAGGGGCCCCCTCGTCGGTGTCTTTGCCTGCGGCCAGCTCGTCCGCCGTCATCACAAAGCCGCCGCCGATGGAATAATACATCTCGCGCAGGGTCACGTCACCTTGGGCGTCCGTTGCCATCAGCATCATACCATTGGCGTGGCCCGGCATCTTGACGTCGTAGTCAAAAACCATGTCGGTCTTGGGGTTGAACGTCAGTGCGCCCAAATCCGGCAGGGTGATGATGCCTGTTGCCTTGATGTCCGCCAGGACGGCTTCGGCTTTGTCGTGGTCATAGTCTTGAGGCGTAAAGCCCGCGAGACCCAAGATCGTCGCGCGGTCTGTGGCGTGACCGATGCCGGTAAAGGCCAGACTGCCATGCAGGGACGCACGCATACCGGAAAACTTGAACGGAGAGGCGCGCATCAGGTCCAAGAACCGTGCGGCGGCCACCATCGGGCCCATAGTGTGCGAAGATGACGGGCCAATGCCCACTTTGAACATATCGAAAACAGAGAGGAACATCAGGTGGCACTTCCTTGCGGTGGGGTGGCGTAGCGGGGTTTTGAAAACGGTGTGGGGCCAAGCCCTTCGGCGGTCTGCGCAGCGGCGGTACAAGGCAAAGCCTCGATCGCGTGGCACATGGCATGCAGATGGGGCAAGTCGTTTAGCTGAAACCAACTGCGATCGGTGTCGGCGGGGTAAAGCGCGCACCAGCGCAGCAAAGCTGCAAGGTAAAGCTGGATCGCAAGGGCAAACGGGGCATCGGCGGCGCGGGCCTCAACGGTATTTAGATGCTGTCCCAAAGCGCCCTGCATCGTTTGACGCAAACGCGATTGGTGTTCGGGGTCCGGGCCTATGTATTTTTCCGGATAAAAAGTCATCCGCAGGGCGGGGTGGAGGGTGTTTGAGACGAAAAACAGCCATTTGAGAAAATCAGCGCGTTTGGCGCTTTGGGCGGATGGCCCCAACTCTCCGTGTCGGTCGGTCAACCACAGCAAAATGGCACCCGTCTCGAATATCGGGCCGTCTGGAACCTCAAGCGCCGGGATCAGCCCGTGCGGATTCAGGCGCAGATAAGCAGGCGAGGCGTGTTCCGCCCGCCTGCGGTCCAAAAGAACGGCGGTATAGGGCAGGCCCAACGCCTCCAGCGCCAACCGGATGATAAGCGAGGCATTGTCGGGCGCAAAATGAAGAATATAGGGGCTCATGCTGGTGTGTTAACCGATTACATCACTCAGGTACGATTGAAAACGACATGTTCAGAGGCAATGCAGAACTGCGCAACCGGATTCTACGCTCAGTCCGGTCGCAACGCTGCGTCTTCGACCCGGATACGCCTGTAAAGCATCGCGGCGTTCAAGACGGTGAACAGGAGCGCCACCCATGGCAACCCCAGCACCATCGGGGCCACGAAAATCTCGAACACCACCAATGTATAATTTGGGTGAGGGATAAATCTGAACGGCCCTTTGGTCACCAGTGGCTCGTCGATGACGATGATACGTGTGGTCCAGCGGCGACCCAGCGTGCTCAGAATCCAAACGCGCAAGACCTGCAAGACCGCATACAACGCCAGCCATCCGATATGGATGTTTTGTGAAAAGCCAAAAATGACGAGGCACAAAATCCAAGCGCTGTGCAGGGCGACCATGACGGGATAATGGTCGGCACCGACCTCGCGCGCACCGCGCGCCATCAAGGCGGCGGTGTTGCGTTTGGAAATCACCAGTTCGGCCAAACGCTGTACAATAATGAAAGCGAGGAAAAGGAAGGCACCCAGCGTCATGAGGCCACCGAAAGCGGCATAAGCGACGCGGTAAAGCCGGGCCCAAGCGCGCAAAGGGCAAGCTGTCCGGTCTGGTCGGATTTCAGCACGCGGTCCAAAACGAACAAGGCCGTGGGGGCAGACATGTTGCCCGCCGCACGCAGGATTTCACGTTCTGCGTCCAAGCTGCCTTTGGGCAGGTTCATCGTGGTTTCGATAGCTTCCAGTACCTTTGCCCCGCCGGGATGGCAGACAAAGCGGTCCACCGCTTCAAGCGGTATATTGGCGCATTCTAGCATACCAATCAAAGCCGCACGAAAATTCTGTTCGACAAAACTGGGGATCGACCGGTCAAAGACGACGCCAAGACCGTTTTCATCGACATCCCAACCCATGATGCCCAAAGTGTCAGGCCAGATATGCTCTTGCCCGTCCCCAAGGGTCACTTTGCCGACATCAACCGCGGTGCCTGAACGCAGCACCACGGCTGCTGCGCCATCCCCGAACAGGACCGTCGCAATGATGTCGGCCTTTTGCAAACGGTCGGTGCGAAAAGACAGTGAACACGCTTCGGCAGCGACCATCAAAACGGTTTGCCCCGGACGAGAGGCCGCAAGTCTGCGCGCCAGCGATAATCCGGTCACGCCACCCGCACAGCCCAAGCCAAAGACCGGAACGCGCTGCACGTCGGTGCGAAACCCCATGGCCTTGAACGCCTGCGCCTCAAGCGTCGGTGTGGCGATCCCTGTCGATGAAACGGTCACAATCACATCAACGTCTTTTGCAGTGCAATCTGCGTCGGCAAGGGCTGCCGTGGCCGCGTCTACAAACATTTGTGTGCCAGCCTGCAGATAGGCAGCGCCACGGTCCGCCCAGTTATGGTCTTGTTCGTACCACGTCACGGGCTGGACCAGATGACGCATGTCGACGCCCGCGTTTTCAAACGCCGGAGCGAGCCTTTCGAAATGGGGATAGCGAGGTCCGAGCAATGCGCGGGCATACTCTTGAGCCATGGCTTGCGGCAGTTTGTGTGGCGGCAAGGCAGTGCCGATCCCTGCAAGTGTGACGGTAGTGCTGTCAGCACGCTCAGCAACGAGAGGTTTGGACATCTCCAACATGGACTTACCTTCAAACAAATAACACGAACAGTCTTAAGGTAGCCGTAATCTCGGCCCGATCCAGTCTTGGGGCGCTCTGTGTTCCCAAGCCTGCGTCAAAAGACGCAAGACAGGGGCAATAAGCTGATTTTGAGGGGTCGCACCCCAGCCCGCCTACCTCTATAAGGGCATCGATCAATCAGGAGTCGCTGCCATGGCCGGAGAACTTTCACCCATTGATAAGGCAAAATTTGTCGCAGCCAAGCGTGCCGCGCAATTTGTCGAAGACGGCATGCGTGTCGGGCTGGGAACGGGCTCGACCGCCGCTTGGCTGGTGCGATGCCTCGGCGAGATGGTCCGCGACGACGGGCTGCGCATCAGGGGTGTGCCGACGTCAACCCGGACAGCCCAACTGGCGCGCGAGGTCGGCATCGAAGTCATCAGTCTGGACGAAGCCAAATGGCTGGATCTGACCATTGACGGTGCCGATGAATTTGATGGCGAGCTGAACCTGATCAAGGGTGGCGGCGGCGCGTTGTTGCAAGAAAAGATCGTCGCGACCGCGTCAGACCAGATGGTGGTGATCGCTGATATCGGTAAAGAGGTGGAAACACTGGGGGCTTTCCCGTTGCCGATCGAGGTGATCCCGTTCGGCTGGCAGACAACCCAGGCGTTGGTCGAGGAAACCTTGATTTCGATGGACGTTCTGGGGCGGTCGTCGACCTTGCGGATGAATGGCGACATTCCATTCATCACCGACGAGGGAAATTACATCATGGATTTGCATCTCAACCGGATTGGCAATGCGCGCCAATTGTCGCTGGTGCTCAACCAAATGCCCGGCGTTGTTGAAAATGGACTGTTCATTGATATCTGTGATGCAGTGGTTATCGGCTTTGGTGATGGCCGCGTCGAAGTCCGCGATATCAATGCGGGCACGATTGACCGCGACCGGATGGACTTTGTCGAGACTGACAACCTGTTCTCTGACCTGACCGACTGAATTAGAAAGGCCCCGACCGCATGAGTGATTTTGATTTTGACCTGTTCGTTATTGGTGGTGGCTCCGGCGGGGTGCGCTCCGCAAGGGTCGCCGCAAGCGAATATGGAGCAAAGGTCGGGTTGGCCGAAGAAGACCGCTATGGCGGAACCTGTGTGATCCGGGGCTGCGTGCCCAAAAAGCTGATGGTTTTCGCATCCGGCTACTCTCATCTGGTTGACGAGGCCGAGTGCTATGGTTGGGATATCAAGCCCGGCACATTTGACTGGCATTCCTTTCGCAAACGCCTGCACGGCGAACTTGACCGGTTAGAGACGGTATATCGCAAGTTGCTGTCCAGCTCTGGCGTGGAAACATTTGACGCACGCGCCACCATCAAGGATGCGCATACGGTTGAACTTTCGACCGGCGAGGTCAAAACCGCCAAACATATTCTGGTCGCAACCGGCGGTCGCCCTGTGCGGCCCGATCTTCCAAATTCCGATCTGGGCATCGTATCTGATGACATTTTTCACCTCGATAAGCTGCCGAAATCCATTTTGATCATCGGTGGCGGCTATATCGCCTGCGAGTTTGCCTGCATTTTGAAAGGTCTTGGCGTTGAAGTGACGCTTTACTATCGCGGTGCGCAGGTCTTGCGCGGCTTTGATGACGAGGCCCGAGGGCTTGTGGCAGAATCAATGCGCGAGAACGGCATCGACATTCACACCGGCACCAACATTGTCGAAATGGCCCTTGATGCCGAGCGTGAAGTGGGCAGCACCCCCAGCAATTCTGACGCCGCGATGGGGGCCACTGCAAAACAGGCGGGTGAACTGAACCGCCACAACGCCGCTGCGCGCGAAGGTACTCAAGGGCCGATCTGGGTAAAGTCGACCAACGGCGGTGAAAAGGTCTTTGACACGGTGCTTTTCGCAACGGGCCGCGTCCCGATGACCCAGGATATGGGGCTGGAAGAGGTTGGCGTAACATTGGGCCGCGGGCGCGAAATCAAGGTTGATGAATACAGCCAGACGGGCGTCCCGTCGATTTACGCGATCGGCGATGTGACCGACCGGATGAACCTGACACCCGTGGCGATCCGCGAGGGGATGGCTTTTGTGCAGACGGTCTTTGGCGGCAACCCTACGCCGATGGATCATGACCTGATCCCGTCGGCTATTTTTACACAGCCCGAAATGGGCACGGTTGGCCTGAGCGAAGAGCGGGCCCGCGACGCAGGTCCGGTCGATGTTTACGCGACATCGTTTCGTCCGATGCAGACATCGTTTGCGGGAAAAAGCCAGCGCGTCATGATGAAACTGATCGTGTGTCAAGAAACTCGGGTCGTTCTGGGGTGCCACATCGTCGCACCGAACGCGGGCGAGTTGATCCAATTGGTGGGCATTGCTGTCAAGGCAGGCCTTACGAAAGAGCAGTTCGACGCGACTTGTGCGGTCCATCCGACCATGTCCGAAGAGCTGGTTACAATGCGCATGCCGACACGCAGCGCTTGAAATCCGGGCTGTGATGCCCAAATTTGATTAAGACGAAATCGCAGGAGCGATTAGAATAGGGAAGAGTTAATGGCTGGAAATACAGGCGGTCCATGGGGCGGCGGCGGAAGTTCAGGCGGTGATAAGCCTGGCGGTGATCAGAACAAGCCAAATGGCAATCGACCAAACGGAGGGGGCCGGGGGCCCGGCGACAGACCACAAATCCCGGAAATTGATGAATTGGTAAACAAAGGCCGCGAGCAACTGCGCGTGCTGATGGGCGGCAAGGGTGGTTCTGGTGGGACCGGCGGTTCTGGTGGTGACGGTGGACGTGGTCCGATCTTTACCCGCGGAACAGTCGGACTTGGGGCCTTGGCCGCAGTCGTCCTTTGGGGCATGGCCAGCTTTTATACGGTACGTCCCGAACAGCAGTCGATCGAGCTCTTTTTAGGTAAATTCTCGGGTGTTGGCACCGAAGGTCTGAACTTTGCGCCTTGGCCGGTTGTGACAGCCGAAGTGTTTGACGTGACGACAAACCGCGCCGAAACCCTAGGCGCAGGTCGCAATTCCGATGACAACGATGGCTTGATGTTGACGACCGACGAAAACATCGTCGATATTGATTTTCAAGTGGTTTGGAACGTCAAAAGCGCGCAGGATTTCAAATTTTCGCTGCGTGATCCTGACGCTGCGGTCCGTGCGATCTCTGAATCCGCGATGCGCGAGATTATTGCCCAGTCCGAACTGGCGCCGATCCTGAACCGCGACCGTGCCGCGATCGAAGTCGCTGCACGCGAGTTGATCCAAACAACGCTGGACAATCGCAAAACTGGTATAAACATCATCCGCGTAAACTTTAACAAAGTGGATCCGCCCAGCCAGACCGTGACAATGACCGACGCTGAAGGTCGCACGACACAGCAAACCGTTATTGACGCCTTCCGCGATGTTCAGGCCGCCGCGCAGGAACGCGACCGGGTGGAACGTCAGGCGGACGCCTATGCAAACCGGCGCACTGCCGAGGCACGCGGTGAATCAGCGCAAATTCTCGAAGCTGCCGAAGGCTACCGCGCCCGTGTCGTCAACGAAGCTGTGGGTGAGGCAAGCCGGTTCGAGGCCGTTTTGCAGGAATACAGTGCCGCCCCTGAGGTCACGCGCAAACGTCTGTATCTTGAGACGATGGAAAAGGTTCTGGGAGATGTCGACAAGATTATCCTGGAGAACAACCAAGACGGCGGCGGCCAAGGTGTCGTGCCGTATGTGTCGCTGAATGAGTTGCGCCGCAATGCTGGCAACACCGGAGGGTCAAACTGATGAAAAAACTAGGATTTATTGTTCCCATCATCGCCGTGGCGCTTGTGGGCTTGCTGTCATCGGTTTTCATTGTAGACGAGCGTGAAAAAGCGCTGGTGCTGCGGTTTGGCCAAATCAAACAGGTACGTGAAGAACCGGGTCTTGGCTTTAAGCTGCCTCTGCTTGATGAAGTTGTGCGCTATGAAGACCGTATTCTGACGTTGGAAACCCCGATGATCGAGGTGACCCCAGCCGATGACCGCCGTCTTGAGGTGGATGCGTTTGTTCTTTACCGCATTTCTGACATTCGCCAGTTCCGTCAGGCCTTGGGTGTCGACGGTGGGCGTCAGGCCGAAATTCAGTTGAATGGTATCCTCGACGGTCAGATCCGTGCGGTGCTCGGTTCGCAAGGTGTAACGTCTGATACGATCTTGTCGCCCGAACGCTCTGCGCTGATGGACCAGATTCAAGAGCGTAGTGACCAACGTGCTCAGGCCCTTGGATTGAGCGTCGTCGACGTGCGGTTGCGCCAGACCAATCTGCCCGAGCAGAACTTTGACGCGACACTGCAACGTATGATCGCTGAGCGTGACCGCGAAGCGACAGACGAGCGGGCGCGTGGCCGCGAAGCGGCACTCAGAGTAACTGCTCTTGCGGATCGTACCTATACTGAGATCCTGTCCGAAGCCCGCCGCGATGCACGCATCACGGAAGGTGAGGCAGATGCCGAACGCAACAAAATCTTTGCGGAAGCCTATTCCAAAAACGCAGAGTTTTTTGAATTCTATCGGTCGCTCAGTGCTTATGAGACGGCGCTGAAGGGAAGTAACTCGACGATGGTAATGTCGCCAGACAGCGAATTCTTCAACTACCTGCGCTCTGATCAGGGTAGCCGCTCTTCCGAAGGCGAAGGAAACTAATCACCTTATCAACGGTGTAAAAGAAGAAGGGCCAGCCGCAGCGCTGGCCCTTTTTGCGTTTGAGCGGGCAATGTTCGCGCGAGGTTACCGCCAATCGGCAGCCGACTGTTCACACAAAGGTTAGCATCGGTTGACTTGCGCGTGATCAAGCACATCTTTCAGCTTGCAGCATATGCGCTGCGGATGCACTCTGGTGCTGTTAAACTCGGAGCTCCGCGCTCCGCCTCATGTTCAGGAGATGATGAATGCAGCCGAAGGCCGTATCCGTGTCGAAAACAACTGCTGTAACCCCCCAGATCAAAGGGCTGATGATGGGCATGTTGGCGCTGGTCTTTTTGGTGATGCAAGCCGCAATGGCCTATGCAAAGCCGGAAAGCCTTGCGCCTTTGGCCGAGAAAATCAGCCCCTCTGTGGTGAACATCACGACCTCAACCACGGTCGAGGGGCGCACGGGTCCGCGGGGCATGGTCCCTGAAGGCTCTCCCTTCGAAGACTTCTTTCGCGAATTCGAAGACCGCAACAATCAAGGCGACTCCCCCCCGGCACCGCGTCGGTCGTCGGCCCTTGGGTCTGGTTTTGTCATCTCGGAAGACGGATATGTTGTAACAAACAACCACGTGATCGAAGGCGCAGATGAAATCACGATCGAGTTTTTTTCCGGCGAGGAGCTGATCGCAAAGGTGATCGGTACCGATGCTAATACTGACATTGCACTTCTCAAGGTCGAAGCGCCCGGTGCGCTGCCCTTTGTGAGTTTTGGTGATAGTAACGCGGCCCGTGTCGGTGACTGGGTCATCGCGATGGGCAACCCGTTGGGGCAAGGCTTCTCGGTCTCTGCGGGGATCGTATCTGCCCGAAACCGTGCGTTGTCCGGCACGTATGACGATTATATCCAGACCGACGCAGCAATCAACCGGGGCAACTCTGGTGGGCCGCTGTTCAACATGGATGGTGCGGTGATTGGCGTGAACACAGCGATCTTATCGCCCAATGGCGGGTCCATCGGCATCGGCTTTTCAATGGCGTCCAACGTTGTGACCCGCGTGGTCGATCAGTTGAAAGAGTTTGGCGAAACCCGTCGCGGCTGGCTGGGTGTACGCATTCAGGATGTGACACAGGACGTGGCTGATGCAATGGGACTGGCCAAAGCGTCGGGCGCATTGATCACCGACGTACCCGATGGGCCTGCAAAAGACGCGGGCCTGAAAACCGGCGATGTCATCATGAGCTTTGCCGGAGTAGAGGTTGAAGATACACGCGGTCTGGTCCGTCAGGTCGGCAACAGTACTGTTGGTGCCTCCGTGCGCGTGACCGTCATGCGGGAAGGTAAATCGCAGACCTTGAAAGTGACATTGGGTCGCCGTGAAGATGCCGAAGGCGAAAGTGCAGCGTCAGAAGATCCCGAGGAAGACACCGCACCCGAAGCTCCCGCAACCGTATCGATGTTGGGTTTGACAGTAGCACCGTTGACGGACGACATGCGGGAAGAATTTGGCGCGGATGAAGCGACGATGGGTCTGGCCGTGATGGAGGTGGACGAGGCGTCAGAAGCCTTTGAAAAAGGTCTGCGCAAAGGTGATGTCATCACCGAAGCTGGCCAGCAAACCATCACGACAGTCGCGGACCTTGAGGACCAAGTCACCAAAGCGCGTGACGCTGGTCGCAAGTCACTCCTTTTGTTGGTGCGCCGCGCTGGTGATCCCCGCTTTGTTGCGATCGGACTGGACGAGTAAACCTCTTCTGGCTTTTACACAAATTTGACCTGAAGGACCCGCCCATGCCCTGCATCGGCGGGTCTTTCTTTGCGTGTTTTGTGCGACCTTCTGTGTTGTTTCGCATATCGAAATTAGGTAGGCTCGTCCGATACAAGGAGGCCTGAATGCCTGAAACGACCACCTCTAACGCCTATCCTGAACGTTTAAATGCCTTGCGCACGCAGTTACTGGCCGAGGCCGACATTACCAGCGTCCAAAACCAAGACCTGATCCAAAGCCGGCGGGAACAGATTTGTGACGCCGCGTTGGAGCTGTTTCTGGAAAAAGGGTTTGCTGCGACAACCGTGCGCGATATCTGCGCGCGCTCTGGCGTGAACCAGGCCAGCATTTATGATTACATTGCCAATAAAAATGACATCCTGCGGCGTCTGCTGAACCAGCTTTGGTTCCGCGAGGACGTGCCGACCTTGTCGGTGATCTTGCAGGATAAATCCCTGTCGCTGGAAGCCGCGATTGAAAAATATTTCCGTGAAAGCTGGGCGATGAAACGCAAGGGTACGTTGCTGGCCTATCGCTGTGTGCCGCATATGCAGCCCGAGGACCGCCAAGCGCTTCATGCCCGCGAACATGCCGCCATGAAGGACCTTGCCGACCAGCTTAGCGTGCGACTGGGGTTGGCGACGCAAGACCGCCGACTGGATATCATGGGCAATCTGATGGTGTTTCTTTCAGCGTTCGGCCCCATGCGGGACTGGCTGATCCGCGATGTCCCCGATGATGTGATCTTGCGCACAATCTCTACCGGGGCGGCGGCGATGGTGCGATCTTTGGCGGCCGAACACCCGGCCTAGACTTTGCGTGCGCGGATAACGGTGTGGTGGCTGACAATGTGGTAACCCAGTTCCGACGCCACCCGTCCCATCAACTCAGCAATCTCGGTTCCGGGAATTTCGACCAGATCACCGCTTTCGACGTCAACCAGATGATCATGATCCGTCTGCGGCATCATTTCATAGCGGGCAGGGGCGTCGTCCATGACAAGCTTTCGCACAAGCCCTGCGTTTTCCAGTACTGACATCGTGCGGTAAACGGTTGCGACCGACACGGTATCATCCAGCGTTCGGGTTTTCTCGTACAGGTCCTCGACGCTGGGGTGATCGTCGGTTTCCGACAGGATCGTCACGATCGATGCGCGTTGAGGTGTGACGCGCAGCCCTGCATCGCGCAGCATTTGCCTGTAATCGAGACCATTGTTCAAAGCGCTCACCATTCTCTGTTTGAGGCTACATTATGCAAGTTCGCCCTTGTCCGCAAGTTTTTGCGACCTATTCTCATTTGCATGTTTGACAAATGCGACTAATTCGCATTAACAAGTAGCGAAGCCGTCGGGCGAATGGAGAATTTGATGAACAGAACGATTTTTTCGACAGTTTCGGCAGCCGTTTTGACGATGGCAGCCCCTTTGTGGGCAGCTGATTTCAAGGTGGTGACAACTTTTACTGTTCTGGCAGACATGGCGCAGCAGGTAGGCGGTGACGCGGCAGAGGTGGTTTCAATCACCAAGCCGGGTGCTGAAATTCACGGCTATTCGCCCACGCCACGCGACATCGTAGGCGCTGTTGATGCGGATCTGATCTTGTGGAACGGTCTGAACCTCGAGCTTTGGTTCGAGCAATTCTTGTCTAATTTGGGCGATATCCCATCCGTGACCCTGACCGACGGGATCGATCCGATTTCGATCTCGGGTGGAGATTATGAGGGCATGCCGAACCCCCATGCATGGATGGGGCTGGAAAATGCGTTGATCTATGTCGACAATATCGCGACCGCCTTTGCACAGTATGACCCAGACAACGCAGACACGTACAAATCCAACGCCGAAAACTACAAGACCAAGATCCGCGATACAATCAATCCGCTGCGTGAACGCATCGCTGAAATCCCGGAAGGCCAGCGCTGGTTGGTGACGTGCGAGGGCGCATTTAGCTATCTGGCACGCGATTTTGGGATGAAAGAACTGTATCTTTGGCCGATGAACGCCGACCAGACGGGCACACCCCAGCAGGTACGCAAGGTCATCGACGAAGTGCGCGATAATGATATTCCGGTTGTGTTCTGCGAAAGCACCGTCAACACATCTCCGGCGAAACAGGTCGCGCGTGAAACCGGCGCGGCATATGGTGGGGTGCTTTATGTTGATAGCCTTAGCACCTCCGAGGGCCCGGTGCCCAGCTATCTGGACCTTTTGCGCGTGACATCGCAGACAGTTGCAGACGGCTTGCTGAACAACCTCAAATGATTGGAACTGATCCATGACAAGCGCTGAAATCATCCACGAGGCTGAACATTTTGCGCCTGAGGACAGTGGCATCTCGGCCCATAATGTGACCGTGACGTACCGCAACGGTCACACTGCGCTGTATGACGCGAGTTTCGAGATTCCACGCGGAACGATCACGGCCTTGGTCGGGGTAAACGGTGCTGGTAAATCCACCTTGTTCAAGGTGATCATGGGGTTTTTGCCCGCCGCCGCGGGCGAGATTACGTTGCTGGGCAAGACCGTGCGCGAGGCGCTGCGCGAGAACCTTGTCGCTTATGTGCCCCAATCAGAGGAGGTTGACTGGGCTTTCCCCGTGCTGGTGCAAGATGTCGTTATGATGGGCCGCTATGGCCACATGGGCTTCCTGCGCCGCCCCAAGGCGGCTGACCACATGGCCGTAGAAGAGGCACTGCGCCGCGTGAACATGACCGAGTTTCGCAACCGCCAAATTGGCGAGCTGTCGGGCGGCCAGCGCAAGCGGGTGTTTCTGGCCCGCGCCTTGGCGCAAGACGGCCGCGTGATCCTGCTCGACGAACCCTTTACGGGTGTTGACGTCAAAACCGAAGACCAGATCGTGGCACTTCTGCGTGAATTGCGCGACGAGGGGCGGGTTATGCTTGTCTCGACGCATAACCTTGGCTCAGTGCCCGAGTTTTGCGACCGCACCGTGCTGGTCAAGGGCACGATCCTTGCCTACGGTCCGACAGAGACGGTGTTTACCCACGATAACCTTGAAAAAGCCTTTGGGGGCGTGCTGCGCCAGTTCACCCTTGGTGGCAGGGACCTGCATGACGATGATGATGGCCGCGAGGTGCGCATTATAACCGACGATGAACGCCCCTTTGTTCATTACGGTCAAGCGGTTGTGAAGGGTGAGGACGACACATGATCGACGTCCTGCTAGAGCCGTTTGGCTACAGCTATATGTTCAACGCGATGTGGGTGTCAGGGATGGTGGGGGCTGTCTGTGCCTTTCTGTCGTGCTATCTGATGCTCAAGGGCTGGTCGCTGATTGGCGACGCGCTGAGCCATTCGGTCGTGCCGGGTGTTGCCGGGGCCTATATGCTGGGTTTGCCCTTTGCTTTGGGGGCGTTCCTAGCCGGCGGAATGGCCGCAGCCGCGATGCTGTTTCTATCGGGGCGTTCAGGGCTAAAGATCGACGTCGTCATCGGGATCATCTTTACGTCGTTCTTCGGGCTGGGCCTGTTCATGGTGTCGCTCTCGCCCATGTCGGTCAGCATCCAGACCATCATCATGGGCAACATTCTGGCCATTGCACCTGCGGATATCATTCAACTGGCGATCATTGGCGTCGTGTGTCTGACCGTATTGCTGCTAAAATGGAAAGACCTCATGGTCACCTTCTTCGATGAAAATCACGCACGCTCAATCGGTCTGAAGCCGGATCTGCTTAAGGTGGTCTTTTTTATGTTGTTATCCGCCGCTGTGGTGGCCGCGATGATGACGGTCGGGGCGTTTCTGGTCATTGCGATGGTCGTTACACCCGGTGCGACGGCCTATCTGCTGTGCGACCGTTTCCCGCGCCTGATCGTGACATCTGTCGTGATCGGCACGCTGACAGGTTTCTTCGGGGCCTATATCAGCTATTTCCTGGACGGTGCCACTGGCGGCGTGATCGTCACCTTGCAAACTTCGATCTTCTTGCTGGCGTTTGTCTTTGCTCCCAAACACGGGGTTCTTGCGGCACGGCGCAAAGCGGCACAGGCGTTGCAGTCTTTGCGCAAGGAGGCTTCTTTGTGATCGAGTCCTTGCTATTTCCATTCCAGTTTCCATTCATGCAAAACGCCTTCTGGATCGTGTTGCTGGTCGGCCCCCCCACAGCGCTGCTGTCTTGCTTTCTGGTGCTGAAAGGCTGGGCGCTGATGGGTGACGCTGTCAGTCATGCGGTGCTTCCGGGCGTCGTGCTGGCGTGGATTACCGGCATCCCGTTGATCATCGGAGCTTTTGCTGCGGGCATGTCTTGCGCGCTGTTGACTGGCTATCTGAGCTATAACAGCCGGATCAAGCAGGACACGGTGATGGGGGTCGTTTTCTCGGGGATGTTCGGGATCGGGATCATCATGTATACCTCAATCAGCACCAACCAACATTTGGATCACATCTTGTTTGGCAACATGCTGGGCGTGGGGCCGCAAGATTTGTGGACTGCGGGGACAATTTCGTTTTTTGTCACTGCGTTCTTGGTCTTGAAATGGAAAGACCTGCTGCTGCATGCGTTTGATCCGGCGCAGGCCCAGGCCAGCGGTCTACGCACAGGGCTTTTGCATTATGGATTGCTTGCTGTTTTGTCGCTGACCATCGTCGCCACGCTGACCGCGACGGGGTTGATTTTGGCAGTCGCCTTGCTGGTGACGCCGGGGGCAATCTCGTTTCTTGTGGTGCGCAGCTTTGGCCCGATGTTGATCGTATCCGTTGCGGTTTGCACCTTGTCTATGTTCGCGGGCACCTACCTGAGCTTCTTTATCGACAGCGCCCCGGCTCCGACAATTGTCTTGATCATGACGGCTGTTTTCATCCTTGCCTTTGCGAACCGCCTGTTTGCGACCCGAAGGGCCTCGCGATTGGCATCTGTGACTGTCGAGTCCAGATGAGTTGAGAACCAAGGCTTTCTGACTGCGGCATGGTTGAGCCGTTGCAAGGCAGAGGTCATCTGGCGCAAGCGTTGGCACACCAGACGCCAAGCCGACGGGGCAGTATTCCTGTCTATGAAGAGCTTTCACACTCGACAACGGCAGCACTTGTGATGAGGTGGCGCAAAGCGCCTTGGCCTTTGCGCGAAAGGCCGCATGAACGCGTTCAAAGACTGGAACGTAAGCAGGACAAGATCATGACGCACTTGTTCCATAATACGACCTGCCATTTCCCAGAAACGATCACCACCAATCCGTGTAATCAAACTGCTAGCCGTTGAAATTCGCCATAAGTTGATGGAATTTCTCGCCTTGCACGGCCACGTGGCTGCGCAACACGTGAGCTGCTTTCTCTGCATCTTCGGCTTTAAGCGCATCCACTATTTCGCGGTGTTCGGTCATTGATTGCGCCATGCGCCCCCGAAACCGCAGTTGCATTTTGCGATAAGCCTTAAGTTTGCTCTGCAAGCGAAGTGCCTGTTTTTCCAGATAACAATTGGCTGTTCCACGATAGATGATTTGGTGGAATTTTTCATTCTCGCTATAGTATTTTGCGTGGTCATTTGCATCAATCGCCTTTTGGCAACTGCTATTCGCATCGACAAGTTGCTGTAACCCTTCCTCCGAAATCCGCGATGCGGCCAACCTGCCGCAAGCGGCTTCCAGCTCCGCCATCATCTCGAACATCTCCATCAATTGAACTGGTCCGGGCTGGCGCACAAAAACGCCACGACGGGGGATTTTCTCGGCGATGCCGTCAGAGACAAGTACCTGCAATGCCTCACGAATAGGCGTGCGCGAAACGTTGAACTGTTCGGCAAGTGTAACCTCGTCCAGCCGTTCGCCGTCGCGATATGTTCCTGAAAAGACAAGCTGCTCTAGCGTCTCGGCAATCTTGTCTGCGCGTCTTATTTCCATGCGGATCAGCTAGCATTATACCTGAGACAAACGCAATATAGATATGATTGTATACAAGATGTTTGACTTGGAATGCAGGATGTGGAAATCATTGTGACGTAGAATCGGGGCTTTTGACTCTGGTCACATTCTGGGAGGAATTTATGAAGATGACTGCACTCAAGGCGGCGGTGACGCTTGCCTGTTTTACGCTTGGTTCCGCGGCACAGGCCGAAACCCTGCGACTTTCCCATCAATGGTCCGCAACGGACGTGCGCAACAAGGTCGCTCAGATCGTTGCCGATGGCGTGGCCGAGGCCAATGTCGATCTGGACATCCAGATTTTCGGTTCGCAATCCTTGTTTAAAGCACGTGAACAATACCGCCCCCTCAGCCGCGGGCAGCTGGACATGACGGTTCTGCCGCTCAGCTATGCGGGCGGACAGCAGCCTGCCTTCAACTTGACCCTGATGCCCGGTCTGGTGAAAAACCACGATCACGCAGCGCGGCTAAGTGCATCGCCCTTCATGCAAGCCCTGGAAGAAAAGATGGCAGACGACGACGTGATGGTGCTCGTCCATGGCTATCTTGCGGGCGGATTTGTTGGCAAAGACAAATGCATCACCAAGCCCGAAGATGTGGCCGGACTGCAAATTCGCGCAGCGGGCAAGTCGTTCGAGCAGATGTTGGCTGGTGCCGGGGCTTCCATCGCCTCGATGGCATCGTCCGAGCTTTATAACGGCATGCAGACTGGCGTTTTGACAGCAGCAAATACATCATCCTCGTCTTTCGTATCCTATCGGATTTACGAGCAAGTCTCGTGCTACACTCCTGCGGGCGACGTAGCTTTGTGGTTCATGTATCAACCCTTGCTGATGAACAAAGCCAAATTTGAATCGCTGACAGAAGACCAGCAGGCAGCGCTTTTGGCCGCCGCCGAAAAAGCCGAAGCGTTCTATCTGGAAGAAGCCAAGAAAGAAGACACCGCATCCGAACAAGTCTTTCGTGATGCAGGCGTCGAGATTGCGCAGATGACCCAAGCGGATTTTGATGCATGGCGCGCCTTGGCCCAAGAAACATCCTACAAAGCCTTCATCGAAGAAGTACCAGATGGGCAGGCACTTTTGGACATGGCCTTCGCGGTCGAGTAACCAAATCGAAAGGGGCGTTCGCGCCCCTTTTTGCCCCCACTTCCCCCCGCCTCAAGGAGACCCCATATGGCTGGCCAAAGCGCTGCTGTCGTATCGCGTACGGGCGACAACCCATTTTTGAAGGCTGTTGCGGCTCTTTCGACCGTTGCGGGATGGTTTTCGGCTGCCATGATCGTCGCGGCCGTTTTGATCACCTGTCAGATGATCTTTATCCGCTTTGTCCTGAACGGATCGACGATCTGGCAGACCGAGGCGGTGATCTACCTTGCGATCAGTTCGACGTTGGTGGGGCTGCCTTATGTGCAACGGCTACGCGGCCATGTGAATGTGGATTTGGTTCCGCTGACCATGGGGCCGAGGTTGCGCTATAATATGGCGATATTCACGCTTAGCCTGTCCAGCGTCATGGTCGCGATCATGCTCTGGTATGGCTTTGAATTCTGGCACATTGCGTTCGAGCGTAACTGGAAATCAGACACAGTCTGGGGCGTGCGCTTGTGGATTCCCTATGCGTCGCTGCCCATCGGCTTTGCGCTTTTTTTGCTGCAATTGATTGCGGATTTGGTCGCGGTCATCTTGAAAATTGATAAGCCCTTTGGCTTGGAGGACGCGTAATGGATCCGCTTACCCTTGGCGCATTTGTCGCCGCTTCCACCATCATCGTTTTGTTCTCGGGCGTGTCGGTGGCGCTTGGTCTGTTGATCGTATCCACCGGATTTCTGATGATTTTCGACGGGATGCGATCACTGGAATTGCTGCCGGAAATTCTGTTCGGCAAGCTTGATAATTTCGCACTTCTGTCGATCCCGATGTTCATCATCATGGGCTCTTCCATTGCCTCGACCCGCGCGGGTGCCGACCTTTACGAAGCACTTGAACGCTGGTTGACGCGCGTACCCGGTGGGCTGGTTATCTCGAACCTTGGGGCATGCGCGCTGTTCGCGGCGATGTCCGGCTCCAGCCCGGCCACCTGTGCGGCCATCGGCAAGATGGGCATCCCCGAGATGCGCAAACGCGGGTATCCTGACGGTGTTGCGGCGGGCTCCATTGCGGCGGGTGGCACGCTGGGTATTCTGATCCCCCCGTCGGTCACGATGATCGTCTACGGCATCGCAACAGAGACCTCGATTGGCCGTCTGTTCCTTGCAGGAGTGATCCCCGGATTGTTGCTGGTGACCCTTTTCATGGCGTGGTCACTGTATTCCACATGGAAGTCGGGCAACCGCGCGCTTTTGACCTCGGGCAACTACACCTGGAAGGAAAAGTTCGAAATCCTGCCGCGGGTGATCCCGTTCCTGCTGATCATTCTGGGCGTGCTTTATGCGATGTATGGCGGTGTGGCGACCCCGTCGGAAACGGCTGCCGTGGGTGCCTTGCTCTGCCTGCTGATCGCGATGATCATCTACAAGCTGTGGAACCCCAAGGATTTGTGGGTCGTGCTGCGCGACAGCACCAAGGAAAGCGTGATGATCTTGTTTATCATTGCAGCAGCTGGCGTGTTTTCCTATATGCTTTCAAGTCTTTACATCACACAGTCCATTGCAAACTGGATCGGCACGTTGGATGTGAACCTGTGGGTTCTGATGGGCTTTGTCAATGTGTTCCTGCTGATCGCCGGGTTCTTTTTGCCGCCCGTGGCGGTGATCCTGATGGCGGCACCGATCTTGTTGCCGATCATCACCACCGCTGGATTTGATCCGATCTGGTTTGCCGTTATCCTGACGATCAACATGGAAATCGGTCTGATCTCGCCACCTGTGGGCCTGAACCTTTATGTGATAAACGGGATCGCGCCGGATATCTCTCTCAAGACTATTCTTATGGGGTCTTTGCCGTTTGTGGCTTGTATGGTCTTGGCCATTTTCTTGTTGTGTGTCTTTCCCGGCCTTGCAACCTGGCTGCCTGATGCTGTGATGGGGCCAGCAAGATGAGCTTTTTTGCAGGTCTTTTTGCATCGGTTTTCGACAGGCGCTACAGAACAGCCATCTCTCATAAGGCGGAAGGCCAGACGATCGAAGCGTTGTGCCAGAACCTTCTGGGCAACCACGGTGAAGTGTCCGGAAGTACATTGGCAAGGCTGATCCTTGATCGGTTTGCCGTGATGGACAGTGCAGAAAAACTTTCGTTTTTCCAGTACATGACCCACGGGCTTGAGATCGACGCAGAAGCTGTGGTGGACACGTTGAAAACTTACCGCGAAGCCCCCTCAAAAAGCAGCTACCGCGCCTTTGCAGTGGCCTGCGAGCCGAAGCGACAGGAACTGACCCGCAGACTGAACCAGGTCGAGGGAGGCACCGGGCAGCTTGTGGCGATGCGCATGGATTTGCTGGAATTGTTGCGTGATCATCCGCTGCTTGAACCCCTGGATGTCGACATTCAACATCTGTTTTCGTCTTGGTTCAATCGGGGCTTTCTGGTGTTGCGGCCCATCAACTGGTCCAGCCCAGCCGAGATCCTCGAGCAGATCATCGCATATGAAGCCGTTCATGCGATCGACAGCTGGGATGACCTGCGCCGTCGGGTCCAGCCCACAGACCGCCGTTGCTTTGGGTTTTTTCATCCTGCGATGGCAGGGGAGCCGCTGATTTTTGTCGAGGTCGCCCTGACAAGGGGAATTCCGAATTCCGTGCAGGAATTGCTGGCTGATGGCCGTGCTGCCATTGACGCCGAAGATGCAGATACGGCTGTGTTCTACTCGATCTCGAACTGTCAGGCGGGCTTGGCGGGCATATCGTTTGGTAATTCCTTGATCAAGCAAGTGGTCGCCGATCTGTCGCGTGATCTGCCGGGGTTAAAAACATTCGTCACACTTTCCCCAATCCCCGGCTTGAACAAATGGCTTGAAGGGGCTGATCCCGACGCTTCAGCATCTGCCGCCCCGCAAGCTTTGGCCGCCCATTATCTGCTGGAGGCAAAGCGCCCCAACGGCATGCCGCTTGACCCCGTTGCACGGTTTCATTTGGGCAATGGCGCAATGGTTCATGCTGTCCATGCGAACGCAGATTTATCTGCAAACGGGATGGCGCAGTCGAACGGAACAATGGTAAATTACCTTTATGACCTTTCGCAAATCTCAAGAAATCACGAACAATTTGTCACGGAAAAAACGGTTGTTGCATCAGCCGACGTACGTGCGCTAAGCGCCACCATTGCGTCTGAAGCATAGGAAACAAGACATGGCCAACCCGCTATTTGATACGCTTTTTGGAAAACATGCAGGCAAGTCACAGGTCTTCCTGCATTTGGCCGATGGGCAGACGATCAGCTATGTCGCGTTTCTGGGCATGGCCGCGCAATATGCGGGCGCGTTGACGAAAATGGGATTGATGCCGGGTGACCGCCTTGCCGTGCAGATTGCCAAATCTCCGCAGGCGTTAGCGGTTTATGCGGCTTGCGCGCAGGCAGGGGTGGTGTTTTTGCCGCTCAACACGGCCTACACCGCTGACGAGGTGTCGTATTTTGTGGAAAACAGCGGGGCGCGGCTGGTCTTGTGTGACCAAAGCCAGCATGCAGCGATGGTACCTGTGGCCAAGTCCTGCGGTGCCGCACTGGCGACGATGAACGCTGACGGTTCGGGCAGCTTTCAAGATGTGGCATCTGGCCTTGCAGACACTTTTGAAACCGTTGACCGGTCCGAGGATGACTTGGCCGCGTTTTTATACACTTCGGGCACCACAGGCCGTTCCAAAGGCGCTATGCTGACCCAAGCGAACCTGCTGTCGAATGCACAGACTTTGATGGCTGAATGGCGGTTCACGCAAGACGATGTTCTGCTGCATGCCTTGCCGATCTTTCATACACACGGGCTGTTTGTGGCCTCGAACATTACCCTGCTTGCCGGTGGGCAGATGATATTTTTGCCGACGTTCAATCTGGATCAGGTCATCGCACAACTGCCAAACGCGACGACCATGATGGGAGTGCCGACCTTCTACACAAGGTTGCTGGGCGATGATCGGTTTACCAAAGATCTAGCCGCCCATATGCGCCTTTTTGTCTCTGGCAGTGCACCGCTTTTGGCTGAGACACATGCTAAATTCGAACAGCGCACAGGCTTACGGATACTTGAGCGTTACGGCATGACCGAAACCAATATGAACACCTCAAACCCCTATGATGGCGAACGTCGTGCGGGCACGGTCGGGTTTCCGTTGCCGGGGGTGGAGCTGAAGATTACCGACAGCCAAACCGGTGAAACCTTGCCTCAGGGTAAGATCGGCGAGATCGAAGTCAGAGGGGCGAACGTCTTCAAAGGCTATTGGCAAATGCCCGAAAAAACCGCCGAAGAGCTGCGCGCCGACGGGTTTTTCATCACCGGAGATCTCGGCCAGATTGATGAGGACGGATATGTCCACATCGTCGGCCGCAACAAGGACCTGATCATTTCTGGGGGATATAACATCTACCCCAAAGAGATCGAATTGCTTTTGGATGCCGAGCATAACGTTCAGGAATCAGCCGTTATCGGCGTGCCACACCCCGACTTCGGGGAAACGGTTGTGGCGATTTTGGTACCCGAGAGTGGCAGCTCGCCTGATCTGGATGCAATAAAAGCCAGCATTTCGAAGTCCTTGGCCCGGTTCAAGCACCCGCAGCGCATGATCGTAATGCCCGAGCTTCCCCGAAATACGATGGGAAAAGTGCAAAAGAAAGCGCTTCGGGATCAGTTCAAAGATCTGTTTGCGTCCTAAGGCATCTGCGTCGGTGACAGGTGTTGCGTTTCATTTCGCTTGCCTGCCATTGCATTGGGCCGACGCACCGCTAAGTTTTGCGACATGACAAATAGAAATGACCTTAAGCCAGAGCATGTCAGCGACATCGTGCAAATGGCGCTGTCCGATCATGTAAGCTTTGCCGATATCGAACGGGAATACGGGTTGGGTGAAAAGCAGATCAAAGCGTTGATGCGCGATACCCTCAAACCCGGCAGCTACAAAGCATGGCGCAAACGCGTTCGCGATTTTTCGGACAGACGTGAGCATTACAAATAGCAGTGTCGTCAAAGTCAGATGAAGTGCATTGACCCAAAAAAGCCTATCGGGCTGCGTTCAGGATTTCCAAAAGGTCCGCTTGGGAAAGCACAAACGGATTGCCCTTCATCGACGATGCTTCGGCGGAAGCTGTGGCCACCTCGGTGAAGTCGGACTGAGACAGCCCCATATCTTCTAATCCGCGCAGTCCCATATCCCGCGACCAGCGCCGCAGACCGGAAACCTCGGTCTTGCCGGCAAGTGATCCAAAACTGGCATTGATCTGGTCGATCACCCACTGCAATCGTGCATGAATATCTGAGTTCGCTTGCGATTGACGCAGGTGCGATTCCAGAACGGCAGGCAGCAGGGCACCACAGATCTCTCCGTGCGGGGCACCCGTTCTGCCGCCGATCACGCCAGCAAATCCGTGCACAGCGCCAAGCCCCGCGTTCGCCAAGGCCAAGCCGCCCCATGTGCTGACCATCGCCATTTCGTCCCATGCGGCAGCGCCGTCGTTCTCTACCACGTCTTTCAGAACACGCAGCCCTTTGGGAATGGCCTGCAGGCACAGCGCATCTGTCATGGGGTTTGCCTTGACCGACAGATAAGGTTCGATGACCTGCGTGATTGCATCCAATCCGGCGGCAAGCACTATCCTTTTTGGTGCGCCCTGCATCAGGCTGGCGTCAACGATTGCGATGTTGGGGATCATCCGGGGATCCCGCAGGCTGACCTTGATGCCGTGTTCAGGCACCAGGATCACTGCGTTCTTTGTGACCTCCGCCCCGGCGCCTGCGGTCGTGGGCAGCGCGATGAGCGGCAGGGGGGCATTTTCCAACGGGCGACCTGTGCCAACGACCTCGAGGTAGTCTTGCGACGACCCCGCGCAGGGGATCAGCGCGGCCAGCGCCTTGGCAAAGTCGATGACAGCACCGCCACCCAACGCGATGACCACGTCTGGATCAAAACCGTTGATCTGGGTGCGGGCCATTTCGATGTCAGGCAAGCTGGGTTCTTGCCCACATGCTAACGTTCTGACCTGTAAACCCGCATTTTGGCAGGCATCCAGCAACCACTGTGCCCGTTGCGCATTCGCGCCATGCACCAGCAAAACATTGTCGCCAAAGGTCTGTGCCAGTGCGGGGGTCCTGGCACTTTGTCGGCGCCCGAAATGGATCGCCTGCGGGCTTAGGAATGAGAACATATCGTACCTCGGTTTAGATCGCCGTTAAACGCTCAGTGTTGCCTGAACCGCCTTCTTCCACGATGCGTATTTGGCATCCCGAAGATCCTCGTCCATTTTTGGTGAAAACTGGGTCTCGCGGGCCCAAGAGGCCGCAAACCCTTGCTGGTCGGGATAAACACCTGCGCGCATGCCAGCAAGCCAAGCCACCCCAAGGGCCGTTGTCTCGTGGTTGACGGGCCGATCAACCGGGGCTGCGATGATGTCCGACAAAAACTGCATCGCCCAATCGCTGGCGGCCATGCCACCGTCGACGCGCAAGGTGGGCTGCACACCTTTGGCGTGCCAGTCTGCCGACATGGCCTCCAACAGATCACGGGTCTGGAACCCGACACTTTCAAGCGCAGCCTTTGCCATCTCGGACGGGCCTGTGCTGCGCGTCAGCCCGAACACAGCCCCCCGGCAATCGGGGTTCCAATAGGGCGCGCCAAGACCGACGAAAGCAGGCACAAGAATAACGTTCTGGTGCGGATCGGCCTGTTCGGCCAATGCATGCGTTTCTGCGGCAGCGCTGATAATCTTCAGCCCGTCGCGCAGCCATTGAACAACAGCGCCCGCCACAAAAATCGACCCTTCAAGCGCATAGGTCGGTTTTCCATCCAACTGATAGGCAATCGTAGTCAGCAGGCGGTTTTTTGATTGAACCGGTGTATCGCCGGTATTCAGCAAGGCAAAACAGCCCGTGCCGTATGTGGATTTCAACATTCCCGGTTCAAAGCATGCCTGACCGATGGTGGCTGCCTGTTGGTCGCCCGCGACGCCGTAAATCGGGATCTTGGCCCCCAGCATGTCAGGATCTGTCAGGCCGAAATCTGCGGCGCAATCCTTGACCTCTGGCAGCATGTTCATCGGTATATCGAGCAGATCGCAGATGGTCTTGCTCCACCGGCCTTTGTGAATATCATATAGCATGGTGCGCGCTGCATTGGTCGCGTCGGTGGCGTGTGATGCGCCGGCTGTCAGCTTCCAGATCAAATAGCAGTCAACGGTGCCAAACAGCAACTCGCCCTTGGCGGCGCGGTCGCGGGCACCTTCGACATTATCCAAGATCCAAGCCAGTTTGCTTGCGGAAAAATACGGATCAAGCAGCAATCCGGTGCGCGCGGTAATCATCGTCTCGTGATCTGCATCGCGCAAAACGCGGCAAGCCTCGGCGGTGCGGCGGTCCTGCCAGACGATTGCATTATAGACGGGTTGGCCGGTCTCTTTGTCCCAGACAATCACGGTTTCGCGCTGATTTGTTATACCGATCCCGGCAATGTCTGAGGCGCTAATTCCGGCGCTCTCAATCGCATCGCGGCAGGTGGCAACTGTGGTATCCCAAAGATCCTGCGGGTCATGTTCAACCCAGCCAGACTGCGGGAAATGTTGGGCGAACTCTTGTTGGGATTGGGCTTTCGCGGTCATGCCCGCATCAAACACAATCGCACGGGTCGAGGTCGTGCCCTGATCAATTGCAAGAATATAGGTCATAAGTGTCCTCGTTGCTTTGGACGAAAAAAGCGACCACCAAGGAAAGCAGCCGCTGTTTTTACCGTGCAGGACTGTGCCCGCCAGTATTGAACTCCGGGTGATCTGGGGCCAGTTGCCTGGCCCCAGAAGGTAGCATTATTCCCAGGATTTGATCAGCTCGTCATAAGAAATGGTGACGGGCGTTTCATCTTCATTGGCCAGCTTCGCTTTGGGCGAGCCGGGCTGAGACAGCCAGTATTCCGGGTCACGCTCTTCGTTCATGACCGGGCCAAGATCGCCCTGAACACCGGCACGCTCAAGACGGATCAGAACTTTTTCCTGATCTTCGCAAAGTGCATCAAGCGCTTCCTGAGGTGTCTTTGCACCGGACATTGCATCGCCGATGTTCTGCCACCACAGCTGTGCCAGCTTTGGATAGTCAGGAACGTTGGTGCCGGTTGGCGACCACTGAACCCGTGCAGGGGACCGGTAGAATTCGACCAGACCACCCAGCTTTGGTGCACGCTCGGTAAAGCTTTCGTGCTGAATCGTCGATTCACGAATGAATGTCAGACCAACATGGCTTTTCTTTACATCCACAGTCTTGGAGGTGACGAACTGCGCATAAAGCCAGGCGGCTTGTGCACGGTCCACAGGTGTGGATTCCATCAGCGTCCATGAACCGGCATCTTGGTAGCCGATCTTGGTGCCTTCAGTCCAATATGCACCGTGCGGCGAAGGGGCCATGCGCCATTTTGGCGTGCCGTCTTCGTTCATCACAGGCAGGTCAGGTTCGACCGACGCGGCGGTAAAGGCCGTGTACCAGAACATCTGCTGGGCGACATTACCTTGGGCAGGAATTGGACCCGCTTCAGAGAATGTCATACCGGCAGCGGCAGGCGGGGAGTATTTTTCCAGCCATTCGATTGCCTTGGTTACAGCATAGACAGCTGCCGGTCCGTTTGTGGCACCACCACGCGCAACGCACGATCCGACGGGCTGCGACTTCTCGTTGACACGGATGCCCCATTCGTCGACGGGCAGACCGTTTGGTTCGCCTACGTCACCGGCACCAGCCATGGACAGCCACGCATCAGTATAGCGCCAACCCAAGGACGGGTCTTTCTTGCCATAGTCCATGTTGCCAAAGACTTCGCCTTCAACGCCCAGACGGGACAGGTCACGACCGGTGAAGAATTCCGCGATATCCTCGTAAGCGGACCAGTTTACCGGAACACCCAGATCATAGCCGTATTTCTCTTTGAAATCCGCCTTGTTCTGTTCGTCGTTGAACCAATCGTAGCGGAACCAGTATAGGTTCGCGAACTGCTGGTCTGGCAATTGGTAGACTTTGCCATCCGGGCCCGTGGTGAACGAAAGACCAATGAAATCTTCCAGATCAAGGTTCGGGTTGGTAACAGCCGCACCTTCACCCGCCATCCAGTCGGTCAGGTTGCGCGCCTGCTTGTAGCGCCAGTGGGTGCCGATCAGATCGGAGTCGTTGATGTAGGCGTCATAGATATTCTCGCCTGACTGCATCTGGGTTTGCAGCTTTTCAACAACGTCGCCTTCGCCGATCAGGTCATGGGTGACCTTGATGCCGGTGATGGCTTCGAAAGCGGGTGCCAAGACGCTGGATTCGTACTCATGTGTACCGATCGTCTCAGAGACCACGTTGATGGACATCCCTTGGAAAGGCGCTGCCGCATCGATGAAGAACTGAAGCTCGGCTTCCTGGTCGGCACGTGACAGCGACGAAAGATCGCCGATCTCGCTGTCGAGGAATGCCTTGGCGGCATCCATATCTGCGAACGCAGGCGCGGCAAGCATACAAGCTGCAAGCCCGATCGCGGTCGTTCCTTTTAGTCGCAAGTTCATTGTTGTTCCTCCCTAAATTAGAACATTTTGGGGTCACCCGGTTCTTGCTTGCCGGGCTACCCGTTCGATTACACCCAGCGGAAAACCGCTATGGCATAAAAGAAACACACAATCAGTGCCCCCCATTGGGGTGCGCTGAGCAGTCCAAGCCAGGCCAGATTGATAAAGGCCGAGCCCAGTAGCGTGATGAACAAACGGTCACCACGCGTCGTCTCTATTCCCAAAACGCCATTGCGTGGCACCTCGGGGAATTTGATTGCAAGGATCGTAAAGATGATCAGTGTCACCGCGATGATCCCGAAGAAAGTGGCGGTAGGCCAAGTCCATGCCATCCATTCCATTGCGAACTCTCCTTATACCCGCCCAAGGGCAAAACCCTTGGCGATGTAGTTGCGGACGAAATAAATCACCAAAGCGCCTGGTACGATTGTCAGAACCCCCGCAGCGGCCAGCACACCCCAATCAATGCCTGATGCTCCGACGGTGCGTGTCATGGTGGCAGCGATTGGTTTGGCATCAACGCTGGTGAGGGTGCGGCTTAGCAGCAGTTCCACCCAGCTGAACATGAAAAGGAAGAACGCGGTCACCCCGATGCCTGACGCGACGAGTGGCGTGAAAATGCGGATAAAGAAATGCGGGAACGAATAGCCGTCGATATAGGCGGTTTCGTCGATTTCCTTTGGGACACCGCGCATGAACCCTTCAAGGATCCAGACCGCAAGCGGCACGTTGAACAGGCAATGCGCCAAGGCCACAGCGATATGCGTGTCAAACAACCCGACAGAACTGTAAAGTTGAAAGAAGGGCAGGGCGAAGACCGCAGGCGGTGCCATCCGGTTGGTCAGCAGCCAGAAGAACAGGTGCTTGTCGCCCAGGAAAGTATAGCGGCTGAAAGCATAAGCCGCAGGCAAGGCAACCGCGAGCGAGATGACCATGTTCATCGTAACATAAGCCATCGAATTGAGGTAGCCTGTGTACCATGAAGCATCCGTGAGAATGGTCAGGTAGTTGTCAAAGGTCAGGTCATCGGGCCAAAGCGTAAAGCTGTTCAAAATCTCTGTGTTGGTCTTGAGGCTCATCATCACCAGCCAATAGATCGGCAGCAACAAAAACAGCAGGTAAAGGCCCATCACTAAGGCGCTGCCTTTGACTTTTGGCAAGGAAAACCCGCGTTTCGGGGTGGACTGGATAAAGTCAGACATCAGTGGCCATCCCTTTTATCAAGGTTCGTCATCACGGTGTAGAACACGTAAGACACCAGCAAGATCACAAGGTAATACATGATCGAGAACGCGGCGGCCGGGCCAAGGTCGAACTGCCCGAGGGCCATCTTGACCAGATCAATTGACAGGAAGGTCGTCACATTTCCGGGGCCGCCCCCCGTGACAACAAACGGTTCAGTGTAGATCATGAAACTGTCCATAAAGCGCAGCAGAATGGCGATCATCAACACGCCCATGATCTTGGGCAACTCGATAAAGCGGAACACTTTCCAGCGGTTGGCCTGATCGATCTTGGCAGCTTGATAATAGGCGTCGGGGATGGACTGCAGACCGGCATAGGCTAGCAATGCCACCAGCGATGTCCAGTGCCAGACGTCCATCACAATCACGGTGATCCATGCGGCAATCGGGCCTTGGGTGTAGTTGTACTCGATGCCCATGGCCGCGAGCGTATGACCCAGCAAACCGATATCGACGCGCCCGAAAATCTGCCAGATTGTGCCCACGACATTCCAAGGGATCAGCAGGGGCAGAGACATCAGTACCAGACACAGCGACGCCCAAAATCCCTTTTTGGGCATGTTGAGGGCGACAAAAATACCGAGTGGAATTTCGATGGCAAGGATGATCATCGAAAACACAATCTGGCGCCCAAACGCGCTCCACATCCGTTCCGATTCAATCATTTCCCTGAACCAGCCCAGCCCCTCCCAGAAAAACTGGTTGTTGCCAAACGTGTCTTGGACCGAATAATTCACCACTGTCATCAGCGGGATCACAGCGGAAAACGCCACCAATACAAGGACCGGAAGAATGAGGAACCAAGCTTTTTGATTAACTGTCTTGTTCATGATTAAGCCACCTTTGGCGCGACGCGCCAGCTATCTGCGTAGACATTGACGCCAGCGGGATCGAAAACGATGCGGTTCATATCAGGCGAGATTTCCGCGCCTTCCTTGGCAATCACATTGACCGGCGTGCCTTGGAAATCAGCGCGCACGATCTTGTGGCGGCCCACATCCTCGACCCGTTTGATGGTCACGGGCAGGCCCACATCACCCGAGGTGAGAGAGGTAAATTCGGGCCGCACGCCCAGTTCCACCTTGCCTGAAAGGGTGCCAAAGCCCTTGCCCAACGATATCTCGGTGCCCGCAAGCACGGCCTTGTCGCCGGAAATTTCAGCATCCAGCAGGTTCATGCCGGGCGAGCCGATGAAATAGCCGACGAATGTATGCTCTGGCGTCTCGAACAGTTCTTGCGGGGTGCCCATTTGCACAACGCGCCCGTCAAACATCACCACCACCTTATCGGCAAAAGTCAGCGCCTCGGTCTGGTCGTGGGTCACGTAAATCATCGTGTGGCCGAATTCATGGTGCAGGGATTTCAGCTGCGTGCGCAATTCCCACTTCATATGCGGGTCAATCACCGTGAGCGGCTCGTCAAACAGCAACGCATTCACGTCTTCGCGCACCATACCGCGTCCCAATGAAATCTTCTGCTTTGCATCCGCTGTAAGCGCGCGCGCCTTGCGGTCAAGTGTGGATTCCATTCCGATCATGGCCGCGATCTGTTGGACGCGCGCGGCGATATAGGCCGGATCGGCCCCGCGGTTGCGCAAAGGAAAGGCCAGATTGTCGCGCACGGTCATGGTGTCGTAGACCACGGGAAACTGGAAAACCTGCGCGATATTGCGCTGCGTCGTCGGCGCCATTGTCACGTCGTGATCGTCAAAAAGGATGCGTCCCTGACTGGGGTGCAGCAAGCCTGAGATGATGTTCAGCAAGGTGGACTTGCCGCAGCCAGATGCCCCAAGCAGGGCATAGGCTTCGCCGTCTGCCCAATCAAGGTTCAGTTCCTTGAGCGCAAAGTCATCTTCGCGGCTGGGCTTGGGCAGATAGGAATGTGCCAGGTTATCGAGGGTGATTTTTGCCATGTCGTGCTCCCTCAGGCTGCTGTTGCATAGGATGCAGGGGCGATCGATGTGCCGTCTTCTGCAAAGATGTAAACAAGTGACGGGTCCAGAAAGACGGTCAAATCTGCGCCGATCTTAAGGTTTTTAATCCCGTGGATCAGCCCGACCCAATTGTCGCCGTGGTGGTCAAGATGCACGAATGTCTCCGATCCTGTGATCTCGGTCACTTGCAGTTTTGCGCTGAATTTCATCGCCGAGGCCGCTGGTTTGTCCAGCTCAAGATGGTTGGGCCGGAAACCGGCAAGGTAATCGCCGTCCAGCAGCCCTGCAAAGGCACCTGCCGCCGCTGTTGTCTGATCATCCCCAAAGGCAAGGCTTTCGCCCGATTTGGTGATGTTCAAAAAGTTCATCGGCGGATCGGAAAATACCCGCGCCGTGGTCGCATTGATCGGTTGGCGGTAAACGATGGGCGTCAGGCCAAATTGCGTTATCCGGCCTTCCCACATCGTTGCGGTATTGCCGCCCAGCAGCAACGCCTCTTCGGGTTCGGTCGTTGCGTAGACAAAAATAGATCCGGCTTCTTCGAAAATCTTGGGGATTTCGGCGCGCAGTTCCTCGCGCAGCTTATAGTCAAGATTGGCCAAAGGCTCGTCGAGCAACACCAGACCGGCATCCTTGACCAGCGCGCGTGCGAGGGCGCAACGTTGCTGCTGGCCGCCCGAAAGCTCAAGCGGTTTGCGATCCAGAAAGGGGGACAGCTTCATCATATCGGCGGCTTTTTTTACAGCCGTATCAATCTGCTTGGAGGATTGCTTTAGCAGGCGCATCGGGCTGGCGATGTTATCATAAACGGTCATCGAGGGGTAGTTGATGAACTGTTGATACACCATCGCGACGCGACGATCTTGCACGCGCATGCCGGTGACGTCCTTGCCGTTCCATATCACTTTGCCGGTATTCGGGGCATCAAGCCCGGCCATAAGCCGCATCAAGGATGTCTTGCCAGCCGAAGTCGGTCCAAGCAGGACGTTCATCGTACCCGATTTAAGCTCCAGATCGGTTGGGTGGATATGCGTCAGGCCGTTAACCACCTTCGAGACGCCCTCAAGAACAAGTGACATTAGCCTCTCCCTTTTTGCAACTGCGGCTGCGCCGTACCGGTCGTCGCCTGCTGGCTTTGTGCCATCCAAGCATCAAGCGTTTCGATTTGACCAGCTGTCATACGAAGCCCCAATTTCGAGCGGCGCCAGACCACATCATCTGCTTTGCGGGCATATTCTTTTTCAATCAGCCAAAGGACTTCGCGCTCTGTCAGGTTGGCCCCAAAATTCTGGCCCAGATCATCGGCTGTCCGGGCATCGCCCAAAACCTTAAATGCATCTGTCCCGTAGGCCTTGATAAGCCGGGTGGCCCAAAGCGACGTCAAAAACGCATATTCGGCCTGCAATCGATCTGTCAAAGCGCGCACGCCGTCGACAGGGAAATCTCCGCCCGGCAGCGCGACACCGGCGGTCCATGTGCCGGTGGTTGGCGCAAAGAAGGGGGCGATTTTTTCAAGGGCGGTTTCAGCCAGCCTGCGGTAGGTCGTGATCTTGCCGCCAAACACATTGAGCATTGGAGCGCCCGCAGTTTCATTCACTTTCAACACATAATCGCGTGTCGCTGCAGTGGCAGAGGTCGCACCGTCATCATAAAGCGGACGCACGCCGGAATAGGTCCAGACGATGTCATCCGTTGTCACGGGAACCTTGAAGTAATTGGATGCAAAATCAACAAGATACGATTGCTCTTGGGGGGTGCAGACTGGTTTTTCGGTCACATCGTCATGTTCGGCATCCGTGGTGCCGATCAGCGTAAAGTCAGTCTCGTAGGGGATGGTGAAGATGATCCGCCCGTCTTCACCCTGAAAGAAATAGCATTTGTCGTGGTCATAAAGTTTCGGCACCACAATATGGCTGCCGCGCACCAGCCGAACCCCTTCGGTGGAGTTGATACGGACGGTGTTGCGAATGACGTTTTCGACCCAAGGACCGCCTGCATTCACCAGCATCCGCGCCTGCACGATCCGCTTTGCTCCGCCATCTTTTGGCTCAAGTGTGATCTGCCACACCCCGTCGACCGCCTCGGCCGAGACGACCTTGGTGCGGACATTGATCTTTGCGCCACGGGCTTCGGCATCACGGGCATTCAGGACAACCAACCGGCTGTCTTCGATCCAGCAATCCGAATACTCGTATGCCTTTTCAAAACGATCTTGCAGGGGCGCGCCCTCGGGCGTGCCGGACAACTTAAGCGACGTCGTCCCCTTGAGGATTTTGCGTCCGCCGAGATTGTCATACATGAACAGACCGACACGGATCAGCCACGCAGGCCTGCGGCCTTTCATCCATGGCATTACAACGCTTAACAACTTCGAGGTTGGTGTATCGCCTTCGAACCGCATGTCTTTGTGGTAGGGCAGAACAAACCGCATCGGCCACGAGATGTGCGGCATGGCGCGCAACAGGGTTTCGCGTTCAATCAACGCCTCGCGTACCAGACGGATTTCCCAATATTCAAGATACCGCAGCCCACCATGAAACAACTTGGTAGAGGCAGACGAGGTTGCAGAGGCCAGATCGTTCATTTCAGCCAGCTCGACTTTCAGACCGCGACCGACAGCATCACGCGCGATCCCGCATCCATTGATGCCACCGCCAATGACGAAAAGGTCAACGATCTTTTGATCTTTCTGCTGGTTCAATGAAGCCTCCTCCGCATTCATTTATGCGCCCCAGCCTCCCAGCTTGCGACGTTGCGTCAGAAAACACGCAATTGGATGATAACGCAAGAACGAATGTTCGTTTATGTTCCTTTTTGCAGAACACGCTGTATTTAGATGGTTTTTTCTTCTCTGTTATTCATATTTGAACCTTTTTTCACAATTTGGCTCGATTCGAACACTTGACGCTTGGGCAAGAGTATAGATTGTTAAAGGGATAACGGGACGACATGTCTAGCGCCTTCAAAGGTTGGCGAGGGAGTACCGAAAGGAGCGGCGGTGGCGTCAAATTTCAGACAAAGAGAGATACTTGAGCTTGCGCGCAAAGACGGCAAGGTCACGGTCGACGGTCTTGCCATGCACTATGATGTCACTGTCCAGACCATCCGCCGCGATTTATCGGATTTGGCCGAAAGCGGGCGGCTTGAAAGGGTTCATGGCGGCGCTGTGATCCCTTCAGGTGTGGTCAATATCGTATACGACGAACGCCGCCGTCTGAACGAGGCCGGCAAGAAAGCGATCGGTGTAAGATGCGCGCAGGCGATCCCCGAAGGCGCATCGGTCTTTTTGAACATCGGGACCACAACAGAGGCTGTTGCCCGGGAATTGCTGGATCATGAAAACCTGCTGGTTGTGACCAACAACCTGAACATCGCAAACATTCTGGCCGCCAACCACAGCTGCGAGATCATTCTGGCAGGTGGCATCCTGCGGCGCGCCGACGGGGGGATCGTGGGTGGGATGACGGTTGAAATGGTCAAGCAATTCAAGTTCGATTTCTGCGTTCTGGGCTGTTCGGCCATCGACGCGGATGGTGACCTGCTGGATTTCGACGGACAAGAAGTTATGGTCAGCAACACCGCGATCCAAAGATCACGCAAGGTCATGGTGGTCGCCGATCACCTCAAGTTCGAGCGGACCGCACCGCTCACGATCTGCACGCTTGGCGACGCCGAGGTGCTGTTCACCGACGATGCTCTATCAGACCAGTTGCAGGCCAGTTGCACGGCTTGGGGTACCGAAGTGGTGGTAGCGTAAGGTGAAGGATCGCACCCACTCTGGTTGGCTCTTCGTCGTTCCGGCCGCCTTGGTTCTGGGCTTTGTGGGGCTCATTCCGTTGATCACGGTCGTCAATTATTCATTCTTTGAAATTTTCATTCTGGACTCCCGTTTTTGGATCGGCACGGAATGGTATGCCGATATCATCGGGTCGGAACGGTTCTGGGCCAGCTTTGGGCGCAGCACATTATTCTCCTCCGTGATCCTCACGGTGCAAATCCCCTTGGGCATTGCGATCGCACTGTGCATCCCCAGAAACAAACTGTGGGTTGGTATCAGCCTTGCGGTTGTTGCACTGCCGCTGTTGGTGCCGTGGAACATGATCCCGTCGCTATGGCTTAGCTTGTTGAACCCGGAAAATGGTATTCTGGGACGTTTGCTGCCTGTGTTGGGCTGGCCAAGTGGTTGGAAAGGCTCGATCCCGCACACCTGGGCAGTGCTGGTCGTCATGGATGTCTGGCATTGGACAAGTCTTGTTGTGATCCTGTGTTACAGCGCGCTCACGACCATTCCGTCCTCCCACTATCAGGCCGCCGCAATCGACGGGGCAGGGCCGTGGCAGGTGTTTCGCTTTATCCAGTTGCCCCAATTGTATCATGTGTTGCTCATGGCCATTTTGCTGAGGTTCATGGATTCATTCATGATCTATACAGAGGCCTTCCCGATCAACGCAGGCGGACCAGGCGGGGCCACGATGTTTCTGGCGGTGGATCTGGGCGAAGAGATCAAGGCGTTCAACTACGGCCCATCCGCGGCGCGGTCCGTGATCTATTTCCTGATCATCCTGATCGTCTCGTGGAGCTTTACCAAAGCCCAAAGCAAGCTCGACGAGAAGCAGCCTGAATGATGAAGTCATCCCGCGCCTTCGGGGCCCTCAAATTGATAGGGCTTTTGACTTTTGTCGGTTTCATCGCCCTGCCGCTGATCCAGATGACGGTAATCAGTTTCGTGGCAACGCTTGCGCACCCGGATGCCGAGGTCGGCACGATGACCTTGCGCAACTATCGGGCAATTTGGACTGATCCGAACCTGCGTGCAGCGTTTATAAACTCGATCGCCTATGTGCTGATCAACATCTGTATTACCGTCCCGGTTGCCATTCCAGCAGCCTATGCGTTTTCGCGCATGTCTTTTGTGGGCGACAAGCATCTGTTTTTGGCGTTCATCGCCTTTCGCATAACCCCGCCCGTCGTGCTGACCCTGCCCATCTTCCAGTTGTTCTCGACGCTGGGGATCGTGAATTCGGTTTTCGGGATCGCATTGGCACATTGCCTGTTCAACCTGCCGATCTCGATCTGGATCTTGCAGGGTTTCATCTCGGCCATTCCCAAAGAGATGGACGAAACCGCCTTTCTTGACGGCTATTCGCGTCCGCGCTTTATCTGGAAAATCCTGTTACCCCAAATTGCGCCGGGCATCGCGGTGACGGCGTTTTTCTGTTTCATGTTTTCGTGGGTCGAGGTCGTCTTTGCTCGCATCCTGTCCACCACAAACGGCAAGCCGATCTCGATGGCGCTAAGCGCCTTGTTCGGGTTTCAAACAGACATTGGCCTTGTGATGGCGGTGACGGCAGCGTCCATGATCCCCGGCGCAGTCTTGCTTTTCGCGATGCGAGGCCATCTGTCGCGGGGTTTCAAGATCGGCAAGGTCTGAGTTGGGGTATTCAGGCGATCAACGCCGCCATCAGAGCCCCCACCAGACGTGCCCGCGCGGTCTGGTTGGCGACGGGAGCCACATCTGCCTTTATTCAAGGATCTGGACAGGCCGTTCCCACTGGATCAAGACCGCACAACCGCTTTCGGACCAGACCGAGTGCTGGGTGCCTTGCGGGTTGAGGATCAGCGCACCTTTCGGATAATCGCCGCGCTCGTCAGATTGCACGCCGTCAAGGACAAGGATCGTTTCAAGCCCCGTATGCAAATGGAGCGGCACTGTCGCGCCGGGCGCATAGCGAAGAATGGCCAGCGCGGGTGATCCTTTCTTGATGTGGTGAATCGCAACGCCTTCGCGGAAATGTGTAAACGGCAGTTCCCGCCACGTGTCGACAAAGTCATTGATTAACATCGGCTTATCCATTCAGTGCGTGTTTCAGTTCAGCGAAGGTCGCGGTCCAACCGACGATGGCCCCTTGCGCGCGGATCATGTCCAGCGTTGCGGCTTTAAAGGCGGGAAAATAGCTTTCGGTTGCGTCCTCGATCAGGACGCACTCAAATCCGCGATCATTTGCTTCGCGCATTGTGGTTTGAACGCAGACTTCGGTTGTCACGCCTGCGAAAATGAGGGTTCTTGTCCCAAGTCGAGCCAGGTGGTCGGACAGAATGGTGGCATAAAAGGCCCCCTTGCCGGGCTTGTCGATCACCAGCTCACCCGTGATGGGATACACCTCTTGGATGATGTCAGCACCGCGTTCGCCCGCAACAAGTATGCGACCCATAGGGCCGGGGTCACCGATGCGCACCTCAGGCGCGCCGCGGTCGCGTTTTGCTGCTGGCAGGTCAGACAGATCCGGCTTGTGACACTCACGGGTGTGGATCACTGGTATGCCGGTGTCGCGGCACAGCGCAATCAGCGCAGCGGTCGTCGGAACGATGGCCTGAAGCAAGCTCACATCATTTCCGAGCGTTTCCCCAAAGCCGCCGGGTTCAATAAAGTCGCGCTGCATGTCGATCACGATCAGCGCGCTGGTCGTGACGTCAAAATCGAAACCAAACGGGAGAGCGGTTGCAATCTGTGGCATCAGGCATGTCCTCCCATGTGATGACCGATTGTTGCGATGTCGGCCTGAGCAATCGGGGCGTCATAGGAAATGCGGCCCTCGGACATGACAAGAACGCGGTCGGCCAGTTCCATGATTTCATCAAGGTCTTCGGACATCAGCAGCACCGCTGTATTTGAATTTCGAGCTGCCATGATGCGGGCTCGGATTTCGCTGACGGCGGAGAAATCCAGACCGAAACACGGGTTTGAGATCACCAGTAGGTCAACCTCGCCTGACAATTCCCGCGCGAGCACTGCCCGCTGCACATTGCCCCCGGACAGGGACTGGATCGGACTGTCAAGCGAGGCGGTCTTGACCTTGAAGGCTGCGACTAAATCGGCGGCGCGGCGGCGCATGTCGCTTGGGGATAGCCAGAAGCCGCCTGTATCAAAACTGCGAAAAGCAATGTTTTCAGTGACCGACATGCGCGGCGCGCAGGCGTTTTGTAGCGGTTCTTCGGGCAGGAAGCGCACGCGGGCTTTGTGTGCCTCTTTGCGGGTGGCGCTGTAGGGAGCCCCGTTAATCCGGATTGTTCCGCTGTCCAGCGCACGTTGGCCGGTCAGGATTTCCATCAGCTCCATCTGGCCATTCCCGGAAATGCCGGCAATCCCGACGATTTCACCTGCACGCACGGTAAGGTCGGCAATCTCGATGTCTTTCAGACCGGACCTGTCTCGCGTGTGGGCATTTTGAACTTGCAGCACGGGGGCTCCGGCAGTTTCCATGCGCGGGCTGGGAGACGCCAATGTTGCATCCCCCATCATCATTGCCGCCATATCCGCATGGCTTAGCCCGCTGACCTTGCCGCTGCCCACCAGTTTGCCGCGCCGCAGGACGGATACCTCATCGGCATAGGCGGTCACTTCGCGGAACTTGTGGGTGATCATCAGCACCGATATCGTGCCTGCCTCACATAATTGCCGCACATGACCCAGCACCTCGTCCGCTTCATCCGGGGTCAGAACGGATGTGGGTTCATCAAGGATCAAAAACCTGCGCCCCAGATAAAGCTGTTTGAGGATTTCCAGCTTCTGCTTTTCACCGGCGGCAAGCGCGCGCACAGGCTGATCCAGCGGCACCTGAAACGGCATATCTGCCATAAAGGTCTGCAGCGCCATACGTTCGCGGTGCCAGTCAATCACGCGAGGGGCATCTTCGCGACTGATCACCAGATTTTCTGCCGCCGTCAGTGACGGCACCAGCGTGAAGTGTTGATATACCATCCCAAGGCCAAGCGCATGGGCAGCCTTTGGGTCCGCAATGCGGGCCTCTTTGCGGTCCACGAGCATCTCGCCCGATGTCGGATGATAGAAACCCATCATACATTTGACGAGTGTGGATTTGCCCGCGCCATTTTCCCCAAGCAAGGCATGGAAACTGCCCGGCTTCACATGGATCGAACAATCATCCAGCGCGGTAAATGCGCCAAACCGCATCGTCATATGCAGGGTTTCAACGCCGATGGCACCCGTGTTCATGGCAAGTGCGACAGCAAGGTTGCGCTGTCGCTGACTGCGCCAAAGACGCCACCCTGCATCGTCACCATTTTCAGTGCCGCGTCATGGTTGCCCTTGTCCGTTGCGCCGCAGCAATCAGACAGCACAAGGCACTCAAAACCCCGGTCGTTGCCTTCGCGCATGGTGGTGGACACACAAACATCCGTCGTGATTCCTGTCAGGATGATGTTCTCGATCCCGCGCGTGCGCAGGATCATCTCAAGGTCGGTGGCGCAAAAGCTGCCTTTGCCGGGCTTGTCGATGATCGGCTCACCGTTGATGGGATAAAGATCGGGGATGATGTCCCAGCCGGGTTCGCCCCGCACGAGGATTTTTCCGCAAGGGCCGGGATCGCCAATGCCAGCCCCAATCTGCCGGCTCCGCCACCGCTTGTTGGCGGGCAGGTCGGCAAGGTCAGGGCGATGGCCTTCGCGGGTGTGGATGATGTGGTAACCCTTGGCCCGCATCGCTGCCAGAACCCGCTTGATCGGTTCGATCGGGGCTTGGGTCATTGACAAATCATAACCCATTTTGTCCACATAGCCGCCCTTTCCGCAGAAATCGGTCTGCATGTCGATGATCATCAGCGTTGTGTTTTCGGGGCGCAAATCACCGTTATAGGGCCAGGCATAGGGGTTGGCGTTAATCGTGTGCTGGGCGGCATCCTTCATTCTGCAGCCTCCGATGTCGCCTTGAACACGGCTGTCGGAGCAGGAAAGCCAAACCCGGTCCCATCGGTGACTTTCACGTCATCCTCCCAAGGAAGTCGATACTGCCCGGCGGCCAGATCGGTCATGTAGGTATAAGGGCAATCCTGCGCGCCGCCTTTGACGGCCACATAGCCGCGATGCCCGAATTGATAAATGTTGTTTTCCACACCCCAGTTGATCCGCGCCTCGCGCACCAGATCGGGGCGCACTTCGGCGGTGATGATCTCATCCACGCGGCCAGACGTGCCGTGGGCGATGATGGAGCCATCAAAGTTGCAGATCATCCCTTCGCCCATGCTGTCAAACGTCCCGTCAGAGCCGCACATGCAAACGTTGGCCGTGACCATGAGGTTGCAAAAGGCATTGGATTGATTGGTAAAACGCCACGAGTCGCGGATCGGCGCGGTATAGCCTGCGGTGCGCAGCATGATTTCGGCCCCCTTATAGGCGGCTTCATGTGCCATTTCGGGGAACATGCCGTCGTGACAGATGATCAGCGACAGCTTGCACCCCTTTGGCCCGTCGATCACCGGAATACCGCCATCGCCCGGAGCCCAGGGTTCAACCGGCACCCAAGGATGCATCTTGCGGTAGTACAGTTTGACCTCGCCAAAGTTGTCGATGATCAGCCCGGTGTTCCACGGCATCCCGCCGGGGTTCTTTTCCATGATCGAAAAGCAGCCCCAGATATCATTGTCGATGCAGGCCTGTTTGAATGCCGCCACTTCGGGTCCGTCCATCGTGCACATGATGTCGGGGTTGATGTCCATTGACAGCCCGTGCAGCGCATATTCCGGGAAAACGACAAGGTCCATCGTCCCCATGTTGCGCCGCGCCTTGGCTGTCATTTCAACAACACGCGCGGTTTGTTCGGCCAGATCAGCAGCTGTCACCACAAGCGGCAGCTTAAGCTGCACCAAGCCGATGACCACGCCATCTGGCGATTTGTTCAGACCTCCAAGACCATTCATGTCACTCTCCTATTTGGTAATACTCAATTCGCCCGGTGCCCCGGCCATGGCGCGCGAGGGCGAAGATGTTGCGATCAGAACACCCAGCGTCAAGACGTAAGGTGCTGCGAAGAATAGGTAATACCCCTCTGATATCCCGACAGATTGCAAGGTTGGGCCAAGTGCGCCGGCACCCCCGAACAACAAGGCGGCACCAAAGCAGGCGATCGGGTTCCAGCGGGCAAAAATGACAAGGGCCACGGCCATGAGGCCTTGACCGGACGAGATGCCTTCGTTCCAGCTGCCCGGATAAAACAGGGATAGGTAGGCACCGCCGACACCCGCAAAGGCACCTCCGACGGTTGTGGAAAGGGTACGGATCAACGCAGGGCGTAACCCCATAGCGCGGGCGGCATCGGTGCTGTCGCCAACCACGCGAATGACCAGCCCAACGCGGGTCGCCCGAAACATCCACCACATCGCAAAAGCCAGACCTGCGCCGATGATAAACAACACGTTCACCCGCAACGCGGCCCGCACCTGAGGCACATCAGACCACCAGCCGAAATCGATCGAGGGCAGATCAGGAGCGACGGGTTGCACGAAAGGTTTCCCGAAATAGAACGCGAGGCCCATGCCAAGGATCATCATCGCGATGCCCACGGCAATGTCATTGACCCGTGGCAACGAACAGATCAGCCCGTGGATCAGCCCGAAAAACGCACCCCCTGCAGCGGCGGCCAGCACACCCAGCCAAGGCGATCCGGTCAGATAGGCGGCGGCGTAACCGGACATCGCCCCAAAGACCAAGGTGCCTTCCAGCCCCAGATTGATCCGGCCTGACCGCTCCGTCAGGACTTCTCCCAAGCTGACAAACAGAAACGGTGTCGAGACGCGGATCGCGCCGCCCAAGATTGCAAGCGGGATGACCCAAAGGCCCAGATCACTTTCCATCAGTCAGATCTCCAACGTTCGGGAGCGAACATCTTGAAACGGCCATAAAGCGTGTCGCTCATCAAAATGGACACAAAGACAAAGCCTTGCAGGACAAGCACCGTGGCAGCGGGCAGGTTCATACGGCGTTGGATGAGGCCTGAAGAGGCCTCAAATCCGGCCAGAAGGATCGCCACGGGAATGATGGCAAGCGGGTTATGACGCGCGAGAAAGGCAACCAGAATGCCGGTATAGCCGTAGCCGGCCGCAAGGCTGCCATTGGCAGAGCCGTGGACGGCTGCGACCTCAAAGAAGCCCGCAAGCCCGGCCAGCGCGCCCCCAAGTGCGGTAAAGCCGATGATCAGCCGCCCAACCGACAGGCCCTGCACTTGGGCCGCGCGCATGTTTCCGCCAGCAATACGGGCGGCAAAGCCCCATGTTGTCTTTTCAATCAACACCCATGCCAGCAGGCAGGCGAGGATGCCAAAGGCGAGGCCCCAATGCACCTCCCAACCAGGAATGTCACCGACGCGCAGTTGCGCGGGCAGAGGGGTTGTGGACGGTTTGTTCAGGCTTTCAGGATCGCGCAGCGGCCCTTCAACAAGGTGGTTCATCAAAGCGATGGCGATATAGGCCATCAGCAGGCTGGCGATGGTTTCATTGACGCCCCGATAATATCGCAAAGCACCGACCGCGCCGATCCACAGACCACCAACCAGCATGGCGCAGGCGGCCATGAGCGGGAATGCAATCACACCTATGGACTGGCTGAAGACAACGCCCGAAGCCCCTGCCGCCACGCCGCCCAGAACGATCGCTCCTTCGCCGCCGATCACCACAAGACCAAGGCGGGCGGGCAAAGCCACACACAGCGCGGCAAAAAGCAAAGGCGCGGTACGCGACAGCGTGTTTTGCCACGAAAACGCAGAACCAAACGCCCCCTGATAGGTCAGCGCAAAGAACTGGATGGGGGATTTCCCCTGCAATAACAGAAAGATGCTGAATACTGCTATGCCAACCAGCAAAGCGGCGAGGGGCAGCACGACAGCTTCGGCACGGCGCGCAAACCGACCCAGCAGCCCGCGATGGGCTGGCACGACCAAAGGTGCCGTTACGGATCGATCTGTCATCGCTGCCCCCGTCTTCGCAGTTAAGAGGTTGAACCGATTACGCCTTCAACGAGGTAATCCATGCTTTCCAATGCAATATCTGTTTCAACCAACGTCTTATCTGCGGTCAAAAGCGGGTTGCCCGCATTGTCGTTCAGCGGACCTTTGATCGCAGCGAACCCGCCCGCCATGATCTGGGCCTTGACGGCTTCGAACTGTGCGCGGGACGCATCAGAGACGGCGGGCCCGAGCGGTGACAACTTGATGAAACCATCGGCCAGACCGCCGCGCACAAAGTTATCAATCGTGCCGCCGTCCAGCATGGTCTGCACCATGCCTGTGTAGACACCAGCCCAGTTCCATTCCGCCCCGGTCAGATATTTCTCGGGGGCAAGGGGCGACTGATCGGCGTGGTAGCCGCAGACAAAACAATCGCGTCCTGCGGCGGTCTCCATCACCACCTTGGGGCCATCAACATGGCAGGTGATCACGTCACAGCCCGCATCGGCCAGCGCATTTGTCGCCTCTGCCTCTTTCACGGCCAGCGACCATTCGCCGGTAAAGATCACCTGACAGGTGATTTCAGGGTCAACCTGACGCGCCCCCAGCAGGAAGGAATTGATGTTGAGCAAAACCTGCGGGATCGGCTTGGCCGCGACAAACCCGATTTTCTTGGTCGTTGTGGCATGGCCTGCGGCGATCCCGTTCAGGTATTGGCCCATCCCTATATAGCCGAAATAGGACCCGACGTTGGTGGGCATCCCATCGGTCCAAAGACCTGCGGCGTGTTGAAAACGGACATCGGGGTGCTTTGGTGCGGTTTCCAGAACATGCGGGTTGAAGTACCCAAAGGATGTTGGGAACAGCAGCTTTGCGCCGTCAAAATTGATCATCGATTCCATCGAGTTTTGCACATCGGTGGTTTCGGCGACGTTTTCTTCCTCGACGACGATGACGCCTTCCATGGCTTTTACGGCGGCCGCACCTTCGGCATGGGCCTGATTATAGCCAAAGTCATCCTTTGGCCCGACATAGATGAAACCCGCAGTCAGTGGCGCATGGGCATCGGCAGTGGCGAAGGTTGGCAGTGAGGTTGCACCAGCAAAAGCTGCGGTTCCCATCAAGAACTTCCGGCGCGAAAACGATGTGAGTGGCATTTGCAAAGCTCCTTAAGCATTGACGTGGCACTGCGGCTCGAGCCGGCAGCGCCAGAATGACGATGCTAGAAGAGTTACGCCTTCAAGCGCTGTTGTCGTCTGCTAAGTTCGCAACAACGTGGTGCAAAAAATGCAGCGCTATTGATTGACCGTATCTGGCAGATGTAAAACGGCGGTCCTGACCTCAGGAGGCCGCGCGTGTTTCAATGGCCGCAACGAGCTGTTGACCGAACTTGGCAGAGGCAACGGGCAGGGTGCGCCCCTTCATCTGACCCAGCAAAAGCCGACCGATGGGGATGTCTTTTTCGGAAAGGGGGCGATGTGCAATCGTGTTTTGTTTTTCTGTGCTCAGGCCAATCGGGATCTGAAAGCCAACGGCATTTTCGCAAGTCACATAGTGGCGGATCAGGTCAAACGATTCCGTCTCGACGATGGGCGTCAAGATGCGCCCTTTGCGGGTCGCGGCCAGCTCTAGCAGATTGCGCACCCCATAGGCGGTTGACGGCAGGACAAGATTAAATTCCAAACAATCGCGTAGCCGCAGTTCTGTCTTCTGCGCCAAGGGGCTGTCATGCTGAAAGACTGCATGAACCGGCTGAGGCAGTGCGCAAAGCACTTCAAAGTCAACAAGATGCACAGGTTCGAACACCAGCGCCAGATCGCTGCTAAACGAGGCAAGATCCTGTTCTGCCTGCGCGCGATCACGGATATTGACGCTAAAGCTGACGCCGGGATGGGCAGCGCGGTAAATCGCGATTTGTTCGGGCATGAAATACGGTAGCAAAGCCTGTGAGCACGCAATCGAGACATGGCCCCGCCGTTCACCAGACAGATCCGCGACTTGCGATTGCACCCGCGCCAGATCGGTGCGTTGCAATCCAATATGCTGCATCAAAAGTTCGCCTGCGGGGTTAAGCCGCATCCCGCGGGGCAGACGTTCAAAGATTGGCCAGCCGAATTCCTGCTCGAACTGTTGGATGCGCCTGTTCAGCGCAGAGGCGGTCAGGTTTGTATCTTCGGCGGCCTTACGGATTGATCCCGCGCGCACCACGGCTTCGATCAGCTCGAACGTCTTTAAGTATCTCATATCGTTGTCTTTCCAGACTCCGTTGCAAAAAACGCACCGGATATATGCCTTTATAGCATTAGAACTGACCGGTGATCCATCGCACTGTTTGACGCAAGCGCCGAATCCCAATCAGGCGACCCAAAACAGCGAGAGGATGATGACAATGACAAAGCAAACTTCACGACGCAATTTCTTGAAAATGGGGGCCGCTGGTGCGTCTGTCCTGCCATTCCTGCGGGCGATGCCTGCGGCGGCGCAAGGGTCAGATACTCTGGTTGTGGTCAGCGGCCAGACGGTCAACAGCCTTGATCTGCACCGCTCTGGCACCAGCCGCGCCTCTTATCAAGTGGGTGTAAACTGCTATGACCGGCTGGTGTCGTTCGGCACGAAAAAAGCGATCGGGGGCGGGTTTTCGTTTGATTATAGCGTGATCGAACCCGAGCTTGCCGAAAGCTGGACCGTGTCGGACGATGGCCTGACGCTGACATTCAAGCTGAAGCCTGAAGCACGGTTCTGGGATGGCCGCAAGGTCACGGCCGCTGACGTGAAATGGTCGTTTGACCGCGCAGTGTCCGTCGGAGGCTTCCCAAGTGTGCAGATGAAAGCTGGAGGGTTTGAGCGGCCTGACCAGTTCGAAGCCGTCGATGACGAGACATTCGTGGTCAAACTGGACTTTCCCTCAAAGCTGTCGATCCCTGATCTGGCGGTTCCCGTCCCATATATCATAAACTCGGTCGAGGCGTTAGCCAATGCGACAGCAGCCGATCCGTGGGCGCTGGAATACCTGCATAAGGTCGCCGCAGGATCGGGTGCGTATAAAATTGCCCGTTGGACCCCCGGAGAGCAGATGGTTTACGAGCGCAATGATGATTGGGCCGGTGGCCCGATGCCCGCTATCAAGCGTGTCGTCGTGCGTGAAGTGCCCAGCCCTGCCACACGACGTGCGCTGGTTGAGCGTGGTGATGTGCAGGTCGCATTCGATATTCCTGACAAGGACGCAGCCGAACTGGCGGAAACGCTTGACGTCTTCTCGACGCCGGTTGTGAATTGCATGTATTGCCTCTGTCCAAACTTTGTCTTTGAACCGTTCCAGGACCCTGACGTGCGCAAGGCGCTTGCCTATGCGGTACCCTACGAGGACATCTTTCAGGCCGCAGCTTACGGTCGCGGCTTGCCGCTTTGGGGGGGCGAGGAAGCGATCAACGACATCGCCTGGCCGCGTAAATCGCAGTATTATACCGACCTTGAAAAGGCCAAAGAGCATATGGCCAAATCAGGCTATGCAGATGGTTTCGAAGTGCCCCTCTCGATCAGTCTGGACCTTGCATCCTGGATGGAGCCAGCGGCGCTGTTGATACAAGAAGCGCTTGGCGAAATCGGCATCAAGGTCGAGATCGAAAAAATTCCGGGTGCGAACTGGCGCACGGCCTCTTTGGTTGAAAAGCGCTTGCCGCTGCACCTTGAAACTTTCGGTGGCTGGCTGGACACGCCTGACTATTACTTCTTCTGGGCCTATCAGGACGGACACCTGTTCAACTCGTCGAACTACCGCAACGAAGAGATCGAAGAGTTGACGAATGCGACCTTGCATATGGATATGGACGATCCCGAATACGCGCCCAAGATCAAACGGATGTTTGAAATCGTACTGGATGAACTGCCGCGTATCCCGCTTTATCAACCCGCGCTGAACGTCGCGGTCAATGGTGCGGAGGGCTATGAATTCTGGTTCCACCGTCAACTGGACATCCGTCCGCTGAAGTCGGTCTAAGCCATGCTTTCCTCTGCCCCTCGGCTGCGCGCCATCTTGTTGCGCATGGCCCAGTCGGTCCCGGTCGTTGTGGGCGTCGTGGTCATCAGTTTTCTGCTGACCCGCGCGCTTCCGGGTGATCCGGCGGTCTATTTTGCCGGTGTGACGGCAGATGCAGAATCGATTGAACAAACCCGTGTTGCAATGGGTTTGGACAGGCCCCTGTTGCAACAGTTCTTCAGTTATGTTGGCGACTTGCTGCAGGGGGATCTTGGTCAGTCGCTGTCAAGCGGGCGGTCCGTGGCCGAAGATCTGGCCAAGCGGTTGCCTGCCTCGCTTGAACTTACACTGACGGCCTTGCTGCTTGCCATCGCCATCGCCGTGCCCTTGGGCGTACTGGCGGCAACACGGCCCGGAACATGGGTGGACCACCTGTGCCGTGTTGTCGTGACGGCCGGCGTATCACTGCCGACATTTTTCACGGGCATCTTGCTGATTTACATTTTCTACTACCTGCTTGGGATCGCACCATCGCCGTTGGGGCGTTTGGATTTCATCTATCTTGATCCCGATCATGTGACAGGGTTTTACCTGATTGATGCAGCCTTGATGGGCGATTGGGAAACATGGCGCGGTGCAGCCAAACAACTGATCTTGCCCGCCAGCACATTGGCCTTGTTCACGCTGGCCCCGGTTGCGCGGATGACGCGGGCAGCGATGCTGACGGCGCTCTCGTCCGACTTTATCCGCACGGCACGGGCGGCGGGTCTGTCAAATCCGACGATCCTGTACCGCTATGCGTTCCGCAATGCCCTCCTGCCTGTGGTGACCACCCTTGGGATGGTATTTTCATTCGCTCTGGGCGCGAATGTTCTGGTGGAAAAGGTCTTTGCTTGGCCGGGCATCGGATCTTACGCGGTCGAGGCGCTGGTCGTTTCAGATTACGCCGCCGTACAAGGGTTTGTTCTGGCCATGGCGCTTTTATTCGTCGCGCTCAACCTTGTGATCGACCTGCTTTATACAGCCATTGACCCACGCATTGGATTTTCCTCCAGATGACCGAAATATCCCAACATCCAGTGGCCAAACCAAGGGGCAACTTTGATCACATTCTTTACGTGCTACGGGGAAACCCGGTTACGCTGATCGCCTTTGGCATGTTTGCCCTGCTGATCTTTTCGGCTGTGTTCGGGCCCGCGCTGGTGCCCTATGATCCGCTGGCAACGAACGCCACGAATGCCTTGCAGCCCCCCTCGGCTGCGCATTGGTTTGGCACAGACAACGTCGGGCGCGATGTGTTTAGCCGGGTGATCGTGGCAACACGACTTGATCTGTCCATTTCGGTCGCGGCAGTGGCCCTGTCTTTTGTCGTCGGGTCCATCCTGGGATGTATCGCGGGCTATTGGGGGGGCTGGCTTGATATTATCCTGAACCGGTTTCTGGATACGATCATGGCGTTTCCGCTGTTCGTGCTGGCGATGGGGATCGTCGCGGCGCTTGGCAACACGATCGAGAACATCATCTACGCAACTGCCATCATCAACATGCCATTCTATGCACGGCTTGTGCGGGCCGAGGTGAACATCCGTCGCGATGCCGGTTTCGCGCGGGCCGCAAAATTGGCTGGCAATTCCGACCTGCGCGTATTGGCATTTCACATTTTTCCCAATGCATTGCCGCCGATGATGGTGCAGGTTTCGCTAAACCTGGGTTGGGCGATCCTGAATGCGGCAGGGCTTTCGTTTATCGGGCTGGGTGTCAGCCCACCAACTGCGGAATGGGGGATCATGGTGGCCGAAGGGGCAAACTTTATCGTGTCGGGCGAATGGTGGCTGGCGGTGTTTCCCGGTCTCTGGCTGATGATCGCAGTCTTTACCTTCAACCTCTTGGGGGACGGACTGCGCGACATCGTCGATCCGCGTAAACGGACATGAGTGCGATGCTAACCGTCAAAGATCTGGCCGTGTCGTTCCAAACCCGTCGGGGCGAGGTTGATGCTGTGCGTGGGATCAGTTTTGAGGCTTCCAAAGGTGAAATCCTTGGGATTGTGGGGGAAAGTGGGTCGGGTAAATCGGTCACATCCTATGCCTTGATGCGCATCCTTGATGCAGGCGGCACGATCAAGGCGGGCGAGGCCACGTATTCGGGCCTTGACCTGCGTCGATCCGCAGAACGCGACATGCGTGACATCCGCGGTCGTGAAATTTCGATGATTTTCCAGAACCCGCGTGCAGCCTTGAACCCGATCCGCAAAGTGGGTCACCAGATCGAAGACGTGCTGCGCCATCACGCCCGCGCCACACGGTACGATGCACGGGCCAAGGCGATCGCCGCTCTTGAAGCGGTCAAGATCAAAGACGCGGAGGCACGCTATAACGCCTATCCTTTCGAGTTGTCAGGGGGCATGTGCCAACGCATCGTCTGTGCCATTGCGTTGGCCTGTGATCCGCGTCTGTTGATTGCGGATGAACCGACGACGGGGTTGGATATTACGACACAAAAGGCAGTTATGGATCTTGTCCGCGACCTGATCCGCGAACGTGAAATGAGCAGTATCCTGATTACCCACGACCTTGGCCTGGCCGCACAATATTGCGACCGGATTTTGGTGATGAAGGACGGGGTGATCGTTGAACAAGGCGACCCTGTGCAGATTTTCAGCACCCCGCAGCACCCCTATAGCCGCAAGCTGGTTGACGCGACACCGCGTGCGGGGACGGGCGTGCGCAGTCTGCTACCGCCCGAAGACCGCAGCGCAGAGCCAATCCTGAAAATCAGTGATCAGCCGTTGCTGGAGGTGCGTGATCTGACCAAGACCTATGCAGGAAAATCCGGGCCGGTTCACGCGGTCAAGGGCATCTCATTCACCGTAAATCAGGGCCAATGCGTAGGTCTTGTGGGGGAGAGTGGGTGCGGGAAATCAACGACGTCAGAAATTCTGGTGCGCTTGATGGATGCGACCAGCGGCGAAGTCATCTTTGATGGCGATGATATTGCCCGCGTTCCAGCGCGTGCTTTTGCCAAGGACCGCCGTCGCGCTGATATCCAGATGGTTTTTCAAGACGCCACCGACAGCCTTAATCCGCGCCACACGGCACGACAAACCATTGCAGAACCGTTGCGCCGCCTGGGTAGAATGCGGGGTGCGAACCTAACGGCAAGGATCGAGGAATTGGCGATACTTGTCGGTCTGCCGTTGTCTTTGCTTGACCGCTTTCCGCACCAGCTTTCTGGTGGTCAAAAGGCGCGGGTGGGGATCGCGCGTGCCGTGGCGCTGGAACCGAAGTTCCTTATTCTTGACGAGCCGACAGCCGCCTTGGACGTCTCTATTCAGGCGGTTGTTCTGAACCTGCTGGTTGATCTGCGTGCCAAGCTGGGGCTAAGCTATCTGTTTGTCAGCCATGATCTGCATGTTGTGCGCCTGTTGTGTGATCATGTGATTGTGATGAAAGATGGTGAAATCGTTGAACAAGGACCTGCGCAAGACGTCATGTCCAACCCGCAAAGCGATTATACCAAATCGCTGCTTGCCGCGGCACCCAAACCGCCACAACGTCGCGTTATAACCGAAGAAAACGACCTGGAGAATATCAATGCTGACGCAGTTGCCCTTCACGCTTGAAGCCCTTCAAAAGGCCTATGCGAGCGGCGTCTCACCCGTTGCTGTGATCGATGAAATTTTTGCGCGCCTTGCCGCAATCAATGATCCGTGCATCTTTATCCATCTGCGCGACATCGACAGCCTGCGTGCAGAGGCCGAAGCGCTGGGACCCTATGACCCTAGCAAGCCGCTTTGGGGCATTCCTTATGCAGCCAAAGACAATATCGACGTGGCAGGCATTGAAACTACGACAGGTTGCCCGGCTTATGCCTATACCCCCCAAGAGGATGCCTTTGTGATCGCCAAGCTGCGGGCGGCAGGGGCGCTGATGATCGGCAAAACCAACCTTGATCAATTCGCCACCGGCCTTGTGGGGGTGAGGACACCTTACGGTGCGCCCCTCAACGCAGTTGACCCTAAGATCGTGCCGGGCGGATCGTCGGGCGGTTCGGGTGTGATCGTGGGGCATGGCATTGTGACATTCTCGCTCGGCACGGATACGGCAGGGTCCGGCAGGGTGCCTGCGGCTTTGAACAATATTGTCGGTCTCAAGCCCAGTTTGGGCGCGTTGTCGGCCAGCGGCGTTGTGCCCGCCTGCCGCACCTTGGACACCGTTTCAATCTTTGCGCTGACCGTTGATGACGCCTATGCGGTTTTTGCTGTCGCGCGCGGTTTTGATCCGGCAGATGCCTATTCCAAACCTTTGAAGCACGAGGCGCTGACAAAACCTGTGGCACCAATGCAGGTGGGAGTGCCAGATGCCGCCACCATCGAGTTTTTCGGTGATGACATCCAAAAAGAGTCCTTCGACCGGGATGTCGCGGTGTTGGCCGCATCGGGTGCCACAATTCGGTATCTCGATTTCAAACCACTCTATGCGATCGCGCAGATGCTGTACGAAGGCGCTTGGGTTGCAGAGCGTTATACGGTCATTGACACCCTCTTGGCGACAAACCCTGATGCGATCTATCCGGTGACGCGTAAAATAATCTCCCATGCCGAAAGCATGTCTGCGGCGGATGCTTTCAAGGGGATTTACAAGCTGGCAGAGTTGAAACGCGCGGCTGAACCGATGTTGGAAGGGCTTGATATGCTCTGCGTACCGACGATCCCGACGTTTTATTCCGTTGCTGATCTTGAAGCGGATCCTGTCACGCCAAATTCAAACTATGGCACCTATACGAATTTTGTGAACCTGCTTGATATGTGCGGCATAGCTGTCCCAACCGCCCCCCGTAGCGATGGCAGGCCGGGCAGTGTAACTCTTTTGGCTGGTGCAGGTCAGGACGCCGCCGTCGCTGCGGTTGCACGTGGCTTTGAAGCGGACTGCCTGCGCAATATGGGGGCCACCGCACATCCTGTGCAAAAGCCAGCGCCGCTGCCTGAGGCGGCATCTGATCGCATTGAGCTTGCGGTCTGCGGTGCCCACATGACCGGGTTGCCGCTGAACTGGCAGTTGAAGGATCTGGGGGCGACATTCGTGCGCAAGGCGCAAAGCTCTGCTGATTACAAGTTCTACGCACTCGCCGGTGGTCCGCCAGACCGGCCCGGAATGGTGCGATCCGAAGGACCTGATACGCGGGCTGTCGCGCTGGAGGTCTGGTCGCTTCCAAAGGCCGGTTTCGGGGCTTTCATGGCGGGCATCCCGTCCCCCTTGGGGATTGGGACTGTCGAATTGTCGGATGGCGCTTTTGTGAAAGGTTTCATTTGCGAAGCCATCGGCACAAAAGGGGCCACAGACATTACCCATCTCGGGGACTGGCGCGCTTATCTGGCGCAAAAGGCTGTGCCGGCATGACCTCGCAAGTTGAAAAGCGGTTAGAAGTATTGGGCCTTGAACTGCCGCCCGATTGGACGCCACGCGGGCAGTTCCTTCCGTTTCGCAAGGATGGGGCGGTTATCTATTTATCCGGTCAAATCTGCGAGTGGGATGGCGAGGTCACCCACGTCGGGCCTGTTCTGGACACGCCCGAAGCGATTGTGGCTGCGCGCGAAGCTGCAAAAATCTGTGCGCTGAATCTGATCTACCGCCTGCGCGAAGCCTGCGATGGCGATCTTGATCGGGTCGATGTTGTTTTGCGTCTGGGCGGCTTTGTGAATTGCCAGTCAGGCTTTCCGCATAGCCCTGCTGTGATCAACGGCGCGACCGAAGTTTTTATCACGCTGTTCGGAGATCGTGGCTGGCATGCGCGTACCGCCGTTGGCGTGTCGGGGCTGCCGGGAAATGCCTCGGTAGAAGTGGATGCGATTGTGCGGCTCAAGACCTAAAGGCCCGGCGCTTGGGGCAGGGGGCGTGGTGGGCCTTGCGCTTCCAACCGAGACGCAATCGACAGCAGTTTCGCATCCTGACCCGGTTTCGCAGCCAGCATCACAGAGCGCGGGCGTCCAAGGCGGTCCAAGCCCCAGGGTAAACAGATCAGTGGGCCACCAAATACCGTCCAGGGTGTCAGCCAGTCCTGATATCCGGTGGTGCCGTCAATCAGCGGCGCGCCGTCAGGCACAGGCAAGGTCAGGACCGCGTCAACATCCGCAAGACCCGCCCAAAACGTGGCTTTTGCCGTTGCCAGAAAACCGACCGCCTGTGCGGCTTTATCAGACGAAATCGCCGCACCGGCCCGCAAGCCCGCCAGAAATTTAGGCTTTAGCAGATCGACACGGCGGTCAGACAGCATCGCCCCATGAGCCATTGCGGCCTCATAATTCATCAAAATGCGATGTGCCGCGACGATCTGTTCAACGTCAGCCTGCAACGCGGTTTTGTGCGTCGACATTGAAAATGCCTCAGACGCGTCTGCGGCTTCATGCAGCGCAGTCACTGTGTCTTGGTACGGGACCACATCGCTATCCCAAAGTCCGCAAAGCAAGTTTAGTTCTGCCGAAGCGGGCGGTTTCACGTCTGACGGGGCCATTACTGCAAATGCCTCATGCGCCAGTGAGACTGATCCGGCGATAATGCCGACTGTATCGAAACTGGGGGCCAGCGGTGTCACGCCAGCATTAGACAAGATGCCGTAGGACGGCTTGAACCCGACAACGCCACAATAGGCCGCAGGGCGACACAGCGACCCGGCGGTTTGGGTTCCAAGGGCGATATCCACCAACCCGGCAGCGACAGCGGCACCAGACCCGCTGCTGGACTCACCGGGTGTGCGGTTCAAATCAAAAGGATTGTGACATGCGGTCGGATCGGTAAAGGCGAATTCCGTGGTCGTCGTCTTGCCGACGATCTGCGCACCCGCAGCACGCAAGGCAGCAACAACAGGCGCATCATGGGGTGCAACGGCGGCCTCCTTGCACATTTCGCTGCCATTTCGTGTCGCAACGCCTGCGACATCGATGATATCTTTAACCCCGACTGTCAGGCCAGAAACCCGATACTTGACGCCTGAATGTGCAATTTTTTCGGGGTCGCAAAGGGCGGCAAAAGCGTGGATATGCGGTTCCCAAAGATCAGTTCTATGGTGGAACCGATTGGCTGTTTTCTGGTCATTCCGGTCGGTCATCAAACGTCTCTTGCCCCGCCAATCAACACGCGCGGCAGAGCATCAACAATGTTTTGTGCCTCGATACTTCCCGCTTCGTCTTCGACCTGCTTTTGCCAATGCAGCCATGGCAGCTTGATCATGGGGATGTCACCTGCCTGATCTCCGCCAACGTTGTGACAGCCTTTCGGCCCTTGATCGTCGCTCATCGTTAATCTCCTGACATGCCGAGCATGGCAACGGCACAGCAAGTTGACCACTGCTTTTATTGCAGCAATCCGATGCAAAAAGTGCACCCTCAGGTTTCTGATCTGTCCTCTAGCGCCATCCCTATGGAGATAAGCTGCCGGTCCTGATCCTTGGCACCAATAATGCTTAGTCCAATGGGCCCTTCGTCGACAAGACCTGCGGGCATGGACAGTTGTGGCAAGCCGCTCAGGCCAGCGACACACAGCATTTCAAAGGCGCGCATGCGAAATTCATTCAGCGCGCTTTCAGGCGTGGTTCGCAGAGGTGCGGGGCCGGGACTGCTTGGCAACACAAGAATGCTGTCAGGTGTTATGGTCTGGCGAATATGTGATTGAATGACGGCCCTTTGCGCATCTGCAGTTTCGAATGTTTCGCGATCAATCTGCGCCGCAATTTCAAAGCGTTCTTTGATGCCCGGTCCAAAATCTGGTGTTTGTGCTGTGACCCAGTCCTTGTGGACATTCCAGACCTCGAACGCCTGACAAATGCGGAAGGTTTCGCGCCAGTTGTCCAATCCATCCGGCGAGAGCAAGATCGGTGTGGCAGGCCCCATCAGCGCTTCGAGTTGAGCAAGTTTCGGCACCACTGCTGCAATTGCGTCCGCACCCGCGCGTGCCCAGACATCCACAGGCAGCAAAAGCCGGGAGGGGGGCGTTCCGTCTGGGCAGTCAAATGACCGGCCCACGCGGTCCATCATTGCGGCCGACCTCGCAAACCATCCAACCGTATCAAATGAATGGGTAAACGGCATTGCGCCATCCAGCGTGATTTGGCCAAAGGTCGTCCGGATGCCCCAAACGCCGCAGAACGAAGCTGGGAGGCGTACCGATCCGCCTGTATCGCTGCCCAGTCCAACATCTACCAGACCCGCGGCAACCGCTGCGGCAGATCCTGATGATGATCCGCCCGGAACGCGTCGTGGATCTGCCGTATTCACCGGGGTCCCGTAGTGCGCATTCACACCCATCAGGCTGTAGGCCAGTTCATCGGTATGGGTCTTGCCGACCAGGCAGGCCCCTGCGTCAAGCAGTTTACATATCACAGGGGAATGGTGCTTTGCGACAGGATGCGTGCGCCCCCATTCGGGATTGCCGCACGCTGCCACGTGGCCCGCAACGTCAAAAATGTCCTTGGCCGCAAAAGAAACGCCATGAAGCGGGCCAGTTGCCTGTCCTTCCAGCGTGAAAATGTCCGTAAAGGCGTTTACCGTATCTTCCATCGCATATTTCATCCTACTGGGGTCTCGATGTGGCTGATTGCAGTGCAACGTCGTTTTGTCGTTATTCATCCATCCACGAGACATGGGCCGCAACAATCTGCCATCGATTTTCAAGGCGCGCCCAGCTGTGGCTCTGGCGTCCAACCCTGTGTTGGCCAGGCTTTGTGAATTCCGTATTGGCGGTCGCAAAGTCATGACCGAATGTCGTGATCACTGTCTTGCGCAAGCTACGTTCCAACCCTTTCGAGGGCCGCGACTGCCGGAACGCAAGTATTTCTTTGTCGCCATGAAGGTTCTCTGTTTGACCGTAGCGGATGACATGCTCACTCGTCCAAAACAGACTGTCGAGGGTCTTGACGTCATTGTTCACAAGCGCGGCTTCATAGCGCTGAAATGCATCCGTGACCTCTGCGACAATGGTCGGTATGTTGATGTCCATGCGTGGAAAACTCTCTCTAAGGGCCACTCAAACAACCTGTCTGAGACGGCTCGAATATAGGTCCGCACTTTGCAAGGGCTGTAAAGTTTGACGCCTGTAACGCGCGCTTATTCGATGTTTTTTCTGGCGTTCTCGCCGAAAGTGATCAAATGATGTGCATGGCAATGATCTGTTTGTGGCATTTTAAACGATGCCCGTGGATGTTCTTGTGCCCGCGCTGATTAGTCTTTGCTACAAATATAAGCGGTCCCGACTTTGTCGCTGACCGGAAAATCGGAATATTATATGTTGAATTCATCTCTTGGCCTTAACGGTGGCATGACCGCCCCGCACCGCGCAGCTTCTCTTGCGGGGCGCGATATCCTTGCTGCGGGTGGCGCTGCGATAGAGGCGATGGTGGCTGCCGCGGCGACCATTGCGGTTGTCTATCCGCACATGAACGGGATCGGGGGCGACGGGTTCTGGGTGATCAAACGGCGTGGTGAAGAGCCCATCGGCATCTCTGCATGCGGCACAGCAGCTGCGCTTGCGACGCCAGAATTCTATGCGAACAAAGGCCATAAAGACAGCATTCCGACAAGGGGTGGTCTGGCCGCATTGACCGTTCCGGGAACAATCAGTGGCTGGGACAAGGCGCTGTCATTGGTGCCGCAAGAACGGCGGATGCCTTTGGCGCGGTTGCTAAAGGACGCGATCGGACATGCAAAGGGTGGTATCGCTGTTACAGGGAACCAAGCGGATTGCACGGCGGATAAACTTGATACGTTGCGTGATGTGCCGGGGTTCGCCGAGACATATCTGATCGACGGGAATGCGCCTTTCGCTGGCCAGAAACTCGTACAGAAAGGTCTTGGTGAAACTTTCGAAAGCCTTGCTGAAAACGGGCTTCGCAGTTTTTACGAGGGCACATTGGCCAGTACCCATGCGGCATATCTTGGGGCAAACGGAAGCCCGCTGCGCGCATCGGATTTCGCGACCTACGATGCGCAGATTGTCACGCCACTGACACTGAAGACGTCACACGGGCAACTGTTCAACATGATAGCACCAACACAGGGTGTCGCTTCGCTCATGATACTGGGTCTGTTCGATAGGCTTGGCGTGACCAGCGGCGAGGGCTTTGATCATGTCCACGGGCTTGTTGAAGCAACCAAGCAGGCCTTTATCCGTCGCAATGCCGAACTTGGCGACCCAGATCACATGGCGGTCCCTGCGCAAGACTGGCTGGAGACAAGCCAGCTGGACGCGATGGCGGCCCAAATCAATGGTGCAAAGGCACTGCAATGGCCATACGAGCCTGCATTGGGTGACACAATTTGGATGGGTGCCTCTGATCATGAAGGAACCGTTGTCAGCTTCATTCAAAGCGTCTTCTGGGAATTCGGGTCCGGGTTGACCTGCCCTGAAACAGGTGTGTTTTTCCAGAACAGAGGGGCCGGTTTTTCCTTAACACCCGGACCCAACCAAGTCGGTCCGGGCCGCAAACCATTCCATACACTCAATCCCGCGATGGCCGTTTTGGAAGATGGTCGCGTTCTGGCTTATGGGACGATGGGCGGCGAAGGTCAGCCGCAAACGCAGTCGGCGATTTTCACAAGATACGTCCAATTTGGGATGGACCTGCAAGCTGCAATTACAGCACCCCGCTGGCTATTGGGTAAGACGTGGGGCGCAGACACCACATCGTTGAAACTGGAAAAGCGGTTTGATCCCGATCTCGTGCAAGCGCTTGGAAAAGCAGGGCATGACGTTGAGCTACTTCCGGAATTCAGCAGCTTGGTCGGCCATGCCGGTGCGGTTGTTCTGCATCCTGACGGCTTGGTCGAGACAGCAACTGACCCCCGTGCTGACGGCGCTGCGCTAAGTTTCTGATCCGAAGGGAAACTCCACGTGATTGGTGTGACTGCCACCGGTGCATGGCTACTGTTTTATTTATTGACTAAAGTTCCGTGAACGTCGCCGGACGTCAATTTGCGGAGAAGTCGATGAGCCAATCAGAGAACCTAGCGAAGTCATCAAACGTGCGAACCCGTGATGCCGCCCGAACCCAGGCCGAGATACTGTCTGTCGCCATCGGTGAATTTGCAGAGCACGGATTTCACGGTGCGCGCATCGGGCGGATCACGCAGGCAGCAAACTGCAATTCGCGTATGATTTACCACTACTTTGGAAGCAAAGAGCGGCTTTATGTGGCTGTTCTCGATCGGGTTTTTGAAGACATTCGCAAACAAGAAGCCGATTTGAGGTTTGATGAGGGTGATCCGGCAGAAAAAATAATCGAGTTGGTTACGTTCACATACGACTATTTCTTGTTCAACGGCAATTTCCGCAAAATCACGCGCAATGAGAACCTCTTGAACGGAGACTACATCAAGCGTTCGAATGCGATCCGCGACATGTCCCAGCCCTTAATCGTGGCGCTTGGAAAGCTGCTTGATCGTGGTTTTGCATCTGGTGTCTTCACGCGCAAAGCCGATCCGGTGCAGCTTTACCTTAGCATCGTGGCACTTTCTGCGCATCATTTGAACAATGCTGCGACGCTCGGGGTTGTCGTCGGCCAGAATCTCAACAATCCGGAATGGCAAGCAGAGCGTCGCGTCCATGCCGTGGACACGATTTCAAGTCTACTTGGTGTGAAAAACCGTTAACCTGTTTTCAACGGTCGCATTGTTTTCGCGCAATGCGCCGTGAATCGCACTTTTTTTGTGCAATAATTTTTAATTCTAAATATTTTTACTTAGCCCGAATTATGCATGAGGTGTTGGTGAGGGTGGCGTAACGTTCTGAAAAGCTGTAATTTTATGGTGTCGAAGCCAAAAAAGCAGATTTTCAGGAGCCCCGCCTCA